>Ga0065704_10000352_pt1 | contig 30138 bp, 20 predicted proteins | sample SwiRhicommuniRL2_FD_59091 | JGI IMG/M metagenome (GOLD analysis project Ga0065704, IMG submission 59091) | Switchgrass rhizosphere bacterial communities from Rose Lake, Michigan, USA - RL2 v2 (version 2) | ecosystem: Host-associated > Plants > Roots > Rhizosphere > Soil | place: East Lansing, MI | reverse complement strand
CGCGGGTGTCGTGGCGGCGTTGCTGATCGGCTTCGCCGGCCGCCGCTGGCCGCGTGCCATCGCCGCCGCTGCCTTGCCGTTCTGGCTGCTGTGTTTCATGGCCGGCGGTGTTCTGGTCTACCTGTGGGGCTTCACCGACCACTGGGCCGCATGGGCTAACCGCAACCTGTTGCTGTTGAACCCCCTCTGCGTGCTGCTGATTCCCGGCGCAGTTTCCGTGCTGCGCCGCCGCACGCCACCTGCCTGGTTCGGCTGGCTGATCTGCGCCATCGCGGGCGGTGCGCTGGTCGCCTGGTTCCTGCACTGGCTGCCGTTGCGCCTGCAGTACAACCAGCCATGGATCGCGCTGCTGCTGCCGGTCCACCTCGCGCTTGCATACGTATTCATGCCGCGACGCTTGTCGCGCTGAGCCCCGCCACGCACGATGCGGCCCTCTGCACATCGCGAGGGTCGCATGCTCCGTTATCTCTTTCCGCTCGTCGTCCTGCTCACCGTCGGCGCGGACATCGCGCATGCAGCCCCAGGACCGCGCGTCGCATCGCCCGACGGCTCCATCGTGGTGGAACTGTCCACCGACAACGACGGCCGCCCCGCCTACGCCGTGTCGCGCAAGGGACAGCCGGTCATCTCGTCGTCGCGACTCGGCTTCCTGCTGCTGGACGCGCCGAAGTTCGAGCGCAACATCGAGATCGTGCAGCCGCGCACGCGCACGTTCGACGAGACCTGGGAACAACCGTGGGGCGAACGCCGCTTCATCCGCAACCACTACAACGAACTGACGGTCACGCTGAAGGAGAAGGCCAAGCCCTTCCGCAGCTTCGACGTGGTGTTCCGCGTGTTCAACGACGGCGTCGGCTTCCGCTACCGCTTCCCGAAGCAGGCGGGGCTTGAGCAGGTGAAGATCAGCGAGGAGCTGACCGAGTTCGCCCTCGCACGCGATGCGACGGCGTGGTGGATTCCCGCCGGTGAATGGAACCGCGAAGAGTATCTGTACCACCGCACGCCCCTGCAGCAGGTCGGCGATGCGCAGACACCGATCACCTTCAAGTTCGATGACGGCAGCCACCTGTCCATCCACGAGGCGGCGCTGGTCGACTACAGCGGCATGAACCTGACGCGGGTGGAAGACCGCAAACTCAAGGCGGACCTGACTCCGGGCATCGGCGAAGGCAAGGTGGTGCGTGCGGCACCGTTCGATACCCCATGGCGCACCCTGCTGCTGAGCGATGATGCCGCCGGCCTGGCCATGTCCAGCCTCACCCTCAACCTCAACGAGCCGAACGCGCTGGGCGATGTGTCGTGGGTCAAACCGATGAAGTACGTCGGCGTGTGGTGGGAGATGCACCTGGAGCTGAAGAGCTGGGCTTCCGGGCCGAAGCACGGTGCCACCAACGAGAACGTCCGCAAGCACATCGACTTCGCCGCGAAGCACGGCCTAGGCGGCGTGCTGGTGGAAGGCTGGAACGTGGGCTGGGACGGGGACTGGTTCGGCAACGGCGAGGACTTCAGCTTCACCAGGTCGTATCCGGATTTCGATCTGCCCGCGCTGTCGGCGTACGCGAAATCGAAGGGCGTGGTGCTGATCGGCCACCATGAGACGTCGGGCAACGCCGCGCACTACGAAACGCAGCTGGCTGATGCGTTCGATCTGTACGAGCGCGTGGGCGTACCGGCGGTGAAGACCGGTTACGTGGCCGATGCCAGCCAGGCCAAGGTCACCGGCGCCGATGGCAAGCGCCACTACGCGTGGCACGAGGGCCAGGACATGGCGCGCCATCACCTGAAGGTGGTGACGGAAGCCGCCAAGCGTCATATCTCTGTCAATCCGCACGAGCCGATCAAGGACAGCGGCCTGCGCCGCACGTATCCCAACTGGATCACCCGCGAGGGTGCGCGCGGCATGGAATTCAGCGCGTGGGGCCAGCCCGGCAATCCGCCGGAGCACGAGGCCAACCTAGTGTTCACCCGCCTGCTGGCCGGACCGATGGATTACACGCCCGGCATCTTCGGCATGAAGACGCGCTCCACCGACGGCATCGCCACCACCTGGGCCAAGCAGCTGTCGCTGTACGTGGTGATCTACAGCCCGCTGCAGATGGCGGCCGATCTGCTGGAGAACTACGAGAAGAACCCGGCACCGTTCCAGTTCATCAAGGACGTGCCGGTGGACTGGGAGGACACGCGCGTGCTGAACGGTGAAGTCGGCGACTACGTGACCATCGCGCGCAAGGAACGTGGCGGCGACAACTGGTACCTGGGTGCGCTCACTGACGAAGACGGCCGTACGCTGGACGTGCCCCTGTCGTTCCTCGACGAAGGACGCCGCTACACGGCGCAGATCTACCGCGATGGCGACAAGGCGAACTGGAAGACCGCCCCCCAGGACATCGTGATCGAGGAGCGCAGCGTGACGCGTGGTGACACGCTGACCTTGAAGCTGGCACCGGGCGGCGGGCAGGCGATCCGGTTCGTGGCGCGCTGACCCCTGACGCTTCTGTAGGAGCGACGTAAGTCGCGACCGCAGAATCGGAACAACCCGGAGAGGCGACCGCATCACGGATCCTGAAGAGAGCGCAGACGTGCCTTTCACAGGATCCGTGCGTGAGAAGCCCCACGGTGTGTCATTGTCGCGGTCGCGACTCACGTCGCTCCTACAGGAAGGCACGGGCTTGTCGGAAGCGGCGGCGTGGCGCACGATTCCCACCATGAACGATCTCGCCGCCATCGATACGAAACCCGCCCTGCCCCAGTGCGTCATCAACTGCGTGGTCTACGACCAGGGCGGCAAGCGGCGCGACATCGGCCTGGACGAGATCAGCGATGTACTCGCGGTCGATGATGGCAGCTTCATCTGGGTGGGCCTGTACGAGCCCGCCGATACGATCCTGGAGAAACTCCAGGAGGAATTCTGCCTGCACGACCTGGCCGTCGAGGATGCGCAGAACGCGCACCAGCGCCCCAAGCTGGAAGCCTATGGGAACTCGCTGTTCGTGGCCGTGCACACCGCGCAGGTCGTCGACGACCGCATCCGCTTCGGCGAGACGCATGCCTTCCTCGGCCCCCGCTACCTGGTGACCGTGCGCCATGGCGCCTCGCTGTCGTACGCACCGGTGCGCGAGCGCGTGCAGCGCGAGGCCGACCTGCTGGCACTGGGTCCGTCGTATGGCCTGTATGCGGTGCTGGACTACATCGTCGACAACTACCGCCCCATCATCGATCAGTTCAAGCAGACCCTGGACACGCTCGAGAAGGACATCTTCGCCGACACCTACCGGCGCGGCACGGTGGTGAAACTGTACGACCTGAAGCGCGAGCTGACCCAGATGCGGCTGGCGGTGGCGCCGCTGCAGGATGTGCTGGCGCAGCTGACCCGCTCGCAGAGTCCGCTGATCCCTGAAGAAGTCCGTCTCTACTTCCGCGACGTGCAGGACCACGTGCTGCGCGTGAACGAGTACACCGACACGCTGCGCGAGATGCTGACCACCGCGCTGAGCGTCAACCTGTCGCTGGTGACGCTGGCGCAGGGCGAGACGGTCAAGCGCCTCGGTGCGTGGGCGGCCCTGCTCGCGGCCCCTACGCTGATCACCAGCTGGTACGGCATGAACTTCGAGCACATGCCCGAACTGGGCGGACGCTTCGCCTATCCGATCCTGATCGCGGGAGTCGCGCTGGCCTGCTTCGGCCTGTACCGCCTGTTCAAGCGCTCGCGCTGGCTCTGACCGCAGTACGCCGTCGCACTGCGACCAAAGTCGAAGCCTGAATCCGGGATTACGGATTGACCGGCTTCCCGCATGGGGGGACCCTTGGCGGGACTTGTCGGAGGGTTGCCGAATGAACGGTTTTTCCAAGATCGGCTGGGCGGCGCTCGCGCTGCTTGGCGCGGGATGTCTGGGTGTGGTGGCGTTGCGCCAGGGCGAGCAGATAAGCGCGCTGTGGATTGTCGTGGCGGCGGTGTCCATCTACCTGGTCGCCTATCGCTACTACAGCCTGTACATCGCCAAGAACGTGATGGGGCTGGATCCGCGCCGGGCAACCCCCGCGCACTTGAACAATGACGGCCTGGACTACGTGCCCACCAACAAGCACGTGTTGTTCGGCCACCACTTCGCCGCCATCGCGGGCGCTGGCCCGCTGGTGGGCCCCGTGCTCGCCGCGCAGATGGGCTACCTGCCCGGCATGCTGTGGCTGATCGCGGGCGTGGTACTGGCGGGCGCGGTACAGGACTTCATGGTCCTGTTCATCTCCAGCCGCCGCAACGGCCGTTCGCTCGGTGATCTGGTCCGTGAGGAAATGGGCCAGGTGGCCGGCACGATCGCGCTGTTCGGCGCGTTCCTGATCATGATCATCATCCTCGCGGTGCTGGCGATGATCGTGGTGAAGGCGCTGGCCGAAAGCCCGTGGGGCATGTTCACGGTGATCGCGACGATGCCCATCGCGATCCTCATGGGCATCTACATGCGCTACATCCGTCCCGGCAAGATCGGCGAGATCTCGGTGGTCGGCATCGTCCTGCTGCTGCTGGCCATCTGGTTCGGCGGCAAGGTCGGCGCGCATCCGACGTGGGGCCCCGCCTTCACCTTCACGGGCACCCAGATCACCTGGATGCTGATCGGTTATGGCTTCGTCGCCGCCGTGCTGCCCGTGTGGCTGCTGCTGGCACCGCGCGATTACCTGTCGACCTTCCTCAAGATCGGCGTGATCGTGGCGCTGGCCATCGGCATCGTCATCGCCAGCCCGGAAGTGACCTCGCTGAAGATGCCGGCACTGACGCAGTTCGCCAGCACCGGCGACGGCCCGGTGTGGAAGGGCGGCCTGTTCCCGTTCCTGTTCATCACCATCGCCTGCGGCGCGGTGTCGGGCTTCCATGCGCTGATCTCCTCGGGCACCACGCCCAAGCTGCTCGCCAATGAAATGCATGCGCGCTACATCGGCTACGGCGGCATGCTGATGGAATCGTTCGTCGCCATCATGGCGCTGGTCGCGGCCTCCATCATCGAGCCCGGCGTGTACTTCGCGATGAACAGTCCGGCCGCCGCCATCGGCACCACGGCGGTGGACGTGGCCGCGAAGGTCAGCAGCTGGGGCTTCCTGGTGACGCCCGAAATGCTGGAACAGACGGCACACAACATCGGCGAAGGCACCATCATTTCGCGTGCCGGCGGCGCACCGACGCTGGCGGTCGGCATCGCGGTGATCCTGCACGACGCGCTGCCCGGCGGCGACGCGATGATGGCGTTCTGGTACCACTTCGCCATCCTGTTTGAAGCCTTGTTCATCCTGACGGCGGTGGATGCCGGCACCCGCGCGGGCCGCTTCATGCTGCAGGACCTGCTGGGCAACTTCATCCCGCCGCTGCGCAGGACGGATTCCTGGGGGGCGAACGTCATCGGCACGGCAGGCTGCGTCGCCCTGTGGGGCTACTTCCTGTACCAGGGCGTGGTCGATCCGCTGGGCGGCATCAACACGCTGTGGCCGCTGTTCGGCATCGCCAACCAGATGCTGGCCGGCATCGCGCTGATGCTGTGCACGGTGGTGCTGTTCAAGATGAAGCGCGACCGCTACGCCTGGGTCACCGTCGTTCCGGCGATCTGGCTGCTGATCTGCACGACCTATGCGGGTCTGATCAAGATCTTCGACAGCAATCCGGCGGTCGGCTTCGTGGCGCAGGCGAAGAAGTACCAGGCCGCCATCGCCGACGGCCAGTTGCTCGGCGCGGCGAAGAGCATGAGCCAGATGCACCAAGTGGTGGTGAACAGCTACGTCAACACCGGCCTGACCATCCTGTTCCTGTTCGTGGTGTTCAGCGTGCTGGTCTATGCGATCAAGGGCATCCTGAAGGCGCGCGCGAGCAGCGAGCGAAGCGATCGCGAGACGCCGTTCGTCGCGCTGAGCGAAGAGCAGCAGAAGGCCTGGCTGTAGGCCATGGGCACGGAACTCGTCCCACTCTCGCACTTCGCCACGCACAAGCGTGTGTGGCGGAGGCTGGTGCAGACGGCACGGCTGTGCTGCGGCGTGCCCGACTACGACAACTACGTCAGGCACATCCTCGAAAAACACCCCGACCGCGAACCGATGGACTACAAGACGTTCTTCCGCGAACGGCAGGAGGCGCGGTTCGGCGGTCGGAGCGGGTTCCGCTGCTGTTGAGGCGCAACCCGGAAGACACGAATGGCGGGGCCGGTGGCCCCGCTTTTTTTGCCATTCGTCGACGCGCTCGCTGGGGTTGGCCGTTGGCAGCCAGGCATGGCGTTGTCCCCTGCACGGCTCGCCTTGCGCGGCCATCCAACACTGCATCAAGGGGACACCATGAAAATCGGACACTTCATCCGCGGTCGGATGCGGCTGCGCACCCTGCTCGGCAGCGCGGGCGCCACCCTGCTGCTCTGCCTGGGCCTGAGTTCCAGCGCCCTCGCCAACGGCACCATCGGCACCCCGACGCCCGTCGACGTCGGCCTCAGCTGCAAGGATTTCGATACCGCGAACATCCTGACGGAAATGGTGATCAATCCATTGCCGGTCGGCATCCAGGCGCACACCGACGGTACGCTCACGGTGGACACGATCCACTTCGAATCCACCAGTGGCTGGCTGCTCTACTGGGAACAGCTCAGCACCGGCCAGTCCATCCACAGCGTATCCATCAGCGGCGGCGGCAGCGCCATGCTCTACACCTATGATCCGCCGGTGACCGCCGATGCCGGCCTGCACCTGCCTGGCTCCAGCACGCTGGTCTCGATCTCCACCACCAATCCCTACCCGCAGATCAACCAGGCCACGTTCTGCTACAGCACGCCAGGCGAAACCGGCTTCGAGGGCTGCACGCTGGGCTACTGGAAGGTGAAGAAGCACCATGATTCATGGCCGTCGCCCTATGCGACCTACAGCAACCTGCAGAACTACTTCGGCCTGGACGCACCCGACGCCAGCCTGCTGACCGCGCTGAGCTTCCAGGGCGGTCCGGGAGTGGATGGCGGCAAGCGCATCCTGCTGAAGCAGGCGGTCGCGGCCTTGCTCAACTCGGCCTCTGACGGGGTGGACTACCCGCTCACCACCGTGCAGGTCACCAGCCAGGTGACCGCGGCGCTGGCGTCCGGCGACCGCGAGGTTATGTTGTCGCTGGCCACCACGCTCGACGCCTACAACAACCAGGGCTGCCCGCTGAACTGAAGCGCACCCTTACCGTGCGGTGGCAGCTTCCCTGCCACCGCCACGTGCCCCTCAGCCGTTCGCCATCGCCCGCAAGCCGATGCCGACCACATAGGCGGCCACCGTACCCGTCGCATAGCCCAGCGCCCCCAGCAGCGCACCGACGGGCGCCAGCGACGGATGGAACACCGTGGCCACCACGGGCGCCGAGGCTGGCCCACCGATGTTGCTCTGCGACCCCATGGCGAAATAGAAGAACGGCACGCGCAGCAGCTTGGCCAGCAGCAGCAACAGAACGATGTGGACCAGGATCCAGATCAGGCCCAGCGCCAGCAGCCAGGGCTTGTCGGCCAGCGAGCCGATGTCCATCTGCATGCCGATGCACGCGATAAGGATGTACAGGAACAGCGCGCCGATCTTCGATGCGCCCGCGCCATCCAGCGTGCGCGCACGGGTCAGGCTCAGGCCGAGGCCGACGAACGTCGACAGCACCACGACCCATACGAAAGGCTCGTGCAGGCTGACCTGCTTCGCCCACGAGACGTTCTGCGCGAACCACGACGATGCCGGACCTGCGATCGCATGCGACAGGCCGACGGTGCCGAAGGCGATACCCAGGATGACCATCAGGTCCGGCAGCGTGGTCACCCGCTCGTGCTGCTTCTGGTAGTGGGCCAGCCGCTGCTTGAGGTCTTCGATCGCGCGCGTGTCCGCGCCGGTGCGTGCATCGATCGCCTGCGCGCGATTGGCCAGGAAGATCAGCACCGCCATCCACACGTAACCCACGCTGACATCCACCACGACGAACTGGCCGAACGTGGTCTCGTCCACGGCGAAGACCTCCTTCATCGCCAGCATGTTGGCGCCGCCGCCGATCCAGCTGCCCGCCAGTGCCGCCATGCCGCCCCAGGTATCGCCGGCGACGGTTTCGGGATGGATCACACCCATCAGCCAGAACGCGACCCACGCGCCCAGCATCACGCTGATCGACGCACCGGCATACATCGCCAGCAGTTTCGGACCGAGCTTCAGCACGCCCTTCAGGTCGATGGTCAGCGTCAGCAACACCAGAGCGGCGGGCAGCAGTACACGACTGGCCACGGGGTTGTAGAGCTTGCTTGCGTTGCCGTCGATCAGCCCGATGCTGTTGTAGATGCCGGGGATGAAGTAGCACAGCAGCAGCGCCGGGACGTAGGTATAGAACTTCTTGAAGACGCCGGTGTCCCGCGATGACGTCCAGAAGATGATGCCCAGCGTGGCGGCGATCAGGCCGAACAGGACGATGTCGTTCTGGATCAGCGCGGTGGAGGGTTCGGTGGCTGCGATCGCCATCGGCGTCGTTCTCCTTCAGGTAAAGAAAAAGGGCCGGCGTGACCGGCCCTTTCGCAAGGCACTCAACGGCCGATGTGCTGCTTCAGCCAGGCGTTGACGGTGTCGTGCCACAGGATGCTGTTCTGCGGCTTGAGCACCCAGTGGTTCTCGTCGGGGAAGTACAGCAGCTTGGAATCGATACCCTTGCGCTGCAGCGCAGTGAACGTGGACAGGCCCTGGTCCACCGGCACGCGGTAGTCCTTCTCGCCCTGCACCACCAGCATCGGCACGCGCCACTTGGCGACGTGGTTGACCGGATTGAAGGTCTCGATGTTCTTCGGCACGTCGTATGGCGTACCGCCGTTCTCCCATTCGGTGAACCACAGTTCCTCGGTTACGTAACCCATCGAGCGGAGATCGAAGACGCCATCGTGGTTGACCAGGCACTTCCACGGCTCGTTCCAGTTGCCGGCGATCCAATTGATCATGTAGCCGCCGTAGCTGGCCCCCAGCGCGCACGCATTCTTGCCATCAAGGAAGGCGTACTGCTTCTGCGCCGCCGCCCAGCCCTTCTGCAGGTCTTCCAGCGGTCGATCGCCCCAGTGCTGGCTGATCGCGTCGGTGAAGGCCTGGCCGTACCCGGTCGAACCGTGGAAATCGATCATCACCACGGCGTAGCCCTGGCCGGCGTAGGTCTGCGGATTCCAGCGATAGCTCCAGCCGTTGCCGAAGCTGCCCTGCGGTCCACCGTGGATCAGGAACGCCACCGGGTACTTCTTCCCTTCGACGTAATCGTGCGGCTTGACCACGTAGCCGTGCACGGTCTCGTTGTTCCAGCCCTTGAAGTCGAACTGTTCGAAGTCGCCGAAGCTGACGTCGCCCAAGGCTTCCTGCGCGCTCGGCGTGATCGCGCGCAGCGGTGCGCCCGAGAGCGTCGTGGTGAACAGCTGGTCGCCGCTCTTCAGCGTGTTGCGGGTGAGCGCCAGGGTGTCGCCGGCGATGTCGAAAGCGGAGATGCTGCCTTCGCCGACGACCGACTTCACCGAACCACTGGCGACATCGACGGAAAACAACGGATGCTGGCCCACGTCCTGCGCGGTGGTGTAGATCGTCGCGCCATCCTTCGACAGCACGATGCCATCGGCGGAACGGTCCCACGTCGGCGCGATCTCGCGCACCTGCTTCGTGGCGAGGTCCATCGCCATCAGCCCGAAGCGGTCTGCTTCGAAGCCGGGCCGCTTCATCGCGCGGTAGTACAGCGTCTTGCCGTCGGCACTGAAGACCGGGCCGGTGTCCCACGCGGGATTCGCGGCGGTAAGGTTGACGGGCGCCGTGCCGCCATCAGCGGCGAACTGATACAGGTCGAAGTTGGTGGACCAGGCTTCGCCCTTGCCTGCGACGCGGATCGCGGCGACGACGGCGTTGCCGTCCGGCGACCAGGTGTATTCATCGGCGCCACCGAACGGCTTGGACGGCGCATCGCCATCGATCGTGTCCGTGAGCGAGGTGGCGGTGGCGACCGGCTTGGCCTTGCCTTCCGGCAATGCGGCCACGAACAGGCGGCTGCGACGGCCGTCCGCCCAGGTGTCCCAGTGGCGCACGAACAGGCCGTCGTAGACCACGCCGGAGCTCTTTTTCGCGGCGGTGTCGTCGAGCTTTTTCTTCGTGCAGGCAAAGTCTGCCTTGCACTCGGCGAAGGTATCGGTGCTGAAGAGCACGCGCGTCCCATCCGGCGAGAGTTTGTAACCGGCTACGTCGAGAGCGAAGGCCGTCAGCTGCTTTGGCGTGCCGCCGCCGGCCGGCACCGCGTACAACTGCTGTGTGCCGGACTTCGCGCTCAGGAAGTAGACAGTCTTCCCATCCGGGGAGAACGACGGCGAGTTGACGCTCCAGCCTTCCGGTGTCAACCGCTTGGGCGGCGCCATGTCGCGGGTCAGCAGGTTGCGGACCCACAGGCTGCTGCTGGCCTTGACCACCTCGGCATCGACGATGCGCTTGGCAAACACGACGGTGCCGCCATCCGGCGACAGCACCGGCGAGGACACGCGGTCCAGCTTCTGCAGGTCGCGCACGTCCAGGCCACGGGCGGCGGCCAGCGACGGCAGCGCGGCCAGCAGGCAGAGGGGCAACAGGGCGGATTTCAGCTTCATCCGGGGCTCCGGCAACAGGGAAACCCCGATGGTAGGCGCTAAGCGCGCCGCGGCGCAAAGGCGTGAGGTCACGCCCTTGCGCCGTGTGTTGGCTTAACGGGGACCCGGCTCGGCGTCGCCCAGCGCCTTCGATTTGGCACCGGTGCGGTAGAGCAGCCAGCCGACGATCGCCAGTATTGCCAAGCCGACGATCTCGCCCCGCTGGAACGCTTCCGGCAGCACCAGAACGTCGCGATCCTTCGAGACATAGATGGCGACGCCGACGGCGATGCCCATCAACGCTTCGCCGGTGATCAAGCCAGCGGCGAACAGCGTGCCCGGGCGGTGCAGGCGGTCGCGTGCCTCCTCGTCCTTGGTGCCGACCATGCCGTGGCGCTTCTCGACGAGGTACGCCAGCAGGCCACCGAGGAAGATCGGCACCATCAGCTCCAACGGCAGGTAGATACCGATGGCGGCGGCCAGCACCGGCACGCGGAAGCTGCTTTTCCGGGCCTTCAGCATCTCGTCGATGGCGATGATGACCGCACCGATGACGGCGCCGATGGCGATGATGCCCCACGGCAGTTCGCCGCCGAACAGGCCCTTGGCGACCGACGCCATCAGCGTGGCCTGCGGTGCGGACAGCGGATTCGGATGCTCGGCCGTCGGCGCACCGATGCCATAGGCCTCGGACAGGATGTTCAGCACCGGCGCCATGATCAGCGCGCAGGAGAACGCACCGATACCCAGCATCAGCTGCTGTTTCCACGGCGTGGCGCCCACGATGTAACCCGCCTTCAGGTCCTGCAGGTTGTCGCCGCCCACGGCCGCGGCGCAGCACACCACCGCGCCGATCATGATCGCGGCCACCGCGCCCAGCGGCGCGCCACCCACACCAACCGCCATGCGTCCGCTCTCGCCCAGCAACAGCAGCAGCACGACCGAGGCGAAGAGAATCGTCGCGATGGTGATGCCCGACACCGGGTTGTTCGACGAACCCACCAGGCCGGCCAGGTAGGCCGAGACCGACACGAACAGGAAGCCCGCCACGATCATGATGATCGCCATCGGGATGCTGACGTGCCACATGCCCACGATGGCCTGGTACAGCAGCAGCAGCGGCAGCACGAACACCACCAGCGCCACCAGCATCCACTTCATCGGCAGGTCGCGCTCGGTCTCCGCGACTTCCGCACCGCCCGATCCGGCGCGCGCGGCGGCGATGCCGCTCTTCACGCCCGACAGCAGCGACTTGCGCAGGGAGAACAGCGTCCACACGCCGCCGATCAGCATCGCGCCGACGCCGAGGTAACGGATCTTGGCGGACCAGATCGCGCCCGCGATGTCCTCAGGCCCCGCTCCCGCGATGCTCTGCGCCAGCGCCGGATCAGTGCCCATGAAGAACATGTGGTACAGCGGAATGGCGATATGCCAGGACAGGATGCTGCCCGACAGCACCACGATGCCGATGTTCAGGCCCACGATGTAGCCCACGCCCAGCAATGCCGGCGACAGGTTGGTGCCCAGGTAGCCGAGGTACTTGCCGAAGAAGCCCGCGCCCGCGGCGGTGTCCGGGATCAGGCGCATGCCGCTGTGCGCGGCCACCTTGAGTACGGCGCCGATGGCGGCGGAGAACGCCAGGATCTTCAGGCCCGGACCCGGGTTCTCGCCGGCCTTGAGCACTTCGGCCGCGGCCTTGCCTTCGGGGAACGGCAGAGGTTCCTCGACGATCATCGAACGGCGCAGCGGCACCGAGAACAACACGCCCAGCAGGCCGCCGAGGCCGGCGATGGCCAGCACCCAGGAATACTGGAAGTCCTGCCAGTAGCCCAGGATGATCAACGCCGGGATGGTGAAGATCACGCCCGCCGCGATCGACGAGCCGGCCGATGCGCCGGTCTGCACGATGTTGTTCTCCAGGATCGTGCCGCCGCCCAGCAGGCGCAGCACGCCCATCGAGACGACGGCCGCCGGAATGGCGGTGGCCACGGTCAGGCCGGCGAACAGGCCCAGGTAGGCATTGGCGGCCGACAGCACGACAGCCAGCACGATGGCCAACACGACGGCGCGGAAAGTAAGTTGCGGGGTCCCCGGCGAGCTCATGATGCGTTCCCGAATGGCGGAAAGCGGACACGCTAGCGTCCGCTGCCCGGCAAGTCCAGCTGCATGCTCCGGCGTGCCGCCTATACTCGGCCGGTTTCCCCGATGCTGGAGCGGTCCTTGAGCCACCCTGCCCCCGCGATTGCCGGCCGCGACGACTTCCTCGGCCATCCCAAGGGCGTCTACGTCTGCTTCTTCACCGAAATGTGGGAGCGCTTCTCCTTCTACGGCATGAAAGCGTTGCTGCTGCTCTACCTGACCAAGTACCACCTGTTCGCCGACGGCGCCGGCTATGACCTGATCGGTGCGTATGGCGGCCTGGTCTACTGCATCCCCGTTATCGGCGGACTGCTGGCGGACCGCTGGCTGGGCATGCGCAAGGCCGTGGTGTTCGGCGGACTGCTGCTGGTCGCCGGCCATGCCGGCATGGCGTTGGAGGGCGCGGCGGCGGTCTCGGATGGCGGCGTGGTGACGCGCGACGAAGGCGCACTGCGCACGATGTATCTGTCGCTGGCGTTGATCGTGATGGGCGTGGGCTTCCTCAAGCCGAACATCACCGGCATCGTCGGCCGCCTTTATCCGGTGGGCGATCCGCGCCGCGATGGAGGCTTCAGCCTCTTCTACGCCGGAATCAACCTGGGCGCGCTGCTGGCCTCGCTGGTCTGCGGTTATCTGGGCGAGACGCTGGGATGGAAGTACGGCTTCGGCGCCGCCGGCATCGGCATGCTGCTGGGCCTGGCGATGTTCCTGTGGGGCCAGCGCTATCTGCAAGGCCATGCGGAGCCGCCGTCGCCGCCGGCACTGCGCACATCGGTGCTGGGCCTGAGGCGCGAGTGGGCGATCTACCTGGCCGCGTCGCTCGGTGTATTGCCGTTGGCCTGGCTGATGTGGGCGGCGGCGAACGGCGCTTTCGCGCTGGGTGGCGAACTCTCCCTGGCGCTGGTGTTGATGCTCGTGGTGCTGATGCTGGTGCTCGGCTGGTTCACCTGGTTCGTCACCACGCAATGCACGCCGCCGCAGCGGCGGCAGATGATCGCGCTGATGGCGATGATCTTCATGTGCCTGGTGTTCTTCACGCTCTACGAGCAGACCTACGGCTCGTGGGTGATGTTCACCGACCGCCTGCTGACCAAGGACCTGTTCCCGTCACTGGTGCAGCCCCAAGGCGTGGTGGTGTGGTCGGACAGCCTGGCGGCGAACACCCGCATGTTCCTTTCCACCGCACCCTGGTCCACGTGGGGGCTGCTGGCGATGCCCCTTGCCTTCGTCGTCGCCGTTCGCACCTCCGAGCGCAACGCGATGACGGGATTTCCGCGCACCGTTTTCCTGGGAACTGCCGGCGTGATGGTGCTGCTGGTACTTCGCGATTCCGTCGTGTTGCCGCAGACCGCGGGATCGCTGACCTATCTCGGCGCGCTGTTCCTGGTGGTGCTGGCGCCGATCTTCGCGTGGCTGTGGGCGGCGTTGGGGCGGCGCGGCCGCGATCCGTCCAAGCCGCTGAAGGGTGCGCTGGGCCTGCTGTTCGGCGGGCTTTCATTCGTACCGCTCGCGCTCGCAGCGCAGCAGGTGGGCGACACCGGCGCGATGGCCAGCGCGTGGTGGCTGGTGCTCGCCTACCTGTTGCTGGAAATCGGCGAGATGTGCCTGGCACCCGTCAGCCTCGCGGCCGTCACCGAGTTGTCCGTGCCGCGCGTAGTGGGGCTGATGATGGGGATGTGGCTGCTCGCCACCGCCTTCTCCGAAACCCTGGCGGCACAGTTCGGCAAGCTGGCGGCCGTGGATATCCCGGAAGGCCAGACATGGGACATCGCGCAGGCAGCCGCAGGGTACGCGGACCTGTTCTGGCTGATGATGTGGATCGGCCTGGGGTGCGCGGCCATGGCACTGGTGGCGGCACCCGCATTGAAACGGATGATGCGCAAGGCATGAACGACAACGGCGCCCGCAGGCGCCGTTGTGGCTTGATCGAACAGGCTGCCTACTTGGCCTTCGCACCACCGAGGTGGCGATGGAAGAAGTCCAGCAGCTTCGTGTAGTACTCGCGTTGGTTGGCTTCCATGTAAAAGCCATGCCCTTCCGTCTTGTAGTACAGCGACTCGACCGGCACGCCTGCGGCCTTCAGGCGACGCTCCATGATTTCAGTGTGCTGAACCGGGGCGCGTTCGTCCTCGCCACCGGCAGCAAGGAACACCGGCACCTTGATCCTGTCGGCCATGTTGACCGGCGAAACCGCAGCCAGTTCATTGCGCGGCCCGATCCACTGATTCAGATAGGTATCACCCGAGCCCCGTCGCTGCACGTCGCCACGCGTATGCATCATCGGAAGGTCGTAGACACCCACGTATCCTGCGGCGCAGCGATAGAGACTGGGTTCCTTGGCAGCCCCCGTGACAGCCGCATATGCGCCATAGCTCGCACCATAAATGCAGATGCGGCGAGGATCGGCGATGCCCTGCTGGATGGCCCACTTGGTTGCATCGGTGACATCGTCCTGCATGGCCAGGCCCCACTGACGGGCACCCGCTTCCCGGAACGTGCGGCCGTAGCCACCGGATCCCCGGAAGTTCGGCTGGAGGACGGCATACCCAGCACCGGCAAGCATCTGTGCTTCGTCATCGAAGTGCCACATATCGCGCACGCCGAAAGGTCCGCCGTGCGGAAGCACGACCAAGGGGAGGTTGCGTGGCTCCACGCCCCTGGGCAAGGTCAGGTAGCCATGCAGTGGCGAGCCATCACGCGCGACCAACTGCACCGGCTTCGACTCGGCCATCGCCTCGGGATCGAACCAGTCCCGACGGCTGAGCAGATAATCCGCCTTCCTTTCGTTGATGCGGAAGAGGTAGAAATCGCCCGGGTTGCGGTCACTGGACATCTCGACCAGCGCAGTGCGGCCATCGGCCGTGATGGAGGTGATGCCGACGGTGTGTCCGGCGAAGGCCTGCTCGAGTTCCCGCTGCAGGATCGCCTCCTTGGCTGCCTTGTCGAAGAAAGCCGTGCGGGGACGCCCATCCATGTAGAGCGCGCCCACCGGTACGCGGCCACCGGTTGCGTCGGCGTCCAGACCCACGACACCGTCGCTGTAGAGGATGGCATACGGATCGACCGTGGCATCCTGCAGCACGGTCTTGCGCTGACCCGAATCAACATCGTAGGCAACGATGATGTCGGGACCCTTGCGCTGCTCGCTCAGCAGATAGGCGATTCGGTCATCTGCGGAAAATCCAATCGCATACTCGCCGACGCCAGTCGCGGACTCGTCGTTGATCAGCGACCATTCGGCGCCTTCACCCGACCGGTAGTAGAGCTTTCGGATATTGTCGGAACCGGCGCCACTGGCGAACCGCACGATACCGGCGTTGTCGGTCACGAAGCTGGCTCGCCGGATCGGCGCACGCGCCACCTGTGTCCGTCGACCGGAGTACACGTCCATGCGCTCCGCACGTGTGTAAGGATCTTCGCTGAAGGGCCACACGGAAATCACGACGTTCTTGTCGTCACCCGGAAGGGTATCGACCAGAAACGCCGCGACATCCTCCACCTTCTTCGGCTGGATGCGAGTCCCTGCGCCACGACTTTGCACCCGGTAGCCGACGAGCATCTCCAGCTTGGTGCCGTCGGCATTGATCCCGTACAGCTCACCGGTCGGCTGAGGCTCGTCCAGCGCGCCGTACTTCTCGGAGATGGAAATCAGTACGCGCTCCGGGTTTACCCACCAGAAGCCGGACACGTGCGTGTTCTTCCCCAGCACGAAGTGCGCGGTCAGCTTGTTGCCGCTCCTCAACATGATCGCGAGTGCGGTCCTGTCCTCGAGCCTGACGGTGGCGGCATAGTACTCACCGCCCGGCGAGAGCTTGATGTCGTCGAACTTGTCCTTGCGGACGAACGCGCCCACGTCTACGTCGTTCGCCGCCTCCGCAGACACAGCGGCAAAGCACACGCACAACACGATGGCCTTGACGGCCAGATGGATCCACTTCGTCATACTGCCTCCCCAGGCGATGCAGGAGGTCATCGTTCCACACCCACGAGTCGGGTTCAACGGTCGCGGAACACGGGTGGCGGAGCGTGGCCGTGTGCCGGCCGTCAGCCGCCGAGCACCTGTTGCAAGCCAGTCCGCCAGTCCGGCAGCGGACGTCCCAGTTGCTGCTCGAGCTTTCCCACGTCAAGCCGCGAATAGGAGGGGCGCTTTGCCCGCGTGGGGTAATCCGCCGTCGTGATGGCCAGGACGCGGGGGGCGCGTGCCAGCAAACCCCGCGCGACCGCTTCATTGAAGATGGCTTCCGCGAAACCATGCCAACTCGTCTCGCCTCGTGGCGTCAGATGGAAGGTGCCGGAAACATCGGTCTGCTTGCGCAACAATTCGACCGTCACGTCCGCGATCAGACTCGCGGGGGTTGGCGTGCCGTTCTGGTCGGCCACCACGCGCAGTTCGTCCCGCTCGGCACCCGCTCTCAGCATGGTTCTCAGGAAATTGTGGCCGTACTGGCCATAGACCCACGCGGTTCGCAGGATCACGTGCCGGCCACCAGCCTCGCGTACCGCCTCTTCGCCGGCCAGTTTGCTGGCGCCGTACACGCCGAGCGGCGAGGTCGCATCATCTTCGCGGTAGGGACGTGTGCCCTGCCCGTCGAAGACATAGTCCGTCGAGTAGTGCACGAAAGGAATGCCGCGGTCCGCACATGCCCGTGCCAGCACCCCCGGTACCTCCGCGTTGGCGCGGAACGCGGCTTCGATGTCGTCTTCCGCCTTGTCCACCGCCGTGTAGGCGGCTGCATTGATGACAACGTTGGGCTGGATGCGCTCGACCAGCTCAACCAGGGTGTCCGGCCGGTCGAAGTCGGCGATCTCACAGCGGCCACCATCGGGCAGCTCACCGGACCGCGTCGTAGGCACGACCTCACCCGTCGCCGCAAGGCTGCGCCTCAACTCATTGCCAACCTGCCCATTGGCGCCCAGCAACAGGAACGTCACGGCACGTATACCGGCAGCCGCTCCGGCGCGATGTCCGCCAGCAAAGGCGCCGCTTCATCCTTGGCGGACAGCAACGGCGCGGACACGGGCCAGTCGATGCCAATGGCAGGGTCGTTCCACCGTACGCCAGCATCTGCCGCCTTGTCGTACTGGGCCGTGCACAGATAACTGAATATCGCCCGTTCGGATAGCACCGCGAAGCCGTGCGCGAAGCCCTCCGGGATCCAGAACTGGCGCTTGTTCTCAGCGCTCAGGATCACCGCAGCCCATTGGCCGAAAGTGGGCGACCCGCGACGGATGTCGACAGCGACATCGTAAACTTCGCCCTCCAGCACACTGACCAGTTTCCCTTGGGGATTCGGCCACTGGTAGTGCAGTCCACGCAGCACTCCACGCGAGGAGGAGGACACATTGCTCTGCACGAACTTCGTCGGCAACCCCTGCTGGCCGTAGCGCTCCGCGTTCCATGTCTCGAAGAAGAAGCCGCGATCGTCGCCAAACACCGCTGGCTCGACCACGACGCAACCGGGAAGGCTGGTTTCAACGACCTTCACCTGACCACTCCACGTGCTGCAAGCGAGAGCAGGTATTGCCCGTATCCATTCTTGGCCAGTGGCGCCGCCAACTTCTCCAGCTGAGCCGCATCTATCCAGCCATTGCCATAGGCGATCTCTTCAGGGCAGCACACGCGCAACCCCTGGCGCGCCTCGATGGTTTCGATGAAAGTCGATGCTTCGAGAAGCGACTGGTGCGTGCCGGTATCGAGCCAGGCGTGTCCACGGCCAAGCTGCTCCAGGTGCAAGTTGCCGGCATCGAGATAACAGCGATTGAGGTCCGTGATCTCCAACTCACCACGCGGTGATGGTTTAAGCGATGCTGCGTAGTCGCTCGCCTGCCCGTCGTAGAAGTAAAGACCGGTGACGGCATAGTTGGATCGCGGCACAGATGGTTTTTCTTCGATACCGATCACGCGTCCGTCCTTGTCGAACTCCGCGACACCGTACCGTTCGGGATCGTTGACCCAGTACCCGAAGACGGTAGCACCACTCCCGCGAGCATCCGCGCGGCGCAGTTGTTCAGTAAACCCGTGCCCGTAGAAAATGTTGTCGCCCAGAACCAGGCAGCTCGGCTTTCCGTCGACGAAATCGCGACCGATGAGGTAAGCCTGTGCCAGGCCATCCGGGCTTGGCTGGACCGCGTATTCGATGTTCATGCCCCACTGGGATCCATTGCCGAGCAGCGCCTTGAACAGTGCCTGTTCGTGCGGCGTGTTGATCACCAGAACATCGCGGATGCCCGCCAGCATCAGCACGCTGAGCGGGTAATAGATCATGGGCTTGTCGTAGACCGGGAGCAGCTGCTTGCTGATGGCCTGGGTCAGAGGATAAAGGCGGGTGCCGGAGCCCCCCGCCAGGATGATGCCTTTGCGCGTCGTCATGTTCAGCACTCCCGGTTCAGGCGGCGGCGCCGATGCGCTCGAGGCGGTAGCTGCCATCCAGCACGCGCCGCACCCAATCCTGGTTGGACAGGTACCAGTCGACGGTTTCGCCTATGCCCTGCTCGAAGGTGTATTCCGGCTCCCATCCCAGCTCGTCGCGCAGCTTGGACGCGTCGATCGCATAGCGTCGATCATGGCCTGGCCGGTCGGTGACGAAGGTGATCTGGCTGCTGCGTGGCTGACCATCGCCCCGGGGCACGCGAGCATCCAGCAATGCGCAGATCGTGTGCACGACGTCGATGTTCTGCTTCTCTGCATTGCCGCCGACGTTGTAGGTCTCGCCTACCCGCCCCTTCTGGAGCACCGTGCGAATGGCATTGCAGTGGTCGCCCACGAACAGCCAGTCGCGGACGTTCTTGCCATCCCCGTACACCGGCAACGGCTCGCCAGCGAGGGCGCGAGCGATGATCAAAGGAATCAGTTTCTCGGGAAAATGGTACGGACCATAGTTGTTCGAACAATTGGTGGTCAGTACCGGCAGTCCGTATGTATGGTGGAACGCACGCACGAGATGGTCGGATGCGGCCTTCGATGCCGAGTAAGGCGAGTTCGGAGCGTAGGGCGTCGTCTCCGTGAACTGGCCGGTATCCCCCAGCGATCCATACACCTCGTCGGTGGAGACGTGGAGGAACCGGAAGGACTCGCGACGCTCGACGTCAAGCGACTTCCAGTAGTCCCTGACGGATTCGAGCAGACCCAGCGTGCCCACCACGTTGGTCTGGATGAATGCCCCGGGGCCGTCGATGGAACGATCCACATGGCTTTCAGCGGCGAAGTTCACCACCGCATCCGGCGTGTGCTCGGCAAGCAATCGCGCCACAAGCGAACGATCACCGATATCACCGTGCGCAAACACATGCAGGGGGTTGTCCTTGACCGATGCCAGCGTATCGAGGTTGCCCGCATACGTGAGCGCGTCCAGATTGACTACCTTCACTCCCTGCGCGACCGCGCGCAGGACAAAATTCCCCCCAATGAAACCGGCACCGCCGGTGACAAGCCATGTGGGCAAGTGTTGCTCCTTGTATTCAGTATTGTATGTCGCCACCGTTCGAGAATCAGGACGCCTCAGAACGGAATATCATCATCCGCAAAGTCGTCCATCGGCGCCGGCTGGGATGCCGGGGCCGGCGCGGGACGACGCTGTCCGCCGCCCTGGTTGCCGTAGTCCTGCCGCGGTGCGCGGGCCGGACGATCCCCGCCGCCCGCTCCACCGCCACCTTCGCGACCACCGAGCATCTGCATCTCGTCGGCGATGATGTCGGTCGAATATTTCTCCTGGCCATCCTGGCCGGTGTACTTGTCGTAACGCAGCGAGCCTTCGACGTACACCGAGCTGCCCTTGCGCAGGTATTCGCCGGCGATCTCGCCGAGCTTGCCGAAGAACACCACGCGGTGCCATTCGGTGCGCTCCTGCTGGTTGCCGTCCTTGTCCTTGCGCACGCTGGTCGTGGCGAGGCTGATCCGTGTGATCGCCATGCCGCCCTGCGTGTATCGGGTTTCGGGGTCGTTGCCGAGGTTGCCGACCAGGATGACTTTGTTGATGCCGCGGGCCATATCGATATCCGTTCAGGGATGCCCGCCAAGCGCGGGCAAAGACCAGTGGAGTATACCTGCCGGACCCCGGCCATCGGCTTTCCGCCAGCTCACATGTAGGGCATTGCCGCAGCCAAGCCCCTATAATTCAGTGACTTCCCGGCCCCTCGTCCCATGTCCGTCGTCGAATCCCCCCGCATCGCGCTGGCCCTGCCCGGCATCCAGTCGCTCGCCCACGCCGACATGGCGTCCGTGGACGCCCTGATCCGGGCGCGCCTGGCCTCGGACGTAGCGCTGATCAACCAGATCGCCGACCACATCATTTCCGCCGGCGGCAAGCGCCTGCGCCCCATGCTGGTGGTCCTGGCCGGCCAGGCCTGCGGCCCGACCACGCCGAACCACCACCAGTTGGCGGCGATCATCGAGTTCATCCACACCTCCACCCTGCTGCATGACGATGTGGTGGACGAATCCGACCTGCGCCGCGGCCGCAGCACGGCCAATGCCCTGTGGGGCAATGCGCCCAGCGTGCTGGTGGGCGATTTCCTGTACTCACGCAGCTTCCAGTTGATGGTGGAACTGGACCGCATGGACGTGATGCGCCTGCTGGCCGACACCACCAATAGGATCGCCGAGGGCGAAGTACTGCAACTGCTGCACGTCCATAACCCGGATACGGACGAAGCGGCCTACCTGCGCGTGATCGAGCGCAAGACCGCCGTGCTGTTCGCGGCGGGCACGCAACTGGGCGCGATGGCGTCGGGCGCGGATGCGGCCACGCAACGCCGTCTGTACGACTACGGCATGGCGCTGGGCTATGCCTTCCAGATCGCCGACGACGTTCTGGATTACACCGCCGATGCCGAAGCCCTCGGCAAGAATCTCGGCGACGACCTGGCGGAAGGCAAGGCGACGCTACCCCTGATCCATGCAATCCGCCATTCCGATGCTGCCAGGGCGGAGCGCCTGCGCACCATCGTGCGGGAGGGAGACGCGGACGCCATGCCCGAAGTCCTGGCCGCCATCCGTGCAACCGGCGGACTGGACTACAGCCGCGGGCTCGCGCACCACTACGCGACGATGGCCGAACAGGCACTCGATGGCCTGCCCGAATCCGATGCCCTGGCGGCCCTGCGCGGCCTGGCGCGTTACGCCGTGGAGCGTGGACACTGACCCGCAAGGCGAGTCACTTCACGAATACCTCGGCGAAGAAGTCCGCCATCATCCGGTAGGCCCGCCTGGCCGAGCGCTCGTGGTAGACACAGCCCGGCGGATTCCGGGCATCGGCTTCGGCGAAGCAGTGCACCGCGCCGCTGAAGTTCACGAACTGCCAATCGGCACCGGCCTTGCGCATCTCGTCCTGGAAAGCGGAGATCTCCGCGGCAGACACATAGGTATCGTCGCCGCCGTTGAGCACCAGCACCGGCGACTTCACCGGACCGGTTGCAGGCAGATCGGTGGCGAGTCCGCCGTGCAGGCTGACCACGCCGGCCAACGCATCGCCCGCGCGGACGAGTTCCAGCACTGTGCTTCCGCCGAAGCAATAACCGAACGCGCCGATGCGCGTGGCATCGACCAAGGTGCCGGGTTGCTGCTTCAGCACCTCGACCGCCTTCTGCACGCGGGCACGCAATCTCGGCCGGTCCGCGCGCATCGCGGTGGCGACCGGTCCGGCCTCGGCGTCGGTCTTCGGGCGGATACCCTTGCCGTAGACGTCGGCTATCAGCACCACGTAGTCGTCGCCGGCAACCAGGCGCGCCTTCTCGATCGCGGACTCGTTCACTCCCTTCCAGTTCGGCACCATCACCAGGCCCGGACGCGGCTGCTTCACTGCGTCGTCGTAGACGAGCACGCCGGCGAATGTGTCGCCGGCGATCTTCCATTCCACGGGCTTGGCCACCGGCGCCGCCAACAGCGGAGGCGACCACAACAGCGACAGCAGACAGGGCAAGAGCAGCATGCGGCGCATCACGCGTCCTCCTTGAGGGATGGCCTGCGAGTGTACGCCCGCGGCATGCAGGCAAATTGACCAGCCGTGCGAGCTCAGCCCGATCCGAGGCCGGGGATGGCGGTGATGGCGTCCGGATCAAATCCGGCGAGTTCCGCGAAGTGGCGGCCGCGTGCCACGTAGTCCCGGTATTGCCCGAAGCTCGGTGCGCCGGGCGACAGCAGCACCACGCCGTCGTCGCCCAACGCCTCGCGTGCGGCCGACATCGCTTCCGGCAGCGTCTCGACGCCAATCAGCCTGAATCCCGCATCGCACGCCACAGGAGCGAGCAACGCGTGGATGCGCGGGCCGTTGGCGCCCATCGTGATGATGGTGGCCGGCGCTTCGTGGCGCATGTGCGCCGCGAAATCGGACCAATCCACGCCCCGGTCATGTCCACCGACCAGTAGCGCGATGCGGCGCCCCGCGAAACACTCGAGCGCGGCGAGCGTTGCGTGCGGCGTAGTGCTGATCGAATCGTTGACCCAGGTGATACCGTCCCGAGTGCCCATCGCCTGCAGGCGGTTGGGCAACGGGCGGAACGATTGCGCGTGCGCGGCCAATGGCAACGCATCGATGCCGCGCGCTTCCAGTGCCGTCAGCACGGCGCACAGGTTGCTGCGATTGTGGCGCCCCGGCAGGGGCAGCGGCCGGGTATCCATCACGAACACGTCGCCGCGGTACAGATCGTCCTCGCGCAGGTGCCAGCCATCGGCATGGTTGAACCAGCGCACGTCGCTGCGCGGCAGCTCGAGCGCGACCAGGCGCGGATCGACCGCATTGAGCACGGCGATGCGGGGATGCGCAGCGGTGACGAGCTTCAGCTTGTCCTCGATATAACGCGCCTCGCTGCCATGCCAGTCCAGGTGCTCGGGGAACAGGTTCAGTACGATCGCCACGTCCGGCCGTGCGCCGCTGGCCGCGACATCGCCGGTCTGGTAACTGGACAGCTCGATGGCCCACTCGTCCGGCGCCGGCTGCGGATCCAGCACTTCCAGCATCGGCAGGCCGATGTTGCCGGCCAGCACCGTGCGCCGCCCCGCTGCGCGCAACAGGTGCGCCAGCAACGAGGTGGTCGTGCTCTTGCCCTTGGTACCGGTGACGCAGAACGTATGTGCGACCACGCCGTCGTCGCCAGCGTGTTCGCCGAACCACAGGCCGGTGCCGCCGATGAAGCGCGTCCCCGATGCCGACGCCGACAGCGCCGTGGGGGTGTTGGGGCTGATGCCCGGCGACTTGATGACGATCCCGAAGGCCGACAGCCGCTCCGCCGTCACCTGCATCTCGATGGAGAGATACGCATCGCCCAGCGCGGCCGCCTCGACCGCTTCCGCGTCGCTGCAGAACAGCGTCAACGGCAGCGACGGCAACCGCGATCGCACGGCATGATGGGCAGCGCGACCCTCGCGCCCCCATCCCCACAGAGCGACACGTCGACCCTCAAGCTGCGAAATTCGCACGCAGGCGCTCCCACAGCGCGGCCGGAATGCGGTGCTCGCCGCCGATCTCCAGCAACGGGGCCACCGCCAGCGCTGCGACATCCAGCTGCGGGCGGATCTCATGGTTGAAGCGCGCCACGATCACGTCCTCGCGCCACTCCGGCCGATCGCCCAGCGTGGCCATCGCCGCGCGCGATTCCTGGCCTTCGCCGACGCATTCGAACGGCTTGTGGTCCTGGTACTCCAGCAAGGCATCGAAGCCACCCGTCTGGTTCGCGTCATCGAGCAGGTTGCGTCCGAAGATGCCGACCAGTCGCGGCTTGGGCATGAAGGGCGCCAGCGCGAGGAACACGAAATGGCATTTCGGGCAGACACCGCACCAGCGATTGGTCGGGCGCTCGCCCAGCAGGTGGAAGTTGCGGTTGCAGCTGGAAAAATGGGCGTCATAGTGATCGGTACGCGCGAACTGCCGCGCCACAGCCAGCTCCGACAGCGGGCGCAACAACGAGTAGTAATGCAGGTCGGCGGCGACATGCGATTGCACGAAATCGCCGAACGCCTGCTCGAACGCCCACCCCTTCGACCATTGGTGGTTCACTTCGCCCGTGCCGGGGATCATGCTGCCGTAGCTGGCCGAGCGCTCGTTGGAGAACACCACCTGGTCCACGCCCTGCAGCAGCGCTGCCAGCACCATGATCGCCGAGTTGATCGCCGTGACCGGGATATGTCCGTTCCACGCCCCTTGGCGGTTGTAATCGAACAACTCCGGTGCCAGCGCACGGCCGATGTTGAGCGTCGGCAGGCCGGTACGTGCCGCGCAGGCTGCGATCAGCTGCGAGCCACCGATCCAGGTCACCGTCTGATCGATGCCGGCACCCCGCAGCGCCTCGATGCTGACCAGCGAATCCTTGCCGCCGCCGATGGCGACCAGCGCATGCTCGCGCAGGCCCGTGGCGGCTGCGGGAGCCGGCGTCTGTGCGCCGACGGGAAAGCGCACGCGGCCGTGCAGGCTCAGCCCGTTGCGGTACGCGAATTCGCCCAGCCCGTGTACGTACACCTGCTCCAGCAGCACCGCCGTGGCTGCGTCGATGGCATAGCCGTCGATCCGGATTTCATTGGGCACCGCCGCCTTGTAGTAGCTGACGCCGGTGATCAGGTGCAGCAGGCGGACAGCCTGCTCGACGGCGCGCGAGCGGGTCGCGTCCAGGGTGAAGGGTGCGCCGGGAACGGTAACGGTCTCGGTCAGCTCAGGACCTTCGTCGAAGGCATAGACCAGGCGCGCGACGCCCGTCTCCGCATCGAAGGAACAGCGGACAAAGCGGAAGACGCGGATGCTGGATTTGTCGAAAGTCGTCATGCGTGACCCGTGGAAAGCACCGCCTGCCGGCGCAGGAAGCGGCGACAGGCAAAATATTCAAGGATGAAAGCGGGCACGGCACCGAACAGCAGCGCGGCCAGCGAACCGTAAAACACGATGACCGGCAACCAGCCCATGGCGTCGCCCATGGCGCCAGGCGCATCGGCCATGATCTGGTCGATGCCCAGGACGACCATGGCCCAGGCCGCCAGCGAGACCGGGAACAGCAGGAACACCACCAGCAACGTGCGCAGCGTCATGCCACCGGGCTTCCAGTCGCGTCCCACCGACCTGGCGCGCGCGTGCCAGCGGGTGACGAACCATGTCCCCGCGCCCGTCGCCAGCAAAGCGGCGGGCGCGAACCGCAGCGCGGACAGCACGTCGCGCACGCCGGGGACGCGACGATCAGCGTTCATGAGCAGCAGCACGCCGACCAGCACCGCCGCCGCCATCAGCATGCTGAGCAGGGTGAACTCAGTGCGCGGCGTCATCGCCTGCCATTCCTTCGATCACGTCTTCAGCCGGCAACCCACGCAGGTTGTAGTGGCTCGCCATCACGTAGCCGTATGCACCTGCGTCCGAGAACAGGAGTACGTCGGCTTCCGCCGTCGCCGAGGGCAACCGGCGACGCTTGCCGAACACGTCGCTCGACTCGCAGATCGGGCCCACCACATCGAAGGGTTCCTGCGCTTCGTCGTCCAGCCGCGACAGGTTGCCCACATCGTGCCAGGCGTCGTACAGCGCCGGCCGGATCAGGGTGTGCATGCCGGCATCACTGCCCACACGCCGGATGCCCAGCTTCTCCACCACCTGCGTCACATGCGCCAGCAGCACGCCGGATTCCGCCACCAGGTAGCGGCCCGGCTCGATCACCAACTGGTATGCCGGGTACGCCGCCTTGATCGCGGCAAGACCTTCACCCCATGCGGCGAGATCGAAAGGTTCGTCCGTCTCGGCGTACGGGATGGGCAGTCCGCCACCGATGTCGATGGTCTCGATGGTGCCGATCTGATCGGCCAGTCCGCCAAGCTCGTCGGCGATCTGGTTCCAGTGCTGCGCGCTCTCCACGCCGCTGCCCAGGTGCGCGTGCAGGCCAGTCACGCGCACATCGAGCGCACGGGCGGCGGCCAGGAACTCCTCGAGCTTCACCAGGGGCAGGCCGAACTTCGATGTCTTGCCGCCAGTCTTCACCTTGTCGTGATGGCCGTCGCCACGCCCCAGGTCCACGCGCAACCACACGCGACGCCCCCGGAAGACCTCCGGCCACTGTTGCAGCGCCTCGACATTGTCGAGGGTGACGTTGATGCCCTTGTCGAGCGCAAAGGCGTACTCCTCGCGTGGCGCGAAGCTCGGCGTGAACAGCACATCCTGCATGGCGAGCGTCGGTGCCACCTCGAACACATGCTCCAGTTCGCCGCGCGACACGCACTCCAGCCCGAACCCTTCCTCCACCAGCGCGCGCAGGATGGCCGGATGCGAGTTGGCCTTGATCGCGAAGAATCGCCGATCCACCGCACCGATGCCGGCCAGTGCGCGCGCACGGGCACGCACGACATCCAGGTTGTACGCATAGCGCGGCGTGCCCGCCTGCGCGAGCGACAGCAGTCGTTCACGCGCTGCGGCGGCGCTCCACCAGCGCACGCCACGATGACGCACGGCGCCGTTGATCTCGCGCCAGCTGGGGCCGAACACGCTGGCTTCGTCGGTCGGCATCGCGCCACTGTCGATCAGCGCCTCGTGCAGCACGGGCAACAGGCCCTCCGCGTCCGCTTCATCGATCACGAACGTCAGGTTCAGATCGTTCGACGACTGCGAGATCAGATGCACGCGTTCACGGCCGAACATTGCCCACACGTCCGACAGTTTGTGCAGCAGCGAGCGCATGCCACGACCGACCAGGGTGATCGCCGTGCACGGCGCGATCACCTTCACCCGGCAGATCTCGGCCAGGTCGGCGGAAAGCGCGGCCAGCACGTCGGTGTTGACCAGGTTCTCGCTGGGGTCCAGCGACACGGTGACGTTGGTCTCCGACGAACCGATCAGGTCCACCGACAGGCCGTGCTTCTTGAAGCGGGCGAACACGTCGGCCAGGAAGCCCACCTGCTGCCACATGCCGATGCCTTCCATCGACACCAGCACGATGCCGTTGCGGCGGCTGACAGCCTTCACGCCGGGCACCGTGATAGCGCTGCCATCGATGGTGGTGCCGGGAAGATCGGGGCGCTCCGTATCCAGGATCGCCATCGCCACGCCAGCATCGCGGCACGGCTTGATCGAGCGCGGATGCAGCACCTTGGCACCGGTGGTCGCGATTTCCTGGGCCTCGTAGTAGTCCAGCCGCGTCAGCAGGCGCGCATCGGGCACTTCGCGCGGATTGGCGCTGAACATGCCGGGCACGTCGGTCCATATCTCCACGCGCTGGGCACCGAGCAACGCACCGAAGTACGCCGCCGACGTGTCCGAGCCTCCACGACCGAGGATGGCGGTGCCACCATCGGCATGCCGCGAGATGAAGCCCTGCGTCAGCAGCATGCGGCTGGACTGCCCCGCGAACGCGCGGCGCCAGTCCTGGTCGGGCGCGGTATTGCACGACACCGACAGTCGCTGTGCCCACGGGCTCTGGTTGGGCAGGAAGTTGGCCTGCAGCCAGTGCCGCGCATCGACCCAGCCGAAGTCCAGCCCCTGCGCGCGCAGATAGGCCACGCCCAGCGTGGAGGACAGCAGCTCACCCTGGCCCAGTACCTCGGCTTGCCAGTCCAGCGTGCGACTGGCCGCGCGCGGATCGGTCAGCAGGTTGCGCAACGCCGCAAGGCGCTCGCCCAACACGGCGTCCACATCGAGTTCCAGTTCGGCGACGAATTCGCGATGACGCTGTTCCAGCTTCGCCACGCGCTCCGCGCTGTCCGTCGCACCATCGGCAATCGCGGTCAGTTCGTTGGTGACGCCGGACAGGGCCGACACCACCACCAGGATGCGGGCATCATTTTCTTCCGCGCGTTTTTTCGCCAGCGCGCCGATCGTGTTCCAGCGGTGGCGACGCGACACCGAGGTGCCGCCAAACTTGAGGACAATCCAACGATCAGACGCGGGGGAGGCAGAGGGCATGGGTAGAATGGCGAGGGATGCCCGAACCCTTCGGGCGTGAACCGTCGATTCTAGCCGAAGCCTCCGCGCAGGACCGGACCGTACCGCATGCAACAAACCTCCCACCGCTACCTGCAGGTCGACGTGTTCGCCGACCGTCCTGGCGGCGGCAACCCGCTGGGTGTGGTGCTGGATGCGGCCGACTGGGCCACCTCCCGCATGCAGGCGTTCGCGGCCTGGACGAACCTGTCCGAGACCATTTTCTTCCTGCCGCCGACGACACCCGACGCCAGTTACCGCATTCGCATCTTCACCCCCCGGCAGGAACTCCCGTTCGCCGGTCACCCCAGTGTGGGCGCGGCATGGGTCGCGCTGCAGGCCGGCCTGGTCACCGCATCCGACCGCCTGGTGCAGGAATGCGCCGCGGGGTTGTTGCCCATCCGGATCGACGACAGCGGCCCGCAACCCACCATTCACCTGAGGACGCCGCAAGCGCATCTGGTCGAGACGCCGCCGCTGCCCGCCCTGGATGCCGTCCTTTCAGCACTCCCGATTGCGGGCCTCCGCCCCGGGCTGTGGAACAACGGACCTTCCTGGTGGCTCGTGGAGCTGGAGGACGCCGCAGCCGTGCGACACCTGGTGCCCGATCTCGCCGCCATCGCTGCATTGACCACGGCCACGGGCGCGGTGGGCCTGTCCGTGTTCGGCCGGACGCCACCCGGCAGCGACCACCACCTCGCCGTGCGCGCGTTCTGCCCTGCCGACAACATTCCGGAAGACCCGGTGACCGGCAGTGTCAACGCCTGCATCGCCGCTGCGCTGCACGCCGCAGGCGCGTTGCCCGGCGACTCGGGGCGCTATCTGGCCAGCCAGGGCCGCGAACTGGGGCGAGACGGCCGCGTCCACGTACAAGTGGATGACGAGAGCCAGGTCTGGATCGGCGGTCAGGTGCAGTTGGTCATCGATGGCCGGGTGACTTGGTAAGCTGCGCGGCCCCCACGCGAAACCCCGACATGACTTCTCGCCGTTACGTCCAGCTGGACGTGTTCGCCGACCGCCCTGGCGCCGGCAATCCCTTGGCCGTCGTGCTCGATGCCGCCGGCTTGGACGATGCGGCCATGCAGGCCATTGCCCGCTGGACGCGCCTGCCGGAAACGACCTTCGTGTTCGCGCCCACGCAACCGGGTGCGAGCTACGCCGTACGCATGTTCAGCCCGCGCCGCGAGGTGCCATTCGCCGGCCATCCGAGCGTGGGCACGGCGCATGTCGTGCTCGATGCCGGCCTGGCGACGCCCATTGATGGCCTGCTGGTGCAGGAGGGCGTGGCCGGCCTGCTGCCGTTGCGTGTCGAAGACGATGCTGCCGGCCGCACCATCGCAGTGCGCACGCCCCGTGCCCACGTGGTGAAAACAGGGGACACGCACAGCGACGAAATACTGCGCGCGGCCATTGCGAACCTGCCTGCGGGCCGGTTGCCTCCCGCCCTGATGGATGGTGGACGCCGCTGGTGGCTGGCCGAGGTGCGTGACGAGGCGGCACTGCGTGCCGCCGCGCCGGACTGGGCCGCGATCAGCGCGCTG
>Ga0065704_10000073_pt1 | contig 30175 bp, 27 predicted proteins | sample SwiRhicommuniRL2_FD_59091 | JGI IMG/M metagenome (GOLD analysis project Ga0065704, IMG submission 59091) | Switchgrass rhizosphere bacterial communities from Rose Lake, Michigan, USA - RL2 v2 (version 2) | ecosystem: Host-associated > Plants > Roots > Rhizosphere > Soil | place: East Lansing, MI | reverse complement strand
TTTCGTCGCCGACGGGAACGTGGCGCAACAGGCGTATGTCAGCTCTGAAGTGTTTCAGGCGCAGAAGGCTGGCGTGAAATCCAATTTCTTCCTGTTCTCGGAGCACGGCTATCCGCCTTACGGTGGCATTNTGATCACCCGCCCGGAACTTATCAGCAGCCGTAAAGACGCGATGGCGAAGTTCGTAAAGGCGTCGATGGAAGGCTGGGTGAGTTATCTGCAAAATCCCGCGCCGGGTAATGCGCTGATCAAAAAGGATAACCCGAAGATGACCGATGACCTGCTGGCCTGGGGTGTTGAGCAAATCCAGGCGCACCACCTGATTGATGGCGGCGACGCAGCGACGCAGGGCTGGGGCACCATGACCGAAGCCCGCTGGCAGAAAACCCGTGATTTCATGGTGAACGCCAAACTGCTAAACGCGGATACCGACTGGAAGCAGGCGTATACCACCGAATTTGTTGAGCACATGCAGGTTAAACCCTGAGGAGTGTTGCGATGTCATCTGACTCTTTACTGATTAAAAATGCGCACGCCATCCTCACCGGTCTGCCGGGAGAAGCCGCGCGTCACGCCGGGCCGGATATCCGTGTGCGTAATGGCGTCATCGAGGCGATCGGCCCCCTGACGGCGTTGCCCGGCGAGCGCCTGATTGATGCCCGCGATTGTGTGGTCTATCCGGCCTGGGTCAATACGCATCATCATCTGTTTCAGTCATTGCTCAAAGGCGAACCGCAGGGATTGAACAAAAGTCTCACTGCATGGCTAAGCGCGACGCCTTACCGCTTTCGCGCCACGTTTGATGAATCCACCTTTCGCCTCGCGGTGCGTATCGGCCTGACCGAACTGCTGCGTTCCGGCTGCGCCACCGTGGCGGATCACAATTATCTTTACTGGCCGGATATGCCGTTCGATACCTCGGAAATCCTGTTCAGTGAAGGGGAGGCGCTGGGCATGCGCATTGTGTTGTGCCGGGGCGGCGCAACGCAGGGGCGGGCGATTGAGCAGGATTTACCGCAGGCGCTGCGACCGGAAAATTTCGACCACTATATGGCGGACATGGAACGGCTGGTTGGCCGCTATCACGATCCAAAACCGGCGTCTCTGCGCCGGGTGGTGATGGCACCGACGACGCTGCTGCATTCTGCGCCCGGTGCGCAGTTGCGTGAAATGGCGAAACTGGCGCGCAGTTTAGGTATCCGGCTGCACAGCCATTTGTCAGAAACCGTGGATTATCTCGATGCGGCGCGCGCTAAATTCGACATGACGCCGGTGCAGTTTTGTGCGGAACACGACTGGCTGGGGGACGACGTGTGGTTTGCGCATCTGGTTAAGTTACTGCCGCAGGAGATTGCGATGCTGGGGCAAACCCGTACCGGTATCGCGCACTGCCCGCAAAGTAACGGGCGTCTGGGCAGCGGCATCGCTGATTTGCTGGCGCTGGAACAGGCTGGCGTACCGGTTTCGCTGGGTGTTGACGGCGCGGCATCCAACGAAGCCGCGGATATGCAAAGTGAAGCGCATGCCGCCTGGCTGTTGCAGCGCGCCCGAAAAGGCATGCTGGCGAAGCCGCGCTATGACGGCGGCACCTTTGAGGGCGGCGGCGACGCGGCATCCATCGAAGACGTGGTGCGCTGGGGCAGCGCGGGCGGGGCGCAGATCCTCGGCCTGCAACAGAGTGGCACCGTGCAGGTGGGCATGCTGGCGGATATCGCCATTTACCGGCTGGACGACCCGCGTTACTTCGGTTTGCACGACATGGCAATCGGCCCGGTGGCCTGCGGCGGTCGCGCCTCACTGAAGGCGCTGATGGTCAATGGCCGCGTCATCGTCGAAAACGACGTCATTCCCGGTCTCGATCTGGACGCCATGCGCCATGAGGCAATGTCTGCCGTTCGTACCCTGCAACAGCGCGCTGCGGGTCAACCTAATTGATTCTGAAGGATAAAAAAATGACACAATCCACTCACACATCATCAGCTCAAACACAAGGCTATGCATTACAGGAACTGGAGAAAGAAGCGGGAATGGGCGCGATGGGCGAAGAGACATTTACCCGCGANGTGCGTTGCATCGATCTTTCAGATTTCGAAAACCGTAAAAGTGAGATCGCCGACGAACTCTGGCGTGCAGCGGTGGAAATCGGCTTCTTTCAGGTGAGCAATCACGGCATTGCGCTGGCCGATATCCGTCAGGCATTCAGCATGACAGAAGATTTCTTCTCGCTGCCCGAGGAAGTCAAAGCGCAGTATCCGCTGGCGCGTAACGCCGGTTGGGAAAATAAGTCTCAGGTACGTCCGTCGACCCGAACGCCGGATCAGAAAGAGTCCTACCAGATCACCCGTCCGCTGATGGAGTCGCTGTGGCCGGGCGAACAGGAACTGCCAGCCTTTAAAGACACCATGCTGAGTTTTGAATCGCAATGCTGGCAACTGGGCATGAAATTGCTTTCCTGTTTTGCGCTCAGACTGGGTTTCCCNGAACACTTTTTCGAGCAGGCNCACAATCCTGATCAGCAAACCTATCAGAGTACGCTGCGNATGTTGCACTACTATGCCACTGAACAATCGGAACAAGGGATGTGGCGTGCCGGTGCGCACACGGATTTTGACTGTCTGACGCTGCTGTTCCAGCGTCCCGGTCAGGGCGGCTTGCAGGTTTGTCCGGGCAAGGATCGCGAAAGCCAGCAGTGGACCAGTATCGAACCGCGCGAAGACGTGATCACCTGTAATATCGGCGACATGCTGATGCGCTGGAGCGACGATCAGTTGCCCTCCAATTTCCATCGGGTGAGAAGGCCGCTGCCCGGCGAATATCAGGGCGCGCGCTATAGCCTGGCGTTTTTCTGTCAGGCTAACAAAGACGTCGAAATTCTGGGGCCGCAGGCGAAGTATCCGGCCATCAGCGCGGAAGCTTATCTGCAACAGCGTATTCAGGCGAATTTCGCTAAAGGGTAAGCGTCCATAAAAAACAAAAAGCCCGCTGAGTTTACTCACGCGGGCTTTTTTGTCTCTGTCAGGCGGTGGTATTGATATTGCGACCGATTGCCGGATTAGCAGGTAACGCGGGGATCGCGTCAATCATGCTGGTCACTGCCGTCTGCTGACTATCCAGCGACTTTTTCAGCAGGATATTGTTGACCTGAGTGCTGGTATCCAGACTATTAAGGCCGGTCGCCAGCGATGCAATTTGCGAAACATCCATTTTGTTCTCCTGTTCGGTACAACATAAAAGGAACTGATGCGGGCGTGAAACTGAAAGGTTATCGGCAGTTTCCGTAATAACTGTAGCGATAAATACNGCNGACNNNGCAGCCGCTTAAAGACGCTCCCGATTCCGCACGCAAGTGGAAAAGGCTCTGTAGCCTGTATCGCCTCAGGAATTACGGTTATAATCGCACAAATTATTCAACGGATTTAGAAACGAAAATGACAAAACTCTCCTTACAAGAGCAACTGCTGAAAGCAGGATTAGTCACCAGCAAAAAAATGGACAAAGTGCAGAGAACGGCGAAAAAATCACGCGTTCAGGCGCGCGAGGCCAGAGAGGCGGTGGAAGAAAATAAAAAAGCGCAGATGGAGCGTGATAAGCAACTGAGCGAACAACAAAAACAAGCTGCCTTATCTAAAGAATATAAAGCGCAGGTGAAGCAACTGATTGAAATGAACAAGATCGTCATTTCAACAGGCAATATTGATTTTAACTTCACCGATAATAATCTGATTAAAAAAATGGTGGTAGATAAGACCACCCAGTCTCAGCTGATTAGTGGTCGTCTTGCCATCGCGCGTCTGGTTGCTGATCACAGCGGCGAGACGCAATATGCCATTATTCCCGCAAGCGTTGCGGATAAAATTGCCCAGCGCGATGCCAACAGTATTGTATTAAACAGCGCGCTGAGTCAGGAAGAGCAGGATGAAGAAGATCCGTATGCTGATTTCAAAGTACCGGATGATTTGATGTGGTAGTTCCGCTTGCCCGGCGCTGCCCGTGACAGATAATGACACTCAGTTACGGGCATCTGCCGGGGCGTCTGAATACAGCCACTTTTCTGCCGCTGCGCGGATCCGGTGTTAACCTGAGACGATCAGTAGGGGATGCCCTCACCAAAAGCGCCGTCAGTTAAACAAATCTCTGCTGCGAAAAGGGCGCCCTGACGCAAGCTTTGGGACAGCGTATCGCCTTTAACATGCGCCAGCAAAAAAGCCGTGATGAAAGCATCTCCTGCCCCAAGCGTGTCTGCCGGCGTGATATTTTCCGATGGCTGACTGATCCAGATACTGCCATTGAACAGTAACGCCCCCTCAGACCCGCGCGTTGCAACAGGCAGGCGACATCCCGCATGCCATGCCGTTTCCAGTATCTCGCGGGTTTCTTCCATGCTGCGTTCAGCGCATGAGAAAAACCCATAGTCTAACTGACGACATAACGGGCCTATCTTTCCGGCATCAAAATCATCAGAAAAATCATAGGATAAGCTGCCGGGTAGCATACTTAATTCGGGCAATAGCGCATCAACATAGCTATAAGCACTGGTATGTATCAGCGAAAACTGACCTAGCCAGGGCATATCGGTTAACACAAAATCCATCGACGTCGTCTGCCGGATCCCCCCGGCGTTGGAGTCAATAAACCGTCGCTCCCCCTGATCAACGGTCAGACTGGCATAACCATTTTCACCCGGTACAACCCGGCAATGAGAGGTATCAATCTCCCTTGCTGCCAGGACGCGGCGAATATGTTCTGCCGCGCTGTCGTCGCCGAAAACGCCCAGATACGCCGCATTTGCGGATAATAAGCGGGCGTACACACTGAAGTTAAGCGCGTTTCCTCCCGGATAACCGATACCTGTATGGGTATACCNGTCAATCACGTTATCGCCCAGGCCAAGTACTCTCATGTTGTCATCTCCTAATAAGCGACCTGTCCCATGTATCGTCGTGTTTCCAGCGGATGTTGACGTATCTTCGCTAATGCCGCGCGATATTCGCACATAACACTGTAGAAGAGGACGGGGTTAAAATACTCCACCACGCTGGCGGGTATGACGCCAAGCCCCAGCTCTTTTGCATCCACAATTTCCACCTTATTTCCGTACTGCCGAAGGAAATCGCGCACTCTTTCATCAAGTGCCCTGGTGCGGCCTTCGTTCATCATCAGGATCCAGGGGGTATTCATATCTGTCACTTCAAACGGACCATGGAAGAATTCGCCGCTATGAATTGATGCCGCATTCAGCCACTGCATCTCCATTAATGAACATATGGCAAAACCATAAGCATGTCCGTAGGAAGCCCCGCTGGACAGAATGTAAAAAAGTGATTCCCGGCTGTAGCGCTCAGCAAAGGCGGCGCAGCGCGCCTGAACCTGCTGTCTGGCCCGGAAGATAATCCCATCAATTTGCGCCATGCCTGCCTGGAAATCGGCATATCCGGCATAACCCCCGGTCTGTTGCAAGGCTTCGACGCAAAGACTCAAAATGATTGCCATCGGGTTATTAATCACCTGGCTGTCATCTCCCCAGGCATAAAGCAAATTTCTGTCAGAAAAGCCGATAAGGTCTGCATTTTCATTGTGCGTCAGTGTCACCGTNACGCTGCCCCGGCTTTGGGCCAGTTTGGCCGCCGCGACAGACTCTGNGGTATTCCCGCCATGTGAGCAAACAATCGTCAGGGATTGAGGGCCTAATGTCTTTGGCGCGGCATGAACAAACTCGTTTGCGGTCATCATGTAACTGTGTAAAGCCGTCGACTCACTGTTAAGAAAATAATTTGCCGGATACATATCCACCAGCGACCCGCCGCAGGCCACAAGAAACACCTGGCTCAGTCCNCCCTGCGGGAGGAAGCGCTGTTCGATAAGAGAGGAGATAATTGCTGAAGTATTCATAAATCAGTCACCGTACACATTGAAATTGAAATATTTTTTAGCCAGCCGGTCATAAGTACCGTCATTGCGTATCGCCTTAATCGCCCCGTTGAGTTGTTCCAGCAGTTCGCTATTTTGCTTCGAAATGCCAATACCGGTACCCGGGCCAAAAATGGCATCATCTTTTACCTGTGGTTCAATCAGGCTGAAATTCTTTCCCTGGGGTTTGTCCAGTAACGCGGTGGTCACCACCGTCGCATCGTCCAGCGTCGCGTCCAGACGGCCGACGACTAAATCGGCGTAAACTGCCTCTGCTGCGGGATAGGAAACCAGTTCGACGCCTTGTGATTGCCAGTGTTTCTTCGCGTAGGCTTCGAACACTGAGCCTTGCTGCACGCCCACACGCTTACCACGCAGAGATTCGGCCAGAGGTTTGAGGCCGCTGTCTTTTGAAGCCACCAGATACGCCGGTGTGTTGAATAATTTATCGGAGAAGTTGATCGCTTTTTTACGCTCATCTGTAATCGACAACGAAGAAATAATGGCATCGAATTTACGCGCCTGAAGCGCGGGGATCAGACCATCAAATCCGTTTTCAACCCAAACACATTTCGCCTTGAGCTGAGCGCAAATCGCATTACCCAGATCAATATCAAACCCCTGCAGGCTGCCATCGGCAGCTTTAAACTCAAAGGGCGGAAATGTCGCGTCAGTACCAAACCGGATTTGTTGCTGCGCTGATGCGTGACCGGAAAGCCCGATCATCGCAAGGCCAAGGGAAAATAGGGCAAGCGTTTTTTTCATCATTCACTCCCGTTAAATATACCGTAAAATGTACCATGAAAGATATACGCCAGCAGGTAAGAATACGCAATCAATTTAATGATTTTAATCAGGTATAATAATAAGTTATGATGTTATGGTCTGTTTTTTTATCGGTGATTACCGTTCTGTGAAGGATATTTCCGGTGACAGATCAACGACTCATTGGCTAGAATAACCCCTGTTTTTTAATTTTATTGGGCTATAAAACAGACCATGACTGAGTTAAGTGAAAGTAAACGCCGCCCGCGGAAAGCCTATCTGGCGGCCAGGCAGGTGCTGCTGAATTTGTTAAACACGGAATTCAACGAAGGCGATCAAATTCCGGCAGAACGTGATCTGTCGGGCCTGTTGGGTATCAGCAGGATGACATTACGAAAAATTACAGATGAGCTTGTGAGCAGCGGAATGCTGGAAAGGCGGGGAAACCAGGGGACATGGCTGACTGAGACCACGATACAGCGGCCACTGACGCAGACAATCGAGCACGGCATCAGCAAAATCACGGAGTTAAATGGTGCGGTAGCGGGCAGCCGGTTGATTTATTTTCAGGAGGCCCAAGCCAGCCCGCGTATTGCCGCATTACTAAAAATTCAGGCTGGCGACCCTTTGGTGATGATTAAACGCCTGCGTCTCGCTGACGGTGAGCCTTTTTGTCTGGAAACCAGCTACCTGCCAAGGGCGATTATTCCGGACCTGACCGCTGAGATGCTTGAGCAGAGCGGTTCGCTGTATCGTCTTCTGGCAGAAAACTACGGTGTTTTAGGCGTTTCAGACGAAGGCACGCTCCGCGTGACCCTAATGAATGAAGAAGAACAGACGTTATTAAATGCACAACCCCATAGTCCTGCTCTGGTGTATCGGGGGGTAATTACTGACCGCTTGAATCAACCGGTTGAATATTTAGTGTCAGTAAACCATCCCCAGCGGGTGACATTTCGCATAAGCCACGGGAAATAGGTTTCAGTTCAGGCTCATGAATCACCAGACATCCCGGTGCTCAAAATCCGGCTGCGGCAAACCTCCAGAATCTCATCCGCAAGAGACGAATCATCAGGGCAGGCGCGGGATAACACCAGCGCACCGACAAGATGGGCAATCGTGTCAATCAGGTCGGCACGCGTGCTGCCTTCCACCTCTTTTTCGTTTCCTAAAACTGCCAGCTGACGTTCAATTCCGGCGGCAAATGCCGCCCTGATTGACGCAGACTGACGGGCTGTATCGGCGCCCAGTGCCGACATCACGCACCCCTTTCCCATATCAGCCCGATGTTGTCGGGAGAGGTAGTATTCAATAAATTTTTCCCGGTCCACACCTGCCGTGCTTTCTGCGGATCGCCTGAAACCGCAGCTCATCGCCTCCGACATCAGATCAGCCTTGGAACCAAAGTGTTTGTAGAATCCGCCGTGGGTTAAGCCTGCCGCAGACATCAGTTCCGCCACGCCCACGCCATCGTAACCGCGCTCACGAAAAAGTTCTGAGGCCGCTTCTACAATGCGCATCCGGTTTTCCCGAACCTGCTCTTTTGACACTTTCATGCTTTCCTGCCCCTCTCAAAAATAGGGTTTAAGTATACATTGATGATGACCATAATCAAACCGGTTGACTTTATAGATGATGATCATCATCATTATATTGACATTTGACCCACCACTTAGCAGGCGAATAAACATGACCAACCGACCACTATTTCAACCTTATGATCTTGGCTCAATAACACTGGCCAACCACATCGTGATGGCACCGCTGACACGTAACCGGGCCGGAGCGGGGCTGGTGCCGGGCGAACTGGCGGCGACCTACTACGCCCAGCGTGCCACCGCAGGATTGCTGATTACCGAAGCGACGCAGATCTCCGCACAGGCGCAGGGTTATCAGGATACACCGGGGATCTATACACAAGCTCAGATCGATGGCTGGCGCAAAGTGACTGACGCCGTGCATGCCAAAGGCGGGCGCATATTTGTACAGTTATGGCACGTGGGACGAATTTCGCATGTCGATTTACAGCCCGGTGGCGCTGCGCCGGTTGCGCCGTCCGCCATCCGTGCTGAGACCAAGACCTTTGTGAACAATGGTTTTGCTGATGTCTCTGAACCACGTGCGCTGGCGTTGCAGGAAATACCGGGGATTATCGACGATTTCAGAAAGGCATCGGCCAATGCCATTGCCGCCGGATTTGACGGCGTNGAGATCCACGGCGCGAATGGATATCTNCTGGAACAGTTCCTGAAAGACGGCGCAAACCAGCGTACCGATGANTACGGCGGCTCTGTCGGGAATCGTGCGCGCCTGCTGCTGGAAGTCACGGCGGCCGTAAAAGATGAGATCGGCGCAGAACGNACTGGCGTACGCATTTCACCANTGNCACCTGCTAATGCGATTTCATGCAGTGATCCGCAGCCACAATATGATTACCTCGCTGAACAACTCGATGCATTGGGCATCGTGTACCTCCATGTGGTTGAAGGCGCGACGGGCGGNCCGCGTGATGTATCACCGTTCGATTACGACTCCCTGCGCCGNCGTTTTAAAAACACCTACATCGGNAACAATGGCTATGACCTGGAACTGGCGTCCGCTCAGCTTGCGCAAGGNAAAGCCGATCTGTTCGCGTTCGGTCGTCCGTTCATCTCCAACCCGGATCTGGTNGAAAGGCTGAAGACGGGCGCGCCTCTGGCCTCNCTCAATCCTGAAACTCTTTATGGCGGTGGCGCAGCGGGATATACCGATTACCCGTCGCTGACGGAGACCAGCAAGTAAAGCCCTACCTACATCGCACATTGCGGATTTTGTTTACACATTAAGAAAGAAGATCAACTTATGACTAAAGCTTCAGTTCTCATCACCGGCGCATCCACGGGTATTGGTGCTGTTTACGCGGAACGGTTTGCCCGCCGGGGCCACGATCTGGTTCTGGTCGCGCGCGACAAAGCGAAGTTAGAAACACTGGCCGCGCGTCTGCGACAGGAAAATGGCATTTCTGTCGACGTTCTGCCTGCCGACCTCACGCAAACGCGTGATTTAGCCGCGGTCGAAGCCCGTCTGCGTGAAGACACACGGATTGGCATTCTTATCAATAACGCGGGTATCGCGCAGTCCGGCAGTTTTACCGAGCAGACGCCTGATTCGATAGAAAGCCTTATCGCGCTTAACGTCACCGCCCTGACCAGACTGGCCAGTGCCGTGGCACCACGCTTTGTGCAAGCGGGGGGAGGATCGATCGTCAACATCAGTTCCATCGTCGGACTCGCCCCGGAATTTGCCATGACGGTTTACGGTGCAACCAAAGCCTTTGTGCTTTTCCTGTCTCAGGGAATGAATGTCGAGCTGTCATCTAAAGGCATTTATATCCAGGCGGTGCTCCCTGCGGGCACTTACACGGAAATCTGGGACCGTGCGGGTATCGACATCAGTAACTCGGCAAAATTCATGGAAGTGGGCGAGTTAGTGGATGCCGCACTGGTGGGCTTTGACCGCCGTGAACTGGTCACCATCCCGCCTTTACATAATGCTGCCCGCTGGGACACCCTCGATGCTTCACGTCAGGCGCTGCTCTCAGACATCAAACAAGATGAAGCCGCTGAACGATATAAAACACGGTAATCAATGAGGTGCACTGTGCAGAACGGTCTTCCGGCTGTTCTGCACAGCGGTAAATCCGACATAAATCCCTTACAGCCTGTCGTCTCATCAGCGATGAGAAACCTTAAACACATCATGAAGGCCTTATTCAGCATGACAAAAAAACGTGTAGCACTGGTTACCGGTGCGTCCTCAGGTATTGGCGAAGCGTCTGCCCGTAAACTTTTAGCCGCTGGATTTACTGTATATGGCACGAGCCGGCGTGGTTCACAGGCGGGAAAACATCCGTTTCCGTTACTGACGCTGGATGTGACCGACGACGCTTCTGTCGGAGCCGCCATTGAGGAGTTGCTGGGTCTGGAGGGGCAGATCGATGTTCTGGTGAACAATGCGGGCTTTGGGGTCGCTCCGGCGGCGGCGGAAGAAAGTTCTGTCGATCAGGCCAAACACATTTTCGACACCAACTTTCTGGGCATCGTCAGGTTGAGCCGGGCAGTGATCCCTCATATGCGCCGTCGAGGGCAGCGGACGCATCATCAATATCGGTTCGATACTCGGCATCGTTCCGTTGCCGTATGTGGCACTTTATGCGGCCAGTAAGCATGCGGTGGAAGGGTATTCGGGCGCACTGGATCATGAACTGCGCACGCAGGGCATCAGAGTTTCTGTCATCGAACCTGCTTACATGAAAACACAGTTTGAAGCCAATAATATCGAGCCGGATGCCAGGCTTCAGGAGTATGACCAGATCCGGGCTAAGCTGACGAAAGTGGTGAGCAAGGCAATGGCTGANGCGGAAAGTCCGGAGGTGGTGGCTGACGTGGTGGTTAAAGNGGCTCAGACTTCACGTCCNAAGATTCGCTATACGGCGGGAAAGCTGGCTGGTCAGTTGAATTTTATTCTCAGATTCGCCCCTGCGTCATTCCTGGATAAGGTGGTGCGCAAAAGTCTTCAGCTTGATGCGAAAAAATAAATGAAGAATAAGACGATGAAAGCATTTACGTTTAAACGCTACGGTAAATCCCCTGAGCCGTACACTAATAAGATATCTTTGACACTGACGCCTGTTTGGCGCAGGCGGATGCGCCGGTTAATCCTGAGGATTTTAGCGGTCAAAAACGACACTCTGAGTTCGGAGTGTCATTCGACATTGGAAAAAAGAGTATTTCATTTCAGCGGGTTATTTGCGCAGCGGGGTTTTCCTGAATTTCCGATAAAACCGTATCAGAAGCCACATGCCAGGGGGTAAGCGCCGCCATTCGTGCAAGAACCTCAACCCCCTGCGACATACCGGGTGCAGCAGATGACATATCCTGCCCCAGTTCGCCGAGGTTGATGGACGGGTGATAACCCGCATATTCAGCACAGTCTTTCAGACCGTTAAGGACAAGCTGGCGGGCAGTGTCATCCGCCATACCTTTCCCGGTCAGCCAGCACGCTAAGCCTTCCGCCAGAAAATAAAAGCCATGACTCATACAAAGACTGACCGTGGCTAAGTCAAAGTCCGGCTCGTCGGGCAAGACGGTCAGTGGACCCAGCAGGGAAAATAAACGCTGAACCTCTTGATCAGCACCAGTCAGGATCACGCTCGATTTATTGATTTCAGCGGCGAAGGAAAACATCAGTCTGACACAATCAGTGTGTCTGAATAGCTTTCGCAGACTCTGTGATGGCAGCCCCGGCACCAGTGAAACCAGCGTTTGCGCGCTTCGCAACTGCACCTGATTGGCCATTTCATTCAGAGCATGGCGATCCACGCCGGTAATAATGACATCAGTCTCATTGATGACATCCTGGTAACTGTCCAGCGTCCAGCAGGGGAACTCTCTTCCCAGCTTGCGCGCGCGTTCGTTGTTTCCCGAAACCAGAAATACCTGTGCATCAGGCGCGGCAAGAAACAATCCTCGTACCAGTTTTTCAGTTAACGCGTCTACCTCCAGAATACCTATCCTTTTCATCAGTCCCCCGGTTATCAGTACGGCTCTGTCGTGTTATCAACGGTAAAAAGGTCGTCTCGTCTGTGACACAAGTAAGGGAAGATCTGCGGCATCTTATGGTGTGGCCGTTTCCGGTGGCTGCCAGCCTCCGCCGAGCGCCCTGAACGTTGCAACAGCCGCGCGCGCAGATTCTGTCTGCGCCTGCGCCCTGGCGTCGGAAGCCTGTAACAGGGTTTCATCGTTGTGCAGGACGTCCATCAGGCTGGCCGTTCCCTGCCGGTAAGCGATAAAAGATGACTGGCGGGCGCTGGCCAGGGCGGTTTCACCGCGGGTCAGCGTGGCGGCCTGTGTTTCACGATTGACCAGAGCAGAGAAAGCATTTTCGACGTCTTCGGTGGCGCGTAATACCGACAGGCGATAGGCCGCGAGCGCTTCGGCTTCCTGGCCTTTCGCCTGATCTATCTGGGCGTTGATGCGACCAAAATCGAAGAGCCGCCAGCGCAGTCCCAGCACGGCTGCCGACTGGCTGGCACCGCCGGAGAACAGGTTGTCGCCCGACACAGCCGTTGCGCTGCCGAGCAGGGCACTGAGTGAAAACTTCGGATAATACTCACTGACGGCCACGCCGATGCGTGCACTCGACGCCGCGAGATGGCGCTCCGCCACGATAATATCGGGTCTGCGGCGCAACAGGTCGGCAGGTGTGCCCGTTGAGGCTATCTGCGGAGCCTGCGGTATGGCACCCGGCAACGCTAACTGACTGCGATGGGTGCCGGGAGGCGTGCCAAGCATGACATCTAATGCATTCATCGCCGCATCAAGCGCCGTACGGAGAACCGGTACGGTTGCCTGAACCTGCGCCAGTTCCCCTTCGGTCTGGCGAACCTGATACGCCGGAGCCAGTCCTTTAGCATTCAGGAGTTGTACCTTTTCCAGTAATTCCTGCTGCGTACTGACCTGTTTCTCCGCGATGGACAGCCGGGTCTGTAATCCGCGCAGGGTGATATAGGTATCGGCAGTCTGAGCCGCGACGGCAAGACGGGTTGCGGTGACACCCGCTTCGGAAGCCTGATAGTCAGCCAGTGCAGCCTGACGCCCGCGTCGCAGCCCCCCAAATACGTCAATCTCCCAGCTTGCGTTGAGATCGGTTTCATAGCTATTGCCGTAGCGATTATAATCCGGCGTTGCGCTGAGAACCTGACCCAGCGGGGTTTCGGCCGACTGATACGCGCGTGCCGCTTGCCCGCTGACGTTCCCTGAAGGTAACAGCGCTGCTGTGGCCGCGCCCAGTCCGGCGCGTGACTGGGCCATGCGGGCGGTGGCCTGTGCGAGATCGAGATTCTGCGCGAGGGCGTCGGTAACGTACTGACTTAACAGGGGATCGCCGAAGCCGTCCCACCAGACGGCAAAACTGGCGGGTCTGGAGGCGCTTCTCTGCTGGACGGCAGACTGTGCCTGATAGCGTTCAGGAAGGGGGGCATCCGGGCGATGATAATCCGGCCCGACGGCGCAACCCGCCAGTAAGGCGCTGCTCACCACCAGTGCAAGAGTACGGAGGGGGAACATTGATATTCCTTGAGTCAGTTTTGAAGTGTGACTACATTACCAAATGGTCACTCGTTGTCAATCAGGGCTCATTGAGCTAAGCTGGAAAAATGACTAAACACATAAATGTACATCCCCCAAGGGGGCCATCAGATCACAGTGTGCGTGATCAGGTCGTTGACGCTGCCACAGAGCATTTCGGGCATTTTGGTTACGAGAAAACCACGGTGTCAGAACTGGCTAAATCAATAGGGTTTTCAAAATCCTACATCTATAAATTTTTCGATTCCAAGCAGGCGATCGGCGAGGTGATCTGCACTAACCGGCTGGCGATGATCATGGCGATTGTCAATTCAGCGATTGCAGATGCCCCGTCGGCCTCCGAAAAATTGCGGCGTTTATTCAGGGCACTGACTGAAGCCGGCAGTGATTTGTTTTTTCACGATCGCAAGCTTTATGACATTGCTGCCGTGGCGGCGCGGGATAAGTGGCCGTCGGCAGAGGCTCATGAAGAGCGTCTGAGAACACTGATTGAACAAATCATTGTTGAAGGGCGGCAGGCGGGCGAGTTTGAACGAAAAACGCCGCTGGATGAGGCGGCGCACGCGATATATCTGGTCATGCGGCCTTACATCAGTCCGGTACAGTTGCAATACAATCTGGAAACGGCACCGGCGGCTGCGGCACTCCTNTCCTCACTGATACTGAGAAGTCTGTCACCCTGAGTGGTGACTATTGACATTATTGGTCACTAGTCTGAGAATGCGGTTACTGTCCTGCTAATTCAATTAAGGGAACCCATGCTCAGGCTTAATCCTGCCACCTTTGCTGTTTGCCTGTTGCCGCTTGCCCTTGTGGCCTGCGGCGACTCTTCCGGCACCGACGATCCCCGTACTCAGCCTCCTCTGGTCAGGTCTGCGACCGTGGTGAGTGCTGCCGATGCCTCCCGCGCATTTACCGGCGTTGTTGTCGCCCGGATTCAAAGCGACCTCGGTTTCAGAGTGCAGGGCAAAATCCTTGAACGCCTGGTCGATACCGGCCAGACCGTTAAACGCGGTCAGCCATTGATGCGTCTGGATCCGGTTGACCTGAGTCTGCAGGCACAGGCTCAGCAACAGACCGTCGCGGCGGCACGGGCCCGTGCAAGACAAGCGACTGATGACGAGGTGCGCTATCGCGGTCTGGTCGCTGCAGGCGCAGTGTCGGCATCGGCCTACGATCAGATAAAGGCCGCCGCGGATACGGCCAAAGCGGAACTCAGTGCGGCTCAGGCCCAGGCCAATGTGGCGCAAAACGCCACGGGCTACGCCGTGCTGCTGGCTGACGCCGACGGCGTGGTCATGGATACGCTGGCTGAACCCGGTCAGGTTGTCAGTGCCGGGCAGCCAGTGGTCCGGCTGGCCAGAGCAGGGCAACGCGAGGCCATCGTGCAGTTGCCTGAGACGTTACGCCCGGTTGCCGGAAGCGAGGCCGAAGCAACGTTGTACGGTACCGGTAAACAGGCTGTCCCTGCGAAACTGCGGCTTCTTTCCGATGCGGCAGATCCGCTAACCCGTACCTTCGAGGCGAGATATGTACTTGAGGGAGCACTGGCGAATGCCCCGCTGGGATCCACCGTGACGCTGCATATTGCAGACGATAAATTACCGGGCCAGGTGATGCAGGTGCCTTTAGCGGCCATCTATGATCCGGGCAAAGGGCCGGGGGTCTGGGAGATTTCAGGTAAGCCCGCCAAAGTGTCATGGCGGCCCGTGCAGGTGCAGGGATTGGGTGACGATGCGGCGAGGGTGACCGGTTCCCTTAAGCCGGGAGAGCAGGTGGTCGCTCTCGGGGCGCATCTGCTGCATGACGGTGAGGCCGTACGCCTGGCCGAACAAAGCGATGCCAGCGTCGCCGGGAGCCAGCCATGAGCGCGGGGCGATTCAATCTTTCTGCGCTCGCCGTGCGTGAGCGCTCAATCACGCTGTTCCTGATTATCCTGATTACCGTGGCCGGTATTCTTTCGTTTTTTGAACTGGGACGGGCTGAAGATCCGCCGTTTACGGTCAAGCAGATGACCATTATTTCTGCCTGGCCGGGTGCCACCGCGCAGGAAATGCAGGATCAGGTGGCTGAACCGCTGGAAAAGCGTATGCAGGAGCTGAAGTGGTATGACCGCAGCGAGACGTACACGCGTCCCGGTCTGGCTTTTACCATGCTTTCGCTGAAGGACAGCACACCGCCTTCACAGGTGCAGGAAGAGTTTTATCAGGCACGTAAGAAGCTGGGGGATGAGACCAAAAACCTGCCAGCAGGCGTCATCGGGCCAATGGTCAATGATGAATTCTCTGACGTGACCTTTGCGCTTTTTGCGCTGAAGGCCAAAGGTGAGCCACAGCGACTGCTGGTGCGCGATGCGGAATCGTTGCGCCAGCAAATTCTGCATGTGCCGGGGGTCAAGAAGGTCAATATCATCGGCGAACAGGCCGAACGCATCTTTGTGTCGTTCTCGCATGACCGGCTGGCCACGCTGGGTATTTCGCCTCAGGATATTTTCTCCGCCCTCAACAGCCAGAACGTCCTGACGCCCGCCGGTTCGATTGATACCAAAGGGCCGCAGGTCTTTATCCGCCTGGATGGCGCCTTCGACAAACTGGAGAAAATCCGCGAAACGCCCATCGTCGTACAGGGCAGAACCTTGCAGCTTTCTGACGTGGCAACCGTTGAACGGGGCTACGAAGATCCTGCGACCTTCCTGATCCGCAATCAGGGTGAACCGGCGCTGCTGCTGGGCATCGTTATGCGCGACGGCTGGAACGGTCTGGATTTGGGTAAGGCGCTGGATGCGGAAACGGCCAAAATCAATGAGGGCATGCCGCTGGGCATGACCCTGACCAAGGTCACCGATCAGTCAGTCAACATCAGCTCCGCCGTTGACGAGTTCATGATCAAATTCTTCGTCGCGCTGCTGGTGGTGATGGTGGTGTGCTTCGTCAGTATGGGCTGGCGCGTGGGTGTGGTGGTGGCCGCCGCGGTGCCGCTGACGCTGGCGATTGTCTTTGTGGTGATGGAGGCTTCCGGCAAAAACTTTGACCGTATTACCCTGGGCTCGCTGATCCTGGCGCTCGGGTTGCTGGTCGATGATGCCATCATCGCCATCGAAATGATGGTGGTGAAAATGGAAGAGGGCTACGACCGCATCAAAGCCTCGGCCTATGCCTGGAGTCACACGGCAGCCCCGATGCTGGCAGGCACGCTGGTCACCGCCGTCGGATTCATGCCCAACGGTTTTGCCCAGTCCACTGCCGGTGAATACACCAGCAACATGTTCTGGATTGTCGGTATCGCCCTGATTGCTTCCTGGATTGTGGCGGTGGTGTTTACGCCTTATCTGGGCGTGAAAATGTTGCCGAAAATCAAAACGGTGGAGGGCGGGCATGCGGCGATTTACGACACCCGTCATTACAACCGTTTTCGCCGGGTGCTGACCCGCGTCATCGCGCGCAAGTGGATAGTCGCCGGTACCGTTATTGCCGTCTTTACGGTCGCTATACTTGGCATGGGGCTGGTGAAAAAACAATTTTTCCCGACCTCTGACCGCCCGGAAGTACTGGTTGAAGTGCAGATGCCTTATGGCACTTCTATTGAGCAGACCAGCGCCACCACGGCGAAAATCGAAGCCTGGCTGAGAAAGCAGAAAGAGGCAAAAATCGTCACGTCCTACATCGGGCAGGGGTCACCGCGTTTTTATCTGGCCATGGCGCCTGAGCTGCCTGACCCGTCGTTTGCGAAAATTGTCGTGCTGACGGACAGTCAGGAAGCGCGCGAGGCGCTCAAGTTCAGGCTACGTGAAGCGGCGGCCAGCGGCCTGGCACCTGAGGCGCGCGTGCGTGTGACCCAACTGGTGTTCGGTCCGTATTCTCCTTATCCGGTGGCCTACCGGGTGATGGGGCCGGATCCTGATAAACTGCGCGAAATTGCAGACAAGGTCGAAAAGGTGATGCAGGCCAGCCCGATGATGAGGACCGTCAACACCGACTGGGGGCCGCGTGTACCGGCGCTGCATTTCACGCTCAATCAGGATCGCCTGCAGGCGGTGGGGCTGACATCGAATGCGGTCGCACAGCAGCTTCAGTTCCTGCTTTCAGGGGTTCCGATCACCTCGGTGCGTGAAGATATCCGTTCGGTGCAGGTGATGGGGCGGGCGGCAGGAGATATCCGGCTTGATCCGGAAAAAATCGCCGGTTTTACCTTAGTGGGTTCTTCCGGCCAGCGCATTCCGCTGTTGCAGATCGGGGAGGTTGAGGTGCAAATGGAAGATCCTGTTCTGCGCCGTCGCGATCGTACGCCAACCATTACCGTGCGGGGGGACATTGCCGAAAACCTGCAGCCGCCGGATGTCTCCACGGCAATGACCAAAGCCTTACAGCCGGTCATTGATACGCTCCCGGCCGGATACCGTATCGAGCAGGCGGGTTCTATTGAAGAATCCGGAAAAGCCACCCAGGCGATGGCACCGCTGTTCCCGATCATGATTGCCATGACGCTGTTGATTATTATCCTGCAGGTGCGGTCGATGTCGGCGATGGTGATGGTCTTCCTCACTGCACCGCTGGGGCTGATTGGGGTGGTGCCCACGCTGCTGCTCTTTAACCAGCCGTTTGGCATCAATGCGCTGGTCGGACTGATTGCGCTGTCGGGCATCCTGATGCGTAACACCCTGATCCTGATAGGGCAGATCCATCACAACGAACAGGAAGGGCTGCCGCCATTTCATGCGGTGGTGGAGGCAACAGTGCAGCGGGCCAGACCGGTGTTGCTGACGGCGATGGCGGCCATTCTNGCGTTTATCCCGCTGACCCACTCGGTGTTCTGGGGAACGCTGGCTTATACGCTGATTGGCGGGACGTTTGGCGGCACTATCATCACGCTGGTCTTCCTGCCGGCAATGTATGCCATCTGGTTCAGGATACGGCCTGATGAACAGCAGCAGAACGCACGGACGGAATTAGCGTAAGCAGTCCCGGACGAATGGCTGAAGCGTATTTTTGTCGTGCAGTCTCACCACAGATCCTTGTCACAGGGCAAGGGTCTGTGGTTTTTCCCGTCCCGGCTGGCTTTTCTTGAGCAGCAGGGCATTCTTGCGAGGGTGCCCGGCCCCGACGACAGGCGCAAAGATTTCTGCACGCTGACCGAGAAAGGCCTCGACCTCATTCCTGTCGTGCTCATTTCTGCGAGTGCAGTGAGCGGAGCTGAAATCAGATTGCGGGTGTCCGCATCTGTTATTGTTATGTTGCTGGTTTGCGGATCGCCCGGGTATTTGGAATTCAGTCTTTCAGATCATTAAGCAAAGGAAACAGTACTTCTCCGGCTTTAACTGCCGGTAGTTGTGAATCCCTCAGAAGGGATGGGCAGTAATGGAGTTCTTTCGTAAGGTAAATGGCGGTTATAACGATTAAAGGGGAGTCATTATGGGAAGATTTCACGGTAAACGTGTACTTATAACGGGGGGCACCAGCGGTATGGGGCTTGCAGGAGCGCTGCGAATTGTGAAAGAGGGTGGACAAGTTGCCATCACAGGGCTGAGTGAAGAACGTCTGGCCCGGGCCCGTAAGCTGTTGCCGGACACTGCACTGATTCCTGAAAAGTGATGCAGCAAGTGAGGCAGACATTGATGCGCTCGCAACGGCAGTCAGCGGCTGGGGGCATCTCGACGGATTGTGGCTGAATGCGGGTTACGCAGAGGTTGGTGCACCGGAATCCGTTACGGCCGACGCCTTTAATCGCATGATGAATGCCAATGTTCGCGGGCCTATGCTCCAGCTTGCATCACTTTCCAACATTTTGAACCCAGGTGCATCAGTGTTGGTCACTGCATCGTCTTCAGTCTATGAAGGTGCGCCAATGACGAGCTTATATGCTGCAACAAAAGGTGCCGTTGTCGCCATGGTAAAAAGCTGGGCCGCCTCGCTNGCTGCNCGCAACATTCGCGCCAACACGCTGGTGCCAGGGCCTGTCGAGACTAATTTTAGACACTTCATGCCCGAGGAGTCGCGGCAACAGTTTGAAGATTTTGTAGTAAGCCAGGTGCCTCTCAGACGAGCCGGTACAGCTGATGAAGCGGCTGCCGTCGCACTTTTTCTGCTCTCAGATGATGCGTCTTACGTAACCGGAAGCCAGTACGCTGTGGACGGCGGACTGGTTCACTTGTGAGTTCAATCTGCCTCAGCGCCTTATTAACCGTATTTTCACTCATTGGTTTATAGAAATTACGGATGCCGGGGCAACGTGTTTAAAGGNTTTTTGCGGATGGTTTAATTTGCGGATTTTTGTGTCGTTAAGAGACATTTGGGGGTCACTCCGTCATCGAACCAACATGACCCCAAATCTGACCACCAAATTCTCCCGATGCGGAGGGAAAACTAAAAATGCATCGGGAAGATTTTTCACACTCACTGATTGCCTCAACGCCATACAGGCAGGGGCTCCGGCGTATAAAAAGCAAAAATCCCGCTTAAGTTTCCTTAAGCGGGATTTTCTAATATGGCTCCTCTGACTGGGATCGCCCTTGCCAATAACTGGCTAATAAATAAGCTAAAGGAGAGTGCTACTCCTGTCAAGACCCCCAGAATGACCACCAATAGTGATGGGTTACGTAAATCTGGTATGAGCGTTCCGCGACATGTGATGATCCTTACTATTCTATTCCCAGAAAATGAAGCGTTGCTATTGAAACTTCCCAACCGCCTCATCGGCTTAACGGTTCGAACCGGAGGAGCGCCAAAGGCATTTCCGTTTTCAATGGTTCTAACTCTGCTGAAACCGCTATTCCTGAGACACGTCCCCCGGTGGGATGCGCAGCATTATCTGCAAGATTTAGCTTCTTACGCCCACTGCAGTTGCTGAACCTACCTGCGCTCGAAAGTGTTTGGGAAATTGGTAGCATGTTCGACCCGAATTTTATAAACAAAAATTGTGCAGGCCGCTTTTCTCCGTACGTTTACCAACCGGATATCAAATCCTGTTCTCCCGGGCGAGGAAGACTTCAGTGACATATCTACTCAGGTTGCCCTTCACTCATTTTCCTCCTGCGCGGTCGTTCTGAAATTCAGCGATGCCTTGCTGCGTGTGTTAAAAAAACTTATCCACACCAGGGGAAAGAAGGCACTGTCGCAGGTAATGTAAGACTCAATTTTATCGCCTGCATATTGCACTCAAGGTACTCCCGTTGTCAGGCTCACAAACCTTGAAAAGGCTCTACCAGTTCCGGTATGGCAATTTCTAATCCAGGGTGAGGAAAAAGGTAAACACATAGTGCGAAGGGGCGATATCGTTAAATAAATGCAGCGATATTGAGAATAATTTCGAATTGGCAGCAGCGCTGGCCGCCGATGCTGAAAGACGAAAAGCTGGATGCTGGTGGCTCAATTACGGTGAAGTTGTAGGATAATCTAATGAAAGCATGGCAAATCTTTGTGAAGGTAGTTGAGAAGGGGAGTATTACTGCTGCGGCTAAGGATATGAATATCGTTCCTTCGGCTGCAAGTAAAATGATTTCAAAACTTGAAGCAGAGCTAAGAGTAACCCTTTTTTTTCGGAATTCGCGAAACCTGGCTGTTACTCCTCAGGGGATACTGGTATATGATAAAATCAAATCAATACTTGAATCGATGGATGAATTATATGCTGAAGCACGTAACCCCGATGATGTAGTGAAAGGGAGTATCCGCTTATCTGTACCTTCTGTTATTGGCGAGTATATGGCGAACATATGGATTTATGAATTTCTTCAGAAACATAGGAAAGCAAAGGTATTTTTGGATACCCGTGATGTGTTTACAAATGAAGCCATTGAAGAAAATGATTTAATACTTAAAACAGGTGAGGTTGAAAATGAATCTCTTGTTCATAAAAGACTTTCGCCACTAAAGTTAGTGTTGTGCGCCTCTCCGAAGTATTTGTCGACGCATGCTGAAATAACAGAACCAAAAGATTTAGAAAAGCATTCAGTATTTCCCCTCCATCACCATGGTTTGGCTGGGCCTTTGACGATGTTTCGCGGAATTGAAACGTACACATTGCAACAAAGCAATAACTTCAGATTTTCCTCAAATAACTTAGTTTCGATATTGAATCTTGTTCTTTTAGGACATGGAATTAGCATTTGCACGCCAGGCTGGTTAGCAGCCCAAAAAATCTACAATAATCAGATACAATTAATTCTCCCTGACTGGACCATACCAGACCTTCCTGTATACCTAATTTGGAAACAAAGACAATTTCACACCCCGCTATTTAAAGAATTCTCTGTGTTTATCGGTGAAAAGTGGGATAACCGTTCGGTAATTACAAAATCTCAGATTTGAAAGTATTCATTAAAAACTAAAATTGGGTTCCGCATCCAGGGTTTGGATTTAAGTGTGGTGGTTTATGTGTTGATTTTTCCCTGAATATAAAAACCACCCAGCCACAGGCTGCTCTTATATCGGGACACGTTGTATTAAAACGATTGACAGAGGATGTTTTGTCGGATTTAGATAATTCATTCAGGTACCAACAGCCATGATACACAAGTCAGTTACCTATACGCGACGTGATGAGGTCTGAAAGCTTTTTATTTCTTATTACTGTAGTGCCAAACTTAAGCTTGAGGTTGGAAAATACCCCCACCTCTTTACTTGTGCGAAAGCGAAGTAGGGGGTATTTAACAGGTAGCGGGTTTCTCTGACATGTTAATTGCCAGGGTATCCTCGGCACATCAGATCTTATCAGAAAAAGGTAAGGCGGAATTTACTAATTATCGAGAGCACTTAAAAAATTCTTAATATGAACGAAATAATTTTCCACTCCAAACGCAATACTCTGTGGATGATTAGCACCTTCTACAAAATTGGTTGTTACACTTTCGTTACCTGCCCCATAAATGTCTCGAATGAGATGAGCTTGAGAAATTGGTACTGTGGTGTCTTCTGTGCCATGAATGATAAGTAAAGGCAGTTTGCACTCCGCGATGACAAAGGGACTCACACCTGACCCAATAGTGACATGTTGTTGCTCTTGTAAAATGTCGTCAACAAGTTCTTTTACTTGAGGCACTTGCGCGTAACTCAACTGCGGATATTGACGTAATATATAACCCTCGACAAACTCCTCCAGCCATGAATATCCGCAATCCTCAATTATAGCTTTCAAGTTATTTATACGTTGCTTTTGAGCATAACTCACTGCTGACAACGCAGTGGCTGCACCAAGCGAGTAACCAAACAGGATAATTTCTTCACTCGCCCCTCTCACTTTTATAATTTCTTTGATCCACTCAACCATATCTCTTGCATCAAGCGTGCCCAGATTTCGTAGGTTCGTTGCACTTTTACCATGTCCTCTCAAATCTGGAGTTAGCACGCTCAACCCCAGCTTTTCAAAAACACTTACCCAGGGCCCTGTATTGTCTGCCTGGCTTGTAATCCCATGGATTATTAGCACAGTTCGGGAGGCTTGCTCCGGACGTTTTAGGGCGCGCTTATAATAGGCATTCAATTTAGTCCCATCTCGGGCATTAATAAACCACGTTTCTTTCTCACTTTGACGATAAGATTCAACCAGTTTATCTATAAGTTCTGTGTCGGGGCCGTCGAGATGACCCGTGGTATCATTATTATCACCATGATTGACAAAAGCATCATGATAAATAGCCTGGGCAATCTCTTTTAGATCTAACTCATTATTAACCATATTATTTTCCTTAGTATAAATCTTATCATGTTTAATGAATGTATTGGTCAAAGATAAAATATAAGGCGTCATGTATTAATAAAACTCGCACTTTCATAACTCACGGGTTGAAACCGCCGGAGTTTGATTGTTATTGTAGCTTTCTAGTGGTTAGAGTACCCGTCAGGAATTTTTTAATCACATTATTAAAAGCAATTTCTTCATTTCTATTAGGGTTATTTTTCTTAACCGATAGTAGATTGTCTGGATATTTTTTCACTCGGTCTTTGGCAGGTTTTTCTTTTATTTCCGTTATAAAAAGTCGGCATCTAATAGATGTGCCTTTGCTTGTTTTAGTCGTACTTTTCTTCCAGCACGAAATAACAGTTTGCGTGCAATGACTAGATAAATAATATAAAACGTCTCCGGCACGGCGTTGAGAAATGTGAAATGCTTGACTGACATCATCTCGAGATATTGCTTCTTTTCTCAGTAATCCCCACCATGCAACAGCTAACCACATTGGAGGAGACTCAAGATGTTGTAAGTTTTGCGGTAAGTGCCAGGAACCATGGTTACTTTGTGTGCCTTTAATAATACATGGCGTGGACATTCTAGTTGCATTTTCTTGTGAATTTCTCATGGTTATATCTCCGGTTTTCATGTACTTAATTTAAAGCCTATGGCTCGTTAATTAAAACTTCCCCGGTATTTATGAATCTATCGGCTACTATATTATTGGATAATTAAATTATCTCATTATAAATTAAATGTGACTCGTCATGTAAATCACAGTTAATATTTTCATATAGAATATTATCAATATAAGTCACCTTAACTTTTGCTAAACAGTTTTTTTCCTTTGCTGGAGGGTATTTCATGCATTACACTGAGTTGGTGTTAAGTTGTTGTAGTTAAAGTGTTAAATTGAATGGGTGGACTAAACTATCGTTTTTGTTCAAAAAAAGGAGTATAAATCTACTTATGTTGCAGGGTGATTCATTTGATATTACTTATCCACTCCTCGCTCCCTCGCAGGGGATTTTCCCATCAAATTCAGAAAAATTGTGAAGGATGTCTGATGTGATTCAGAGGTCAGTTATTATAACGGGAAGGCAGAATAGGGGAATGAACTGTTTCAACAACCTCAATGACGACCTGATAAATCCCAAAATGCAGGTGGAACTGAAACGGGTGTATTTTAATTGCGATAGCTTTAACACCAATCGCTTTTTATGGGCTTAATGAATAACGTTGTATGAGTTAGCATCGGAGATTACTTTAAGTATGGTTTTTAAGAGAATATCACCCCCGACTGGCTTTAGTAAGACACTATCAAAATAATAACCTGTCAAATCCAATTTAGATTCATATGGTTGGGCTGTAAGTAAAATAATCTTTATATCTGGTTGTGACGATTTTACATATCTTAAAAGCGATAACCCATTCATAACTGGCATTTTCAGATCGGTAATGATAATGTCTATCTTTTCCTTACTTAAAATATTACAAGCTTCAAGACCATTTTTTGCCGTGACTACATTAAATCCATAACCCAAAATAAAATCATATAAGTTTTCAAGGCTATTTTCTGCGTCATCTACAATAAGAAGTGAATATTTATCACAATCGATCAAGAAAGGGATGTGGCTTTCATTAATACAACTTTCAATTTGTGACTCATCTGAAATCATTAACTGAACATCAAACCAGCAAGTAATACCTCTTTGCTCTGAATTATGTTCAATATGCAATGCCGAGTTCATATTCTCAAGTAATTGCTTTACTATTGAAAGCCCCAGGCCACTACCTATCGTTGATTGGACATTGTCCCCACGAGTATAAGGCTGCATCATTTTATCTGTATCATCGGATGAGATTCCCGGACCACTATCTTTTACTGAAAACTTTACCTCAACGCATGATTCATCAATATAATTACATTCAATAGATAATAATATATCACCTTCCTCTGTATATTTAGCGGCATTATCCAACAAGTTCACGACAACTTGGCGCAGCCTGGTGTAATCAGCGATAACAACGGTGGGTAAAGTTTGAGATATTTGACTGGAGAAGTGATTTTTCCTTCTTGTTGCCAAAAATTTCCCTTCGATTTCTAACTGCAAGCAGAATGCATTGAAAAATTCTACTGAAGGGTTAAGTTCAATTGTTTTTAAATTATTTTTTGAAAACTCTACTAACTCTTTAATTAAATCTAACTGGTAATTTGCATGAAATTTAATAGAGTTTAACACTGAATGATTTTCCTTAGTACCAAGCATTGTTAAGCTATCAATTATTGCAACTAACGGGGAGCGCAAATCATGGCTAATATGAGCGAGTAAAACATTGCGCTCATTCAGAGACTCTTGCAGTTGTTTCGTTCTAATCTGAACTAAATCCTCAAGTTTATTATGTTCAAGTAGACGCTGCTCTGCTAATAGTTTTTCTGCTTTAAGGTGTCGCTTTCTGGTTTCAATAATAGTTAAAGAAAGTGTCAATAATAAAATTATTGTCCCTGGTCCAATAGAAAAAAGTCCCCTTATGTCTTGACTGGTTCTCCAGGGAGTATTCTCCAAATGGAGCATATATCGCAGAACAAATTGAATGGCCAGGAGGATTATCATTACCCACGCCATCCAGGAAAGATGTATTTTCTTTTTGATACCTACGATAACCGTTAAAGCGACAACAGGATATATTAATCGTAAAACTAAGAAGGAAAGCTCTCGGCCTTGAGTTGAATCAACTATAAGGGACCAGATATTGCATGCAAAATAGAGAGCTACAATGCAATAATAACATAACTTGACATACCATGTGGAGTATTGCACTTTGAGTAAAAACCATAAATACATCATTGTTAAGGCAAAACTTACTACCATTGTTGATGTTAATATAACCCTGAATGAAGATAGCATCCCTGGCAAGAAAATAAGGTAACCGTTTAACAATGCTGTAATAATTAGATATGACAACAAGGCCAAACTTTGAGAAAGCAACAGAAGGGAACGTGTTAACAATCCAACCCCAATTGTTATCAAAGAAATCACAAGTACAGCCCCTGCGACAAGCCCCCCGAAAACATTGGATTCTTGCTGAGATTCTATAAATTGCCCTGATGACCATAATTCAGGTTTGACTACCAGGGATAGATCTCCAGCAATTCTGACGAATACACTTATTTGACTTGATCCTATCAATTCTAATGGGAAAATTGGTTGAGTAGTCGCAATACTCCATTGTTGTAATAAAAAATCAGGCCCCGCTTTGAGTTCTTTCCATTGACCATTATTTATATAATATACTTGAATATTTTCAATTCTGGGGGAACCTACGCTTAACCATCTGGTACAATTAAAAAAAATTTTATTTTGAATTTGTATGTTGAGCCAATATGCTGACCTTGAATAATGTAGCATTAAGTTCGACTTCGAAAGTGGATAGAATTCAGTTGAATGTTTATTAATTATATTGTCTAACGTCAGTATTCCTGACTTATCTTCAAATATTGTTGTGGTTGGCTCAACATGGCCACTATCAATGCTGCATACGTCATCAAAAGCAAATGTATTTTGAGAGGGAAATATCCACATCATAGTAATAAATATAAAAGCAGTCGCTATTTTAGGCATGTGTTCCCCGCAAAATTGATCTAAAAACAACCCTTTCATGATCTGTTGGAGAGCAAGGTTTGTACATTTTTCTTCAGTTGCTTATTCGTTTGTATCTAGGAGTGCGTATGGTAAACGTTGTTATTAATACTTGTTCTGTGTCGACGGTATTCCATAGGTGTCAGTCCATGAGCCTTACGGAAGGAGGTGGTAAAGTTACATGCGTTTAAATATCCTGTTAAAGTAGCGATGTCCTGAATACACATATCACTGGATTTAAGCAGTTGTTTTGCTTTCTTTAAACGCACATCTCGGATATATTCAAAAACAGTCATGTTTAATTTCAATCTAAAAATTCGCGACAATTTTTTATCGTAAGTTCCAACAGAACTTGCAATGAGAGATAATGACAGGACATCTGATAAATGCCCATCAATGAACTTTATCGCAGCATGAAATAACACTGTATCATTTTCATCCCCTCCATGGATATCGGCGTCATCAATGATCAAATGGTGGGTTTTTTCTATAAGGAATATATTTTTTAAATTTAAATGTAACTTTATACGGGCTAATACCTCTTCAGCCTCACAAGGTTTAATAATATAATCTACCCCTCCTAATTCGAATCCCTTAAGTCGTTCATCCAGTAACCCGGAAGAAGTCAAAAAAATTACAGGTATGGTTTTTGTAGAAATACTTTCGCCCAACAGTCTGCTCATAGCAAACCCATCCATGCCTGGCATCACAACATCCAACAAAATCAAATCTGGTTTAAGAGCAATTGCATGTTGATAACCCGACTTTGCCGATTTTACTACTGTTACTTTCCATTTCTGCTGTAAGAGGATGTTAATAACCGACTTGATGTTGTCTGGATTGTCATCAACAATAAGAATATGAGGGGTTTTAATATCTTTCAATTCTGTATGCATCTCATCTGGCCTCTAGGTTAATTGTTACTAGCAGATTAAAAGGTATGTTTATAGAATTATACTAGACTTAACTCTCACAATCTTTCTTGCGTGGTTTATGCGTTTTTTATGGTGTTTACATTGAGTTATAGACTTCTACTCATTGCCTGGCAGATGTCATTTTTAGTTTGTTAAAAAATTTAGTTCATTAAAACATAAGGTAGTATAGCAACAAAAAACTCTATTTTAATGAGTCTTATCACAATACACAATTTACAAAATGAATTAGGCCAGGCAGTCAGGGATGCTGGCTTGTTTAACGCTCAATTAATTTTTTACTATCCCGATGTAAATTCCTACGGAATCATATGATTCCGTGAGTTAAGTTGCAGATACTGTGCAAATCTTGAGTTTATTCCTAACCGATTTTGTCACTATCTTGCTCAGTTGAACCGCTGGCTAAGGCACGGGAGGTAAAGTGGGATTGAAGCCGGGTTCTTAACTTTGCTGAATAATCCCAGACCTGCAATGCCGTTAAAACGACGGTTTGCCTTTAACCTACGAAATTTTGAAGCCGTTTGCACAACGTCGCGAATACCCCATAGCCTAATTCATCAATATAATAGATTCCCGCTATTTCTCAGTCGTTATTTTTACTGTTCCCTAAGCCACTGCTTTCTTATCCAGTCACTCCTTAGTATTTCGACTTTTCTGAAGGCTTAAGTCTATCAGTCACTTAAGGTTGAGGATTAACATGTCAAAAACTTGTCGCTCTATATATAAAACATTGCATTGAAAATAGCAAGTTTGCCGCACTTTACTGGCAGAAAAACAGTTTCTTTTTAACTGAGGATACTGATGGTTTGTTCGTCCGGGAAGGGATCTTCATCGTGGGGCTTCACGTTACAGATGAAAATATTATCCACAAAGTTGTGTGTGAATTGATGGCGAATTAATCAGAAAATTCACTCACGAAACAAAACTTTCAGCAATACACTGATTAATAACAGTTTAATTTCCATCCTGCATATGTTTCTGGTGAGGAATTCGTTCCTAAAAAAATTTCATGATCTTCTCATTAAAGATTGCATTATCGATTCTCTCGTGCTTAGGCTTAGGTCATCGTTTCCATTATGGAAAACATGCTTTTCTTAATAAGGGATTCATTATGCCTGAGCCGTGTGTAATATATTAAGCATCTTAGATTTAGTGGGATTAATCATCGCAGTGTGCGTGTTGTTGCCTATTAATGAGGGCGATGCATTGTCTTTAAGACATAACCCTTCTGATAATAGCAATCGTTGTTGCCAGAGGACGATGAAGGCCACTACGCGACCCTTTTGTTGGTAATAAGTATCGTTATTTTCAATACATTATCATTTCTTTAAATCTATGAGTTAGTTGAGTTTATAAATACGTGAACTTATTTAATTAATTATTAATTGTTAATTTCAGTTGGAGTCAATAAGGTTTTCTTAAGTGGTGGTTAAAGTCCTTATTGCAATCTAATTCCTCGATACTGTTATTTCATCGCCATACTGCTCCGTTAAAAATAATTTGGTATTTATTATGCAATTACACGCACTACTTGAAAAATCTTTTATTCTAAAAAATACAGTTGGGTTGAGCATATTATCCCCCCTTACAACGAGTCTGCGCAGGGATATCAACATTGTGGGTTGCAACGGCGGGGTGTCATTATGAGTAAAGCTCAAAGTGGCTTTGTTGAATAAATCGGATTTAGATAACAGGTCACCTGTCAGTCATTTTCTCAGATAATCCGTACACTTTCGGGCACACCTGTACGCGTCATTTTGTTTAAAGCACGGACGATGGCCATAGCTTCTCCGACTTTTGCCTCGTAATCCAACAGGGTCAGATGACCACCAAACTGTTGTTTAACCAGGTGCATCGCCGTTTCCGCCAGACGTGGCGCTTTTCCTGACCGTGTTTTTTCACCTTCCATTCGCCTTCACCGAAGATTTTTAAGCCAGTGGAATCGATAACGAGCTGGGCAATCTCGCCGCGCATGGGGTTTTTGAAAGGAATATTGACGGACACTTAGCCCGTCTGCTGACGCAGGAATAATCCGGGCAACGGAGCGGGAGCTTCATTAAGGTAAAAATGGAATCAATGAATCCTTGAGCGGCGCGCAGCGTGAGGCGAAAGAGGCGTTTGAGCATCTGTACTGTGGAAA
>Ga0065704_10000541_pt1 | contig 30284 bp, 29 predicted proteins | sample SwiRhicommuniRL2_FD_59091 | JGI IMG/M metagenome (GOLD analysis project Ga0065704, IMG submission 59091) | Switchgrass rhizosphere bacterial communities from Rose Lake, Michigan, USA - RL2 v2 (version 2) | ecosystem: Host-associated > Plants > Roots > Rhizosphere > Soil | place: East Lansing, MI | reverse complement strand
TTCGCGGTGGCGTACGGCTCGCTTCGGCGCAAAATCGTGGGCACAACCATTGCGCAGCAAGGAGGCAACGATGTCGTACATCGAGCACGGTTCGTCCACGAGTCGACTGGTCAGACCGGTCGTGGCCGCAGTTTCGGCGCCGCTCGCGGCGCTCGCGCTCGCTGCCTGCAGCGGCGGCGGCAACGATGCCGCCGATCCTTCGTCGGCTGCGCCAACGACGGGCAGCGTCGCGGTCCTGTTCACCGACGCGCCGCACGATCAGTTCTGCCAGGTGCGCGCCACGGTGACCGCGATCGACCTGCTCGGCACGAGCGGTCCGACGAACCTCTACACCGGTTCGCGCACGGTCAACCTGCTGGCCATGCGCAACTTCTCCGACTTTTTCGCGATCGACGCGGACGTGCCGATCGGCACCTACGAGAAAGTGCGCCTGACGCTCTCGGACCTGGCACTCGTCGAATGTGACGACGCGGGCCAGCCCGAGCCGGAATCCGGATGGGAGCATCCGCACCTGCCCGGCAACGGCAAGCTCGACCTGAATCCGCGTGGTGCGTTCGAGGTGGTGGGCGGCGAGACGCTCGTCATCGAACTCGACCTCGACATGGAGAAGTCACTGCACCTGCACCAGGCCGGCAACGGGCGCTGGCAGTTCCGGCCGGTCGTCTTCGTGACCATTCGTCCGGACGACCGCCGTCTCGTGCGCGTGTTCGGCAGCGCCCGCAGCCTCGGCGCAAACGCTTTCGAGCTCTGCCCGGTGGAGCCTGCGGCCACCGTCGGCCCGGCGGCGACGAGCGCATCGAGCGAGTGCCTCGACGTCTACACCGACGCGAAGACCGGCCTCTTCGATCGCAACGGCGACCCGGCCGGGTTGAGCGCGCTGGCCGCGAACGACCTGCTCACCGCGATCGGCTTTCTCGGCCTGCACGACGACGCGGACGGCGACACTCGCAACGACGACCTGAAGCTCGACGCGGTCGTGCTGGAATTCGGGCCTCGCGGTACGTTCGCGCGGTTGCCCGGCACCGTCGTGTCCGCACCCGGCAACAACGACATCTTTGTGTTCGATCCACTGTCAGGCGAGGCGATCGACGCTCGGCTCCAGTCCGGTACGCGCATTTTCGCGATCGACGGCGACACCGAACTCACCTCTGCGGCCTTGCAGCCCGGCGCGACGGGCGAGGTCGATGGCGTCTTCACCGTGCCTGCGACGTCGGGCGAGCCGCTCAAGTCCTCGCTCGTCGTGCTCGACCAGGACGCGACGCCGGCGATGAGCGTGCTCGATGCGACCATCAAGGCCATCGCGACCGACGACGATGCAGTCGCAGCGACACGTCGTTTCGAGGTCGACACCGCGACCGTCACGGCGCAGTGCATCAAGACCGACGCGCAGACGCGTTACCTGAAGATCACCGAGAGCGGTACGGCGAGCGAGACGGCCGAGGTCACGTTCGCGGAACTCGCGGTCGGCGACAAGGTGGACGTGTACGGTGATGCAGACGCGGTCGACGCCGCGTGCGTGCTGGCCGACGTCGTGCAGGAGTACGTCGCGGCACCGTAGCCACGCAGCGCGTGTCGATGCGCCATCGCGCGAAGGGCCCCGTTCGGGGCCCTTCTTCTTTGCAGCACGACTCAGTAGCCGTAGCCGTCGGTGTCGATGTCGTCGAGTTCGTCGCCGACGAAACGCAGCTTGCGCAGCAACTTGCTCGAACCGAAGTTGTACGTCCAGATCTCGACGGGCAGGTCGACCCAGCCCGGGCCGTAATACTCGTAGCGGTTGTAGCCGTAACCGTAGTCGTAACGCGGTGCGCGCCGGACCATGCCGTGCAGCGACACGCTCGTCGGCTCGCCGCAGAGCGCGAGCACCTTGTCCTTGCCGTCGCCGCGACTGACGAGCTTGCTGCCACAGCGCATGGAATCTTCCGCGAGCGCCGGTGTCGCCGACACGAACGTTGCGACGCTTGCCAGAACGGATGCGATTGCCAGCGTCGCCTTCATGCACAGAGCATAGCCCGAATCCGAACCGGAACAAGGACTTGGATGTTCCATCGCCGGGATCTGTCGGCGCTTTGCGACATAATCCCGGGTGGTCATGCCGCGGTGCAAAACGCATATTGCGCGCGTCGCTCGAAGGGTCCGGCAAGGATGCAACGGGCGACACCCTCGGATCGATCTGTGACGCAGTCCCGTCATCGGCGTGGGGTCCGCCCCACAATGCGCTCCAAGGGCAAACCCATCGAAAGGTGGGGACGCAAAGCCTCCGGGCTAACGGTCGCGCGTCAGCACGACCAACGCTAGCGGGGCTGCCGGCCTGGTGGCCGCCTTCCCGATGCGCATCGGACGCGTCGTGATCGAAGACCACTGCGCCGTCGTGCGTCCGGCGTGCGTGCATTCGACGAATGCACGGTCCCGCCCCCGGTCGTGACCGGGCCATCACTTCAGTTCGTTGGGTTTTCCCCAGGTGCGGTCGCGGCTGTGCACGACCAGCAAAGGAAACCTGCTGAAAGTGATGAACGCCACCATGAACATTCTCCGTGCGAATCGCTTCGCGTCCCTGGCTGCCCTGACGACCGTCGCCGTGCTGCACGCGGCCGCGGCGGGCGCCGCCACCAAGGCCGCCACGCCCATCTTCAACGACCGTGCCGCGGCCAAAGCGTCCGAAGTGCCCGGGCTCGCGAAACAGCAGAGCGGCGTCGTCGGCACGCTGAATCCCTCGGTGCTGTCCGCGTCGTCGATCGAGCTGACGCTCGCCGACGGCCAGGTCGTCACGGCGAAGCTGCAGCGCGTCGCGCGCGACGACGCCAAGGCCACGCAATCGTGGATCGGCACCTTCGACGACGCGCCTGGCAGCATCCTGGTGCTGTCGAAGGCCAAGGGCGTCGTGTCCGGTTTCGCCACGTACAAGGACCAGACGTTCGAGGTCCGTCCGGCGGCGGGCAACAAGCACGTGCTGTTCGCGGTGGACCTGAAGAAGGTGCCGACGTCGAAGGACGGCGTCGTCAGCACCGGCACTGCGGGTGGCGGCGACGCGCTCGCGGTCTCCGATTATGGTGCGGGTGGCAGCACGGTCACGGCCGCCGGTGCGGTCGTGCACGACGTGCTGATCTTCTACACGCCGGCCGCGGTCGCTGCGTACGGCCAGGCGCCGCTCGAGAGCAACATCCAGTCTGCGGTCCAGTCCGCGATCCAGGCGTACCAGAACAGCGCGGTCAACGTGACGGTGAACGTCGTCGGCCTGCAGCAGTCGCCGGTCGCCGAATCGGGCAGCGGCATGCCGACCACGCTGAACAACTTCAAGAACAACGCCACGGTGCGTTCGCTGCGCGACAAGCTCGCCGCCGACATGGTCGTGCTGGTCTCGCAGGATTCCGACTGGTGCGGTTATGCGAACCTGACGATCACCTCGATCAACGGCGTGACCAACACGGACGCCTACGCCGCGGTGTTCACCAACTGCCTGAGCAACCAGACCCTGGCCCACGAGCTCGGCCACCTGCAGGGCCTGGACCACAATCGCGAAAACAGCACCGGCACGCGCGAATACCCGTATTCGTTCGGCTATCGGCTGTGCGTGACGAACGGCTTCGGCGACATCATGTCGTACGGGTGTCCGGGCGTGAGCGTGCCGCGCATCGTGAGCTTCTCGAGCCCGAGCGTGTACTACAACGGCTACGCCACCGGCATCGCCTACGAGGCCGACCCGGCCAACGCGGCCGAAGCGGCGCGCACGCTCAACAACACCGCCAGCAAGGTCGCGAACTATCGCGTCGGCACCACGGCGGTCGCGCCGACGGCTCCGGCAGCACCGAGCTCGCTCGCGACGAGCGGCGTCGCGTCCGCGTCGGTCACGTTGCGCTGGAGTGACAACTCGAGCAACGAGACCGGCTTCAAGCTCGAGCGTTCTTCCGACGGCGTGAACTTTGCCGAAATTGCGACGCTCGGCGCCGGCACCACGAGCTTCACCGACAATGCGGTTTCCGCTCGCACTTCGTACTACTACCGCGCTCGCGCGTACAACAGCGTCGGCGCGTCGGCGTACTCGAACACCGTGTCCGTGACGACGCCGGACGTGGCCCCGCCGCCGCCGGCAGCGCCGACCTCGGTGGTCACCCAGAACAATGCCAACGGCTCCGCCGTCGTGAGCTGGGCCGACGCCTCCTCGAACGAGTCGGGCTTCGAAGTCCGCCGCGAAACGTGGAACGCCAAGCGCAGGACCTGGGCGAACGGGACGACGGTCGGCCAGACGGCGGCGAACGTCACGAGCCTCGTCGACATGAGCGGCACCGGCACGTACCGGTACTACGTCCGCGCCGTGAACTCGGGTGGCGCCTCGGCCTACGCCGGGCCGTCGGAGGTCACGGTCTCGGGTGCGCAGCCGAGGAAGGGCAAGAGCGGCAAGAGCGGAATCTGAAGTTTCTGCACCGCTGCGAGTGACAGCAGGCCCCGGCATCGAAAGATGCCGGGGCTTTTCGCTTTCTGCGGGGGGGGCTTGCGGCGTTTCGGCGCGTCAATACACGCCGGGGATGAACCGGTAGCGGACCTTCCGGCTGTATTCCTCGTATTCCCCGTCGACGCTGCGCAGGTGGTCTTCCTCGGTCAGCGCACGCAGCGCGTACACCGAGCTCCACGCCGCGATCGAGCCGACGGCTTTCAACCCGTCGACGAACGCGTGCTCGAACGACACCATGATGATCGGCAGCGAGCCGATCCACCACGCGAGGTTCTTGCAGACATAAGCGGGGTGCCGGATGACGCGGTAGGGCCCGCGGCAGACGATCCCCCGATGCGTGAGGTTGCTGGCTTTCCAGCCGAGCGCCACGGAGGCGCTTGCGTACAGCCCCATCAGCACGAGCAAGGTCACGTTCAGTGCCAGGTGTGTCGTCGGGTCCTCGAACTTCGGGAACTCGCTGACCGTGCTGCCGAGCAGCTGGCCGGTGACGTGGTTGAACGGTGGATAGCAGACCAGCGCGGCGGCCCAGCCGAGCAGCGTCGGGTCGACCGAGCGGATCTCGTTGCCCAGCCGTTTCGTTTCGACCATGTAGCCGAAGATGAAGACGATCAGGTCGACGAAGACGATGGTCTGGAAGACGAACCAGTAACCCCAGCGGTCGAACAGTGCGAGCAGGCCGATTTCGACGACGTCGGTCCCGAGGATGTCGCGGCCCGTCGTCAGCGCTGCCATGCTGGCCGTGAGCAGCCCGCGCACCATGATCGGGATGAAGAATGCCTTGAGCAGCGTGCTGAGGACGGCGAGCCGGTCCTCGCGCGTCAGCCCGGCGCGCCAGGCGGCGACGGGCGAGCGGGCGAAGCGGGCCAGCACGTACCAGAACCGCACCGACTTCGAGACACCGGGCGTACGCTCGCGGGCGAAGTACAGCGCGCACAGCACCGCATAGATCGCCGCGACCGCGACGAGGAAGCGGTCGCCCGTGATCGCGATCTCGGGCGGCCCATAGAGCAGCGCCAGCGACTGCCGGTTATAGGGAGCGACCAGGAACAGCGCCGTCGACAGCGCGATCAGGGCCGCCGTCGCGACGATGTTGTCGATGCGTAGCCGTGTCGTCGCGGACACGCGGTCGGCCGTGTCATCCATGCGTCGATTGTGTCATTACCGGCGTGGGACCGGAGCAGCGCCTTCATAAAGCAAGAACCCCGCCGAAGCGGGGTTCCTGTCCGACCGGACCGGTCGGGAGAGTCGTCTGCAGGCGTCGCCTCTCAGGCGGCCTTCCTGAACCGACGCGAGAAGCCCAGGCCCAGCAGGCCGAGGCCGAGCATCGTCAGCGTCGAGCCGGATTCCGGCGCGTCGCCACTCGTCGTCGTGGTCGTGGTCGTCGTGGTCGTCGTGAACTCGTAAGACCCCGTGCCCGTCTGGTACTTGAAGCCGATCGGGTTGAGGTCCGCGGTCGTCCAGACGCCGCTCGCGGCCGTCAGGATCAGCGTGAACGTGTCGCTCGTCTGCGCGAAGATGCCGCCGTTCGAACCGCCGGGGCAGTTGTTGCCACCGTAGGCGCAGACCTCGATCGCCGCCAGGCTCGGGATGCTGCCGAGCGCCGCGCCGATCATGCCGCCATCGTTCGAGTCACTGAATCCGACGGCCGACACATTCGGATCGATGCCGAAGCCGAAGCTGGTGAGCCGATCGCCACCTTGCCCGAGCACGTCCGCGTCGTTGTTGAGCGTGAACACGAGTGTCAGCGTGCTCGTGCCCCACCCGCTGGAGGTCACGCTGCCCGTGCCGTCCAGTACGCGCGACGGGTTGGTCGGCGTGTTGAACGACCAGCTGAAGTTGCCGGAACTCGATCCACTGGAAAGCGTCAGCGCGAAGCTGGGCAGGGCGGTGGCGAACAGCGCCGTCCCTGCGGCAGCGAGCGCGATCTTGCGCATGAGCTTCATGGCTACGTCCCTATGTCTGTTTGTAAGAATCCGACACTGCGTGCCCGGCGAACCCTTCCTTTGCTCGCCGGTCTCGGCTGGAGTGATGCAACTCGTGGGCCAGTGCCGATGGCCCCGATTTGTATTCTGTAAAATCAGTGGCTTACGGACGAGCTAGCGACCGTCGTGCCCGGGGCAGCGGCCCGCGCTGTCAAATTTCCCGACGCGAAACGCAAAAGACGACGCCCCGTCACCGGGGCGTCGTCGCGGTGTCGAACCGGGCCGTCGCGATCGCAGGGCCGATCGCGCGGCTCGATGTCGTCGGCTCAGCGCTTGCTCGAACGACGGCGGGCGAAGCCCAGGCCGAGCAGGCCGAACCCGAGCAGCGTCAGCGTCGAGGCCGATTCCGGCACCGTGCCGCTGGTGTTGCCACCCGAGGTGGAGGTGCTCGTCGCGGTGCCGCGGCCGATCAGGTAGATGTTCGACAGGCCGTTGGCCAGGTTCGTCGGCAGCAGGGCCCAGGTGCCGGTCAGGGTGTTCCGGTCGAGCTCGACGATGAACGAGTCCGGGTCGCCGCTGCCATTGCCGAAGTGCATGGCCAGGTACAGCGTTTCGTAGGTGTCCCAGAAATTCTGGGCCAGCGTCCAGGTGCCGGAAATGCGGGAGGCGGAATCCACGGTGTAGAACAGCCCGCCTTCGCTCTGGCCTTCGCCGCTGCTCGCGATGTCCTTGTCGATCAGCGTGTACGGGTCCAGCGCGGCGGGGAAATCGTCGCCCTGGAAGTTGCCGCCCTGGTAGTAGCAGTAGCCGGCTTCCTTGGCACCCGTGACCTTGACCTGGCGGGTCAGGCTCGGCGTGAGCTCGCCGGGGCAATACACGGTGGCCGCCGACGCGTTCATGGTGAAGCCGAGCACCAGGAGGCCGGCGACAGCTAGGGGAGCAAACGTCTTCTTCCGCATGATCTCGGTTCCTTTCGTATTGTTCTTTGCCGATTCCCGGGAACCGACAACCTTCCAGAAATGCCCTTTCATGGGCTGGTCGAACATATGCAGCATCCGTGCCACTGTCTGTAACAGATTGAATCTAATAAAGATGGTGCACCATCAGGACAAAGGGCACGGGCGTTTTGTATATCGGGCCGACGGGTAGACAGATTCCCGATTAAACATAACTCCGGAATCCGTGTTGCTCGAAAGACATCGCACGTGAATGGTCGGCCCGGGTCGCGGGCGGAGGGAAGGGGGCCGGCGGCAACTCTGCTACGCTTGGCGCCCGGAAATCGGGCGGTGCGCCTGAGGACGGCCATCGTCGTCACAGCAGATCCGATTCACGACCCACCTGCCAATGCCCCTCGACCGCCTTTTCGAGCGCCGCCTCGCCGGCCTGATCAATGCCCGTGTCCCCGGCGTGCTGCAGGGGGGCCTCAAGGGGGTCGAGCGTGAATCGCTGCGGGTGCTGCCGTCCGGGCAGATCGCCCAGACGCCGCACCCCCGTGCGCTCGGCTCGGCGCTGACCAACGAGAACATCACGACCGACTACTCGGAAGCGCTCGTCGAGCTCGTGACACCGCCGTTCGCGCACGCCTGGGAACTCATCCAGTACCTCGTCGACCTGCACCAGTTCGTCTACCTGAACCTGCCCGACGACGAACTGCTGTGGGCCACGAGCATGCCGTGCGCGATCAAGGGTGACGAAAGCATCCCGATCGCGCAGTACGGCAGCTCCAACGTCGGCCGCATGAAGACGGTCTACCGGCACGGGTTGTGGCACCGCTACGGCCGCGTCATGCAGGCGATCTCGGGCGTGCACTTCAACTATTCGTTCCCGGAGCATTTCTGGCCCGTGCTGGCGGAGGTCCGGCAGGCCTCGAGCGCAGGGCAGGACTTCCGCTCCGACGCCTATTTCTCGCTGCTGCGGAATTACCGTCGGCACGGCTGGATCGTGCTGTACCTGTTCGGCAACTCGCCGGCGCTGTGCCCNTCGTTCCTGCAGGGACGCAAGGTCGATTACCTCGNGCCNCTGGCGCCCGGCAGCCTNTACGCGCCGTACGCGACCTCGNTGCGCATGAGCGACCTCGGTTATCGCAACAAGAGCCAGGCGGGNCTCAGCATCTCGGTCAACAGCCTCGAGCACTACGTGCGCGACCTGACCGCGGCGATCACGACGCCNAACCCGGAGTACGAGCGCATCGGCGTCAAGGTCGACGGCGAGTGGCGCCAGCTCAACGCCAACATGCTGCAGATCGAAAACGAGTATTACAGCTTCATCCGTCCCAAGCGCGTGACGCTGAGCGGCGAGCGCCCGACCACGGCGTTGCGCCGCGCCGGCGTGCAGTACGTCGAGATGCGTTCGCTCGACTGCAGTTCGTTCGATCCGGTCGGCGTCAACCAGAACAAGCTGCGGTTCCTCGAGGCGTTCGCGGCGTTCTGCGTGCTGCGCGAAAGCCGCCCGATCGGCGTCTCCGAGCAGGACGAGCTCGACGGCAACCACGCGCTCGTCGCGCGCGAAGGCCGCCGGCCAGGGTTGCAGCTCAAGTACGACGGTCGCGACGTGTCGCTGCGCGACTGGGCGCTCGAGATCGTCGACTCGATGCGAGGCATCTGCGAGCTGCTCGACGAGGGCGACGCCAAGCGGCCGTACTCGACCGCGCTCGAGTTGCAGGAAGAGAAGGTGCGCGACGTGTCGCTGACGCCCGCCGCGCGTTCGCTCGAGGAAATGCGTCGCAACGAGGAATCGTTCTTCCAGTTCGCGCTGCGCATGTCCAGCGTGCACCAGGCGTACTTCCGCGACCTGTATCCGCCGAGCACGCAACGCCAGGAGGAATTCGCCGCGGCCGCGGCCGAATCGCTCGAACGACAGGCACGGATCGAAGCGAGCGACGACATTTCGTTCGACGAGTACATCGCGCGTTATTTTTCGCGCTGAGATCGACGGCCCCGCATCACGCTGCGGGCCCGTGCGCATCTGAAACTGCGTCCGCGAGCGCACGCCGCACGACACCTGCGGCCGATATGTCCTTATTGCCCGCAAGTCACGCGGGTGTCACAACTGCACGAGACAATTCACCGGGCGAGGATCCCAACGGTACCGCGCTTGACTGGCAATCCGGCAGGGAGCAACGAGATCGTGTCGACGACTGCTTCACGCATGCAACGGTCGCTCGTGACCACGGCTCCGTCACGAGCGAACGAGCCGCGCGTCTTCAATCGACGCGCCAGCGACATCAACCCCGACATCGCGGCGACGACGTTTGTCACCGCCATCACGGTCGGCAAAGCCGCGCCGACGGGCTGGGACCCACAGGAGGTCTGGCTCAACCGCGTGCACCGCCCGAGGCTGCGACGCCTCTGCGACTAGTCGTCGGTGGCCGCCGCCGTCGTCGCGGCACCGCCGAATCCCTTCGTCAACGCAGGATGGCCGTCGTCAGCCTGCCGTCGCCGTCGATGCTTCCGCGCAGCATGCCCTTCGAGTTGAAGGGCATCGCAATCCTGCCGTCGCGCCCGATCGCGATGACGCCGCCCTCGCCGCCCATGCGCACGAGCTGCCCGAGCACGACCGACTCGGCCGCGGAGACGACGTCCTTGCCGGCATGACGGATCAGCGACGCGATTTCGTGGCCGACCACGGCGCGAATGAAGAACTCGCCATGCCCGGTCGCCGAGACGGCGCAACTGTCGTTGGCCGCATACGTGCCGGCGCCGATGATCGGCGAATCGCCGACGCGGCCCCAGCGCTTGGCGGTCATGCCGCCAGTCGACGTGGCTGCGGCGAGGTTGCCGTGCTCGTCACGTGCGACGGCCCCGACCGTTCCCATCAACTGGTCGGTTTCCACGACACCCCCCCTGCGCAATGCGTCCTCGAGTTGCCGCTCGCGCCTCGCGGTGACGAAGTAACGGTTGGGCACCGGCTCGAGTCCCTGCTCGAGCGCGAACTCCTCCGCGGCCGGTCCGGCCAGCATCACGTGCGGTGAACGCTCCATGACCAGCCGTGCCAGCTCGATGGGGCTGCGCACGTGTCGCAGGCCGGTGACCGCTCCCGCCCGCAGGTCGCGACCGTCCATCAGCGATGCATCGAGTTCGCAGGCGCCGTTCGCCGCCAGCACGGCACCGCGGCCGGCGTTGAAAAGCGGATCGTCCTCCAGCACCGAAACCGCCGCGACGACCGCGTCGAGCGCCGGCCCGCCCTTCGCGAGCACTTCCTGCCCGGCGCGCAGCGCACGCTCGAGGCCGTCGCGATACTCGCGCTCGCGGTCCGGAGTCAGCTCGGACGGCGGGATGTCACCCGCGCCCCCGTGAACGGCGATGGCATGCATGCGGCGAACCTGCGCGACTTTGGACAGGGCGCGAGTCTGGGCCACGGCGACCTTCGCGCGCCAGTGCGCGGTGACGTCATGCACTGAGCCGGCGTGCGCCCCGAGCGACGCGTCCCGCGTCCCGCGTCCCGCGTGACGCGCGACGCGTGACGTGACGGCGCTACGCGGCGAGCGAGCCTGCGAGCCAGCGCCGCAGGCTCAACGGATCCATCGCGCCCGCTTGCCGTGCGATTTCGCGGCCGTCGCGAAACACCATCAGCGTCGGGATGCTGCGAATCTGCAAGCGACCGGCCACCTGCTGCGCGTCGTCGGTGTTGAGCTTGGCAAAGCGCACGGCCGGCTCCGTGGCGGCGGCCACCTGTTCGAACACGGGCGCCATCGACCGGCACGGCCCGCACCACGGCGCCCAGAAGTCCACGACGACGGGCAGGCTGGTCTTGCCGACGTGTCGGTCGAAGTTCGCGTCGTTCAGTTCGATCGGACGGCCTTCGAACAGCCGGGCGTGGCAGCGTGGGCATTTCGGCTGGTCCTCGAGCCGGGCGCTTGGAATGCGGACGATGCCGTCGCAACGCTGGCAGACGACCTGGGGCTCGGATGCCGGATCGGAAGATGTGGCCATGGGATTTCCTTCGCTGCCGATGGCCGCCGAAATGGGGACTGCGACCGGCAAGCGCAAGCGAGCCGGCCTTGGTGTCGACGGCGGGCCTGCTCCGCAGCGCGCCGTTGCCCCTTGCATCGTCGTGGCCCAGGCTCCACATCACGGCCACGGAGGGACGACCGGCCATGCGGTACAAGGACTATTACTCGGTCATGGGCGTGGCGCGTGGCGCGACGCAGGACGAGGTCAAGCGCGCCTATCGCAAGCTGGCCCGCAAGTTCCACCCGGACGTCAGCAAGGAAGCGAACGCCGAGGAGCGGTTCAAGGAGCTGCAGGAAGCCTACGAGGTCCTCAAGGATCCCGAGAAGCGCGCGGCGTACGACCAGCTCGGCGCCAACTGGCGCCAGGGTCAGGAGTTCCGCCCGCCGCCCGACTGGGGCAAGGGGTTCGAGTTCTCGACCGGTGGCACCCGGGGCGCGGCGGGGCGCGGGCCTCATGAAGGCACCAGCTTCAGCGACTTCTTTTCCGAGCTGTTCGGCGAACGCAGCCCGTTCGGCGGCGGCGCCCATGGTGGCGGGCGCGGCTTCGAGACAGGGGGCGCACGCGGCGGACGGGGCTTTGCCGCTGCGGGCCAGGACCACGTCGCACGCATCGAGATCGACCTCGAGGACGCCTATCGCGGTGCCACGCGCACGATCGACCTGCGCACGCCCGAACTCACGCCCGACGGCCACGTGGCCACGCGGCCGCGAACACTGCGGGTCGCCATTCCGGCGGGGGTCGTGGAGGGCCAGCAGATCCGCCTCGCCGGGCAGGGCAGCCCCGGCATTGGCGGCGGACCGGCCGGCGACCTGTACCTGGAGGTCAACCTGCGTCCACACCCGCTGTTCAAGATCGACGGTCGCGACGTGATCGTGTCGCTGCCGGTGGCACCGTGGGAAGCGGCGCTCGGCGAGACGGTGTCGGTGCCGACGCTCGGCGGCGCGGTCGAAATGAAGCTGCCGCCGGGCGCGCGGTCGGGCCAGCGTCTGCGTCTGCGTGGCCGCGGCCTGCCCGGGACGACGCCGGGCGACCAGTACGTCGTGCTCGGCATCGTGCTGCCACCGGACGGCCCGCGCACACGCGAGCTGTTCGAGCAGATGAAGCGCGAGCTGGCGTTCGATCCGCGCGCCGACCTCACCACGACCGCGACGTCGTCGTGACGCACGGAGCGAGGGCCCGATGAACAACCACCACGACCCTGAAGATCGCGACCGCGTCGTCGTCGCCGCGCGCACGCTCGACGAGACCGTCGTCCTGCACGTCGACGAACTCTGCGCGCGACTGCATGTCGAGCGACACTGGATCGTCGAGCTGGTGGAACTCGGCGCGCTCGAGCCGCGTGCGGGTCGCGAGCCAGCGACGTGGGGCTTCCTGGCGGCCGAAGTGCCGCGCCTGCGCGCGATCACGCGCCTCGTCGAGGACCTCGGCGTCAACCTCGCGGGCGCCGCGCTCATCGTCGAGCTGGTCGAGGAACGGCGTCGCCTGCTGCAGCAATTGCGGCAGTGGCGCGAGGCGCGCGATTAGGCGCGCCGGTCGCCCATGCGCAGCGTAGCGGTCGCCGTCACGCGATCGCCGCGCCGAGCAGCGACCCGATCAACCAGGTCGCGCCGCCCGCACCTGCGCCGATCAACACCATGCGCAGCCCGCCCGCGACCGCGCTGCGACCCGTGAACAGGCTCAGGACCGCGCCGACGCCGAACAGCGCGAACGCGGCGATGACGGCGGCGTAGACGATCGCCGACGAGGAGGCCTCGCCCATGAGGTACGGCAGCAACGGCAGCACCGCGCCGGCGGCGAAAGCGAGGAACGACGCGACGGCGGCGCCCCACGGCGAACCCAGGTCGTCGGGATTGAGGCCGAGCTCCTCGCGCGCGAGTGCATCGAGCGCGTGGTTCTCGTCCTTCACGAGCGCGCGTGTCACGCGTCGCGCCTCCTCGAGGGCCATGCCGCGCGCCTGGTAGATCAGCGCCAGTTCCTCGGCTTCCTCTTCCGGATATTCGCGCAACTCGTCGCGCTCGAGCCCGATCTGGTACTCGAACATCTCCTTCTGCGAACGCATCGAGACGTACTCGCCGGCCGCCATCGACAGTGCGCCGGCGAGCAGGCCGGCCACGCCGCTGGTCAGCACGAACTCCGCACCGGCGGTCGCGCCGGCGACGCCCATGATCAGGCTCGTGTTCGACACCAGGCCGTCATTGATGCCGAACACGGCCGCGCGCAGGTTGCCGCCGCCGTAACCCTTGTGGCGTGCGCCCACGTCGGAGACGGACCTCGGCATCTGGTGTCCGGTCAGCGGCTGGCGGCTGTCGTAGACGGAAAGCCCGCGCACCTTCATCGCGGCCAGCATGTGGCGTACGCGCCTTGGCGTCAGCGCGCGCGCGAGCACGACCGCGATGCGCGCCCGCAGCGAGGGAGCGAAGGGAGGCGGGGCAGTGCGCGGCGACGACGCCAGCCACTTGCGTGCCTGGTGTTCCGCGGCCGCCGCCAATGCATCGAACAGCTCAGCGACCCGCGGATCGTCCTCGCATCGAGCGAGTTCGCGGTACAGCCACGCGGACTGCTTTTCCTCGAGCCAGTTGTCGAAGGTCGATGGGGGCGAACTCATGGGCCACCGTGCGTGCGGCCGTCGAGTGTATCAAGCGTGGGTGCCGGGCCCGCCGTTGCCCTGGCCATGCTGCAGCAGCTTCTGCACCTGCTTGAGCACCGCGACGCTGACGTAGGGCTTCTCGATGAAATCCGTCGCGCCTTCGCGCATCGCGGCGACCGCGGTCGGCACGTCCGACTCGTCCGCCAGCAGGATCACGGGCAGGTCGTTGCCGAGCTCCCGCAGCCGACGCAGCAGTTCCAGGCCGCTCATGCCCGGCAGCAGCAGGTCGACGATCAGGCAGGCCAGTGTCTTGCCGGGCCCCGCGAGCAGGTACGCCTCGGCACTCTCGTACGTCACGACCTCGACGCCGATCGGGTGCAGCAACGCCTCGATCCTGCCGCGGGCGACAGGATCGGAATCGATGACTCCGACCGACGGCGGAGCCTCCGGCGATGCAGAGGGCGTGGGTGTCATGGGAGGAGCGGCGACCACAAAGCCCGGCGGGTCACGCCGAGTCGCACGGAAGGTCGAAAACGTCGAACTGCGCTGTGCGATGTGGTCGCATGGGATGCAGTTTTAACGTCCCACCGACCCCCCTCCATGGGGATTTATACCTAAACGAAACGCATCCGCGTCAGCGTCGTGCAGACGCAATAAGACCATTCCTACGAGGCATTACTCCTCGGTGCGTTCGACTTCGAGCACCATGCGCACGAGGTGCGCGAGGGAGTGCGCTTCCATCTTCTCCATGACGCGCGCGCGATGGATTTCGACGGTGCGCTGGCTGAGGTTCAGGTCGCCCGCGATGACCTTGTTGGCCTTGCCGGCCACCACGAGGTCGAGCACTTCACGTTCGCGCGGCGTGAGCGATTCGAGGCGCTTCCGGATCATGTTGCGCTCGGCCAGCATGCGACGGCTGCCGGCGTCCTTCTCGAGCGCCTGGTTGATGCGGTCGAGCAGGTCCTGGTCGCGGAACGGCTTCTGGATGAAATCGACGGCGCCCGCCTGCATGGCCTCGACGGCCATCGGGACGTCGCCATGCCCCGTGATGAAGATGATCGGCAGGATCGAGTGACGCTCGTTCAGCTTGCCCTGCAGTTCGAGGCCGCTCATGCCGGGCATGCGGATGTCGAGCACGAGGCACCCGGGGCGGTCGTCACGCTCTGCGTCGAGGAATTCCTGGCCCGACTCGAACACCTCCACCGGCAGTCCGACGGACTTGAGCAGCATCCGCAGGGAATCGCGCACGGCCGCATCGTCGTCGACGACGAACACGGTGGGCCTGATTTCTTTGATCACTCGGACTACTCCCCTTTGGGCGCCGGCGACACCGGCAACGTGAAATGAAAGCGGGCACCCATTCCCTCGTTGGGAGTGTGCCACAGCCGGCCACCGTGGGCGCGCACGATGGACCGGCTGATCGCCAGCCCGAGCCCCGTGCCACCGGCCTTGGTCGTGAAGAACGGGTTGAAGAGGTGTTCCGCAGCGTCGGGCGCGAGGCCGCTGCCGTGATCGGCGACGACGACTTCGATCTCGCCCTCGGGCAGCAGCCGGGTGCTCAGCACGACTTCGCGGCGCGTATCCGGCGCGTCGATCATCGCGTCGATCGCGTTGCGCACGAGGTTCAGCACCACCTGCTGCAGCTGGATGGGGTCGGCGTAGACGGTCGGCAGGTCGTGCTCGGTCTCGATCCGCAGGCGCACGTTGTGCAGCCGCGCGTCGGTCTCGGCGAGCGTGCGCAGGTCATCGAGCAGCCGGCCGCAATCGACGGGCTCCCGCTTCACTTCCCGGTTCTTGACGAACTGGCGCAGGCGCCGGATCACCTCGCCGGCACGCAGCGCCTGCGCGCTGATCTGCACGAGCGCCTCCATCACGTCCGCGTCGTCGCGCTGCGGCGACTGCATGAAGCGCTGGCACGCCTGCGCGTACATCGTGATCGCCGAGAGCGGCTGGTTGATTTCGTGCGCGAGGCCGGCGGCCATCTCGCCCATCGTCGACAGGCGGCTGAAATGCGTGAGGCGCTCCTGGAGCTGGCGCGCCTCGTCCTCGCTCTGACGCCGGTCGGTCACGTCGTGGATCGTGCCCACGTGCTTGAGCGGCTCGCCCTGCGCGTCGTGCGTGATCTGCGCGATGTGGTGCAGGTAACGCGTCGTCCCGTCGGTGCGCACGATGCGGTACTCGGCGTCGCACGCGCCCCGCTTCGACAGCAGGTCCGCGATCGCGTCGTCGAGCTTCTCGCGGTCGCCGGGGTGCACCCACAGCCGCAGCAGCGTGGTCAGCGGGACGTTGTCGTCCATGGCCGAGATGCCGAGGATGCGGTGCAGCTGCGGCGAGTAGTAGTCGGGCTCGCAGTGGTCGAGGTGGATGACGTAGTTGCCGAGGCTCGCCAGTTCCTGCGCGAGCCGCAGTTCGGCTTCGCTGCGACGCAGGCGTTCGTCGGCCTGCTTGCGCAACGTGATGTCGCGGATGAACCCGACGAAGCGCGGCGGCTGCACCTCGGCGACCTGCCCGACGGCCAGCTCGCACGGGAAGATGGTGCCGTCCTTGCGCCGGGCCCGCACCTCGCGGCCGATGCCGATGATGCGCGGCTCGCGCGTCTCGTTGTAGCGGTCGATGTAGCCGTCGTGCTCGGCGCGGTACGGCGCCGGCATCAGCATTTCGACGTTGCGGCCGACCACCTCGTCGGATGAATAGCCGAAGATCCGCTCCGCGGAGCGGCTGAACTGCTCGATGCGCCCGCGGTGGTCGATGACGATGATGGCATCGACCGCCGCGTCGAGCAGCGACTTGAGTTCGAGCTCGGCCCGGCTGGAGCGCTGCGGGCCTTCGCTTCGCGGGTCTGGCTTGCGATCGTCGAGCAAGGGTGACGGCAACGGTTTCACGAAGGATGCGAATCGTAAGTGAAGTGGCCCGCGCGCACTAGGTACAAAAGGAACCACTTGTAGGCATCACCGCGAATCGTGGGGCTGCGGTGCGGGGTACCAGAATCGCGCTGGGGCCGGGGAGCGAGCCCCGGCCATGGCACTGCGGGGCAGACCCAAGGAGGGCGCCATGAGACTGATGCGATGGGAACCTTTCCGCGAAATGGATGACCTGCTCAAGGGTTTCGCGACGCCGCTGTTCGGCCGGATGCCGAACCTCGGCCGCCCGGGCGAGGGTGAACTGGAGTTCCTGCCCCCGGCCGACGTCGTCGAGCGTGAACGGGAGTACCTCGTGAAACTCGACCTGCCGGACGTGCGCAAGGAGGACGTCAAGGTCCTGTTCGACGACGGAGTGCTCACGATCAAGGGTGAGCGCAAGATCGAAAAGGAAGCGAAGGGCGAGAAAGTGCATCGGACGGAGCGCTTCCACGGCGTGTTCGAGCGCAGCTTCGCGCTGCCCGATGACGTCGACACGAAGGGGATCCGCGCCGAGGCCAGGGAAGGCGTGCTGGTCGTGACGCTGCCGCGCGTGGCCGTCGAAAAGCCACGGCCGCTGGCGATCACGATCCAGTAACGGCGACGGGGGGACGGCGCCAGACGCAACAGGGGGGCTGGCGCCCGCAGGGCACGCCGCCGTCTTCGGCCAGGACGGCCGGGTGGCGGCGTGGCCCGTGCATCGGGGCCGCGTGCGGCCCGACCCACGCCGCGACGCTCGGTGCGCTACGTCCCGTTCGCCGTGGCCTGCGTCGCTTCCGGCTCGTGTTCCGACCCAGCATGATCCGCGTGCGAAGCCGCGCCCGTCGCCATGTCGTGACCGGCATGGGGATCGGCGGGGGCGGGCATCGCGTGCCCTGCATGGGGAGCGTCCGTAGCGCGCATCGCATGCCCTGCATGGGAGTCCGCCGCGTCGCCCGCTGCGGCGTGGCCGCCGTGACCGCCGTGCACGAACGAGTGATACGCGGCGTTGCCCGCGGTCCACACGCCGAACGTGAGCAGCAGTGAGCCCGCGACCACGCGCAGTGTCGCCCGGGAGGCGAGCAATCGCGCGGCACGTTGGAATGCGACCGTGGCCGACACCATCGCCGGCAGCGTCCCGAGGCCGAAGGCGGTCATGACCAGAGCGCCTGCACCTGCGCTGGCCGTCGTCGCGGCCAGCAGCAGCATCGAATACGTGAGGCCGCAGGGCAGCCAGCCCCAGGCCAGGCCGAGCGCGATCGCGCCGCCCACGCCGTCACGCTGTGAGCCGCGCGGCGATGCCCACGGCAGGACCTTGCGCCAGAGCCGCGCGCCGGTCGCTTCGAGCGGGTCCAGCAACCGCCAGCCGAACAGCAGCCGTCCCGCCGCGGCGATCATCACCCCGCCGGCGAGGATGCGCAGTGCGAACGACACTGGCGCCACGTCCACGGTGCGCAGCAGGGCCTGGCCGAGCAGGCCCGCGAGCGCGCCGGCGACCGCATAGCTCGCGACCCGCGCGACGTTGTAGGCGAGCGCCGTGCCCAGTCGCGTGGTCCAGTCCGCGGCAGCCGTCGCGTTGGTGGAACGCCGCATGGCGAGCGCGCCGGCGATCCCGCCACACATCGCAAGACAGTGGCCGCTGCCCGCGAAACCCGCGACGAGGGCAGCCCAGAAGCTGAGCTGGTTGGGGTCGAGTGCGTTCATGGTCTGCGGGTGTCCGTCGGTTTCGCGTCGTCGCCCGGTGCGCTGTCCGTCGGCGCGGGCCTGTCCTTGTCGTCGCCGAGCACCGACCAGCCCGGACTGTCGAGGTCGTCGAACTGGCCGCTGCCGACGGCCCAGAAGAAGGCCCAGATGCCGAGTCCCACGAGCACCATGCCGAGCGGCACCATCAGGAACAGGATTTCCATCTCAGGTCGCTCCCGCCGCGGTCGCGTCGGTCCAGCGAGGGCCGGGCGTGCGGGGCTGCCGGCCGGCGACGCGCATGGCGTTGAGCACGACGATCACCGAACTGAGCGACATTCCGATCGCGGCGACCCAGGCCGGCACGAGACCCAGCGCCGCCAGCGGCAGCGCGGCGAGGTTGTATGCGATCGCCCATGCGAGGTTCTGTTTGACGATGCGTTGCGCCCGTCGCGCCGTGACGACGACGCCCGGCAACTGTTCGAGCGAATCGCGCACGAGGATCAGGTCCGCACTGGTCTGCGCGAGTGCCGAGCCGCGTCCCATGGCGATCGCGACGTCGGCACCGCGCAGCAACGGCGCGTCGTTGATGCCGTCGCCCACCGCGACCACGACGGCGCCGGCGGCCTGCAGCGCCTGCAATCGCGCCACCTTGTCCTGCGGCGACAGCCGCGACGCGTGACGGTCGATGCCGTTGCGCGCGGCCATGGCGGCGACCGCGGGTTCCGCATCGCCGCTGACGATTTCGGACGGCAGTCCGAGCGTGGCGAGCGCCTGCACCGTCCCCGCGGCCTCGGCACGGATCGGGTCGGTGAGCCGGAACCCGGCGAGCAGGCCTTCCGCGTCGCCGAGCCAGACCCAGCTGCCGGCCGTCCCGGTGTCGGACGCATCGGTCGGTCGCGCGTGCAGGCCGAGCGCGTAGTCCCGCGTACCGATGCGCACGCGGCGGCCCTCGACCCTGCCCTCGAGCCCCTGGCCCGCGGCGACGGCGACATCGGTCGCTGTCGGCACGGCCGCGCGGTCCGCGACGAACGCACGCGCGATCGGGTGTTCGGACAGCCGCTCGAGCGAGACCGCAAGCGCGAAGCACTGCTCCGCCGACAGGTCACGCACGGGGCGGACCTCCTCGACGCGCACGAGGCCGCGCGTCAGCGTGCCGGTCTTGTCCCAGAGCACGTGCGTGGCCTTGGCCAGCGCTTCGAACGCGTCGGTGTGCGCGACCAGCACGCCGCGTCGCGCGAGGTCGGCCGTCGCGGCGGCGAGCACGGCGGGTGTCGCGAGCGACAACGCGCATGGGCAGGTCACGACCAGCACCGCGAGCGTCGCCGGGAACGCCTGCGGCGGGTCGACGAACCACCACACGGCGAAGACGAGCGCGGCACCGACGAGGATGCGGCTCAGGAACCAGGACGCCGCGCGGTCGGCGACCTTGGCCAGCCGGGGCCGTTCGGCCTGGGCGCGTTCGAGCAGCGCGACGATGCCGGCGAGCACGGTCTGGCCCGCGACCGCGGTCACGCGCACGCGCAGCGGCGCACCGAGGTTCTGCGTGCCGGCGCGCACGGCGGCGCCGCGCGTCTTGGCGATCGGTGTCGATTCGCCGGTCAGCATCGATTCGTCGACGCGGCCGTCGGCTTCCGTCACGACCACGCCGTCGGCGGCGAAGATCTCGCCGGTCCGCACCAGCAACTCGTCGCCGGGTTGCAGTTCGACCGCCTGCACGTCCTCGATGCGGTCGTCGGCCTGCACGCGTCGCGCGGTCACCGGCGCCAGGCGCGCGAGCGCGTCCGCGACGCTGCCGGCGCGGTGTCGCGCGACCATCTCGACGTAGCGGCCGAGCGCGAGGAAGAACACGAACATCGTGACGGAGTCGAAGTACACCTCGCCGTGGCCCGTCAGCGCGTTCCAGACGCTTGCGACGAACGCGGAGAGGATGCCGAGCGTGACGGGCACGTCCATGCTGACGGTGCGTGCACGGAGGGCGTGCCAGGCACCCACGTAGAAAGGCCAGCCCGAGTAGAGCGCGACCGGCACCGACAGCAGCATGCTGACGAGCCGGAAGAACTCCTGCATGCCGCGTTCCATGCCGCCGACGTACATCGGCAACGCGAACATCATCACCTGCATCATGCCGAAGCCGGCGACGGCCAGGCGCTTGAGCGCCGTGCGACGTTCGAGCAGTGCGAGCTGCTCGGCGGGTTCGCCGGCCAGCGGATGCGGGCGCAAACCCACGTGCTCGAGCACGCGCAGCAGGTCGCCGAGCCGCACCTGCTCGGGGTGCCAGACCAGGCGCGCACGCGCGGTCGCAGGATTGACGCTCACCTCGAGCACGCCGCGCTGCTGCCGCAACGCCTTGTCGGCGAGCCAGCTGCAGGCGGAGCACCGCAGGCCTTCGAGCAGCACAGTCACCGAGCGTGCTCCGCCGGCTTCGGGGCGCGTCAGGCGTTCGACGAGTTCGGCACGGTCGTAGGCCGCCCAGCGATCCGGGCGCGGCGGCTCGTCCGCGCGCGCGCTGGCCTGGTCACGGTAACGGTAATAATCGTCGAGTCCAGCGCCGGTGATGAACTCGGCGACTGCCTTGCAGCCGTGGCAGCAGACCGGCTCCTCGCGCGCGTCGATCCGGGCGTGGATGCGCACGCCCGCCGGGATGGGCTCGCCGCAATGAAAGCAGGCCGAGCCCGTGGTGCGCGTCATGGACGGCGTGGCGCAGCCTCGCCGCAGACCGTGATGGCGCCGTCGCGATGGCAGTCGGCGCTGACCAGTGCGTCCGGACGCGAGATGGCCAGGTACAGCGTGATCGCGCCGCCCACGACCGCGGCAGCCGGCGGAATGGCCAGCAGCCACGGCCAGACGTGGCGGTACCAGGGTTTCGGGGTGTCGTTGCTCATGCTCGGAGCCTATCAGTTCGTCGGTGCGAGGAAGCGCGCCTTGCCCGTCGCTTCGAGCGCGCGCGCACCTTCGGTGTGGATCGATACGCTGATGTCCGCACCGCCGCGTATGTCGTTGCGCGGCACGCGGATACGGACCGGCACGCTGCGGACTTCGCCGGGCGCCACCTCGATGGCGCGCGTGCCGTAGTCCACCTGCAATCCCGGCAAGCCGGTCGCCCCGATCACGAATGCGTGCGGCTCGTCGTCCTTGTTGAGGATCTTGATGTTGTAGACGTTCTCGATCGTGCCGTCCGGGCGTTCACGGAACAGCGCGTTGCGGTCGCGGATCACGTCGACGCCGACGATGTTGCGATGTGCAATCGCGACGAAGAAGCCGACCACGAGCACGGCGAGCAGGACGCCGTAGACGATCGTCCGCGTCCGCAGCAGGCGCTTCGGCTTACCCTCGAGACCGTGCTGCGTGTCGTAGCGGATCAGGCCCTTCGGGTAGCCGACCTTCGCCATGACGTCGTCGCAGGCGTCGATGCAGGCCGCGCAGGCGATGCACTCGTACTGCAGGCCCTTGCGGATGTCGATGCCGGTGGGGCACACCTGCACGCACATCGTGCAGTCGACGCAGTCGCCGAGGCCCTTCGCCTTGTGGTCGCTGCCGCGTTTGCGGGCGCCGCGCGGCTCGCCGCGGCGCTCGTCGTAGGTGATGACGAGCGTGTCGTCGTCGAACATCGCGCTCTGGAAGCGCGCGTACGGGCACATGTACTTGCAGACCTGCTCGCGCATGTAGCCTGCGTTGACGTAGGTGGCGCCGCCGTAGAACAGCACCCAGAAGGTCTCCCACGGGCCGGTCGCGAAACTCGCGATCTTGCCGGCCAGTTCGAGCACCGGCGTGAAATACCCGACGAACGTGAAGCCGGTCCAGAGCGCGAACGTGACCCAGAGGAACTGCTTGGCACCGACGCGCAGTATCTTGTCGCGCGTCCACGGCGACCTCGCGAGCTTCATCTGCTGCGTGCGGCTGCCCTCGACCCAGCGCTCCATCCAGAGAAAGACCTCGGTCCACACCGTCTGCGGGCAGGCGTAGCCGCAGAACAGGCGCCCGCCGAGCGCGGTGAAGAAGAAGAGCGAGAGCGCGGCAATGATCAGCAGCCACGCCAGCAGGTAGAAGTCCTGCGGCCAGAACGTCAGCGCGAAGATGTGGAACTTGCGCGCGGGCAGGTCGAACAGCACCGCCTGCCGGCCCTCCCAGCGGATCCAGGGCAGCACGTAGTACAGCCCCAGCAGCACCCACACGGCGTAGACGCGCAGGCTCTGGAAGCGGCCCTGGATCTCGCGCGGGAAGATCTTCTGGCGCGCTGCGTACAGCCCGCCTTCGACCTGGCCTTCGACTTCGCTCATTCGGGACTCCGGGTCCCTTCCTCGCCAGCTCCCGTTTCTGTTCGTTCTTCGGGATGTGCCGTCCGCACGAGATACAGGGTCATCAGGCTGGACAACGCGGCTACCAGCCAGAAGAAGAAAAAGCCGACCGCGTAACCCGACATGCGTGTCGAGAACGCGGGCGGGGGATAGTCGTCGTTACCGACCAGCAGCGGGTCGAGGAACGCGAAGCACACCATCGTGGCCACGCTCGCGACGAGGAAAGACGGCCACGCGACGATGGCCACGTCCTGCCCGAGCCGTGGCCACCGCAGTTTGCCGGTGTAATCGCCGTCTGCGCGCCACACGTCAGTTCGAGCCGTCTTGTGCCAGCTTGGTGACGTAGGCGGCGAGCAGTTTCACGCGCTGCTCGCCGAGCTTGTCGTTCCAGGCCGGCATCTGGCCATTGCGACCGGCGTTGACCGTCTGCGTCAGGGCCGCGGCGTCGCCACCGTAGATCCAGACGTCGTCGGTCAGGTTCGGCGCGCCGAGGGCGGCCATGCCCTTGCCGTCGACACCGTGGCAGGCGGCGCACATCTGCTGGAAGTGCGTCTCGCCGGCGGCCGCCAGCGTCGCGTCCGCGGCCTGGCCGCTCAGCTTCTGCACGTAGGCCACGACCTCGTCGACGCCCTTCTGCTGCAGCACGGGGCCCCACGGCGGCATCACCGCGAGACGGCCGTTGGCGATGGTCGCGACCACCGCGTCGGCGTCGCTGCCCCACTGCCAATCGGCGTTGGCGAGGTTGGGGAAGCCCTTGGCGCCGCCGCCGTCCGAGCCGTGGCACTGCGCGCAGTTCTGCTGGAACAGGTTGTGCGCCGTGGCCATGGCCTGGTCGTTCGCGACGAGCTCCGCCACGGGCAAGGCGGCGAGCGGGCCGAGGACGACCTGCGCCTTCGCCTCGATCGCGGCCTTCTCTTCCTCGTACTGCTTCGCCTGCGTCCAGCCCTTGGTCCCGCCGAAATTGCCGAGGCCCGGGTAGAGCGCGAGGTAGAGCAGGCCGAAGGCGACCGTCAGGTAGAACAGCCACAGCCACCATTTCGGCAGCGGGTTGTTGTACTCGCGCAGGTCGCCGTCCCAGACGTGGCCGGTGTCGGCGCCGCCACCGATCTTCTCGGTGCTCGTGCGCGGCTTGGAGGTCCAGCGCAGCAGCCAGACGCAGGCCAGGATGTTGACGATCGTCAGAATGACGATCCAGAGGCTCCAACCAGTAGTCATCGGGTCTTGCTCCCTTGATCTTGCGACGGCGGNTCGTCCTCGAGCGGCATGCGCGCGAGCTTGTCGAAATCCGCCTTGCGTCNTTTGCTCCAGGCCCAGATCACCAGCGCCACGAACGCGATCANCAGTGCGAGCGTGANCAGACCGCGCAGGGTGCCGATNTCCATGGCTCAGGTGCCCGTCTTGAGGTTCGTGCCGAGGCCCTGCAGGTACGCGACCAGCGCGTCGAGTTCGGTCTTGCCCTCGACTGCGGCCGCGGCGCCGGCAATGTCCTCGTCCGTGTAGGGCACGCCGATCTTGCGCAGCGCCGCCATCTTCCTGGACGTCAGCTTGCCGTCGATGCCTGCCTGCTCGAGCCACGGGAAGCGCGGCATGTTCGACTCCGGCACGACGTCACGCGGGTTGATCAGGTGCACGCGGTGCCAGTCGTCCGAGTAGCGTCCGCCGACGCGCGCGAGGTCGGGCCCCGTGCGCTTCGAGCCGAACTGGAACGGGTGGTCGTAGACCGACTCGCCCGGCAGCGAGTAGGGCCCGTAACGCTCGGTCTCCGACCGGAACGGGCGGATCATCTGCGAGTGGCAGGTGTAGCAGCCCTCGCGGATGTAGACGTCGCGGCCCTCGAGACGCAACGCGTCGTAGGGAGCGATGCCGGGCGCGGCTTCGGTCACTGCCTGCTGGAAGTACAGCGGCACGATCTCGACCAGGCCGCCGATGCTGATCACGATCGCGATCAGCACGCCGAGCAACCCGACCCTTTTTTCTACTGCATCGTGGTTCATGTGTGATTACCTTCAGGCGGGCTGCGCGACGGGCGTGTCCGCGGTGCTGGTGCGCCCCGCGACGGTCTTCCAGACGTTCCAGGCCATGATGAACATGCCCGCGAGCACCAGCGCGCCGCCCGCGAGGCGGACCGCGTAGTACGGGTACGTCGACTTGATCGACTCGATGAACGCGTAGGTCAGCGTGCCGTCTGCGTTCGTCGCGCGCCACATCAGGCCCTGCATCACGCCGGCGATCCACATCGAGGTGATGTAGAGCACCACGCCGATCGTCGTGATCCAGAAGTGCACGTCGATCAGCTTCGTGCTGTACATCGATTCGCGGCCGTAGACCTTCGGGATCAGCGCGTACATCGTGCCGATCGAGATCATCGCGACCCAGCCGAGGGCGCCCGAGTGCACGTGGCCGATGGTCCAGTCGGTGTAGTGCGAGAGGGCGTTGACCGTCTTGATCGACATCATCGGACCTTCGAAGGTCGACATGCCGTAGAACGAGAGCGAGACGATCATGAACTTGAGGATCGGGTCGGTGCGCAGCTTATGCCACGCGCCCGAGAGCGTCATGATGCCGTTGATCATGCCGCCCCACGACGGCGCCAGCAGGATCAGCGAAAAGACCATGCCGAGCGACTGCGCCCAGTCGGGCAGCGTCGTGTAGTGCAGGTGGTGCGGGCCGGCCCACATGTAGGTGGAGATCAGCGCCCAGAAATGCACGACCGAAAGCCGGTACGAGTAGACGGGGCGGCCGGCCTGCTTCGGGATGAAGTAATACATCATGCCGAGGAAGGCCGCGGTCAGGAAAAAGCCGACCGCGTTGTGGCCGTACCACCACTGCACCATCGCGTCGATGACACCGGGGTAGACGCTGTACGACTTGGTCAGCGAGACCGGCACCTCGAGGCTGTTGAAGATGTGCAGCACCGCGATCGTGATGATGTACGCCGCGAAGAACCAGTTCGCGACGTAGATGTGCTTGACCTTGCGCAGGGCGATCGTGCCGAAGAACACGATCGCGTAGGCGACCCAGACGACCGTGATCAGCAGGTCGATCGGCCACTCGAGCTCGGCGTACTCCTTGCCCGAGGTCAGGCCGAGCGGCAACGTGATCGCCGCGAGCACGATCACGAACTGCCAGCCCCAGAACGTGAACGCCGCGAGGCCGTCGCCGAACAGGCGTGCATGGCAGGTGCGCTGCACGATGTAGTACGAGGTCGCGAACAGCGCCGACCCGCCGAACGCGAAGATGACCGCATTGGTGTGCAGCGGCCGCAGGCGCCCGTACGAGAGGAACGAAGCGGGTGGCAGCAGGTCCGGCCAGAGCAGTTGCGCTGCGATGAGGACGCCGACGAGCATGCCGACGATCCCCCACACCACAGTCATGATCGCAAACTGCCGGACCACCTTGTCGTTGTAATGAGTGGCCGTCGTGTTCATCGAAGCCTCGGAAAGAATGAGAACGAATTCCATTTGCGGCGCGCAGGCGAGGCCGCAGGTGCGAATGCTAAAGTCAGCGGTTGCCGCAAAACAGTACGGAGAGCTGTGGCAACGGCTAGGTAGTTGCCGCAGGGCGTCGTGATTGCGGTCGCAGCGGCGAGTCCGCACATTGCAGGTGCGGGCACAGCGCTCAACGCGCAGCGGAGGCAATCATGCAGCGCCTCGACCGGATCCTCGCGGTCATCGATCCCACCGTGGATGTACAACCCGCTGCACTCAAGGCAGCGCGCCTCGCTCGTGCCTGCGGCGCGTCGCTCGAATTGTTTGCTTGCGACTTTGCACCGGCACTGACCGCCGCGCCGTTCTTCGACACAGACCAGCTGCGCGGGTTGCGCGATCAGTTTCTCGCCGGGCGCGCACAGGCCCTGGAGACGCTCGCAAGGGGCTTGCGTGCCGACGGGATCGAGGTCACGACCCACGTGCACTGGGATCACCCGCTGCACGAGGGGATCCTTCGGCGCGTCGCCGAGTTCGCGCCCGACCTCGTCGTCAAGGACACGCATTTCCACCCGCCGGTGCGGCGCGTGTTTCTTTCCAACACCGACTGGCACCTGATCCGCGCCTGCCCGGTGCCGTTGCTGCTGGCGCGCCAGGCGGCCTGGCCGGAACGGCCGCTGGTGCTCGCCGCGCTCGACCCCGATCATCGTCATGCCAAACCCGTCGCGCTCGACACCGACATCCTCCAGGCCGCACGGCTCGTGGCGAGCGCGCTCGGCGGCGCCGTCGAGGCCGTCCACGCGTTCTTCCCGGCGGCACTGCTCGCGGCGACGACCGGCATGGCCGGCGCACCGATGGCGGCCGACGTCGCATGGACCGACGTGCTCGAAAGCGAACGGGCGCGCGTAACGCAGGCGTTGCGAGCGACCGTCCGGTCGGCTGGCATGGCGGACGCGACGATGCGCGTGCTGCAGGGGGCGGCCGCCGACGTGCTGCCGGGGCATGCCGAGCAGACCGGTGCGGTGCTGCTGGTGATGGGGGGCGTGACCCGGGGTCGCCTGCGCGAACGGCTGGTGGGCAGCACGGCCGAGCGCGTCCTCGACCGGCTGGCCTGCGACGTGCTCGTGGTCAAGCCGGTGGACTTCGTCCACACGCTGCCTTTTTGAAGTCCATCGCAAAACGGGTCGCGGCGACCGGGCCGGACCGGCACGACGTCACATAATCTGGCGCGACGCGACCCCTATACTTGGGCTCGCATGCCATCCGCCACCGTCCTGCTCGTCAGTGCCCACCCGGCCGACAAGGCCCGGGTGGCGAGCGCACTCGCTGCCATCCGCGGCCAGCCGTACCGGCTCGAGGTCACCTCGACGCTCGCGGAGGCGCTCGCGCGGATCAAGCTCGGTCGCATCGACGCGGTGCTGCTCGACCTGAACCTGCCCGACAGCGCCGGCCTGACCACGTTCCTGCGGACGCAGCCCAAGGCGACGCAGATCCCGATCATCGTGATCGTCAGCGATGCCGGCGAGGACGTCGGCCCGGACGCGGTGGCGCGCGGGGCGCTCGACTTCCTCGTCCGCGAACAGCTGTCGTCCCACATGGTCGAGCGCGTGCTGCGCTACGCGACCGAGCGGACGCACACGCTGCTCGCGCTCAAGGCCTCCGAGCAACGTTATCGCGAACTGTTCCAGAACGTCACGGCCGGCGTGTTCCAGACGACGGCCGACGGCAAGTTCATGGCCGCCAACCCGGCGCTCGTGCGCATGCTCGGCTACGGGTCCGAGGACGAGCTGCTCGAGCTCGACATCTCGCGCGACGTCTACATGGACGCCGACCACCGCGGCAACTGGGTCCGCGCGATGAACGAGGACGGCGAGGTCCGCAACGCGGAGCTCGTGCTCAAGCGCAGCGACGGCACGAAGATCGTCGTGCTCGAGAACTCGCGCGCGGTCCGCGACGCGGACGGCAATGTCATCTTCTACGAGGGCACGCTCACCGACATCACGGCCGCGCACGAGCTCTCGCAGCAGCTGTCGTACGACGCCAGCCACGACGCGCTGACCGGCCTCGCCAACCGCCGCGACTTCGAGCTGCGCCTGCAGCGCGCGCTCGAAATGACGCAGGCGACGGGTGCCCAGCACGCCGTGCTGTTCATGGACCTCGACGGCTTCAAGACCGTCAACGACACCTGTGGCCACGTGGCCGGCGACGAGCTGCTGCGCCAGCTCGGCGAGGTGCTGCAGCACCGCGTGCGCGCGGCCGACGTCGTGGCTCGTCTCGGCGGCGACGAATTCGCGGTGCTGCTGCACAACTGCAGCCAGAACGACGGCCTGCAGGTCGCGCAACAGCTGCTCAAGGCGGTCGACGAGTTCGAGTTCATCTGGGGCACGCACCGGTTCACGCTCGGCGTGAGCATCGGCCTGGTCGCCGTCGATTCCAACTTCAAGCGCATCGCGCAGGTGCTCAACGCCGCCGACTCGGCCTGCTACCAGGCCAAGGACGCCGGGCGCAACCGCGTGTCGGTGTTCCAGGAGGACGCGCTGCAACAGCAGCAGCGTCACGGCGAACTGGGCTGGGTCAGTCGCGCCAAGCGCGCGCTCGTGGAGAATCGGCTGTTCCTGGAAGCGCAGCGCATCGTGCCGCTCGGCTCAGGCCCGGACGGTGCGCCGCGTCGCCCGCACTACGAACTGTTCCTGCGCATGCGCGACGAATCGGGTCGTGTCGTGCCGCCCGGTGCGTTCCTGCCCGCGGTCGAGCGTTACAACCTGTCGGTCCGCTACGACCGCTGGGTGATCGCCGAAGCCTGTCGCTGGGCGAGCGAGAATGCGGGGCTGCTCGAAGACGGCTCGCGGCTCTTCATCAACCTGACGCGCGACAGCCTGGTCGACGGCGACACCGGCGAGTTCGTGCGCCAGACCCTCGCGACGACCGGCGTCGATCCCGCGCGTCTCGGGTTCGAGACGCCCGAGGCCGTGGCCATCGGCAACCTCGGCAAGGCCAACCAGCTCATCACCGCCCTGCGGCGCGCCGGATGCGCCTTCGCGCTGGACGATTTCGGCAGCGGCGTCTCGTCGTTCGCCTACGTCAAGGCGCTCAACGCGGACTTCCTCAAGATCGACGGCATGTTCGTCGGCAACCTGTCGCGCGATCGCGTCGACTACGCGATGGTGCGGTCGATCAAGGAGATCGGCCACGTCATGGGCAAGGTCGTGATCGCCAAGTCGGTCGAGAGCGAAGCCGTGCTCGACAAGCTGCGCGAGATCGGCGTCGATTACGCACAGGGCTTCGTCGTCGGCCAGCCACAGGCGCTGCAATCGATCGCGACCGTGCAGGTCGCCGACCTGCTGGCCTGACCGGCCGGCGGCGGCACTTCGCCGCAGGCTCACCACGGACACTCCAGGACTGCGCCGTCCTGGCCTGTGTCGTCCGTTGCGATTTATTAATCGTCCGATTAATATCCTCGCACGACNCACTGACNTCGATGCCATGGCCACGCGACCGCCGTCTCCACGCAGACCTTCGCGTCGACCCGGCCGCCCCGCGGGCGGCGATGCCGAAATCCGCGCGGCACTGCTGCAGACCGCGCGCGAGCTGTTCCTGCGTCACGGCTTCGGCAAGGTCGGCATCCGGCGCATCGCCACGGCCGCAGGCACGACCTCGGCGATGATCCACTACTACTTCGGCGACAAGCTCGGGCTGTACCGCGCCATGCTCGACGAGGCGAGTGCGCCGCTCGTCGACAGCCTGCGCCGGATGGAGTCCATGCCGGCGAGCGCGGCCCCCGACCTCGAGGCGCTCCTGACGGCCTACATGCGCATGCTGGCCACGAACCCCTGGTTGCCGGCGCTGATCGTGCACGAGGTGCTAGACGAAGGCGGCCAGCTGCGCGAGCAGTTCGTCGAGCACTTTGCGGGCCGGCTCGCCCCCGCGTTCGTGGCGGTGCTGGAGCGCGAGCGGGCGCGCGGCCTGTTGCGGCGCGACCTCGACCCGCGGCTCGCGGCGATCTCGGCGCTGAGCCTGTGCATCTTCCCGTTCGTGTCGCAGCCGATCACGCGCCGCGTGCTCGGTTTTTCGATCGAGGGCATCGAGTTCGACCGCCT
>Ga0065704_10070360_pt1 | contig 30305 bp, 23 predicted proteins | sample SwiRhicommuniRL2_FD_59091 | JGI IMG/M metagenome (GOLD analysis project Ga0065704, IMG submission 59091) | Switchgrass rhizosphere bacterial communities from Rose Lake, Michigan, USA - RL2 v2 (version 2) | ecosystem: Host-associated > Plants > Roots > Rhizosphere > Soil | place: East Lansing, MI | reverse complement strand
TGTAATTGAAATTCCAGTTATAATTTTCTTATGTGTTTTTTTTAATATTCGGAGTTTTTTTAAATTAATTTGAAATCCTTCTGAAACAATGATTGATTTGACATAATTTAGAAAAGAGAGTGAAATATCACTACTAGAAAAAGTTAAGTCATCAGCATATCTACTATATATTACGTCTAATTTGTTACTAGCATTTTCCAATCTAATATCCATTCTTATTAAAATAATATTACTTAAGCTAGGACTAGTAGGTGCACCCTGGGGTAAGCAATTGTGAAGAGTACATAGTCTTGCCAAACTAAAAGAAATGTCTCTGGTATATCCCATTTTTATAAACACGTTTATTACACGTTTAAAATTTACAGAAGGAAAGAAATCTTTAATATCGACCTTCAAGATTTCAGGATTACAAAGATGAGCAATAGCGTTATCTTTTATTGTTTTACCATTAACATATCCAAGTGCTTTTTTATGAATACTTATTTTACTCAGAATTTCTACTTGAATTTTCTTTTGAATTTCTAGTAAAATGCTATTTGGAGCATTAATCTTCCTTAGACCTCTGTTATTCTTTTTTGGTATATAAAATGTTCGATAAAATTTCTCAGTGGAATAGATTATATTGTTAATTACAGAGCTTGGGTATCCTAAAAAAGTAAATAAATGTTCGTTACTCAAAATAATTGGAAGATCTTTTTCAATTAACTTCTTTGAATATATATTAAGAGCCTCAAGAGTCTTTTCACCGCTAAAGTTCCCTTCAATCAGTTTAAGAACATTCTTGTTAAATGTGGAAATGGTCATTATTTATAGGGTTAGGGCTATTACTACTTTCTATATATTAATCTTAGTTCTATTTTGATATAGAACTGGTAACCTGTTAAGGTACCACATAAATTAGAAACCAAATGAATAATTTATGTTAGGCTAATTACAGCCTTATCAAAAGAGTCGACATCAAAACTCTGTATCGCTAGTTTCTTTGCCCTAACAACCTATAAATACTTTTGTCAAATCTAATCCTTTTATTTTCATTTTCAAAAACATTTTTTTTCGTAAATGGATCGGCAAATTTATGTCTCTTCAATAATATATAATTTCTATTTGCCAAAAGCCAACTTCGTCCCTGGTCTGTCAGTGATATTGATCCTTGATAGTATTTTATTAATTCTAATTTTTGGTAAGTATCAATAAATCTAACTATTTGAAAAGGAGATAGGTGATACTTTACATGGACTGAATAAATCTCTAATAGACCACTATTGACTAACTCTTTAAAAAATATTATATCCTCATCATATAAGTTCATTTTCACCCCCTTTTAAAAATAGATTCGAAATTTTGGTTATCATTAGTTTTATTAATCCAAAAAACAGGAAAAACGTTATTAGAAATATTGTAAGATTGAATTTTAAAAAGTGCCTCAGATTCAAGAAAACCTAGTGAAAATTTTGAATTTATTTTAAACTCAGATTCCAGTCTTTTCATAACATTTTTTTTGCTTTGAGAGACTTCGGGAGCGCAATAATCTGAAATTCCTTTTTTCATTATCTTAATTATCTTATAATCTATATTTAGCACATCTAAAGCGATACTAGATGTTTTCATACCTAGATAAGCAATGAATTTTATGCTATAATTCCTGATCCCTTTTTTTTGCATTAAATTTCTTACATATGCTACCTTTTTTGAAATTGAAGTCGCAGTACCTACAAAATCATCAACTATCACAATTACACCATTCTCTTTAATATCATGAGAAGCTTTAACTATATCTGAATACAACTCATATTTTTTTGTTAAATGTCCTTTTAACGATTGTATAACAGAATGAGAACTATCAGGTTTAGAATTATCTGCTAGTGCACTTATAATAGTGTTTTCAACTGGAAGTTCCCACATGTCAGTTATTATCGATGCCATTTCAATTAAAAAATTCTCAACATCATCGCTATTAAATATATTAAACCTATAAATAAGTTCTTCAATAAGAGATTTTTCATCATGATTTAAGCACTTATTCCAAAGGTTGGATATACCCTTATTGTACTTAAAAGTCCAAGGTTTTTCATGTATTAATTTAATTATTTTATCAAAGTCATGCTGGCTATATATTAACTTTGAACGTTCAATATTTTCTTCAATCATATCATCAAATTTTTATACCAATAAGTTCTTTTTTACAGAGATATAGTTTATAATACACTTGTTGGCTTCTATTTTTATGTTATATGTACCTAATAAATTAATGGATCAACTATATGCACAATAATTTATCTAGTTAATTTCTTCTGTATTAACTGTAAACAATTTCAACATCTCGTCCTTCGACATTTTTTCATATTTAAAGGCATAATCCTTATGTACAAAAATCTTTGGCGAACTATTTTTAAAAAGCGGTACAATTATTTCATTACGAGGTGACTTTCCAAGAAGATTTGTTATTTCGCTAGGGTTTCTTTCTTTCAGCTTTTCGGACATCTTTGAGAGCAGATGTTTGGATGTTACAGGTTTATTGCAGTAACCTTCAGTAATAAGACGATCTAGTTCATTTGCCAAGAGCCTATCTTTATCAATACTCTTTTTCCCTATGGATTTTCTCCTTTTTAATACTTCTTCTATGTTTTTTACAAGTTCTGCTTTATCTGGAATAGGAAAGTTAGGATTTGCAAAATTATAATATACTTGTCCAAAAAGACTTGCAATAGCTATCATTTTCCCTATCGTAAGACCAACCTTTCCGTTCAGAATATCATTTACATTATCTTTATTGGATTTAATTAGTCGAGCAAAATCAATGATGTCCAAACCTGATTTTTTTAAGTACTTGGCGACTTGTTTCCCAAATTCAATTTTATATTTCTCCTCAACATTCATAATATAGACTATAATATTTTGTAAACTCTATTTAATTGTTTATCTTTGCTTAGCGATTGAAATTCATGGCTTCATAGCCTGGATAACGATGTTTTCTCATGCCAAAAAGACCAAATTACCAGTGAGGAGACCGTGAAATCGCCCTATGCTTAAAAAAGTTTTATACCTTTACATAAAGTTATAGGGTGGTTCTCACGTTAACTTCAGATGGTAACTATAAAGTAATTTATAGGAGGGTTGGTCCCCTTGGCTCTGGAGTTGTGAGGCCACCTTATTTATAATAGGCAATTCATACCCTAAGAGTAGCATCGTTCACATAAACCAAAAAAAAATTATGAGAACGAAAACAAAAAACACCACACATTATCCGCAACCGATCAGAGATCGCTTGCTACGGTATTCCCGCAAATCACATTTAAAGAACATTTTTCGCGCGCCTGAATAGGTCGCACCAGATAAAACAGGCTATAAAGAGCAATAAAAAGGGGAGTATTTGACTTTCCTTAAAACGAAAGACATCTGAACCTAGTTCATAATTAATTTCCCTCTTTAAATGCCTGTCACCGACCTATAAATACCAAGGATTGCATAATGAGGTAATATTGGCCAATGAAAAAGCTTGTTTTAACTTTTTCCACCCTAAAATTAAGTATTTTTTTGTTGAGTCCCAATTTTTTACCGTCAGTTTTTATTGCGATACAATCGTATGCTATGGGTCGGTTCTTTCTTCAATCCGATAGGAAGCGCCATAATAACCCCTGATAGATAGCGTGTAACCAATTACTCGGCGCTTTTCGGTTCGTTTATTATTTAATGTTAAACCAGTAGGGCTTTTTTAAGCTACTGCAATGACACCCTATTGAATTGCGATTTTTTTTTGCAAAAAGGGGAGGCTATGTCCTGTTTACAATGAGGGGCAGGAGCACATGTCATAAGAGATGAACCTCAAAAATGAACCAAAAAAATATACCAATGCTACCTCTTGAGCTAGCATGTTATAAAATATATGACAATGGATACGATCCATTAAATACCATCACCGAATGCCATGAAAGCATGTCAGTAAACCGTATAACACCTAATCTATTCACTGCCTTATTGGATAAGGTAGTGAATATTCCGGTTATACATGTTACAACCTTAGTAATCTTGTTCCTACTAGTTTTTCAATCCTATTTAACCTGTTTTTTAAAGGCATTGAAGAACATAAGAGCTTTTATCGTATTAGCTCTTATGTTTCATATGTTTAGTTTATCGGCTCAGACGCCCCGCAAGGAAAGCGGGGCAAATGGGCCTACTCGACATGAGTTAAATGGGCAGGTTCTATCTCATGATGACAAGCAGTTACAAGGGGTGTCTATCCGTGTGGATGTAGAGAATTTACAGATCAAGAGTGCCAATGATGGTTCTTTCCAACTACTGGTCAAGGATCGGAAAGGCAAGATCAGATTTACCTATGTCGGATTTAAAAGCCAAGAGGTCAGTTACACCGCTGGAGCCGATCTTGTGATCAGATTGATACCCGAAGATAACAAACTCGAAGAGGTAGAAGTGGTCTCCACAGGATACCAAAAAATTCCCAAGGAAAGGGCGACGGGTAGTTTTGAGTTTGTGGACAATAAACTGCTCAATCGAAAGGTCTCCACTGATTTCGTCAGTAGGCTAGAGGACGTGGTGCCGGGCTTTACCGCTAACAAAACCGGAAATAGCCGCGGTAGTTATTTAAATGTAAATGTGAGGGGGCTGAGCACACTCTTCTCTGAAAAGTTCCCCTTGATTGTTATCGACGGTGTACCTTACGATATCTCAAATCCGGGGCTCGGCCCAGGGATTTTCACCAATATTAATCCAAATGATATTGAGAACGTCACCGTACTAAAAGATGCCGCCGCCGCATCTATATGGGGTGCCCAGTCGGGGAATGGTGTTATCATAATCACGACAAAAAGGGGTAAGTTCAATGAGCAGACCAAACTTTCGTTTAACTCGAATATCAGTATAAAAGCAAAGCCCGATCTATATTACTACCCACAGATGAGTAGCTCAGATTATATTGATGCACAACAATACATCTTTGATCAGGGGAAATATAACAGCTGGTTTAAAAACAAATTTAGAAATCCTCAGCCCGTACTGTGGTTAATGTATGCTAGGAAGAACGGGACACTATCTGAAGCCGAATTTAACGAGCAGATAGGACAGATGAAAGCTGCTGATCTGCGGGACGATTTCCTGAAATACATCTACCGTCAGGCTGTCAATCAGCAGTATAACATCCAGTTGCAGACGGGGAGCGATAAAGTAAATACGCTATTTTCTGTTGGCTATGATAAGAACCTGAACGACGTGGTTACTTCTTCCTTTAAGCGACTGAACTTAAAGTCCAATACGCAGATCAAACCTGTCAAGAACATGATCTTGGATATTGGTCTATCGTACACAGACTCCAAAAACGAGAATTCATACTTTTCGGTAGCTTATAACCGTATGGCAAAAGGGGTAAAGAATTACCCTTATATGCGGCTTGCGTATGCAAATGGCAATCCAATAGCGGTAGATATCAGTGGGTTGAATCCTACATTTAGAGATACGATAGCCGGCGGTAGGCTACTGGACTATTCTTATGTGCCACTCAACCAGTTAAATGATTCCAGGGAGACGCAACAGATACGTGAGTTCTTCACTAATATCAATGCAAGCTACTCCTTTGACTTTGGGTTGAAATTAAACTTGTTATATGCATACCAAAGGACGATGAATCCAACGGAAATATGGAAGGGGATCAGTACCTTCCAGCTGCGGGATGAGATTAATTCTTTCGCAAGCTGGAATAACGATGCGGTTACTTGGAACCTGCCGGTAGGCGACTTTTTGGGAATCGTAAACTGGGATAGCTACAACCACCAGAGCAGGGCGACAGCAGACTACAGCAAAAAATGGAATGAGAAACATGAGATTTCGCTGTTTGCCGGTATGGAGGTACGCAAAAATGAGCAGAAGGTAACCTCAAGCCAATACAGTGGGTTTGATCCAGAGACCGGGGCATTTAAATCTGTGCCTTATGGCATTCAGGTGTCCATGTTGAATGGTCTATTCGGAACCTCCACGATAACAGATGTAAATGTATTTAAGCGGTTCCGTAATAACTTTGTGTCTTACTTTGCCAATGGAGCTTATACCTATGCCAACCGCTATTTGCTGAGCGGCAGTTTTCGTAAAGATGCATCAAATCTGTTTGGGGTGAAAAGTAACGATCGCGGTCAGCCATTCTGGTCTGTCGGTGCTGCCTGGATCTTGTCAAACGAACCGTTAATAGCTAATGGTGTCTTCAACTTCCTAAAGCTCCGGGCTACCTATGGCTATAACGGCAATGTGAATAATTCGGTTTCAGCATATCCCATCATGTCGATACAGAGTGAGGCACATTATATGACCAATCAAAACTATGGTATGATCATGACGCCACCTAATCCCAGACTACGATGGGAGCGGATAGGGATCACAAATGTGGGGCTTGATTTTTCCCTCCGGAATAATAGCTTATCAGGTAGTATAGAGTATTATGTGAAAAATGCAAAAGACCTGATTGCGCCGGATCGTATTGACCCGAGTACAGGCTTCTCTACCCTGATGGTCAATAGTGGAAATATCCGTACCAAGGGCTGGGATATCTCACTTAATAGTATACCGCTACAACGAAAAAACTGGACATGGTCAAGTAATCTGGTCTTCTCATACGCGCGCACAAAAGTGTTGAAATCATATGTCCAAAATGAAAATGGAAAGGATTTTATCAGCTCAGCACAGTCCGGTACCATGACACCTATCGAGGGAGTGGATCTGTATAGCCAACTCGGTTATAAATGGGCTGGCTTGGATCCTGGGACGGGTGAACCTCGTGCATATATCAACGGCGAAATCTCCAAAGACTATACGGCGATATTGGGCCTTAATGTCAGAGATCTTGAAAACTATGGATCCACTGTACCATTGTATACAGGTGGATGGCGGAATAGCGTCCGTTATAAAACGGTGGAGCTGTCATGGAATATTTCCTATCAATTGGGACATAAGTTTTTGAGAAATTCATTTGACAATAGCCTGTTCTTAAATAGTGATATCGGACATACGGATTATGCCTTGCGTTGGCAGAAACCGGGAGATGAACTACATACCGATGTACCAGCATTTAAATATCCGGCGGATCTGGGCAGTCAGGTCTATATGCGCTCATCAGCGCTATTGGAGAATGGGGGGCAGATCAAACTGCGCGATATACAATTGTCCGTTAGCCTGCTGTCGCTATCCCGTTTCAAAGTACACAATGCTAAGATCTATGGGTATCTACAAAACGTGGGGACGATATGGCGGGCTAATAAATTCGGAATTGATACGGAGTATGGCTTTAATATTCCTGATCCGATGATGTCCGCGCTCGGTCTAAGTTTTAATTTTTAATCCGATTATTATGAAAACACTATATTTTTCTATTGGCATGTTCACCATGATGATGTTGGCTGCCTGCAGCAATTTTTTGGAAGAGAAGCCCGATATCAAAATGGTAATCCCCAAAAGCTTAAATGATGCTGAGCTATTGCTCAATGACTATAGCACGATGAATGCAGCATATCCTGCCGTGGGCGAGTGGGGCACCGACGAATACTATGTCACTGCAGAAACCTTTGATGGAATGATGACCGTGGATCAGCGTAATGCTTATATCTGGAAAGATGAGCCTTACTTTGATGTAACACAGTGGCAGGGCCCCTATAAAACTGTCTTTAATGCCAATCAGGCGCTCGAAATCATAAGCAAGCTAGGAGAGGAGGCCAAAGGCGAGAAAGGACAGCAGTTAAGTGGAATTGCACATTTCTTTAGGGCATTTGCTTTCCAGCAACTAACAGAGGTGTTTGCTCCGCCATACGATGGCGCAACAGCTTCGTCGGAACTGGGCATCCCGTTGCGTCTCGATCCGGGTATTGATACACCATCTGAGCGGGCGAATTTAAAGCAGTCCTATGAGCAGATTATTGCGGATTATAAAATTGCCGCCTCTTTATTACCGCCAAAGGAGGCTATACCAGGCCGTCCCTCAGCTGCAAGCGCTTATGCGGGTCTAGCTAGAGCTTATCTTTATATGGCTGAATATGAAAAAGCATACAGGTATGCTGATTCGAGTTTGCAGCTACATGCTGATTTATTGGATTTCAACGATCTCAATACGGGTGTCGAACTGCCTATCGGACGATTTAATAGTGAGGTTTTATTTGCCGCAATCGCGAACAATGCGGGGCCTATGAGTCTAAACAATGGATTGGTGGATTCCAATTTATACGCAAGTTATACTGCTAATGACCTTAGAAAGCAGTTGTATTTTAGGAACAACGATTATCCCAAAGGTTCGTACAGTTTTAAAGGAAATTATGATCAGTCCTTAGCAACTCTTTTTGTGGGGCTAACGACAAGTGAGATATACCTTATCAAAGCCGAATGTGCCGTCCGTATCGGGAAAGTCAAAGAAGGATTAGCAGCGCTAAACGCATTGCTGAAAAATAGGTTCGATAAAAATAGCTTTACGGCAGAGGCCGAAATTGATGGCAATATCCTATTATCTACCATACTGCAGGAGCGGCAGAAAGAACTATTGTTTCGGGGAAGGCGTTGGTCTGACCTGAAACGGTTAAATCTGGATCCAAGATCCCAGAAAACTATACAAAGAAATATCCAAGGGCTAACGTATAGCTTGGCACCTGATAGTCGGAAATATGCTTTCCGGTTACCGGAGCCAGCAGTCCTTATAGGGAAAATACCTCAAAACTTACGCTAAACAATTAACACTTTAAAACATGAATCATTTAAAACAACTATTCGTTTCGTTTATCTTATTGATCCTGACGATTAATACCTTTGCACAGACAGCTGAAAATATAATATCCAAGGAAGCTTTAAAAATCGGGGATACCTTTGTACCCCCCAGTGCTATTCAGCAAATGCGCGGAACAGGAAAACCGTTGGATCTTCAAAAGCTAGCAGGCAAAGTGGTAATATTGGATTTTTTTGACACCTATTGTGGCACTTGTATACAGTCTATGCCCAAGTTGCAAAAGCTACAGGACAAGTTGAAAGATAAAGTTCAGATCATTAGTGTAACTTGGCAGGATAAAGCAACCATAGATAGGTTCTTCGCAGGGAACAGTTTCCTTAAAGAAAACAAGGTCAACTTGCCCGTTATCTATGCCGATGTTTATTTAAAACAGCGGTTCCCGCATCTAGGTGTCCCGCATGTTGTATTTCTTTACAAAGGAGGGGTGAAAGCGATAACCAGCAGCAAGTTAGTAACCGAAGAAAACATACTGGAGCTCTATAAAAAAGAACTAATAGACTTACCTTTAAAGGATGATTTTGGTAAGGGAGACCTGATCGGACGAAACAAGGAGGAAACTGGACCTGTTAAATATGGTGTTTGGATAGCTGGTTATCAAAACGGCGCCCCTTTCGAATCCTTAAAAATAAAAAAAGACAGCCTGACAAATATGATCAAAACTTCTTTTTACAATGCCTCGATCAGTAGCGCCGTTAAATTCATTTGGGCAAAAATAAGTCCGGCTGGCTATGTACCAAGGCCGGAAAGACTCGTATTAAAGGTTAAAAATCTGGATCAATACCAAGATGTTGAAGCTAAGGGAGGCGTATGGTCGCGGGAGCATGCGCTGTCCTATGAACGATTGGATAAAATATCAAGACCGGATTCGGTACAGGCAAGAATGGTGCTGAATGACCTGCATAGTTTTTTAGGCATGCGATCGTATAAAGCGATGAAAAAGATTCCCTGTCTCATATTGCAGTCCTGTCCTGTACAACCTACCCCGAAAGATACGCTTGCAAAAGGAATGGTATATGAAAATAGTGCAGTCTTGGCGGTCATGACGGATCTAGGCGGAAAATTTCCACCTGTTTTAGACCGTGTCAATAGCAAAGAAAAAATACAGATTGCATCCTATGAAACCCTGTCGGAATTTAACGCACAGCTCGCAGCGTATGGCATTGAAGCAGTACTGGGCGAGGAGGAGATGGAGGTATTGGTGATAGAAGAAATAGAGTAGAGCGCAAAAAATATAGGGTATGAATTTTCATACCCTATTACTTAGCTAGCTAACGCTGATGTCGTAGCAATATTCCTATCGCAATTTTAATCGCACATTTGGACCATTTACCTGATTTTGCAATGAATTAATGATTTCATTTTTCAATGCATCAGTGATAACTGGTGAACCTGCAGAATTTGTCGCCTGAAGGGCACACATCTGTTCTGTCGGTGTTTCACATGACGGCGGAGTTTCTCCGGCCAATGTATAGTGCGATGGTTGTGAAGGGTCTGAACCCGTAAAGTTGAACCAACTCATGATTATGTCGGCTTTTACATGATTTAAAAGCCATAAAATTTAAAGTTCCTAATTTTGTTATATGAATATTCCGTATATCCATAAGGGTTATAATTGATCATCTTGTGTGTAACAGGATGGCCACATAAAAGCTTCCGTACTATGGAGGCTTTTATTACTAAAGTGGTCTTTATTCCCTTACCCATTGAGGGAAAGACTGCAAACTTGCGACGGTATCTTTTAATACCTTTTTCTATATTATTCATCATCCTATTTTTATTTTTCTAAGCATTTTATCCATTTGTCTATTACAAAGGAAGGGACATTAAAAATCGAAAAATCGGGTCTGACGGTAGTATTTCAACTTTTATTGATTTCTTTTGCTTTCATATATTGTCTTTGGGTCTATGTACAAAAATTGGCTCAGCAATTTATTGTTCAGACTATGGAACAGCACAGGCATCAGCTCCTTGAATTTTGCATATCTGGCCATGGCATCTTGGGCCATAATAAGTCCCTTTTTATTAAAAAAATCTGATTTACGCTGCCGTATGATACTCACAAAATGATGCATGCTTGGATACCGGTCTTGCAGCTCCTGCAAAACTGTTAAGGGGATACAGGCAATTTTACTCTTTTTGAGAAACTGGATATTCAGATCCTGGCTGTTAAAACTATACTCGTGCTTGGTGCCTGTAAAGTAATGACCTTCGGTAGCGATCCAGTGCAGATAAGGTTTTCTGAGTCTGGTCTCATAGGCGCCCACCATGCCCTCGAGCACATAGCACCAATAGGGACGGCTCTCGTCCTCCCGGCAATAGATCTGCCCGCGCTTACCCTGACGTACTTTAGTATGTTGGATCAGTACATGGCGACAGGGATCTTCTACATTGAAATGTGCATTTAAATGTTTGATAAAGCGATTCACTTTTAATATATTGTAAATGAATAGTTCATGAAAAAGAAAAAACGCCATGAGAGAGATATGGCCCATGGCGTTTGTTAAATTATTTTGGATTGCCTATAGAAGCGTGTAGTAAATCCTGACGATCAAATGCCCCTCTAAACGACGGCTGAAGATCTCATTTGCTTCAGATTCTACGGGTATCTCAGGTGTATCTGACTGGATCTTGTTTGACTCATACTCCGTCACCTTGACCGAGTCTCGGGAAAGGGTACTGGCAGCTTTTTCATTGGTCTGCTTTTCCAACGTGATGTCTGCCTGGTTGTTGATGGCAAAGGCGATCTCTTGGGCAAGATTATTTTTGAAGTCTGATGACAGCGATATCAGATACTCAACCTGGCTCTCCGAAAGTTCAAACCGAGACATAAGCCAGCTGCGCAGGCAGAGCAGGATCAGCTTTTGCTCCATCATCTGGAGTTCGACGGTTGAGCTGTACAACTGTCTGAGCCATTGTCTGACTCCCATCTCATCAAATGTGTATTTGTTCATACTGTTTAGTTTGTCGGTGATTGCTATCGCTCAAAGGATATAGCGGCATGCCAATGCTATACATCAGGCAACTAGTATGCACCGTTGTTAAAAATTTAAATTAGTTTTATAATTCGATCGAACAGCGAATCTAAAACCAAATCACTAAAAAGCGAAGGAAACAAAGGCCGAGATCGGCGAAAACGAAATTGGTTTCGTCGAAATAAGTATGAAACACGCTCGGATGCTACTTAAACGCATTTGCAAAGTCTACGAAGGGATAAATTAAATCTATGATAACATGTAAAGGGAACGTTACCTTAAGTAATCATACATATTATTAACTTAGAGGTTAATCTTATTGTCAACCTATTATGATAACACTTAAATCTTTCTTTCGCTCCTGGTATGGAACTTTGTGGATAATTTTATTATTAGCAGCTATTTCATCTTGTATGGTCACTTTTTACACGACTGAAGAATCTTTATTTTCGAGTATAACCATGAAAAAACATGGTTTGATATTTCTTTTTAGTTTGGTATTAATGCTATTGGCGATAGTGCCTGTTGCATTCGTCATATACAAACTTGATTCGTACAAATTTCTAGGGCAAAATGAAATAATACGCTATCTGATCCAATTTGCATTACTCGTTTTGGTTTTGGGGGCTGTGGCCTTAAGAATTGTTTACAAGGTTTATTTAGTGGTATTTGGGCAAGATCTGCAAAAAGGTGATTATTTTGAGCGGGATTTTGTCGTGGTCATGTTCTGCTTTATCATGGTTCAGTTCTATTATGCCTTTCGAAAGGAAAGAAAGATTAACAACTATAAAAAAAAGAGGGTAAAAGTAATGCAAAAATGGCTTTTGCAGAAAGATGAGCAGATACGAGCGGAGGAAAAGAAGAGTAATGAGCTTCGGAGGCATTATGAGCATGAATTGAATGAACTAAGAAACCGGAAGCAACGACTGCGTGCCAACCACGATCGTTTGAGCAGTGACGAAAACAGATTGAAGGCTTGTCTCAAAGAGGCCACCGAACAAGTTGAGGTCATGATAGGTGCTATCAATGAATGGGTGAGAATACCTCAGATTGCGTATTTCCATCTCAAGGAAGGATCCGCCAAGTCCAAATTGGTCGATGTACGTTTGCTGGATGGCCGGGAGGGCACTGTTGATATAGACTCGCTGGCAAAAATTGAAAAATTGTGGCCTAATTTATTTTTCCGCGCCGGTCGGGGGCTGTTGATACAACAGCTGGCCATAAAAGACCAATACAAGGAGGGCAATGATTATATTGTGCAGCTCCTTGGCATAGATCAGGAGCAGTTGAAAGTACCGGCTGAGGCTTACGATAGACTACTGAAAATAAGGGAAGAATGGGCATTGGTAAATGAAAGATAAGAGTTAGGGGGCGGGCTTGCGCCCCCCAATTTTAGAAATTTAAAGCCGTTCAATAACTTCCGCTAGGGGTAAGTCATAATATGCTGCAAATTCATGTATGGTAAGTTGCTGGTGCTTGGCCTTTCCATAGGCATCTTTTGCCTGCTGGTATTTGCGCTGTGCCTGCCTGGGACTGAGATCGAGTACCAGGGCAACATCTTTTGGATTGATACAAAGTCGATATTTTTTGCTCATGTTTATCTGGGCTGATGGAGCGCTGTGGGGCATAATATGGTCATGCCACAGACAATCCATAGGTGGTACCATGATTTTCCTGTTAGCTGGATACCTCTCTGCCGATAGATGCACGATGCGCACTTTTAACGACAGCCCTTAAGAAAAAAATTAATAATTCTACTTTAAACGATTCAACCCACATTTTGTTTTAAATATTTGTATAACAACATTTTGATATTTACCAGTTAATCTATTACATACGCTAATATCAGCCCCTTTTTGATCTTGACTATTGCTCCGGTATCATCCTACGGGGCTATTGACAGGAGGTTACCATCCCCACACATTTTACTTACACGCAGTCTACGGATTGCTGTAACTCTTTGGTAGCTATTCAGTACCTCTCCAGTACCTTTTTGGTAGGGTATTGGTACCTCTTCAGTACACTCGCGGTACACTAACAGTACTTAAATACTAGTACATGATGGACAAATAGTGCCATATACTGCCATTCCGAGTCTAATACTGACTGTTTAAGCCATGTTGGCCATATCGGGCCATTTTGGACAGTGCGGGTTTTAATGCTCATCATCTTTGTGTTGTCATCAAAACTTAAATATCATGGCAAAACAAGAAAGTTTAATCAAGTTTAGAGGGAAGGTCGGGGACCTTTCCTTTAGCAAACACCGCAGTCGCGGTTATGAAGTCCGCATGAAAGGCGGTGTGGACAAGGCCCGGATCCAGACGGATCCCAATTTTCAGCGAACACGTGAAAATATGGCCGAATTTGGTACTGCCGCAGGTACCGCCAAACTCCTACGTATCCAGCTGAATAATCTGCTGCGCACATTTGCAGACAATACGATGCGCAACAGGCTGACGTCGCTGATCCACAGGATACAAAAGTCGGATTCGGCAAATGCACGTGGCGAGCGGATCTTTCTGGAGGAAAACAGTACAATGCTCAAGGGCTTTGAGTTTAACCAGGCCAGCAGCTTAAAAATGCTGCTGGGTGAAAAATTGGAACCAACCTATGACCGTACCGCCGGTGAGGCCACACTGATCATTCCGGAGTTCAACCCACAAAATGATGTCATGCTGCTAAACGGGGCGACACACATGTTGTTTACACTGGCCGTTGCCGAGCTGAGTACGGATGAAGTACCTCCGCGTCCGGTGATGGTCAAATCGGGCTACATTCCGTTGATTGGTGTGCACGTCGAGGAGACACTACAGGCACCATTGGTCGTAGATCCCACAAAAGTGGTATACATCATTGTCGGTATTTCGATGTATCAGGAGGTTAACGGGGAATTCTATCCACTCAAGAACAATCCGTATAACGCGATGACCATTGTGGACGTAGACATTCCATAATAACCTGTCATGAACAACAGACACACCCTCAAGCTCCTCCGGAAATATGGGGCTGAGGGAACAAATGGAACGATCACGTACAACGGTGAGCATATCTGCCATACCATCGAGCTGCCTGACCGCAATAACATCAAGCGGATCAGCTGCATCCCGATCGGTCAGTACAAACTGGAGAAAATAAGTTACCAGCGGCATGGTGAGCAGATCGGTATTCCACATGTGTTAAACCGTGAGGGTATCTTGATCCACGCGGCTAATAATGCAAAGAACGAATTGCTCGGCTGCATCGCTCCTGTCACCAGCCTCACGGGTGAGGGACAGGGGACCGGAAGTGGGAAGGCTTTAGCTAAGCTCAAAGCGCTGGTGTATTGCCTGTGGGATATGGAGGATGAAGTGTATTTGAGTATTCGATAATACATGGAAGGGCAGGAATAGATCATGGCTTTCTTTTGTGTCATCTTTTTAGTTCTCTGGCTATATGAATCAAACTCGCTACACTCGGACAGTAATTCATATTTACGCCAGATTCCGTCAAAGCTTGACAGTCAGAAAGCTATATTTTCTATTCTTTGCCCTTCATGTTTATCGAAAGGTGTGTTGGTGGTAGAAAAAAGAAAGGATGATTGGTCATCCGCAATATTCCTTGGTGCAATTGCTATTGTCCAATGGCTGAATGAATTCAAACTCACGATGTTCAAACAAGAATTCATTCTTAACGCCATTCGGCTTCATCAATTTGCAGTCGGAATATAATGCTATCAACCACTCATCCTGTCTATTGAAAAACGCAAAAAGGATGAAAAAGATCTTTAACAAAATAGGACAGGTGCTGCAGCTGGTGCTGGCGGCACCTGTCAAACTACCGGGTAAGGTAGGTAATGTATTAAAATACCTGGCTTTGGGGCTAGGGATCGTGGAGACAGTATTGGATCGGGAGGAGCCCCCGCCAGAGGCTCACGACATACCAGAGAAAGGCTCGAAGGAAGCGTTGGAAAGGAGCAAAGCCGATGAAGCCGAATGATCTCCGTATTTCCACTATCGGTGGAACAATCTGTTCCATCTGGGCGAGTATCTCGCTTGGTGATGTAGTGCAGACGATACTGACAGCAGCGATAGGAACGCTGGTAAGTTTTGTAACCAGTCGTTTACTGGGACGCTATAGTAAGCGAAGACGTCCATAATGGATGGCAAGGCGCACCGTTTGGGTGCGCCTTAAGCGTTTTGATGGGGTTATTGGTTTAGTAATTTATCAATGATTTCTTAAAGGGAGATAAAAATACAGATTATGCGCGATATGTTATTTGGGATTATTCCCACCAAAAGCACTATGTCTTAAGGCCTTGACCACGGCTTCGCTTTTGGAATTGACCTGGAGTTTATCGTAGATCTTTTTGATGTGTGATCGGACGGTATCCATAGAAATAAAGAGTTTATCTGCGATCATCTTATAACTATATCCATCAACCAGGAGATCCAGAACCTCTTTCTCACGGGCGGATAGATTGAAACTGGATGTTCTGGTGGCCTTTCCATCCGCAAGCATATGCAGTACCTGTGTGGCAATAGAGGAGGTCATAGGCGCACCTCCATTTAAAGCATCTTCGATATATTCAAGAATTTTTGCAGGTGGTGTTTTTTTTAAAATATAACCATTGGCACCGGCCTTTATAGCTTCGAAAACATTGACATTGTCGTCAAATACGGTAAGCATGATGATTTTGCCCTTGAACCCAGACTCTCTTAATAGTTTTAATCCAGAGATCCCATTTACAAAAGGCATGTCGATATCCATTAGAACCAGATCGGGTGCGTGCTTTTTGATATCTTCAAGCGCATTGGCGCAATGACCATAGGCAGCCTGTACCAGGTATTTTGGATCACTGTTGATCAGGATGGACAACACCTCTCTCAATTGGCTGTTATCTTCGTATATAAGGATCTTTGTCATAATCTATACTACAATTTTATGAAAAATTTACAATGGGATCAATCGCATATTGATGTGAATTGCTTTTCCTTAGATTTTCATAATTATTGAAATGCTGGTTCCTGCACCTATGGATGACGAAATCTTAAGCTCAGCTCCTAAAGCTTTGCTTCGTTGGTTCATATTGAACAACCCATTGCCGGATTGTTGCTGGCTGCAGTCGAAACCTTTGCCATTATCTTTGATGACCAGTTCGATATGCGATACACCCGCTCTGATGCGGATATCCACCAGAGTGGCTTCAGCGTATTTGGAAATGTTATTTAGTGCTTCTTTATAGATCAGGAATAGATTGCGACGTTGTTCCATATCTAATTTTATATTCCGTATACTGTCGTCTGCGCTAAAAATACACTGTATTTTCAACGGATCTAAAATCAGGGCAGCATGTTCGCGCATACGTGCCACAATTTTCTGCAGGAGGTCATTATCTGGTTTTATGCTCCAGACAATATCATCCATCGCCTGCATCATCTGTGAACTGTTTGTGCCAATCCTGTCAAGATAGGACTGGACGATATGCTGTTGGTCCGAAAGGTCTTTTTTTGCTACTTCGCTCAGAATATGGATGGAGGTGAGGGTAGATCCGACATCATCATGTAAGTCCCGGGCAACCTTTTCGCGTAGCCGGTGTACTTCCAGCAGCCTTTTTAACCGATAACGGTGTAAAATGAAAATTCCGAGTAAAATAAAGAGAATGATTAGAACGAAAAACCACCAGGTCTGATAGAATGCTGGTCTTATAGTGATCGGCAACCGGGTTATTGCTGAAAATTTACCTTCCTGATTTTCTGAACGTATCATAAAGACGTATTCTCCAGGTGATAATGCAGCAACTCTAACGCCTAATCGAGGATCGCTTAGTATCCAAGAATCTTCTGACCCCTCAAGCCGATAATAATATTTGAAATTGTCACGATCATTATAGGAAAGTGTAGAGTAAAAAATGGAAAAATAATTCTGCCAGTTCTCCAATGTGACACCTCCGGCCTTGATCAATGAATCTACAGATAAATAATTGTCAAAAAGTTTAAAATCGGTAATATGAAGTTTTTTAGGTGCCGCATTATTATTGTTCAATTTTGAAGGGTCGAAGATAAGGATAACCTTGTCGCTGCTAAATGCTATTTTTCCACTTTCAAGCTTGATGCCTCGCATGGGCAGATTAACGATATTTGACGTGTTGATTAGACCATGCTGCTTATTGAAGGAATGGAATTCTTTTTTGTTGGGGTCAAAACGGCAAATACCAGCGGTAGTGCTCATCCAGAGTAGACCTTCATTATCGGTGACCAAAGCCGTGATCATATTCTGCGGCAATCCATTGTTAATATTATACTGCATAATATGACCATTAGAAAGGTTTAAGATATCTAGACCAGAATATCCTGCTATCGCGAGGAACCTGTTCCCAATAAATTCAATATCCTGAATTTTTGAAGTGCTAAGACCATGGTTTCCGGCTTTGTAGTTTTTTAGAATTTTTCCGGAACCACCATCCAGTTCAAATACGCCCGAGCCACGTGTACCTATCCATATCTTATTACCTTCACCGGGCCGAATGCAGGAAATGGCAGATTTTAAATCAGTGAGTAAAGCGAATCCACTGCTACTTGTCCTAATTATTTTGCCATTATCTGTTCCAAACCATATCTGACCACAGCTGTCAAAGGTAATATGCCGGATGGATTGTCCTTCAAAAACTTTAGGTACCAGAAACTGGGATTTTTTTGTTTTTGTATTGAAAAGGATCAATCTCCCATCTTTACATCCGATCCATATATTTCCCCGCTTTGGATCGTATGTCATCGCCCAGATATGCCTGAAATTAACATCTTGTTGTGGTACACCTTTGAATAAGAGTATACTTAGCTCAGGATCATGGCTTATGTGTAGTGCGCTGTCATATTTAAATGCTGTTAGTTTTTCACCCCAGGAGCTGACCAGAATGCGATTAGAACCGAAGGAAGTTAAATCGGTGATAGCTGCTTTATGGAATATGGTGGAAGTAACGATGTTTCGCACATGATCTCCTATGATGGACATAATGTACAGCCCGTTGTCTGTCGCGACCCACAGGTTGTTGTCGCGGTCTCTAAAAACCTGTGAAACTGTCGTTATCTGTATCCCATAGTCTATGTTTTTTCGATCATAGAATTGGGTAAACTCCTCTTTTTCTTCGTCGAAAAGATTGAAAAGGTCTACACCGTAGGTCCATACGATATGGTCGTATTCAAAGCAATCATAAAAATCGTGATAGTTGCTGTCGCTATTGGGTGCGGATTGTATAATTTTTTTATGTTGAAAATTAGCGTCGGTAAGATAAATATGCCCATTCGAGTGGCGTATTTTGGTGTGAATAAAAAAACGGGATTTGGAATCGATGAAAAAGCGGTTTATGTTTTTCAGTGAACTTAGGTTACTATTTGTAAAAAACGATCTTTTTTTTGTGTCAAAATGCCCCATCCCTTGTTTTCCTGATATCCAAAAAATACCGTTTTGGTCATATTGTAGCCAGGTTGGTTCCCAGTCTGCGGGAAAATCTACGATACTTTTGTTGGATTCAAATTTATTTTTCGATTCGTTCAAAGTCAGAATATCCACTCCATGGAGTATTAGAAAGATGTGCTGCCCTTGTTGGACGAGGCGAATCTGATAGTTCTGGAAATCTTTGCTGTATTTCTCTACAGCGATTTCCTGTGTCTTGTTCGTGTGGGAATTTAGTAGAAAAAATTTATGCTCCATTCGCACCAGAAGGGATTTCGACTTTGGTGCAATAAGCAGTTGGTCAACAGGCAATCCCGGAAGGCCCAAACTCAGGAGCCGGCGGAAACGCATGCCATCATAACGTTGCAATCCATTTTTGGTTCCAACCCAAATGAATCCATCCTCCGTTTGCGTGACGCAGCTCACAAAGTTAGACGCTAAGCCTTCGGTTATACGGTTGAACGAGATCTCCTTTGCTGTCAACAGCAATGGGAATAAGGTCAATACAGCCATTAGGTATAGGATAAACCTTTTGCTTTTCATTATGGGCGATTATTTTTATAAAAATGCAATAAATCTATGGTTTAATAAAATCGGGGCGCTTTATAGTAATGATTTTTAGTAAGAATCGCCCAATGATATGATTTGTGTACTATTCGGCCCGGCGTCTGAGATCCTCGGCTCCCCCGGTCTTTCGGTTTTGTGTGGATTTTCCACCTCCGAAATTGTAGCTATAAGAGAGCATCATCACTTTTGTATCCCTTTTCGAACTAAAATTTTCCCTGTAATTAGCATAGACCGTCAATCCCTTATAATAGTTGGTCCAAAAGATATCTGTAAAAGATACTTTCAATGTACTGTTATTTCTGAATTTTTTTTGAGCACCGATATTGACCGACCAGAGCGGTGAGATACGAGCGAAAGCGTAGACTTCGGCCGACTTATAATTTGCAGCAAGCTCTGCCGAATAATTACTGCCTAATCTAAAGTTATTTACGATATTTATGTCAATATTAAAGTTTCCCTTGTTATTGATCTGTGTTTCTGAGATATTCCCCGTATAAGAGCCGTAATATAAATTGAGGTTTGTATTCAGATCCCACCAAGTTAATACTTTAAAAGGAGCAACGAGGTATAGTCCATAATATGAAGCTGATCTGAGGTTCTCGTCTGTCTGCACCGAAATGTTCTCCCCATTTTCGATGATCGGTTTTACGACCGATGTGATATTATTTGTGGTTTTGCTGTAGCTCAAGGTGGCCAGGTATTTACTTTTTAGGCTATAAGTGACTTCATAATTCAGTGAAGTCTGTGCGTTTAGATCGGGATTTCCTGTTTTATACGTTGTTGCGTTGATATAATACTTGAACGGATTGAGCTGTATATAGCTCGGACGAGAAATTCTCCGACTAAAGTTTATTTCCAGATTGTTTTCTGAACTAAGGTCAAATGATAATGAAGCGCTAGGGAATAGTTGTGTATACTTTCTTTTATTGACCAGATTCATCGTAAGCTGTATTCCGGTGACATTGCTGTGTTCAGCCCTCAATCCGACAACGGCTTTCATATTTTTCCATTTTTTCGAAAGATTGCCATAGAGAGCATGGATATATTCTTTATAAATGTAATGATTTGACTTATTCGCATCCAGTTGCGGATTTTCGGTACTGTGATCATAGAATACCATATCATTATCGGATTTAACAAAGCTGGTTTTAATTCCGGTTTCAAATTTCCAATGCTGTTTAAAAACTTTTATCGCGTCACTTTTCAAAGAATAGATGTTCAGACCGCCGTCTATATCTCCTTGTAGGAGGTAAGGGTCGGGCATGGTTTGGCCCGGCAGGGTGGTTTTGGTATTAAAGTTTTGGTCAGACGTATTGAAATAGTGGATAAAATCGAGGTCCGTACTTACTTCTGAACCGATTGAGTCCATGGTATACTTATGGTTTAAGTTGATGCTGCTGTTTCGCCATCTGTTTTTTGAATCGCTTTGGGTTTCTATTTCTTTGGTAAGCAGAGATTCACTATTCAGTATAGTCGTTTTACTATTACTCTTGGGAGTCATAATATTGCTATTGAATCCGACGGAGATGCCTAAGAGGTTTTTGTCGTTAAGATCATAATCCAGCCCCAGTTTTCCACTATGGTTACGAGAGCCTGTCTTTATAAAATTATCCTGAAGATACGCTTTAACGAAATTTTCCTGGTCATAAAAGCTTCGGTTTAATATCAGATCATTTGACATTTCACGATAGGCGAAATTATAGTTGGCAAACAGATTCACATGGTTACTCCTGTGGTTGATATGTAGACTATTGCTGTTTTTGATGTATCTTCCTGTGCCTATTGCAGTAGTTAATGTCCCATTTGTCCCTTTCTTTGTTCCTTTTTTCAGTTTAATATTGATTATAGCTGTACCTGCGGCGTCATATTTTGAGGACGGGTTAGTGATAAATTCAATTTTTTCTATACTGGAGGCTGGGATTCCCCGCAGATAGTCTGCAAGGGCATCGGCTGTTAGCGGTGTATTCTTCCCATCAATCTGTATAAGTAAATTCCCCTTTCCCCTCAAGCTTATGTTGTCATTGGCATCAACATTGACCCCAGGTGCTTTTTCTAATACTTCAAAGGCTGAACCACCGATATTTTGAAGACTATTTTCTACATTTAGAATTATTTTTCCTTCCTGTCGCTCTATGTATGGACGGACTTTGGTGACAACAACAGTCTCCAATATTTTATCATTTATCGTGATTGTGGGAAGTAGTAGCGATTGATCCCGAATCTGAAAAACTTGTGAATTATAGATATCCGCACGGTTTCGGCTAATTTTTAGATAATAGGACCCGCTGGCTAATCCATCGAATTTAAATCCTCCGGTGGCATTAATTAACTCTGTTTTTATCAGCTTGCTTTCGAGATTGAAGATATTTACTTCCAGATCGGTGCTGTTCGAGGCGACCACTTTCCCTGAAAGCATATAATGCACCGTTTGAGGTTGCCCAACGAGTCTAGCGATTTGAAACAGGAATACTATCCATAATAGGCATATGTTTTTTTTCATCGAATCAGTGATTTTAATAGTTTTTAACCAGCTGTCATATTTTCTGGAAAAGCGACGTAGATTTCATTTGATTTAAAGACGGAAATATTTCGGTTCAAGTTCTAGTGAATTAATTTACTTTACCATCATAATTAAAAACTACTTTTAAAAAGTTCATTCAAGCGGAGAATTGCTACATAAAAGCAATTAACTCAGGGCAGATATCTAAACTTCTTGGTTAAAACTGTAGGGGGGCTAGCTGTTGTCGTTGTTTTTTCAACTGCAGTTAATGGATAGCCATCTTTGTCATAAGTATAGGCTGTTGTTATCACCTGGCTTAAGATTCCCATATTATTTTCTGTGGTCTCCTTTATGATATTATGCTTACTGTAGGTTTGCATATAAAGAGAAAGGACCGGTCCTATACTGGCAGCGAGTGGATTGACTTTGTTGTCATATTCATAATTGCTCCGCATTTCGAGTTTAAATGTATTATTGTCTCCAGGGACATATACCTCAATGCGTTCAATGTTACCATCGTGGTTATAAAATAGCATACGTCGAAAATAAGGCAGGTCTACCGCATTATATGAGATTACTTCTTCCAGTTTATTTACATCATAATGATATTGATTATAAGCCGATTTGATTTTGAACTTTAAGTTATATAACTCTTCTTTTATTAGGTACCCCTCTGCATATATAAACTTAACTTTGCCCTCAGAAAGTGTGATTTCCTGAGGTTTGCCCTGACTGTTATAGCTTATTTTGGAAAGTGAAGGTTTCGAATTCTTTAGTTCTTTGATCTCAGTTAGAGCTTGATTTTGATATTTAAACTCTATGTAATTATTTGTATCAATTTCAATTTTTTTCAATCTTCTTTCGTTTCTTTCATGCTCATTTTGAATATTCGAACTCTTCTTGCTACAAGAGAATTGAGTCATCTGAAGAATCATTAAAATGAAAGTCAACCTTCTACGAAATAAATTAATCATATTAAATCTTTACTATTTTTTGTTAAGGGAAATAATTAAGAATCGGGGCTATGGGAAACCCCGATCTTTTTTTTTAACATGGAAATATCCTCACGACATGTCCTCACATATGAAACTACTATTACTAACTAGTCAATTTTGAGTTATTATATGGCTTTTGTTCATCCTGACACTTCGCCTATAATGATGTTGCAAATTAGAAAGAACTGTAAGCCGGATAAATCACATGTTAATGTGATTCGATGATGTGCTATCCATACCCTGATCCCAAGACCCTTCATAATATATATCCAAAATTGGGTAGTAGCTGAGGCTGATGCATGGGCAGTATTGCCTATTAAGATAGTGGATTCTGCTTATTTGTTCGCCGCCAGAGCTGTGATAATTTTGAATAATCAAACAGACGTTGTGTAAAATCCAACGAATCACCCAAAGATGTGATTCATTGCTGTTTTATAGGGCGTTAATTTTGAAAAAGAAAATTTATCATAGAAAGATATATTATAACACTAGGTTGAAATTAAATAAGAAAAGAAATGAATGCTAAAGTATTGAAAAAAAAATCAGACGGAATAAAAGGGCTATTGCTCACCCTTTGTCTACTATGTGTAAGCGCATTGTGCTGCTGTACATTCTCTAGCTGTAAAAAAGCAGAAAATGCATCCGAATTGCCTGAAGGTGAATTTGGAAATCACCCCAGATCTACTGTGCCGGATGAGCTGGTGGGTTATTGGATTGCTGGTGTAAGTTCGATCAGTAATTTTTGGGGATACGACGGAGCATACAAGGGGCCTGCTAATGAAATTGCGGTTGGATACATGTTTTACAAGGATGGCCGGGCCAAGGAATACTTTTATTATACCAGCACATCCACTTACTGCCGTACCCAAGTGCTGGGTTACAAAGAAGGTACTGTAAAAATAGATCCTGCTAATAAAATGTTGGAAATGTTCTACGCAAGCGGTAATTACAGAGGGTATAATAGCTGCGGGACCAGTAATTCACCCGGATTTGGTGAAACAAAGAAGTATACAGCTGCAGAACTATATCCTGAAAAAAAGAGAACGTTGAATAACTGGACAATCAAAGAGATTGACGGAAAAAAAGTACTTGAAGTTCCGCTAGGCGGGGGTGAAGTACAGCGCTATGTGAAATCAACTGAACCACAAAAATAATCATTTATTAAAATAGCATAACCATGAAAGGGATAATTAGCACATTGTTTTTTGTAGGCATAATAAGTATTGCAGCCAACGCTGCATCTAAGCCAAGTCCTATGCGGGGTTGGAAAGTTTCCAAAGTTTTAGATGCCTATGTGAGATCTGTCAGTGCGGGGGAATCACAATTGGTCGAGCACCTCTTTACGGACGATCTCGAATATTACGTCAATGACAGGGCGGAACGACATTCCAAAAAGGAAATGGTAAAATTTCTAAAATCCATGAAAGGACATACCTATGACTGCGAGACAGCCTATAGTGTTCTTGACGAAACCACAACAAACTGCTTAGCTAAAATGACGATGCGGTTCCAGACGTTTACACGTACTGATTATATCTATCTGAGTTCGACTGACGAAGGATGGAAGGTCTGTAAAATATTGGTTGGAAACAGTTAAAAAGATCAAATACAAACGCCCATATCCCACACAGTTGTCGTGTGGGTATTTTAAATAATATATAAAAATGAATAATACAATGAAACATCAATTCCGTTCAAAACAGGGAACTCTAGCCTTGTTATCATTTATAAGCTTGTCCTTATTTTCATGTTCTGACAAATGTGCTACTTGCGCAGTGGAGCCAGAAAAAATTGAAAAAAAGCTAAGTAAGATTGAGATCGACACAGATAATTATAGTGAATTTAAGTATGCAAATGGCGTATTGACCGAACTTATCGAGGTAGAAGGGGAAGGACGGTCAAGATCCAAGATTACCTATGACAATAGTAAGAAGCCGATAGCGGTTGAAAATGAGGAAGGGAAGTTTAAGTTCTTGTATACTGGAAACCTTCTAACGAAGGAGGAGATATCTTTTACAGATTCTGAAATGTTTTCCTACAACCAATACGTTTATCAAGGCGAACAGGTCAAAGAAATTACCGGTTACGGACTTGTCGAACAGGATGAACCTTATTATAGAAAAAAGCTATTTTATAATCAGAGCGGCGATGTGGAACGTGTGGAGGTTTATAATTTGACAGAAAATAATACACTCGTACCATCGGTAAAAATCAGTTATGAATATGATAATAAAGTCAATCCATATGTGACGACAGTAGGCTCATATCTTGCCCTGTTTACAAATAGTTACAGTAAGCACAATATTATCAAAGAGGTCACGACAAATGCGGGAGGAAGCCTAAATCAGACAATCACGACAACATATACCTACGATAATGTCGGTTATCCACTTACTGCAGTGGAGAAAAAGGTAGAGAATGGGGGCAATCCGGTCGTGATCAATAGAAAATTCGTTTACCAACCCTAAAAATCTTATTCAGTGATAATTGAACACAAGTAACAGTTGTTTAATCATCAACAATTTTATCTTAACGTACAGCCATGAAAAAGATATTTTTTACTTCAGTTATGCTTCTGCTTGGCGGAAGTGCAATGGCCCAGGGCTTTCTTAATAAGCTCAAACAAAAGGCTGAAAATATGGCCACTAAAACATTGGAAAATGTAATTGATGGCAAGGCCAATACCGCTAAGGAGGCATCTGTCGAGCCCAACACTTCTGGTGGCGATAACAGCCATACGGAGAATGGGTCAGTTGGAAAAAAAACCGCGTTAAGCAGCACGACTACTTACGACTTTATTCCGGGAAGTAAGGTCTTATTAGCGGATGATTTCTCCCAGGACGCGCAGGGACAGTTTCCATTGAAATGGTATACGCGCAGTAAGGGGGAGGTTGTCACCCTCAACAATGCTAAAGGTAAGTGGCTACGGCTTTATCCCGGAGCTTTTGTAAGTCCTGTAGTCAATATTGGTGAGAACGCAACCATAGAGTTTGACCTGATTATGGATTGGCCTCTTGCTGGAGGCTACATGGTGCCTGCTTTTAATTTCGCTTTCTATGATCGGGGCAACAAAGGTGAGATCATGTCCTATGATTACCGCCTAAAAAATTGTCTCAAAGTAGGTATTGCTCCTTATCGTTCAGAAGCGGCGGTACAATTGACCTCCTATGAGAATGTCGCAAAGAAACTGGAAACAGATAAATATCGGGTGGCCAATTTTGACAGGAAAGTTGGAAATGTGATTCATGTAGCGATCAGTATCCAAAAAGAACGTATCCGTATCTGGTTAGATAAGGAGAAGGTCTTTGATCTGCCCAACGCCGTGCCGTTGAACAGCAACTTTAATCAGCTCAAGTTGGATATGGGCAGCTCCAATTATACCAACGATCAACTGGGATTCTATGTATCAAACTTCAAAATTGCTGAAGGGAGTGGGGATACGCGCTCCAAACTGCTGAGCGGAGGAAAGCTTGAAACCAGTGGTATTCTGTTTGCCACGAATTCCGCAGAAATAAAGTCCGATAGTGAGGGGACCATCAAGGAGGTGGCAACAGTACTTCGTGAGAACCAGGAAATGAAGATTCGTATCATAGGCCATACGGATGCTGTGGGAAATGCAAACGCGAATTTGACCCTATCTAAAAAGCGTGCTGACGCTGTCCGTGATATCTTGATCAATGATTATCAGGTAAAAATTACGCAGATAGAAACCGATGGGAAAGGGAATACCGCACCTGTAGCTGATGAATCCAGTGAGCAGAATAAAGCAAAAAATAGAAGAGTTGAATTTATCAAAATTTAATAAGGACCGCTATTAGATAGCCATCGGGACTGTTTTTGAATCATGGTTTATTTAAGATCAAAATCGGTGGCTATACGCAAGCTAAATAAAATCAATAATCGTATGAATAAAAATTTACTTAGTTTTTTGGTAGGTAGCATGATGATGTCATCTGTTGCTTTTGCGCAAGATAGGAAAGTGAGCGGTCGTGTGACTGCTGCTGATGGGAAGCCATTGGCAGGCGTAACAATTGCTGTACAGGGATCCAATACGACTGCTCAAACCGACCAAAATGGCAATTATACATTATCCGTACCGGTGGGGAAGGTACTTGTTTTTCGCTCGCTTGGATTTGAGGAGAAGACGATTATTGTGAAAGAAGGGCAGTCTGGATTTAATGTTATGCTAGAGGGCAGCAATAAGGCGCTGGAAGAAGTCGTGGTCACAGCCATGGGTATGTCTAAGCAGAGTAAAGCGCTTGGTTATGCAGCTACTACAGTTAAGGCCAATGATATCGTTGCAGCAAATAATATGAATGCAATGACAGGCCTACAGGGTAAGGTTGCCGGTGTCAGTATTTCAAATTCTGGGACAACGGGCGGATCGACAAAAGTAATTATTCGCGGCGTATCTTCTTTTTCTGCAAATAATCCTTTGTATGTCGTTGATGGCGTTCCCATTAATAATAGTTTTCAGGCAAAGGTTGAATCCAATAGTGGATATCAGGCAAAAATTGAATCCACAAGGTCTATTGACCTGGGAAATGCCGCAAACGATATAAATCCCGATGACATTGAGTCAATGACAATTTTAAAAGGAGCTTCGGCAACGGCTTTATATGGTTCCCGTGCCGCACACGGTGTCATTATGATCACGACCAAAAAAGGAAAGTTGGGGCAGCATCTTTCAGTTACCTATAATGGGGCCATAAATGTGAGCAATGTACTGATGGTTCCCCAGACACAGCATTTATTTGGGCAGGGCTGGCCAGATTTTGATGCCGCGGAGAACGGTTCATGGGGACCAAAACTAGATGGGATCGAAAGGCCTTGGGGCTCTGCCATCGATGGAGTCCGTCAAACAAAGCCTTTTTCATATGTTAAAGATAACATAAAAAAATTCTACGTTTCGGGGCTGGATGCCACTAATACATTGTCAATATCAGGTGGTGGAGAGCGATCTTCCTACCTATTTTCCTACGGTAACTTTTATCAGCATGGCGTATTGCCGGGGCATCCGGACAAATTGAAACGCAATAACTTTTCTTTTCGTGGGAATACCAACCTCGACAGATTCACCTTTAATTATGGTGTAAACTATGTACGACGTGATTTAAATGCAATTTTCCAGGGACAAGGATCGGCTGACGGTGGAAAGACAACTTTTCAGGAATTGATACAGACCCCGGTCGATATTGATATTTTGTCTATGGCGGATTATAACAATCCCTATTATAATTATGATAATTACTTTACACCGTATTCGTCAAACCCTTATAAAGCCCTGCTGGATAACGGGACCAAACTTCAGGAAGATCGTGTCTATGGAAATATAGATTTTTCCTATAAGATATTACCTTGGTTAACTGCTGTAGGTAAGCTAGGCGGTGATTTTGGAAGTATCAATACAAAGGATTTTTCTCAACGAATCACGTATACCCCCGGTTCTACATCGGCTGTCAATAAGAAGGCGATAGTAACAGGTAGATATGGTGAAAATTATCGGAAGGCAAACCAAATTGATGCAACATTTATGTTCAAGGCAGATAAGTCGTTCAATGAAGCGCTTAACCTGTCAGCGAATGTAGGTTATAACTTTAACCAGCAAGGGTTCAGTTATCTCGATTCCTACATTAGTGGTTTGAACATACCGGGATGGTACAGCTTAAAAAATACAAGCGGAACACCAGTTGTGGACAATATTTTTCTGAGACAGCGTCTGATGGGGTTATTTGCAGATGCTACACTGAGTTATAGAAATTACTGGTTTTTAAATGCGTCTTTCCGCTCGGATTGGTCGTCCACGCTTCCGATCAAAAACAACAATTATAAATATGGTGGGATTAACACCTCATTGATTTTGACTGATGCCTTCGGGGAACTGAAATCCGATCTATTCAATTTTATAAAATTGAGAGCCGCTTGGGGCAAAACAGGGAACGATGCCTCTCCGTATCGTGTTCAGAATACGTATGCGAGCTCCCGGTTAGGTTTAGGATTCGGGGATATCGTATTGCCTTTAAGAGGTACTGCGGGATTACAGCATGGTAAATTGTTGGGTAATGATAATCTCAAGCCGGAGATCACCACAGAATTTGAGTTCGGGACGGAGATGAAATTATTGAATAACAGAATTGGGCTGGATGTTTCTTATTATAATAGAAAAACAGTTGATCAGATCTATTCTTCGGCACTGCCGCCGGAATCTGGTTTTACTACACGAACTCAAAATATTGGTGATATCCGAAATACAGGTGTTGAAATCGGATTAAATGCTACTCCGATAAGAATGAAAGATTTTCAATGGGATCTGGGAATAAATTTTACGAAGAATAATAGTAAAGTCGTGAAACTATGGGATGACGTTAAGGAATTTAATATATACTCAGCCTATATGGTGGATTTTGTCGCCCTGATTGGCCAACCGCTTGGTGTATTTAAGGTTCCTGAAGTGATGACAGTCAAGAATGGTGAACATGCCGGTAAAGTAGTTGTGAACGGAACGAATGGGATCCCGTTGACCGAGCCCAATTCCAAACGTACTATAGGAAAATATGAGCCCGATTTTGTCGTAGGTTTCAATACCAAATTTACATACAAGGACTGGAGCTTGGCCGGGGTCCTGGATTGGCGCAAGGGAGGTTTTTTCTATTCTTACACAGCACAGCTAAATTACTTTGTAGGAAATGCAACAGAAACTATGTATAACGAGCGCCAACCTTGGCTGATCCCAAATTCTGTTAAACAAGTAGGGGATCAGTATGTGGAAAATGATGTTCAGATATCGGTGAACAACATTAATAATTATTGGAATCCGAGCAGCACCAATTTTATATATGATCGTGCTGTATTGAAACGCGACTTTGTTAAACTAAGGGAGCTTGTCCTCACTTATTCATTGCCAAAGAGCATTCTTGGGTCGAAAATCAAGGGAGTTGATTTCAGCCTAGTCGGTCGGAATTTATTCCTCTGGACACCGAAAAATAACAATTTCGTAGATCCGGAATCAACAAATTATGGAAACGATATTATTTCCAATTTCGGTGAGTTTGCTGCTGGTCCAACATTTCGGAGTTATGGAG
>Ga0065704_10070359_pt1 | contig 30314 bp, 31 predicted proteins | sample SwiRhicommuniRL2_FD_59091 | JGI IMG/M metagenome (GOLD analysis project Ga0065704, IMG submission 59091) | Switchgrass rhizosphere bacterial communities from Rose Lake, Michigan, USA - RL2 v2 (version 2) | ecosystem: Host-associated > Plants > Roots > Rhizosphere > Soil | place: East Lansing, MI | reverse complement strand
GTTCAATGTTAACTTCAAACATTGTAGGTATACTATTGTCAATAAATCCTAATTCAACATTTTGTTTGATACCTATCGTCCAAAAATTTCCGAGTGCTCAAAGCATTTTTTTCATCAGTATGTTAGTCTGCTCATCTTCGGTTGAAAAAACCTCCTCCAGATATTTCTTCATATTCTCTTCTGTGTTGCTTTCGGAAAATGTTTCAAAAAATGTCTGTCTTCCTATTTTCTGCAAAGTTTCTATATTGCTTAAAGTGACTTTTTTAATCTTGATGTTTTCCATATCCTTTATTTTGAAATGTTCCATTTGTAATTCCGCTAATCTGTATTAAGTTCGTTAAAATAGTCAATTCAATTTTATTGAGTATGGCATCGTTTGTTTTTATCAATTCTTTTGATTAAAAATAGTTTATAGTCTGCCTTCTAACGCATTGAATGGGTAAAATATTCATAATAGGAAACCGCTAGAAGACATAACCGAATTGAAACGCTACGGATAGAGCGGTACGCTGATCATTACCAAACCGAACTGGAAAAGGCATGGCCAGAAACAGTTTTCCGGCCTGTCCATGCGTGATAATTTTACTGATGACAGGTGTGATCCCGTATCTACCCGAAGTTTCAAATGCTGCTCTGCCTATAAATGTAAAGTCTTTGCCTAATGGAAATAAGATACCTGGATGAAATAGAAAATTACTCATTTTGCTCTTATCACTCTGAACTTTTATATAAGGAACCATTTCCAGGGAGAATCCCAAGTGACCTGGTTTAAGTAGGTTTATGCCCGTAGGAATACCGACTAGATAGCTATCTTTAAAATTTGAGGTGAAATTGCCGGCAGAATACGAAACGATCGGATGTACAATGCCTATATAAGCATTCAATTTGAATGCCTTATCACTCTCCTGCGCCATTGATTTTGAAAAAATATGTACTGCTATAAGGAAAGCTAAACTTATCCTAAAGATTTTCGTCGATTGGTGTTGATTATTGTGGGCCATATAGTTACATTATACTGTTTATACAAGTATAAGGAATGCCGGCGCCCCTAAAATAGAATGCTATTTACCCATTTGTATATCCTTTACCTTTTAGGTGTTTTTTTCTGTATACGGAAGGATTACAGCCCATAAATTTGTTGAAAATACGGGTATAATGGCTTTGATCAGAGAAGCCTGTCAAATACGCAATTTCAGTTAGACTTAAAGAAGGATCTACCATCAATTCAATTGATTTATCAATACGTTTTTTACGGATATATTCTCCAAAATTGAGATTATCGAAATATTTTGAAAATTCTCTCGATAAATAGCTGGGACTAATATCCAGCCCCTCCGAAAGCTGGCTCAGGCTCAATGCCGTATTTGTATCAATTTGATCTTGTATCATTTCCCGCAAAGTAACAGTCCATTCGGGTGATTTTTCCGTCCGTTTTTCATTGAGGTAACGATGGTATAATTGAAGGAAGATATTTTCGATAGGGGTCTCACTGCTATGCTGTAATTTATATAGATGTTTGGACCAGCTATAAAGACCATCATAAATGATCATTCCGAGATCCAGTAGTTGATAATCATCATGAATATTATAGGCGAGACCTGCAAAAATAGCCTCCAGTCCGGCTGATTGGGTAGCTAGATCATGCCTGTCCGTATCTGCTCCCCGAACGATGAGTGCCATGCGAAATAAAGCCGGATCTTTTATTTTATGCTTTTTAATAAAATAGTCGAATGTGCATTGATCAGCATAGTGCGTGTATTCGACATCAGGAATATCGAATGGTATCGCACCAGTTCTAATGACAATTTCAGGAATCACATCGATCGGGACAAAAAGTATATTTGCATCCGGATCTATAAATCTTTTTATAAGCCATGGGCATGCTATCCTATCTATCTTTGGGCGTTCTCGCGTTATCCAGTCCATTATATCTATATGATGTTAAAATTATTATTAAGATCTGCATTTTTTAAAGAAATACAAATGGGATATAATATTTCATTTAAAATTGCTAGGGTGATAGGTACCAATACCGGGCGTATACGAAATGCAGTTTTGTAGGATAGCCAACCTTGTCTACTGTTTTACCCAATAAAAATGTTTTTGAAAAAATGACTTTATGTGCCACAATTTTCAGTTTCTTTCCAGTCATTTTTTCAAAACGTACATTATAGAGTGTTGGTCGGCATTTGGGATCAAGACCGGATAACTTTTATTATAAGGGAGTGACCCGGAAACGGCCGGAATAATAACGGAAGCGGTACGCCTACATCATCTGTATGCGGAGCAAGAACAAAATCTGCTGGTTCCTGTAAACGAATGGTTGTCGGTGGAGGCAGATGCTGGCAGCATCGTTGATGATTGGTTATTATTCTAACAGCTGTACTGTACAAAAAAAATCATATTTTTAATCTGTATTTTCTTAATAATAAGAAAACAATAAATAATAATCTAAATCTATAAAACTAAATGTTAAACATGGTCAAATCTATGAATCCGGGACATTGGATGCTAATCTTATTGATTTTTATCAGTAGTCAATCCAGCTGTTTCGCCCGCACAGCAACCACTTATTTTCAATTGAAGGTTTATCACTTCCAGACCACAGAACAAGAACAGGTGATCGATCGCTTTCTTGAAAAAGCCTACTTGCCAGCAATGCACAAATTAGGATTTAAAGAAATTGCTGTTTTCAAACCGATTGACAATAAGGATAAAGCGGATAAAATAGTTTACGTATTCAGCTCATCAGCTAATCTTGAAAAATATGCTAGTCTTGATGTAGATATTTTAAAAGATAAACGGTATCTAGAGGCGGGGAAGGAGTACCTAGAAGCCGCATATAACCACCCACCGTATTCAAGGATTGAAACGATTTTAATGAAAGCCTTTGAGGGTATGCCTTTGCTTTCCCTTCCAAAATTAAGCTCTGATAAAAGTGAACGTGTTTACGAACTGAGGAGCTATGAAGCTCCAACGGAAAAGTTATCAGCAAATAAAATCTCCATGTTTAATAACGGTGAAATCGATATCTTCAAAAAACTGAATTTTAATGCCGTTTTTTATGGTCAGGTTATTGCCGGCAGCACGATGCCTAATTTAATTTATCTTACGACTTTCGAAAACATAACGGAGCGCGAAGCACATTGGAAAGCTTTTGGACCTTTGTATAAACCAATGGCTGAGTTGACGCAGTATCAGAATAATGTTTCTAAAAACGTAACTACCCTTTGTCGGCCAACCGATTATTCAGATATATAATGACAAAAAGGACTGTCCTTTAAAAAAAATGGGCAGTCCTTTCGTATTTTACCTGCCTCCCGCCACAATATCTCATAAATTGACGACCAAAGCCAAATCAAATAAGGACTCATTTTCCCATCCAATCTAATGATAAAAAAACATCGAAGATAATCAGTTTCAGATGAAAATCACTGTCGACAATTGATGTTTTTTTTAGAATTTAAATAATTTGAACTAAATCCCAATTGAAACACTTCTTAATAGTAATACTGTAAGGATATTTATTTTTGGAGCTTATTTATGCATTGATTTACATAAATAAGCGATGGAAATGATATATGTTAAGTAGATTTATACTATAGGATAAAGATAATGAGTAAAAAGATTTTTTTATGTGATGATAATGTCCCCATTCTGGAGACCTTAGGAATGGTATTAAGTATGACCGACGCGATCATAGTAAGTGAAAGCAAAAGTTCAGAAGCTTTGGAACGCCTTTCGGAAGAAAATCCCGATTTATTTATTTGTGATTTATGGATGCCTGAGCTTAGTGGAGAGGATCTTATTAAGCAGATTCGAACGCATAGGGAATTTGACAACATGTATATACTTTGCATTTCTGCTTCATACGAAGGCAAGGAAATCGCCCTCAAAGCAGGTGCAGACTATTTTCTACCTAAGCCTTTTGAGATGAATGAACTATTGTCAATTGTAAATAATGTTTTGGCTTCGGGCAGATTGTGATCTAATGGGAATTCAAAATAAAAAGTAGACCCTTTACCTTTTAAGCTATCCAATTCGATCGCTGTGCCGTGACACCGAAGTATCTCAGCTACGATGTATAGACCAATCCCAAATCCTGAGATATTTGAGGTATTTAGATTATCTACCCGATAAAAAGGTTTGAATAAGTTCTTTTGATCACTTTTATCTATTCCAATTCCTTCATCTTGTACATATATCCTTAGTTTATCCGCTATTATATCACATCCTATCCGAACATTTTTGCTCGACGGTGAATATTTTATAGCGTTACTCAACAAGTTCGTCAATACCTGGGCCATTTTGTTCCGGTCAGCAAAGATCGCTATGGATGGATCGCACAGCAGCTCAATTTTATGGTTCGGAGATAATAAGGAAAGTTCGCTTTTACATTCTTCCATGAGTGCAAATAGCGTGAAAGAAGATTTTTGAAGTTGCAATTTTCCGCCTTCTACTTCCGCCATGCTTAGAAAATCTTGTATCATAGCCATCATTTTCTTTACTTGCATTTCGATCTTCGATCCGACCAATGCACTGGACTGGTTGAACATCTCTGTATGTTGTTGCATGATCTGAGCGCTCAGTAATACCGTGGTTAGTGGCGTTTTCAATTCATGGCTAGCCATCGAAATAAAGGCATTTTTTCTTCTTTCTTCCTGTTTTTTCTCTGTGATGTTTCTTGCTATTTTTGATACACCGATAATTTCTCCTGCATCATTTTTTATCGGGGAGATCGTAAGGGACAGATCGATTAATTTTCCATTCTTAGTCCGACGGATTGTTTCAAAGTGTTTAATGGAGTAGCCCTGCCGCATTCTGCCTAGGATATAGTCCTCTTCACTTTGCCTATCCGGTGGAATTAATTTTAAAATTGATTCACCGATCATTTCATCCGAATTATATCCGAATAAATTCTCAGCAGCATCATTCCAGCTTGTAACAATACCTTCGAGGGTTTTACCGATGATAGCATCGTAAGAAGAGTCTACGATGGCCGCTAGCTTAGCACTTTCTGCTATAGCGCTTTTTTGATCCGTGATATCCATTATCGCTCCTATTATGCGTCGGGATCTTCTGGCATCACTAAAATAGGCAGCACCCTGCACCTTGATCCACGCAATTGAATCGTTACTATTTTTAACAATCCTGCAAGTAAACTCAAAATGTCCATCCGAGTTACTATCGCTCAATTGCTTTACTTGTTGGAAGACATGTTCCCTATCTTCTGGATGAATCAGTGCTAACATGTCATCCACATATTTCAAATCAGCTTCTATATCCAAGATCTGTTTGGATTGTTCGGATAGATGTATATTTCCAGATTCAGAGTTCCAATCCCAGGTACCCAAACCTGTTGCGGCCAATGCCAGACGCAAACGTTCTTCCTTTTCTGCTAGCAAAGCTGTCAGTTTGTTTCTTTTCTCTTCGGCGATAAGAGATTCGGTGATGTCTTTTGTAAAGCACATCGAATGAATAAATTCGCCATCTTTCATTAAAGCACTGGAGTTTATGATGACATGTTTTACTGATCCATCCTTGCACCTGAGTGTTGCCGGATAGTCGTTTACCTTCTCATTACTGGCCAGCAATTGAAGTATTGAAGCTATTGTATCTTGATCCTGATGAAAATCCTGTATTTGAGCACCGATATATTCCTCCTTTTTATACCCGAGCAGATCGAGTTCGGCTTCGTTCGCCCAGGTAATAATACCATTCCCATTCACCCAATGAAGAGGCATAGATGCATTTTCAATAAAATCAGAAAGCTCGGATACCCTTTGCCTGAGCCGAGTATTCTCTTGATTTAATTGCGCCAATTTCTCTTCGGATGTGATCATTGTTTTAAAAGGGTTTTACTGTCAATTTGTTAAAGGTATCCATTATTTAACGAGCGGTATGTTATTTATTGTTATTTTGAATATTTTTGTTTTTAATCGTTCAGAACAGACTGACGAATGCCGTACAATAAACTATATTATTTGCAAAAAACAAAGTAGCTTTTTATCTTGTTTTGATGCAAGGAAAATTTGATTCTAGTATGAAAAAGAAAGAACAGATTATTGAACTGATTCAGCTCAATGAGGATCTAGAAAATTATTTTAGCAATACAATTATTCCGCAGTTATTTGTGGATGCGGATTTGATATTGCGAAAATTTACTCCGCCTGCCATGAAACAATTTGACCTTAAACCAGAGTTCATGGGCATGGCTATTCAGGATATCAAAGAAAACTTTAGGTTCCCGACCTTAATTCATAATATAAATTCGGTGATCGCTACCGGAAAAATCCTGGAGAAAGAAATCCAGACTACGGATTTAAAATGGTATCAAATGAATATCCTTCCTTACCATGTCCGTAATGAAAACAGAACGAATGGTGTTATCATAACTTTTGTCGATATCACGCCCCGTGTGAAGGATCTTAAAGAACAGGAAAAACTTGTATTAGAACATGAATTATTGCTCGATACAATTGCGCATGATATTAAAAATCCCATAGTCGTGATCAATCTTACAATGGAATTGATCAAAAATTTTGAAGATAAAAATTCAGACAAATTCCGTACGCTTTTACAGAATCATGAAAACAGCTTAATAGAAATTAAAAAGGTCATATTTGATCTTACCGAGAGTCGTTGGGGGGAGCAGAGATATCATGCTGCTGCTGAATTGATCGATCTACCAAATATTATCGAAGATGTACGTATGAGTTTGGCGCCACAGATTATTGAATCTGATGTACAGATAAAGCAAAATTTAAAAGTTTCCGAAATTACTTTTGTGCGACGAAAATTGCGCAGCGTACTATATAATTTAATCAATAATGCAATCAAGTACACACCTGCATCCCGTCCGTCGGAGATATTGGTAAGTTCTTACGAAGAAAGTGACTTTGTAGTTATTTCGGTCAAAGATAATGGAATCGGTATGACTGCTGAAAATCAAAGGACAATTTTTGAAAAGTTTAAACGCATCAGCAAGTCTGTAGAGGGATCTGGAGTGGGGCTTTATCTTGTCAACACAATTGTGACACAAGCGGGAGGAAAGATCGAAATACATAGTGAACCAGATAAGGGGACGGAAATAAAGGTGATGTTAAAAAAAAATGAAATAGTCAAAATTTAAGATCAGCTTCATCAACAAGTCTATTGTTCATTTCTTTGCAATCCAATTTAGATTGTAAATACGTATCTTTCTTGTTGATGACAACCCTATCAGTGCTAAGTGATCATAAGATATTGTATTCTGATCCTGTGGATCTTTCACAAAAGCTACAATTGACACTGAGTTCACAAAAAGGATAGCGGAGAGCTATTAAAATAATAATGCCTGGATCTCCAGGCATTATTATGATTATTTGTTATGCTAATTCGTTTACTCCTGAGATTGCTATTTCAGTGAGCAAAGTATCCGTTTCTTTTTCCTCGTCAAGCGTTTGCCGTAACAATTGTTCTGCTTCAGTATGTTCCATCAGCTTCGCAAAAGTGGCCAAACAGCCATAACTGGCAATTTCATAATGTTCGACTTTTTGCGCTGCAGAAATTAATGCAGCATCTAAGGCTGGATCTCCTTCAAAATTTTCGATAATTTCATCGGCTTCTTTTAGAAGGCCTTCCATGGCTTTACATGTTTTACCCCGGGCGGTTACACCTAGAGAACTGAATACTTCCTTAAGCCGTTCGATTTGTCCCTCAGTCTGGCTGTGGTGTTTATCGAATGCTTTTTTCAGCTCGTTGTTCTCCGCAGCTTTGCTCATTTTTTTTAATCCTTTCAAGAGTTGTTTTTCAGCTCCTAGGATATCTTTTAGCTCGTCCACAAACAATTCATGTAAATGTTCGTTCGGCATTTGTTGGTTATTTTGCTTCGATTTTACCATAATTCTTTTTATTAAAGGACGTTTATCAAATGAATATCGTTTGTTAAAAATATTTTTATCTGCCAATTGCTTTTAAGAATAAGTTCCTAAAAAAACGAAAGATCATCACAAAAAGAATAATGGAACCAATATGTATAGAAAACAAGCAAATAAGGTTAATGGAACGATCCTAGGTACCGGAAGCGAAACAGGGGAAGTAAAGAATAGCTAGACAGGCTATACAAAACCAGATTACATTGCCAACGGAGTCAATATTATCAACTGTAGTGTAGAGAATAGCCAGCGAAAGGATAAATCACCTTATTACTACCGAGGAATCAAAAATTTCCGTGCAGCAGGTAATACGGCTACTTCAGTGCTTGAGCATGCCTCGGGTTTTATCGATCCAGCTTTATTTGCCGAACTCAATAAACAGTCTCAATCTGTTTCTATTCAGGATACTTTCCAAGCAGATGACATCGGACTTGCACTTAATGCTGCTGATGGATTTAGATTCAAGGATCTGTCAACGATAACATTTAAAGAATACAAGACGAATGCGCAATTGGTCATCAGTAATCACAAAGACGGATTGGTCTCCCTCTGTTCCCTTAAATCTTGGTCGCCGAGTAAAACAGTAGATTCGGTACTCAATATCGGTACTCACAATGCAATTGTGACTTCAAAATCTGCTGAATGCGATGAAAATGCCAGATTTGTTCTATTACACTTTTCGTCAAACGAGTGGTTTCAACTGCTTCATAATTACCAAGACAGCATTGAGAATCGAATTTCTATAATGCTATTTTCTATAATATTGGAGAATAAAATTCTTGTCATCCTCAATGTCTAAATTCTTGAATACAATACCAATTGCATTGGTGTTTTCTATTTCTAAACCCTCCGAATTCGACGGGTTTAAAATTGGGGGCAGTACAGGGAAATACATTCATTCCTGATCTTGAAACTTGGATATCGGATATGAGCGGCGTGCTCGGCACTCCCTGTTGAAATTCTTAGGTCTAAAAGCGGTTTTTAATTGTTTTCTGGAAATATATTATGCTAAAAAAATCATTAAAAATTTTCTATTTTCGCATTTGGAATTAATCCGAAATCTAAGTTAAACTATACCCCTGAACATATTAATTTATGAAATTAGCCTTTCTCACCTTGGCCTTGCTATTAAGTGGACAATTGTCGTATGGACAGCAAAATTATTTTACTATTGAAGGAAAGCTGGCCAAGAAAACAGACTATAAATATATTTATCTCAACTATGAAAGTACGGAAGGTTTTAAACAAGATTCATCTCTTATAAAAAATGGAACTTTCTATTTTAAAGGCGTTCCAGTATATGGAACACATGCCTATATTCAGCTAAAAGGAAACGGCGCAGCGGATCCGGATGATGGAAATCAGTTCGATTTTATGATTGAGCCCGCCAATATTAAAATTCATGTGGATGGAAATTTTAATGAGTCCCGTATTGATGGATCGCAGATCAATAATGAATTCCGAGAACTTAAACGGGTATTAAAACCAGCAGAGCTAGCACGAACAAAATGGTACGAGAGATATGATCAATTCAAGATGATGGCGAACCCTGATAGTAACGAAGTGAATAAGTTTAGCATTGAATATCAAAAAATCCAACAAGAAGAAACGGATTTAGCTGTTGATTACATTGGTAAACATCCGGGAAGCTTCTCCAGCTTAATGGCACTGGGAAAGTTTTACCGTCGATTAAAAGTAAGACAAATAGAAGATTTATGGGACAGTTTGAATGATCCTCTCAAACAAACTTCTTTAGGTAAGGAATTTCGCAGGCAAATCGATCGTATGAGTGCAGTTCAAATTGGAAAAATAGCACCTGATTTTAGTGCTAGGGATACATCCGGAAATTTGGTATCTCTAGGCAGTTTAAAAGGAAAATATCTGCTGTTGGATTTCTGGGCTAGCTGGTGCGGACCCTGTAGAGAGGAGAATCCTTATGTGTTGAAAGCCTATCAAAAATTCAAAGCTAAAAATTTTGAAATTTTAGGGATTTCTTTGGATGATGAAACTACAAAAGAAAAATGGCTTAAAGCCATTAAAGAAGATCAATTAGTGTGGAAACAGGTTTCCGATCTTAAAGGCTGGCAAAGTGAGGTAGCTGAATTATATCATGTGAGAGGAATTCCCCAAAATTTTCTTTTGGATCCGAATGGCGTGATTATAGCCACTAATCTTAGAGAAGAGGAGCTTTTAAAAACACTGGAAGATATTCTAGGGAAATAACTGAGTAAGCTAAAAAGGTTCCTTTAGAAACATTTAGCAGGCAAATAAAAGTGAAGCATTTTTATAACTGGAAAAAATATCATAAAGTATCTAAAAAAAACAACGAGTAACATTTTTTAATGCTTTGGCCTATGTTAGTATAAGTACTTGATCAACTTTGGTCTGACGAGGTACCAAATGTGTTCTAACCTAGAAAAAAAAATAAATGATTTCTTTTAAATAAAAGCTAATGTATTTTAAATTAAAATTATCAAGTGATCCCAAAATTATCGGTGTGAGGAACGGGATCTATCAAGTTGAATTGATGGAAAAGGTTTTTACAAAGGAATACTTAAAGAAACTGGATTCTTATTTCCATACGGGAAGTTCTTGGACGTTGAAAGACGCATTACCCGATTTCTCTGTTTATTTTCAATTTAAAAAGTTGAAACTGACAAAAGAAACGAATTTCATGAGCTTCTGCCCTCACTTTAATAACTGCCTTTTTCTAATTGACGATAGATCGTTTAAGTTATTGGAATCATTTAATATTCAATCACATCAACTTTATCCAAGTATTATCTCTGACCCTATTAATTCAGAGGAAATTCATTCGTATAAGATGTTCTTTGCCTTAATGCAAGATTATGATATCGTTGACTTTAGTAAATCGGTCTTTTATACGGGAGGATATGGAAATGTGGCTCTCACTGACCATCAATTTTCGAATGGGGAGGAAATGAGAAATTTCAGGCCTTTTCCTCAAATAAAAGTATTAGCGCTGAATAATGAATTTGATTCAAAACTGGACCTTTTCTATTCTCGCATAGGTGGAATTTTCATTTCTGAGAAATTGAGATCGGCCCTTGAAGAAAATGGCGTTACAGGTCTTGAATTTGATAATTCCGTTGAGGTAATATTTTGATAAACCAGATATATTTCCTTAAGTTATCACTGCCTTTTACTGGGACGGAGCAGGATTGGGATATCGAAATGGCAGACTCCTCGCGGATAAATGAATTTATTGATTTGTATCACCAACATGATTTAGCATTTGAGGAAAGGATGGCATTAATGTCTCTGATTGTTGCATCCTATGATGATTATTTAAATGAGTATGACGTATCTGTAGATTATAGATGGGATAGAATTAGAGCGATGTTATCAAAGGATAAAAGATATTTTGTCGAACTGATAGATTATTGGTTATTGGATAATGAACACGATGAAGATCACATTTTTAAAATAACAGCCCTAATGAGAACCCTCTCATCATGATAAGGATATGAATGCGAGTTTAGCATTGATATTGAAGTACGAATGAAATAGATGATTATTCAAGTTTTTATGGGATCACTAAAATATTAGCATTTTGAAAAAGATATATTATTATATTTTCTATGTGCTCTATAAATTAGCTACGAGAAGCAGTACAATTTATCCGAAGGATTATGTGGCAGTATGTCTTCTATTAGCATTGACATTATGGGGAGGAGGTGCATTAATGAATGAGTTGTATGTTATGACTAAAATAAGAATTTGGCCTATTCAACTTAAATGGTACTATTTGTTATTTACGGTATTACCTTTGGTACTATTTAATTGGTATGTCTTTTGGCATAATAATAAATGGCGCAGTATCGTGCAGTCTATTGAGGAAGAATCTTCCGGAACACGAAAGAAACATATCATTGTAGCTTGGATAATAATTGTGCTTGTATTGGTCAACCTTGTCTTTTCTATATTTTTGCTGAAATGGAATTATGAAAGAGTATTGGGGAAATCTTAATTATGTCGATTAAGGATTCAATGAAAAAATAGCAAGACCTTAATATTAACTATTTTAGTTGATAAGAAATAGGCCTAAGTTCATCGATATATAAGGATTGTGATACTGCATTGACGCATAACGAAGATCCTTTAAAAAACCTTTGTTAGAAAATGTAATTTTATGACAAGACAGCAAAACGACTTAAGATCAGACATCAAAATCGGAAAGCAGATTTTTGAAAATATTCCAAATGAGGTTAGACCAGGTTGGTCAGGATTTATTTTGTCGCATTTTGACACCTATATTAACCAAATCCCCTTGTCGATTCTGGAGTTATATCAAATCATCGATAACAAAGACCGATGGAAAGAGGCGCACCAACAATTTAGCGAAATCAGAGTGTTTGGGCTAGAAAATAAAAATTATATTCCAGAAAACTATTTAAGGCTAGCCGAAATTGTTGCCAAGGTAACTTATAATGCTTCTGGAGAGCCTGCTCCATTTGACAAAGACAGTGGGCATTATATCGCGAGTTTGGCCTTAGCTATCACGGCATATTTTGGAGATCATAGACTTGAACAAGAAGTGAAATCTGCAATTCTCTTATTCAATCGCAACAAAAAACTTAGGAGAAATTTAAAAACAGCTGGAGACTTTTTTCTTTATAAAAAGATTAATGATATCCTTTGGTTTAATTGGGATCCCATTAGTGTTAATGATCTTGCGCCAAGCGATGAATATCAACGTTATGTTCCAGAAATTTTTACTTTGGTAAGAACAAAAGCAGATCGATTGGAAATAGCCAAAAGGCTTCACAAACTTCAAAATGAGCTTATGGGTATATCTACCACCATTGACAATAGTCTGATTATTTCCGATAAAATTTTAAATATAGAAAAGTAAAACAGTATAGCAGGATACCCTATTGATTGATCAAAGAAGTGTTATTTTTTCAAGCCGAGAAATTTCCAGAGATTGAATTTGGATTTTTTCTCAATTTCCTCAATATGGTTTACGAATATTTTTTCTAAATCTAAGTTGGACTTAATTTCAACTTTTTCTCTATCTGTGACAACGGTTCCATAATGACCACCGATATTCGAATGGATCTTTTCAAATTTTCCCAGCGAGACCATCTTTTCTATTATTCTTAACCCATCAGCATATTCTTCAAAGAGGGGAATTGGTAGTGGGTGATAGTCTGGTGAAGATAGGATAAACTTCACAAAAAAATACGGATCTAAATCCCCAAACTCAAGCCCGAAAACAAGAGGAACCTCAATATACTGCCCGGTTATTATATTTTGAAAACCACAATGAAAACCATGGACAAAATATTCCCATTCTGCAACTTTTCCGATCTGTCGTTCGTCCCTCTTTAACTCATTAAAAGTATCCAGTGGAAAATCCTTGTTTAAATTTAAATCAAGTTTGTCAACCAGCATAAATACTAATTTTTGGCCTAGTTGTCTGTAATCTTTTGCACATTGCTCAAAAAAGTTTTGATGATCTTCAATTTCTTTATCCGTAATGAGTTTTACAATGTTTAGTTCGGGGTCGATCTTATGGATCAAGACTAGAAAACCAGAAAGAGTATCATCAAGATATTGGCCAATTTGTTCGCGCTGCTTGTTAATATTTCCTTTAAAAACAAGTTTTAGGGCTCTTTCCCTTGAAATGGATTTGATTTCATCTACTGATGGGAGTTGATCAATTGACTTAATAATAATTATATCTGTTGTTCTGTCCACAAAGCTAATTTAAAGAAAGTTTTGTGCAACTAGTGGTCATGCGGCGAAAACAGCCTTATTTTAATTTGATTATAATTGATAATTTATTGAAATTATATGATCTCCCATATTCAAAATCTATCCGATTGTTAATATAGACATTCGTCTGTTATTCAGTAATTGCGTTGAAAATATTGTAGCCTCCTTGGGAATTTAGCTGAGTTTCGCTTCTCTTGTTAGTTTACTTTTGTCTATCCCTAAATCATTACTGAATAAATCAATCAGTATTTTTTCAATTTCGCTTTTATTAAAAGTGCTCGGGTTGCGTCTAGATTTGAAATAACTTTCTCTTGTCATTTTTTTTGCTAATTGTCCAACTGTTTGCAGGTTAAGTATGTTGCCGAATTTTTTTGCAAGCCAAAGTCCGGCATTTGAAAAAGCAAGTCCTGCAAGTCCGATCTGCCAATTAAAGAATAGTGCGGCGCAAGATGTAACTAGTAAAATTGCAAGTGTCACGGATGCCCAGTAGGGCGGTCGTAGGATATGAAGTTTAAAACCCAAATGCACTTCCAATTTTTTTACCAGAGAACGTCTGCTTTGTTTTGGCAGAAGGGCTAGGAGAGCAGAGCTGGTCATGATTGTTTTGTAGTCTATTTGAAGTATCGATGCCATTGCATCACGCAGTTTATAAAAAGCCTGTTGGCTTGTGCAGTCGTTCAAATGTGCTAGTTGAATTTTATTGGCGATGTGATCACATAGTTCACCAAAAGTGATAATGTGCATCAGTTCGGTGCTCTCAAACTTCATGTCAAATGACTTTTCAACTTTAACGAGTAAATCGCTAATGTCGTCTGGATCTACATTTTCAAGTTCGTCGTCTGCCATCATATTGCTGATACCAATTGGTTACAAATACTAATATGCTGTTACTAATATGCTGTAAAAATCACATTTAATATGATTTTTTAATACGCAATTGGAAATACTGTTTCCATTTAATAATCCGATAACCTATTCAAGCTGTATTGGCGATCACCCGATGTTGCTATTGGTCTTAAGCTTGCCAAGTACCGTCATATTTAACCACCTTCCATTTACCTTTTGTTTTTTCAAGAATAAAATACCATCCTTCGCCACACCATCCACCACATAGATAATCCAGGGATACAAATGCTTTTTGGCGGTCGTGCGTCAGGATCGGTAAGTGGAAAACCAACTTTGTGAAAAAACGTTCTTCAGCGATCAATTTATTGCTGTCTTTGACTCTGAATTTATGGGTGATCGCCGGAGGAATATAGACAGTATCCCTGTCTCTTGTCTGATTTAGGAAATTTATAGAATCCTGCCGGCTACTACTGAGATGATTAAATAATTCCCTGATTCCAATTTCATCTCCTGGGGGGTGATCCCCCTTATAAGACGTGCTTATGGAATCTTTGGTAAATATGGATTCGATATACGTTTTAGGTTCTTCGGACTTGATCGTTCCGTTGATATAAGCGTTATAGGTAAGTATCGCTTCTAGTATTTCCTCATAGTCTTTTTCAACTTTAGAATAATCAAAGCGTTTTTCTGGCATTCTCGCCTTAGGTGCTTTTTTAGTGGTGCTTTGACAAGCTATAACAAGAAATAAAAAAGGTATTAAGAAGTATACTTTCATAAAATAGCGCGAATGATTTAATAGATGATGTCAAAATATTTTCTTTTCCATAATGCAATTTACTAAATTCATTTATCAGGTTTTTATTTATGATCTCATTGGTAAATCACTAAATATGAAAGCAGCAATTTTTCTTTTTTTTATTATAGTAACGGTCTCTTGTAGTTACTATACTGGTGAAATGATAGGAACTTACAGCCCTGCTAACTATACAAACACCTATGATACAATTCAGCTAGGGACTAATAATATATATTATCGCCGGGTGTATGATAGGAATAAAAAGCTGGTGCTGAAAACTAAAGGAAAGTGGAAAGTAGATCACGATTTAATAGTGTTTGAACCACCTTATTTTTGGAATTTGGATAGAGATTTAGTAAAGTTTCCTGAGCTTTTAAACGATACAATAAGTAATGGGATTGGATATATAGATGTAAATAGCGGTAGGATAGAATTTTGTGTTGGCCATTATTCTGCTGATATCCCAAATCAAAATTGTTATAAAAAAGTAGCAGCGGAATAGCACCGTCCATCCCAAAGGTATTCGCAACCTTATTCTTTTTTCGACTGTTCTATTATTCTCCTTTTAACATCATGATTGCTGCTGTATTTAAGCTTATCTGAACCACATATCCCGCAAGCCCAAATTGTATATCTAAATGGTTTTTTAAGCTGAAATTTATTTTTCGTTATTGGGCTATTAAGGTTTTTACAAGTCTCGCAATAGCATTTTTCACGTTGTTCGCGGGGGATATTTAGATCTTCCATTTCGACGAAGATTTTCATTTCCTCCAAGATGAATTCTTTTGAATTTTCAAGCGTAAGTCCGTTATTAAATAGGGTTGAATTGTCATACTTCAAATAGTCCAGATCCTCGTCAATTTCATAAAATGCGATATACCTATAGTCATACCCGCTCGCGGATACAATTTTCAACATTTGGCCAAAAGCATATTCTATACTGACTTCTTTTCTGATTGCTTTTTCTGCAATTGTTAAGGCATATTTTTCCATTAAATCTTCTTCGCTTTTCTCTATATTCAACTTTAGATCAGCAATTGATTTCCAAAAATAGATTTCGCGTTCTTCCGTAGATGCGTTATCCAAACCAGCTAAAATATACAGGTTGTCACTCTCATATCCCAAGGTTAACACATTTACGGCCCATGTAACCAGGTGTTTACTTTCAAAAGAAGTCAATGCCCTTTCCGCATAAATTTCAAATGTTAATTCATCAAGTGTCATATATTATAATTGCTAATCCTCATTTTACTAAACAAATATATTCTAAAGGGACGCAGGGTATTTGCGCAGTATATTTATTGCGATATTTATCTCGAGACTTAGGAAAATTCGCTGCGAACAATTACTATTGTAAATAAATGGAAGTCAAATTTAAAATAGTGACCTTGGGCTATATTGTAGCTGAGATTTCATCGGAGACCAAACGATTTAAAATAGGCCATAGTTCACATTATGGCGATAAATTCCAGGAACTACTTAACAAGTTTTTCTTTATTTATGAAATCATAAAAGAAAAAGATATAGCGTATTTTCCTTATTCTACCACGGTGTTGTGGGAGGACGATTGTGTTCATTATAACTGGACCATCCGTATGACTTCTGTTGATTCCCATATCAATATCAAAATTGAACAATTATCACCTTCTAACGAATCGTATAAAGAGATGCTAATTCATGAAGATATTGAAACAAGAAATTTGTTCAAGGCTATTTATCATTCACTGGAGGAGATGCTAGCAGATTTTGGCTTCGTTGGTTATAAGAAAAAATGGGAGGTAGGTAACTTTCCTATATCTGAATATATAACGCTTAAGGCGGCAAGAGAAGGGATGGATTTGCGACATGTGAGTTGTCTGGTGGAAGACGAATGGAAACAAAAGATTGATCTTAATGATGAATTACGGGTTATTAATATAAGATAAAATATAGAACAATATTGTATTGAAAGAGCCTCAATAATTAAAGCACTAAATAGATGGCTAGTGTAAGAGTAAAGAGAAAGATTAGTTTACCACAATCTGAATTATTTAAAACATAGCAGAGGTAGATTGGATGGTATTTATCTTGATCTACATAATGGTTATGACTGCTTTAGATTAGCGTGCAACGCAGCATGTAACGAATTTCGTCTTACGTTTAAACATATCAATCTAGAAACAGAGGTTAACCATGATCTAGTGGATGTAGTGTTTATAGATGCTTTCATGGAGACTTGCTTGTTTGTTTTTGAAGGTGAAAAAGAATGATCTTAAAAAAGACTAAATACACAATTGATTGTTATTGTGTGATGCTTAGATGAAGTGAAAAAATGTAATTAAATTTTTGCTGTTTGTCAGAAAAATAACTAAATTTAGAATAGGGTTTTCTTATAGGTAATATGTATTAGATCTATAAGTGAAATTTTAAAAAATACAGCCGTATCGAATAATAGTTAACCTGTGTCTATTATCTAATTAACTGGCTTTAATATTATGGAACTAGCCAATTCCGATTCATGCCATCATATCCTTGTTAATTAAAATGCTATATATCTAAGAGCCATATTAGGTATATAAATATATAACCTCTAAACAGTGATTTTATGAAACAGTTAGCCCTTATTAAGCTTTTAGTATTTGCTGGTTTATTGAACTCATGTTCGACCATCAATGAAGTCCATTACTTTAAGGACAAAATATCCGCGTCAAACTCGGCCACAAAAATTATCCCCAATTATTACAGAGTTAAAATAACCGGATCTTCCTTTTTATCCAGCTCAAGATATATTTCCGGCTACTTTGATCAGACAGCGATCAATCTGTATTTTAATCAGTTTGCACAACCGACTAATGGAAAGCTTTTCGGCACAGCGGATAGTAGCTCAGCTTTTGCTAATGAAGATGGAAAAGAATTGGTGCTCATTTTTTCGACGAATGCGAAAGCAGTCTCTGATCAGATCGGTGCGATAGCCAAAAACCAGGTCGTATTAAACTCCATGTCAACCATATTGCAAAAAAACAAGCTTGAAGAAGCTGTAAAAATAAAAGCTGATCTGAAAGAAATAACGGCCGATAAGGATCTGTATATATTTAAGACTGATCTCTATCTAAAAGATATTTCAAAAAAGACAGAAAAGGAGAAAAAACTGGTTATAGATCAATTTCTTAAAAATATAAACTAGGATAGTCATGAAAAAAATTCCATTATACCTGCTATTGGTTTTTACGCTAACAAGCTGTTATAGTAAATTGAAGGTGGTCGTCCAATCAGCAGACCGGGATACAATCCTAAAAGATGCATCTGAAATAGTTGGTGATGAGCTAATCACATCGTTATTAGCTGCTGAGAATTTTGTTTTCAATGCAAGAGATCAAAAAAATCAGGTACTCGAGAATATAAAAGCTTCTTTCAAACCTGCTACAGCAGCTCCCGAAACCGTTGCTGCATATTCAAAAAAATATGATGAGTTACTATCAGAGATAGATAACGATTTAACAAACGCACGGGATAAATTATCCATGAAAAACAATAGAGAGATGTATGTACATATTATGAATGCTAATCTGAAAATTATGCAGTTCAAAAAAGACATACAGTTTTTCTCTTCTCCATCTGAAGATGGGAAAACAGTAAATGTTTTTGCTAAAACTAATCTTGTGGCATTAAGCGAAACTAAAACACGAGAGCGATTTCCAATTCTAGGGGATCCCCTTATGTCTTATGTAACGAAAAAAGATAAAGAGGAAATTTTATGGAAAAGCCTTTTTAATAGAACCGTTTCACACAATTTTTTTGGCAATTCTGATGTAGCAATTATATTAAGATCCAATCCACCTGAAGGAGAAGCCAGGAGTGGAGACTACAATAATAATTTCACCATTAAAGGTGTACGGATGGATGCTTCGGATGCCACTAACGCATTTTTTACCGGGATTACGCAGACAATAAACTTTGCTGCCAGCCAATTTGGATTTAATCTGCCCAACAGGCAAACCGGAACTGCCACTAATCCGTTGCCAGATAATAGTGATACATTAATCACAAATATAGAACAAGAAAGAAGCGATTATGCGATAAAGAAAAGAAAATTAGAAGATATACAAAGGATTTTGATCAATAAAATCGTGCTGGAAGATATACAAAGCAAAGCGGGGACTGATTTGGATGATGCCATTCTCAGGATTGAAAAGTTTTGGGAGGATTTAAAAACTGAATTAAATAAATAATTATTGATATGAAAACATTTTATAGTCTGTCTGAAAATCTCGATCTAAGAGATGAGAATTTCATTGTTAAAAAAGGAACTTTAGTAAGTGTTGTTGGGGAATCAAATAGTTACAAGCAATCTCCTTCTGTGTTAAAACTAAATTTTGATAATATTGATGGGAACTATCATATGGCTCATAGCGAATTTGAGGACTTGGTGCTGGCCAATAAGCTTACGAAATTAACCGCTAAATTTGATGTTGGTGATTGTGTTTCTCATAAAAAATATGGTAAAGGAATTGTGGAGTCGAGACGCCCCGATCCTTTTTTTGGATACTCCTATAATGTCAAATTTGATTCGGGGTTATTAGGAATACTTGAGCAAAATCTAAGCGAGTGTATATAAAAAAGACTGTTTAATGAATATCTCCTCAAAATATTTAGCTGAAAGACAGGTTTGACTTATTAATATGAGACAAAATATACTATTGAATAGATAATAGTGTTAACTATTTTAGAGAAAAAGGTTTCTTCGTCATACAGAGGAGACCTTTTTTTATTTTAAGAGAGACACAAACTTCGGGACTTTTCGGTATCTCCCCGATACCGCTTACATACACCTTCTTTTCCTCAAATAGCGGTACCAGTCCGCCTACTTTTGCTATACACATTTAAAGAAATAAAATATGGCAAATCAATTTTTAATTAAAAACACGATGGCAGATATGCGAGCATTATCTGCAAGTGAAATCACAGCATTGCAAAATGGAACCTACCTCGGGGTAAAGCTTTTAGGTTATTATCAGTTAGGAGATACTCCCTATCCAATTGTTTACTCTTATGACGCAACAAGTTCAGCGGCCGATAACGGTGGTTCTGTAATCATTGTTGGTTCGATGCGGTTAATCCACCATTTTAGTGATGGTTGTGTCGATGTTCGCTATTTTGGGGCGAAACAAGACAGTGGGCAAACCAATAATACCCCCTTCATTCAACAGGCAGCCAATTTAAAATTGCCATTGATCATTACGAATGTAAACGATGGATACTATTTAATAGATGGACATGTGAGAATCTATAATTCAGTAAAAGGAATAAACAATCCCATTCTAAAGGTTGCAGAAAGTGTTAATGATAATGTTGAACTACCTTTAATGCGTAAGGGTGTCTTTGTATTGCATAATTCCCAAGACGACAAGTTCAAAACGATTGAAGGAATCACTTTTGATGGTAGCTGGAATAGCAGCTCTAATCATTCTGAACAGCAGCATAGTATCTGGATATCGAGTTCAAATAATATGATTGTTCGAGAAAATGTCTTTAAAAATTGTCTTGGTGATGGAATCAGTATGCAGTATAGTAATTTAACATATGAAGAGGTCGATCAAAAGTATTCACAAGACATCATTATAGAAGACAATATTTTTGATAATCAATATCGAAATGCAATTACAGCGAATAGTGCCAAGAAGATAACGATTGCAAGAAATAAGATAACAAAATATAACGCTTACGTTGCTCCAATTGATTTAGAGCCCGTGAAGCTAGCAACGGCTCCTATCTATAAATTAGAAGATATCATTATTGAAAATAATATCATCACGGCAGAAAACTGTAATTATTGCATTAACTTTTACGGATCCCATTTTACCGAAGGGCGAAACTTGATGGTCAATAATAATATTTTGAGATCCATGGAATCGGGTTTGAGATGTACGGCGAATTTTGTTGACCTATTTGACATCATATTTAGTAATAATACCGTTCATGCAAAGTTGATGGTTGATCTAAGGGGACCATTAAAATCCCATAATGTCAAAATTTATCATAACAAACCATTAGCCGGGAATAAAATAACAGCGATTGTTTCAGGTGCATATGCGGAGGATGTGGAGGTTTTTGGAAATTATAGTGATACCAGCGGTACCAACTACGAAAATATTTCGATCGGGGCTGTAGCTGCAACGGATTTTAAAATTTATAACAATTATTTAATAAGTGATAAATCCTGTGTAAAATTGAGTAAGCCTATCCAGAATGTTGATGTTTATAATAATTACATGGAGAGTTCTGATAATGAATGTATATTCTTTAGAAGTTTGAATTTTCAGGGAGATTATAAAAACATTAAGATCAGAAACAACTATTTAAATTCCGTAAGTAAGTCTGTTACTATTGATTCCGATTTTACAGCAGAAAATGTTGAGATCTCTGCAAATATATATGTCAATAATAAAACTTTTTCACCGGGCAAATTCGTTGTTGACATCAATAAATCTACCAGCGAACTGGAAACACATAATATTATTCAAAAGTATTCAAGGGCCGTACCTATGGATGGATCTGGGGTTAATTTAAATTTGATTCAAAAGGTAGATTCCTATAAAGATGACTATGTAAATAGGGATGTGGTTGCAGATAAATATTATGCAATTCATAACGGGTACATGCTCGGGATTGGATTTAATGGAGAGCATATTAGAAAAATTGGCGATCAGCTCATGCCCAATTCCAGTCAGAAGAAAGTAGGGGAGCGGCTTACAAATCCTAAAGGTGGTATTGGTAATACATTGTTTATTGTTGAAGATGCGACCAATAAAAACTGGAATCCTGTTAAAACGATTCTATCAGGTAGTACCTCACAACGTCCAACTGTGAACATTGTCGGAGTTGAGTTTTTCGATATTACCTTAGGAAAACCGATCTATTGGAACGGTATTGATTGGGTTGATGCCAATGGACAATTAACTTCATAAATGGTGAAGGTCAACATTTCAACTGGTTGTATTTCAATCCTCTTTTTTCAAAATACTGTCTCATTAAGTATGTAAGTTATAAAAATGCGGAGTTCGAAAGGACTTCGCATTTTTTATTTACGCACTTAGTGGGACAGATCCTATTTTTTATAGCTGAATCCCTTATTTCTCCTACTTCAAATCCCCAGGTTTGTGCTTATGCGGATTTAGACCCCATCATTAACGATGCTGCCAGCATCTGCCACCGCCTACGACCACTCGTTTACAGGAACCACCAGATTTTGTTCTTGCTCCGCAGACGGACGAAGTAGGGGTACCGCCGCCGTTATTATTTCCACCGTTTCCGGGTTCTGAATTTCGGTATGAACCAAAGCTGTTAGTTCCCTTCGCGTTTTGTGTGTTGTACGTAATATCCGCATAGTTATAGCCTGTATTTCCGTATACAGTTTCCTTATTTTTTAAGATATAGGCATTAATTGTTTGTTGAGAAGTCAACGATGTCTTGATGGATAATTTTAGTTCGAAGCTGATTTTCTGGTCGAATCGATATTCCCATTTTCCGGTTGTATGCTTTATTGTCTTTGTGACGTTGGACTTATCGGTATAGATGATTTCACAGCTAGTGCATTCCACTTCGTAGCTGAATTCATCTATAGGTTCTTCTGCTACTGGTTCTTGCTTTTTGCTGCAAGCATTCAGCGATAGGAGTGTGGCAAATAATAATAGGTACAAACCTTTTGTTTTAAATAAACTGCTAAACATAATGAAGAATTAGGTTTTTTAATAATATTTTAGCAAATCTAATTGTGAATTGCTAGTTTATTTTACGGTTTCCCTTATTTAGCGAGTAAAATCAGAAACTCGAGAAAGTAGGATCTTTTTAGCAGAGCTGAATCCAACTTCTTATCATTTATGCTTTTATAATAGGACTTTTCGGTATCTCCTCGCTACCGCTTACATACAGCTTCTTTTCCTCTGAAAGCGAAGCCATCCCGTCTACTTTTGCTATACATATTTAAATAAGCAAAAAAATGATAACAAATCAATTTTTAATTAAGAACACTATGGCAGATATGCGCAATCTATCTGCTTGTGAAATTGTAGCATTAGAAAGCGGATGCTATTCAGGAGTAGAGTTATTAGGGTATTATGAAAAAGGAGATACTCCCTATCCAGTGGAATACTTTGTTTCCCAAGATAATTTACCAGACGATGGCGGTAGTGTCATCCTAAGCGGAACTTTAAGACTTGCGGCGATGGCGAAGGATCTTGATTTAAGGCATTTTGGAGCTATTGATGACGGAGATGAGCTTTCTTTTAGCGGAACGGACAATAGACAACAAATTGGTCACTTCATAAACTATGTTTCTAGGACTAGAACAACGGGATATATAAACGGTAAATACTCAACATCCGCTTTTAGAATTGATGTTGACAATGTGAGTTTAATGATAGCAGCTAACTCGTATATTCTCGGTCGCAGTGATATGGCATTAACCGAAAAGCTTATGGGAATTGGGGGCGATCATATTAATGTAGATGCTTATGGGGCGTTCTTCAAATCCCCAGTAAAAAACACAGGTGAAGACAACCATATTATCCAGATTGATACGGGTAAAAATGTTACTATAAAAGGTGTGAAAGTTATCGGAGGTGGAGGTGACGGATTTTATATTGGAAGTACATCGAGTAACCGACCCACTAATATTGCATTGATCGATGTAAAAACCGATAATGCCCGAAGGAATGGTATTTCGTGTATCAATGGTGTGAATGTTAAACTTATTCGACCAGTATGTGAAGGAGCCAAAGGTACTCTGCCTATGGCGGGAATTGATATAGAACCAAACTCTATAGCCGATGAAAGAATTGAAGGACTATACATCGATAGTCCCATCACTAGAGATAACAATGGCTATGGACTACTTGTCACATTAGGCACTTATGTAAACAAAGCCGAAAAGGATGTTGATATCAATATCGTAAACCATACATCTATTCGCGACGGTCAAGATGGATTTAGAGGAGGATTGGGCATCGTGGGAACAGGTCATACCTATGATTGGCAACATAAATGTAATGGTATTGTGAGATATAGCGGACAGGTGTTTCTACCCGGAGGCCCGGGGCTTGTGTATCACTCACAAAATCCGGCCTACGCCCCCTTATACGAAGTGGATATTTATATACAGGATTGTGCGACCAAACAAAACCCTGCAAATTATTACAAAAGTGCTGTACTTGTCTACGGAGGGGTGGGAACGGTCAATTTCCCAAATGGCAATCTAACATTGAATGCTAAAATTAGAGATACCAGAGTCACACCTTTAACATTTACGGATGTCTATATTTATAATACTAATCAAGAGATTGAACAAATAACTATGCATGTCGACGCTGACAATAGAACAACTTTTGGAACACCTTTAGTTTGTAATTCAGCACATAGTTTTAAAGGGAGTATTATGTTCAAGGATATGTCTTTAGAAGTGAGTGCAACAACAGCAGCTTCTTCAACGGTCAATTATTTTGGCACAAATTTAACCTTAAAAAATAACATTGGATTTACCTTACCCTTAAGTTCACAGTATATCGGTCAAGAATTTAATATCTCAAGTGGAGATAACTCCTACAAGAATATTAAGCTGAGCGCTGGAGATAAATGGGATAATGTCAATAATGTAAATACACAGGATATTGTCTTGAATGTAAAACAAAGATTGAAGCTCAGAGCCACAGATCGAGGGTGGCTACTGATAAATTCTAATGATACTATACGATATCTCTTTGCAAACAGTGTTAGACCTCCACAGATCGCTTATTTATCTACTATTCCTACTGATGGTACATGGGTGAAAGGAGATATTGTATATAATCTAAATGTTGTTGATGGTCAATCATTGGGATGGCAGTGTCAAGTAGGTGGTACGCCCGGAGTTTGGAAACCCTTTGGTACCATAAATATGAATAAAGCTGATTTTTCAGCCGATTCAGCAGCAGCACCTGGTGTCACCTATGTACAATCGGAAGTACAAGGTATCTTGACAGAACTTCGTGATCTAAAATCAAAGATGAGAGCAGCGGGCATATTGATGATATAGGCGCGTTATTGTGGATCACTGTAAAATAGAAATAACGTATCTAAAAGTGCGGTTTGCCAAAAGGTAAATCGCACTTTTACATTGATGTCAATGTAAATAGACAAATTATTAGTCGCAACTTTTCGGTATCTCGCCACTACCGCTTACATACCCCTTTTTTCTCTCAAATAGCCTTATCGACGAACCTACTTTTGCTATACACTTTAAAAGAAAAATAAATATGGCAAATCAATTTTTAATCAAGAACACAATGGCTGATATGCGAGCATTATCTGTAAGTGAAATCACTGCATTGCAAAATGGAACCTATGAAGGCGTAGAGTTATTGGGATATTACGAGCGGGGAGATACAGCAGCACCCATTATTTATTACTTAGCCCCTGTCAGTCCAGATCCCGGACCAGATGATGGTGGTAGCATTATTACTGTTCAAACTAACAAACTACAACACGAATTTGTAGATCAGATCGATGCCCGATATTTTGGTGTAAGTGCCAATATTGCGGATAATACCGTTCAATTTCAAAAGTTAGTGAACTTGGCTGTCCTTAGAGGCCTGAATGTTTACCTAGATGGGTTTTATGCAATTAAAAATCTTCAGATTGACCAGGCAAGTAATATTAAATTTTATTCAAATAATGGTGGTTTATACCAGTATGCTGCTGGGAGGAATTTTATTAGTATCACCAATTCTTCCAAAATTTCAATCGAAGGTCTTAAAATAAGAGGTTTTGGCCAATTTGACATTCCGCAGGGGGAAAGTGGTATATATTACCATAATGTATATGTGTCGGACAGTAGTGAAATTTCATTCGATCGTTGCGAGATATTTGATGCTACCAGAGGCGGTATACTCAGTGTAAAGACAAACTATCTGTCAATAGACAACTGTAGCTTTTACCAAAATCGCAGCATGTTTGACGTTTCTTTCGGTTATTCAATTACGACTACGGTTAGGAATATTGGGTTTACTTGCACAAACTCTACTTTTTTGGGAAGCAATAGCTATGGTATCCATTGTATGGGCGGAGGAAGTAATTACATGATCACAGGGAATAGCATCTCAGATAAAAGTGAATATGGAATCGTATTTTATCATCTTGGAACCGATTTGGACCCATTGCAAGTCATTGACAATATTGTCATTTCCAACAATGTTATTGAGAATATTTCAGATGGTACGGGTACAGATGCAAAAGGTATGGGGATTTATTTGCAGACGGTTGAAAAAGCCGTTGTCAGTGATAATCTCGTCAGAAATACCTTGCTCGGGCGAAATCAAACTACTGTAAATAGACAATTGAGCCCAGCAGCAATTTCAATTAACGGATCTAGAGACATTACCTGTACAGGTAACCTAATTGAAAAATCAAGGATAGATGGGATAGGAGTGACAAATTCTGTTATAGGCAGTCGTGGTACCATAGTAGCCAACAATGTTCTTCTTGGAATTGAGAAAACAGGAGTTTCACTTTATACGGTAAACAACTGTTCTGTACAGGGGAACATTATTGAAGGGAATGGTTCAAATGAGGCAGGTATTGATATCCATTCATCATCTGCACGCAGATCATCTGATATTAGTGTTAGTGGCAATCAAATCAAAAGTGGATTTAGAATAGGTATCAATACTTTTAAATCGACAGGTATTGGATTTGACAGGATAAACATTACGGATAATAGGATCAACAATTGTCAGCTCTATTATATTTATCTCGCATCGATCAATGTATTGAAATGTGAAGGGAATACCTGTTCAAATGATACAGTAGCCATGTTAGCCGGCGGATCTGCTATACGTGTTGATACAAATGAAAATTTACTTGTTTCGAATAATGTTTTGATCGGCTCTCCAACCGTGGAACTTAAGCGGGGACTACAGAGCAGTAATAATATTTTCGGAAAGATTACGGATAATATAATCCGAAATGTTGAGGATCCAACATACAGATTATATTCTACTGGTGAGAGTTTGGATATTTTCAATAATTTGGGGAATAACTTTTTCTAGAAGACTTTGATTGATTGAAAAATAGTTCTCACTTAAAAAAAACTTCGAGCTCCAGAGAAGATATTAGATACAGAAGTAAGGGATTCAACTGTCATAATTGGTTGAATCCCTTATTCTCTTACTTCGAATCCCCGGGTTTGTGCTTGTGTGGTTTCAAATCTGGATGTTTGGGTTTAGTGCCGGGTGTCACCCGTTGTCTTCTGTCGGGAGTGCCATCTTGTTTCTTAGGCTTTGGTCCCGGTTTGATTGCTTTAATTGTTTCCATATTAAAATGTTTTTATCTAAAATACAGTTAGATAAAATGTAGCTTTTATGGTATCCCGTACCCTGTAAATTATAAACAATTATATCTTAGTTTGTGTCATTTTCGGATGAATTTAAATTACCGTTACAGGCAACGTAAAGCACAATGTCTTGCACTATCAGTTTCATAATAGGAACTTTGAAATATGATTGAAAGATATCAAATCACCTTCAATATTCCGAGGGAATTACAAGGTAATGAAAGGAAATTAAGAGAGTATCTTGAAAGTAGAGAAGAGTATATCGCAAAAAAACTTAATTGTTTCGGCGCATCCTTTAAAGATGTTATTATACAATCAAATAATCGTTGTTGCGCTACATACAATTTGATTCATACAGAAGATTGGTAATTAAAATTAGATGTAGGATTTAGAGGTTTTTTGAGGCTATAAGACATTAATCCGCCAAAGAGGTGCAAAGGTAAAAAAAAGTATATTTTATCAAAAAAATAACTAGCTAAAAATGATAGTTTTTTTTAAGATAGTACAATTGTAAGATAATTTTCTTAGTGAATTGATAAAGTTATCCACATTCATATATGTCATGTTATCAGATAGTTACTATTCGTTTCTGACAGCAGACGCATCCTATGACAAACTTTTGCCCAAAATGTTTAAAAGTCAAACTACCGCTTCGCAAGAAAATCATTGATATTTGTTGTAGAAAGATAAAAGCCACAGTGCTAGTGTGGCTCAGGATCTTTGGGACAGGTCCAAACCTGTCTGGAAGGTTTTCAAAAGTAAATATTTATGTCAACTCGTAATAATTTATTTTGAAAAATGACAATTGGTTTGGCTCCCCTAATTTAATGAGTTTAGTGACCTCTTAACTCATATTATTCTAAGATGATTCGCAAGAATACAACGGATCTTTCAAAACTAGGTTTTGGAGGAAATGGGAAGAGTCTGCATGCCTCAATTGCAGCAAGTTTGATGGTGGGATATAATAAAAAAGGAGGATGTAATGAAATTGTCATGTAGACAGCTAGATTTCGCGCAGGAAAACCCTAAGAGGATGGCGCAAATGTTAAAAAATAATAATGTTATCAAAGGTGGTTTTAATAAGGTGACGCATGAAGTGTGTTATTCGCTTGCAAAGGGTTTCGTTGATTTTAATGATGCAAAAGTACTTCTTGAAATCAGGTTGCGAGATTCTTTTAAAGATAATAAGACGAATCGTAAGAGGAGAGAATTGTGCCAAGTTGTATTGTATAATTTTTATACGTTTCTAATGCAAGAAGGGCTCACCTGTGTCCTCAACTACTCTGAGATTAATTTAAGATTAAATAATGGGCATATGATTGGTGGTCATAGTTGTGCTATATTTAAAGATTTGAATAGAAATCCTGTCGGAGTTGTTTTGACAGATAAGGAGTTTGACTTTGGTAGTACTTTACGATTACCTATCGAACAATATTGGATCGCGAGGAAGATGAAAGCTAGTAATCTTTCCGTTGTACGGGTATTTGTTTACAATACAGTTGATCACTCTTATCAATCTATTTCGTTTTCAGATGATAGAATCCAATATGTGTTGGAGCAATCTAGTGAAGTTATAACGATAGTTGAAGAGGAATTGAAAGAGATTGGATAAATTGGATTTGCGCCATTCTATGGATGGCGCAATCTAAATTGTTTATTTTTATTACCTTATTTTATGAATATAGATACAATTCGAGAATTTTTTCTTTTGCGAGATAATTGGAAAGATTTTATCATACCATCTTTAGCTATTGCAATCCCTATTTTTATTACATTATTGGTTACTCATTTGGATCGCAAAACAAATGCAAAAAATAGGTTAGATGATCTGGCCCAATACGAAAAGGATAAGAGGGAGGCGCTCGTGGCCGTAGAAAATCAGAAACGCAATTTGATTGAACTAGAGATGGTGAATTTTAAAGATTTACTATTCAAATCCATATCTAATATAGAATTACATTTACGGGCTATTGATAAATTGATAAGTAATTCGTCTTTTGAGAAATTAAAAAGTTTATCAATAGTCATTATGGTGAATGACTATATACAAGCATTATTGCGAATAAATTTCGTGAATATAAATGTCTCCTTTGATCAAAAAACATTTCTTCAACTATTGAATTCCATTAAGCTAATTGATCGAATGTATGATGAGTTAGTGGAATGGAGTAAATTTTATAGAACAAATTATAATATAAGCAATAGAGAGTTTGACGTCGCATTGCACCATTTATTTTTTGAAATCGAAAGGTTGAGATATGATAAAAGTTTTGATAAATTAATCTTTAAAAGCTTAGACGATTTCAAGAAAAAATATGATCAATATACTGACAGCTATAAGAGTAATATCTCGGTATCGCCAGCTAAAACAGTGAGTATTTTAAAAGAAGTATTTGTTACTCAAGATTTCGTCAAGCTAGAGGGGAAGTATGCCTATCTACACAACTTGTTATTGAATTTAGAAATATCGCTTATCAAATTAGAAAGACTTTCCGAAAATTCTCGCCTAATGTTAAACTCAATTAAACACGGAATGATTAAACATGTTGGTGTTTTGAAAATCGTAAGAGAAACGATTGATAGTCAATAAGGTGTACAAAACGGTATGATATCTTTATTACTTATCATGTGAAAATTATTCTTTATAAAATATTGTTTAAAAGACCGCTCTTAG
>Ga0065704_10070357_pt1 | contig 30374 bp, 33 predicted proteins | sample SwiRhicommuniRL2_FD_59091 | JGI IMG/M metagenome (GOLD analysis project Ga0065704, IMG submission 59091) | Switchgrass rhizosphere bacterial communities from Rose Lake, Michigan, USA - RL2 v2 (version 2) | ecosystem: Host-associated > Plants > Roots > Rhizosphere > Soil | place: East Lansing, MI | reverse complement strand
GGCGGCGGTGCGGACCTGCTCCAGGCTGGGATGCGAGACGATCAGCAGCAGGTTGCCGCATTGCGCGCAGGCGTAGTCGGTGACCGCATCGTGCAACTCCATGGCCATCGCACGGCTGTCTCCTTGCCAGCCGCAGGGACACGGCAGTTCGCGTTCACGCCAGCCGGTGGTGAAGTAGTCGGGGACGAGCTCGGCCACGGCTCAACGTCCGCGGCGTTGAGTGAACAGCCATTCCCACATCGGGGCGTACGCGTACGTGGCGTCCCAGCTGTTGTGGTTGGCGTCCGGGAATTCGGTGTAGCGCGCGTCGCGTGCGCCAGCGGCCTTCAGCGCGGCGTCCATGCGGCGCGATTGCGACGGGGGCACCACGTCGTCCTTGCCGCCGTGAAAGATCCACACAGGGATGTCTTTCAGGCGCTGTGCGGCGGCGGCGAACGGGTCTGCGGCTTTGGCAACGCTGTGCGCGCGCAGGCCCGGCCGCGCATCGGTCCAGTCGACGGTGATTCCTCCGCAGATCGGGATCAGGGCGGCGAACCGGGCCGGCTGCTGCAATGCCAGTTCCCACGTACCGTAGCCCCCCATCGACATGCCCGTCAGGTACACGCGATCAGGATCGCCATTGAACTCGCGCACGGCCGCGTCCAGCGTCGCGAACGCAAGGGGGCCGGCTGCCTCGGTCCACTCCGTGTCATCCGGCGCCTGCGGGAAGACCACCAGGCCCGGGAACGTGTCGGCATGCTGGCGCAGGTACGGCCCCAGCCCCGCCATCGTCTGCTTCACGCCATCGCTGCCGCGCTCGCCGGAGCCGTTGAGGAACAGCACCACGGGCGGCTTGCCGCGGCGGAAGCGCGCCGCAGGTACGAACACCTGGTAGCGGTAGGTCTTTCCTTCGAGTGCGACCTCGCGCGAGACGAATTCGCCGGTCGGGTTCATGGGGGGTGTCGTGGTACAGGACGTCATGAGGATCAGCAGCAAGCCCAGGCAGGCGGTGGCAAGAGAGCGCATGGCAGTCGCAATCGAAGGGGACCGGGCGGCAGCATAACCCGATGGGGAAACGGGGCGCCCGATCGACCGGACTACGTCACCGTTTCGGATCGGCTGGTGGCATGTCGTCCCGCATCCGCATGAAGCGGGCGAAGCGCGGCAGTCCGGTCGATGTCAGGCCGTTGTAGCGATAGGTCAGCCACGCGCCCACCGGCGGTGGCTTGGCCCGCTGGGCATCGGTGAAGCCGGTGCCGATGCGGAAGTGGCGCCCGTCGGGCGTGCGCACCTGCAGCGCGCCCATCATCCCGGCGTATTTGCCTTTGCCCGGCAGATGCGCGACGACTTGCGCCTCGGCGTCCTCATGGGGTTTGTACTTGAGCAGGTCTTCACTGCGTCCGGCGCGATAGCGCGCGTCGCGTCGGTGCAGCATCAGACCCTCGCCACCGGCGGCGACCACGCGGGCCAGTTCCGCGTCCAGTTCGGCCCGGGTGTCGACGCGTTGCTGCGGGATCATCACCAGATGCGCGTTGCGTGCCGTCGACACCACACTGCGCATGCGAACGACGCGTTCCGCGAACGGCCCGGGATGGGTGGGCAGGTCGAAGACCATGAAGCGCACATCGCGCCATGCCTGCGCATCGGTTCCCACGCGGCGGACGAGGGCGCTGATGTCGTCAAAGCGGCCGCGTGCGATCCACAGCTCGCCGTCCATGGGTTCGGCAGACCAGCCGCGAGTGAACGTGGCCGGAGCCGCAATCCGCGCGCCCCCACGCGTCCACAGTGCCCGTCCGTCCCAGCGCGCACGCACGCCGTCCAGCTTCTCGCTGACGAGGAAGGCGCCGACCGGCACGCCATCGCGGTATGGCGTCGCCAGCATCGGATCGGAGGGTGGTGCCGACAGGACCGGCCAGATCAGCAGACACAGCAAGGCGGTAAGGATCAGGCGCATGGTGCGGCCAACAGGACGGGGAGCGACAGCGTCACCTGCCCGCACGAAGGTGGGCATCGGTGCACATCGCGGCGGCGTGTAGGAAAGCCCCACGCGCAGGGGGCGCCCAGGACGACAGACTCAGTCTGACCAGGCTGTGTAGACGGAGGCGGTACATCGCTTCGCGATCACGGCCTCATCCAACACCACGCGACCAGCGCGCCGCCGTGCAGGGCCACCATCGTCCAGAAGGCGACGCGATAGCCCGGCTTGCGCGACTTGTGTCGCAGCATCTGCTGCGCGATCCACGCGCCCGGCCAGCCACCGGCGAGTTCCAGCAGATGCAGGGTCGATTCGGGTGTGCGCCAGCGGCCGGTCTGCGCCGCGTGCTTGTCGAGGGCGTATGCGACGAAGGTGATGGCGGACATCGCCAGCGGTATGAACACTGCCTCGAACGGAAGGCGGTCGTTGCCGATGGCCCAGGCCACCAGCAAGGCATAGGCCGCAGTGGCGACTGCGCCGGTTAGCCACGACTCGGGTCGCGGCGAGGCCGTCCGTGCGGGTGCCGGGGGTTTTGCAGGTCGCGTGGCGGATACCGTCCGACGGATCGTTTGGGCGCGCCACTTGCCATCGGGTTGTCGCTGCGCGGTGAACTTCACGAGTTCGCCGATCTCGGGACGGCGGCCGTCGAGCCGGTAGTCGCGTACGTGGAAGAACACGCGTGCCGGTTCGCCATCGAGTGGCGCGATGAAGCCGAAGCCCCGGTCGTCGTTCCATTCTCTGACTTTGCCGAGCCGTTCCATCGGGGGCGAGGTCTCAGTGCAGCAGGATCAGCGTGGCCAGGCCCAGGAAGCAGAAGAAGCCCATCACGTCGGTCACGGCGGTGACCACCACCGTGCCGGCGACGGCCGGGTCGATGTTCATGCGCTTCAGCAACAGCGGCAGCAGTACGCCGGCGGTGGCGGCGGCACAGAAATTGATGATCAGTGCCAATGCGATGACCAGTGACAGTAGCGGACTGCGGAACCACGCGAAGGCGATCACGCCGACGATGCCGCCGATCAGCAGCCCGTTGATGAGGGCGACGCGGATTTCCTTCCACAACAGGATCCGCGCATTGCTGGAACCCACCTGGCCCAGCGCCAGGCCGCGCACCATCAGCGTCAGCACCTGTACGGCGGCGTTGCCACCGATGCCCGCGACGATCGGCATCAGAACGGCCAGCGCGACGATCTTCTCCAGCGTGGCGTCGAATTGCTTGATCACCGTCGCTGCCATGAACGCAGTGAACAGGTTGATGCCCAGCCACACCACGCGGCCGCGCACGGCGCGCTTGACCGGCGAGAACAGGTCCTCGTCCTCGTCCAGGCCGGCGGCGCCCAGCGCCTGATGCTCGGCCTGCTCGCGGATGATGTCGACCACGTCGTCGATGGTGATGCGGCCAAGCAGGATGTTGTTGTCGTCCACCACGGGCGCGGACACCCAGTCGTGGTCGGAGAACTGACGCGCGACTTCCTGCGCGCTCTCGCCCACGTCGATGGCCGGCTGCTCGTCGTCGATCAGCCGGTTGATGGGGGTGGTGTCCTCGTGCGTGACCAGCGCGGCCAGCGGCACGCGGCCCAGATACTGGTGGCGGCGGCTGACCACGTACAGGTGGTCGGTGTGGTCGGGCAGTTCGCCGCGCAGGCGCAGGTAACGCAGCACCACGTCGACGTTGACGTCGGCGCGCACGGTGACCACGTCCGGGTTCATCAGGCGGCCGGCGGTGTCCTCCGCGTACGACAGCACCTGCTCCAGCCGCTCGCGGTTCTCGCGGTCCATCGACTTGAGCACTTCGTCGATGACGGTGTCGGGCAGGTCTTCGACCAGGTCCGCGAGGTCGTCGATGTCGAGGTCCTCGACCGCGGCGACGATTTCGTCGGTGTCCATGTCCGCCAGCAGGCTTTCGCGCACTTCGTCGCCGACGTGCACCAGCACCTCGCCGTCGTCCTCCGGATCGACCAGGCCCCAGACGACTTCGCGCTTGCCGGGCGGCAGCGATTCCAGCAGGTTGCCGATCTCCGCAGGCGACAAGGTGTTGACGAGCCGGCGCACGGGCCCCAGCCGACCGCTGTCGAGCGCGTCGGAGAGCAGGCGCAACTGGCGTGCGGTCTTGTCGTGGCGGATGGTCTCGACCATTCGGTACTCCGGAATGGGGCCGATCCGTCAGGCGGATGCGACCGGGGCATCAGGCGTTCATCGCGCCATTATCGCCCGGGCTGCGACTTATGGACACCCTGGAGACGGAGAAGAAGTGGGGCCAGATGTGGGAGCGACGTAAGTCGCGATGAGGCGTTCCCGGTGGTCGATCGCGACGTACGTCGCTCCCACAGCAGGTATCTCAGGCCGTCGTCGCCGTCTTGAGCCAGCGCTCGATGCCGGCGCGGTCGCGTGCCTGCAGCAGTTTGGCCGCACGCGCCTGCAACGCACCCAGGTCGACATCGCGGATGGCCTTGCGCAGTTCCAGCAGCGTGGCCGGATGCAGGCTGAACTCCCGCAGGCCGAGTGCCAGCAACATGGGCGCTAGCGTGGCGTCGCCAGCGATCTCGCCGCACATCGCCACGGGAACCTTGTGCTCCGTGCCCACGCTGATCACGTGGCGGAGCAGGCGCACCACGCCCGGGTGAAGCGGCGAATAGAGTTCGCCCAGTGCTTCGTTGTTGCGGTCGGCGGCCAGCAGGTACTGCACAAGGTCGTTGGTGCCGATGGAGACGAAGTCGACCACGTCGACGAACGCGTGCAACGCGATCGCCGCGGCCGGCACTTCGATCATCGCGCCCACGTCGACCTGTTCGGCGATCTCGAGCCCTTGCTTGCGCAGCTGCAGCGCCGCGCGCCGCAGGCGACGGCGTACCTCGAGGATTTCCTCGCGGCTGCTGACCATGGGCACCAGGATGCGGACCGGGCCGTAGGCGGAGGCACGCAGGATGGCGCGGAGCTGGGTGTCGAAGACGCCGGTGTGCGCCAGCGAGAGACGCACGCCGCGCAGACCGAGCGCGGGATTGTCCTCGTCGCTGACGACGAGTCCGGTGCGGTCGGCCTTGTCCGCCCCCAGGTCGAGCGTGCGGATGGTCACCGGGCGTCCGCTCATGCCGAGCACGAGATCGCGATAGACCTGGAACTGCTCGTCTTCGCCCGGCAGCTCGCGCCGCTGCAGGAACAGGAATTCGGTGCGGTACAGGCCCACGCCGGACGCGCCCAGGGCATGGGCATTCGCCACATCCTCCAGCGATTCGGCATTGGCCCACAGCGCGATGTCGACCCCGTCGCGGGTGCGGCTGGGCTTGGAGCGCAGCCGGCCGAGTTCGCGCGCTTCACGCGCCGCATCACGCAGGCGTTCACGATAGCGGCGCAGGTCTTCGGGGTCGGGATTGACCACGACCTCGCCCGTGCTGCCGTCCACCAGCAGTACGTCGCCGTCGTTGATCTTCTGCAGGGCCAGCACATTGCCGACGACCAGCGGCAGGTGCAGGCTGCGCGCCAGGATCGCACTGTGCGACAGCGTGCTGCCGGCGGCGGTGACCACCCCCACCACCCCTTGTGTCTGCAGCTCCGCCAGTTCCGAAGGGGCCACGTTGTTGCTGACCAGGATCTCGCCTGCCGCGCCCGGCGTGTCATCGGCGCGTTGGTGCAGGTGCGCGTGGATGCGGCCGATCACATGGTCGAGGTCGTCCATCCGGCTCTTGAGGTAGGCATCGTCCATGCCGTCGAACACGGCGGCCAGCCGGTCGCGTTGCAGGCGCAGCGCGTAGTCGGCCGAATAGCGGCCGGTGCGGATCAGTTCGTCAAGGCCATGCAGCAGTTCGGGGTCGTCCAGGAGCAGGGCATGCAGGTCGAGGAATTCGCCGACCTCCTTCGCCAGCGCGCCGTGCAGGCGCGTGCGCAGGCTGTGCATCTCGCGGCGGGTGGCGTCGACGGCGTCATGCAGGCGGACCAGTTCGTCGTCGAGCTGGTCCTGGCGGATGTGCTGCTCGGCCACATCCAGCACGTGCGGCAGCCGGACCCGGGCGCGTCCCAGCGCGCTGCCGCGCGATGCCCCGTGGCCCGGCAGCAGCGCCCGCATCAGGCGTCCTCGTCGAATCGTCGTTCGAACAGCGACACGACTTCCTGCATGGCGGCGGCTTCGTCCTCGCCCTCGATGCGGACGGTCACCGGCGTGCCCTGGCCGGCGGCCAGCAGCATGACGCCCATGATGCTCTTGGCATTCACCTCGCGTCCCTTGGCGGCCAACGTGGCGTTGCAGCGGAAGCCGGCCAGCGTCTGCACCAGCTTCGCAGTGGCGCGCGCGTGCAGCCCGAGGCGGTTGGATATTGTGAGTTCGCGTTCAAGCATCGTCGTGAATGACTCCATTGCGTGCGCCGGCCGCAGCGGTGGCCGGCAGTTCGTCCAGTCCCTGTTCCGAATAATTCATCACGCGCAACAACATGGGCAGGCTGAGCGCCGAGACGCGGCGCACGGGCGTGCCCAGGCGCGCGAGCTTGCCGGCCAGGTTGCTGGGGCTGGCACCGTACAGATCGGTGAGCACCAGCACGCCATCGCCGCTGTCCACGCGCCGCAGCGCCGCGGATGCCTGCGGAAGCAGCGCGTCCAGGTCGGCGTCGAACGCCACCTCGAAGGCCTCCGCCTTCAAGGGAAGTTGCCGCAGCAGCGCGGTGGCGACCGCCAGGATCGCCGCGCCCACGCCAGGATGAGTTACAAGAAGAATGCCACAGGCCATGCAGGAACGTTAACAGACGGGCATGACGGGCTGGAAGCGGTGCGGATGGAATGGTGAGGGAACGGGTCGCATGCCATCCGTACACGGGGCGGGCCGCGCCGCCTTGCTGTCCGGTGCAGGATGCCGGCTCGCGTTCGGTGCCGTCCGGTTCGCGACTGCGGACAATTGCTCTGCAGGAGGGGCTACAGCCCCGACCGGAAACCGAAGTCCCCTGAATGCCGACCGAAAAGCATCGGGGCTGAAGCCCCTCCTACACCAAGCAATCCTGCAACTGGGTCAATCCAGTTCGCGGTGGAAGGTGGCGACTTCTTCCCAGCCCTGCTCGCGCGCATGCCGCGCCATGGTTTCAGCCAGGTAGACCGAACGGTGCTTGCCGCCGGTGCAACCGAAGGCGATGGTCACGTAGCTGCGGGTCTCGCCGCGCAGGCGGGGCAGCCAGGTATCCAGGAAACCACTGACCTGGCCGACGTACTCGGCGACCTCCGGTTGGGCGTCGAGGAATGCCCGTACCTTGGGATCCCGGCCCGCGTATGGGCGCAGTTCGGGGTTCCAGTGCGGATTGGGCAGCACCCGTGCGTCGAACACGAAGTCGGCATCGGCGGGCACGCCCCGCTTGTAGGCGAAGGACTCGAACAGCAGCGAGAGCTGCGTGCCCTTGTTGAAGGCGAACTCGGCGATGATCCGGCGGCGCAGCTGGTGGACGTTGAGCTGGCTGGTGTCGATGACGACATCGGCCTCGTCCCGCAGGGGCTGGATGATCGCCCGTTCCTGGTGGATGGCTTCCTGCAGGGACAGTCCACCGTGGCCCAGCGGATGGCGGCGGCGGGTGTCCGAGTAACGGCGAAGGAGCACCTCGTCATCGGCATCGAAGAAGATCAGCCTGCCTTCCAGCCCCAACTGGGCCAGTGCGGCGCGCCACTGGGCGAGTTTGGACAGATCGCTCTGGCGGCTGCGCACATCGATGCCGATGGCGATCCTGGGTGGCAGTTCGTCCTCGCGCATCAGGCTGCGGACGAAGGAGGGCAACAGGTCCACCGGCAGATTGTCGATGCAGTAGTAGTCGAGGTCCTCGAAGGTCTTCAGCGCCACCGACTTGCCCGAGCCGGACAGGCCGCTGACGATCACCACGGTCGGTGGAAGTGGAGGCGTGGTGCCGTTCTCTTCGTGTGCGTCCACGGGGTTGTCACCGGCCTGCGTCATGGCGTGCTGCGCTCCAGCAGGTTGCTGTGGCGCGCGATGAACATCGCGGCAGGGTCGATGCCCTTGGTGCGCAGGATGTGCAGGCGGGTCGCCGCTTCGGTGAGCACGGCCAGGTTGCGGCCGGGCATGACGGGCAGGGTGATCAGCGGCACGTCCAGGTCCAGCACGTGGCGGGTGCCGGAATCGCCGGTCAGGCGCTCGTAGCCATGGGGATTGGGCTCGGTCATCGGCCGGGTCAGGTGCACGATCAGGCGCAGGTACTTGTTCTTCTTCACCGCCGTGTCGCCGAACATCTCGCGGACGTTGAGCACCCCCAGGCCACGCACTTCCAGCAGGTCCTGCAGCAGCTCGGGACAGGTGCCGTCCAGCACGTCCGGCGCGATCTGGGTGAACTCGGGGGCGTCGTCGGCGACCAGGCGGTGGCCGCGGCTCAGCAGTTCCAGGGCCAGTTCGCTCTTGCCGGACCCGGCTTCGCCGGTGATCAGCACGCCAATGGAATAGATTTCCATGAACACGCCATGCAGCGTGACCCGCGGCGCCAGCGTGCGTGCCAGGTGGTAGGAAAGATGATTGAGCAGCTCATGTCCGCGCTTGGGGGAGAGCCACAGCGGCGTGTCGTTCTCGTTCGCCGCCTCTCGCAGGTCCTCGGGGCAGGACTGGTTTTTGCTGATCACCAGCGCCAGCGGCTTGGCCTGCACGATCTTCTCGATGGTCTCCCAGCGTTGGCGGGAATCCAGCGAATCCAGCCAGGTCAGCTCCTCGGTGCCCAGGATCTGCACCTTGTTGGGATAAACCGCGTTGAGATAACCGGCGAGTGAGGGGCGCCGCGACACGGTGTCGCCGGATTCGAGTATCCGCTTCTCGCCCTTCTGGCCAGCCAGCCAGCGCAGGGCCAGCTTGTCCTTCTGCTGATCGAACAGTTCACGGGCGGTGATGCTGGTATTCATCATGCGGAGGCGGCCGGCAGGAGGGGGTGCCGGGCCCGGGGCAGCAAGGCGCACATCGACATCGTCGTCGCGTTCGCATGCCGGGAGCGGCGTCTGCCAGTGTAATGGCCCATCCGCGGGTTCGCGACCGCGTGGGCGCTTGGCGGCGCGCTGCGTGCGTATGGTGCGCGCCGGGATCACTGAAGGCCGCTCCGCAGGGCGGAGCGACCTTGCGTGGCGTCACGTGCGGCCGGCGTCAGCCGATCAGCTCTCCGCGCGCAGCGGTGCGATGGACATCGTTGCGCTTTTCCTTGTGCTTGACCAGCAGGCGGTCGAGCTTGTCGGCCAGGATGTCGATGGCGGCGTACATGGTCTGCGCGCCGGCGTCGGCGTGCAGGGTGCGACCCGCCACGATGATCGTGGCCTCGGCCAGGTAGTCGGGCTTGCGGGTTCCCAGCTGCGTACGGACCTCGAAGGGTTGCTCGAAGTGGCGTTCGAGCCGCTTCAGTTTGGTTTCGACGTATTCGCGCAGGGCGGGAGTGACTTCGATTTCATGGCCGTAAGTCTCGATACGCATGTTGCCTCCTTCGGGTCGGTAGAACCGCGCGCGGGGCGCGGATGGCGTGTCATGGAATGACAACGCGGACAGGGTCTGGGTTCCGGCAATCCTCCTCTGTCAGTTGCGATGGGAAGCGGTGCTTCCAGGTTCAAAGATGGACCCGTCGGCGGCAACTATCAACCTCTGGCGCGTTCTTTTTCGCGCAGTGTGAGCTGGTGTGAAAAATGCGTTGCGCCGCCCCGGAACGCGGTCACGGAACCGATGCACGCCTAGCAGGATTCAGGCGATGCGCACGCGTTCGTGCGAAGAGAGGATGTTCAGTGCTTCGCGGTACTTGGCCACGGTGCGTCGTGCCACCGGAATGCCGGACGCCTTGAGAAGATCAGCGAGCTTCGCGTCGGACAGCGGCTTGCGGGGGTTCTCGGCATCGACCAGCCGGCGGATCATCGCCTGGATGGCGGTGCTGGATGCTTCACCGCCGCCCTCGGTGTCGATGCCGGAGGCGAAGAAGGCGCGCATGGGAAGGGTGCCGCGCGGCGTACGGACATACTTGCGGGCGATGGCGCGCGACACGGTGGATTCGTGCAGGCCCACTTCTTCGGCCACGTCGCGCAGCGTCAGCGGGCGCAGCGCCTGCTCGCCGAATTCCAGGAAGCCGGCTTGCTGGTGCAGCAGGCAGCGCATGACCTTGAGCAGGGTCTCGCCGCGCGCTTCGACGCTTTTCAGCAGCCAGCGGGCCTCCTGCAGTTGCGCCTTGAGGTAACCGGCATCGCTGTCGCCGCATTGCCGGATCATCTGTTCGTAGCCGCGATGGATCGCGATCCGCGGCAGCGTGCTGCCTGCGAGCGCGGCACGCCACACGCCCCGCTGGCGCCAGACCACGCAGTCGGGCACCACATAGGTGTCGTGCGAGAGGTCGCCGATCTGCGCCCCGGGCTTGGGATCGAGCGTGCGCAGCAGATGCACGGCCTCGTCCACCTCGGCGACGGGCCGTTTCAACTCCTGGGCGATGCCGGCCACGCCGCTGCGCGGCAGGCGCTCCAGGGCGGTGTCGGCGATCTGCAGGGCCAGCGCCTTGCCCGGCGTGTCGTCGCTGAGTACCGCCAATTGCAGGTGCAGGCATTCCCCGAGCGTCCGCGCCGCTACGCCCACCGGGTCGAAACGTTGCACCTGGTGCAGGACGATGAGGACGTCCTCTTCGTCCGCCTCGATATCCGGACGCAGCGCCTGCACGATGCCGGACAGTGGCTCGCGCAGGTAACCGTCTTCTTCCAGCGCATCGATCAGCGTGGCACCGATGCGGCGGTCGCGCGGGGAGAGGTGGGACAGGTGGAGTTGCCACAGCAGGTGCCCGTGCAGCGTATCGGCTTCGGCCACGCGCTCGGCCGGGCTGCCGCCGTCTTCGTCGTCGAACGAGCCGCCGCTCGAGGACGTCCATGGCCCCTCGTCCGGCGACCAGTCGTCGCGATCGTCGGGCGCATCGCGCTCGGCTTCCCTGGGGCTTTCTTCCGGCGGACGGTCATCTTCCGCACCGTGCGTGGGCACGGGCTCTTCGTCGGCCTCGGTCCAGTCGAGGAGGGGATTGGTCTCCACCGCCTCGGTCAACTCGATCTCGAGTTCGGCGGTGGACATCTGCAACAGCCGGATGGCCTGACGCAGCTGTGGCGTCATGACCAGATGTTGTCCCAGCGATGTCTGCAGGCGTGGCTTCATGTCCGACCCTGGAACCCGAAAGGCGGCCAAGAGCCGCCGACGGGATCACAGGCGGAAGGTTTCGCCCAGATAGACCCGGCGTACGTCCGGATTGGCCAGCAGTGCGTCCGGGGCCCCCTGCGCCAGAACGCTACCGGCATTGAGGATATACGCCCGGTCGCAGATTCCCAAGGTTTCGCGCACGTTGTGGTCGGTGATGAGGACGCCGATGCCGCGATCCTTGAGGTGCTTCACGATGCGCTGGATCTCGCCGACCGAGATGGGGTCCACGCCGGCGAACGGTTCGTCCAGGAGCATCAGGCGCGGTCGTGCAGCCAGCGCGCGGGCGATTTCCACGCGCCGGCGCTCACCGCCGGACAGGCTGGCGCCCAGCTGATCGGAGACATGGGTGATCTGCAGTTCGTCCAGCAGCGAGGCCAGTTCGCGTTCGATGCCCGCGCTGTCCAGATCCTCGCGCAGTTCCAGTACCAGGCGGATGTTGTCGGCCACGCTGAGCTTGCGGAAGACCGAAGGTTCCTGCGGCAGGTAGCCCACGCCCAGCTTGGCGCGCTGGTACATCGGCTGCGCGGTGATGTCCTTGCCGTCCAGCTCGATGGTGCCTGCGTCCGCGGCCACCAGGCCGACGATCATGTAGAAGCAGGTGGTCTTGCCGGCGCCGTTCGGGCCCAGCAGGCCCACCACTTCGCCCGGCTGCAGGGTCAGCCCGAAATCGGCGACGACCTCGCGCTGCTTGTAGCGCTTGCGCAGTCCCTTCGCGGTGAGCATCAGTTCTTGCCCTGCGCGGGTGCTGCCGCCTTGGGCTGGATCACGGTGCGCACGCGGGTGCCGTCGCCGCCGCTTTCCATGTTGCCCGACTTGGTGTTGTAGACCATGCGCTGCCCGCTGTTGGAGCCGCGGTCGGATTTCACGGTGTAGTTGCCGATGAAGGTGATGGTCTCCGACTTCATGTCGTATTCGACGCGGTCGGCCTGGGCATCCATCCAGCTGCCGTCGTCCATCTGCTGCTTCATCTTCACCTGCTTGCCGGTGAAGATGGAGCGCGAGATCTCGCCGTCGGCCATGTGGATCTCGGCGGCGTTGGAGCGGATTTCCAGCGACCCCTGGGTGACGACCACGCCACCGCCCAGCAAGGTCTTGCCGTTGCCTTCCATGTTGCCGGACTGGCTGCCCGAATCGATGGTCATGGCCTGGTTGCGGTCCGTGGACTTGGCCATGGCACCTGCGACGGGCAGCAGGAGCAACAGTGCGGCACTAGCGAGCAGAGCGCGGTTCATAGATGGATCTCACCTCGGATTTGAATGTGTAGTCCTTGGTCTTGAGGTTGGTCTCAAAACCGCGCCCGCTCAGTCTAGAGCCGGGCTGGGTAACCGTCACCACGTCATCGGTCTGCGCCACGTCCCGGTCAGGGAACACGTTCAACGTGTCCGTGCGGAATTCCGCCTGGCGGGTGCCGCCCTTCGGTGACGTGCCATGCACATCGCCCTTCAGGCGCAATTCCTCGCCCTTCGCGCTGAGCCAGCCGGTCTTCGAGCGTAACTCCCACGACCGGCCTTCTTCTTCCGGCAGCAGGAACAGCGGGGTGGTGATGGTGAAGGTCTGGTCGTGCGGATTGCGCGCCATCTCGGGGGCACGCACCGCCACGGCCTCTTGCCCCTCTCCGTTCAGTGCGATCATTTCGAAGTCGCGCATCACGTAGTCCGATCGGTCGACCACCACGCGGTTGGCTGCGGGAATATCGCGGTTCTTCCAGGCCGACCAGCCACTCACGATGGCCGCCAGCAGCAGGACCAGGCCCAGCGTAGTGCGCCAGCTCATGCGGTGCCCCCTTCGAAGGTGGGTGCATGGCCCTGCACGCCCAGCAGCAGATCGCAGGCCTCGCGCGCCGCACCCTGGCCTCCCGCCCGGCGGGTGCGCCAGTGCGCGTGCCGGGCCGTCCATGGGTGCGCGTCCGCAGGCGCGATGGCGAGGCCTACGGCGGAGAACGGCGGCACGTCGGGAAGGTCATCCCCCATGAAGGCGACCTGCTCCAGGCCGATCCCTGCCGAATGGCACAACTCGCGCACCTTGGCCAATTTGTCCTTGATGCCGGTGAAGACCTGCACGCCCAGTTCGCGACCGCGGGCGACGGCGACCGTGCCACCGCGGGCCGTGATGAAGGCCACTTCGATGCCGGCACGCTTCAGCAGCACCAGCCCCTGGCCGTCCTGCACATGGAAAGCCTTCTGTTCGCGACCTTCGCCGTCCAGGTACAGGCGGCCATCGGTCAACGTCCCGTCCACGTCGAAACACGCCAGGCGAATGCGCGCGGCGCGGGCCAGCACGTCATCGGTCAGGTCATGGAGATGGCGAAGGGGCATGGGGACAGGATCGGGTGGGGATGGGGGCAACGCAAGGGTTGGGGCAAGGACGACCCTGCGGGTTACACCACGCGGGCACGCAACAGGTCGTGAATGTTCAGGGCGCCAAGCGGGCGCTGTTCATCGTCCACCACGATCAGGCCGCTGATCTTGTGGGTTTCCATCAGGCGCGCGGCTTCCACCGCGAGTTGGTCCGCGCCGATGGTCCTCGGGTGGCGTGTCATCACGTCGGCGATCCGGGCGGTACGTACATCCATTGCCGGATCGTCGAGCGTGCGGCGCAGGTCGCCGTCGGTGAACAGTCCGGCCAGTCGGCCGTCGGCATCGACCACCGCCGTCATGCCGAGGCGCTTGCGGCTCATTTCCATCAGCGCCTCGCTGAGGGTGGCATCCGCGCTTACGCGAGGTACGTCATCGCCTGCGTGCATCACGTCGGTGATGTGCAGCAGCAGACGGCGGCCGAGGCTCCCGGCCGGGTGCGAACGGGCAAAGTCGTCGGCGGTGAAGCCACGCGCGTCCAGCAAGGCCACGGCCAGCGCATCGCCCATCGCCAGCGAGGCGGTGGTGCTGCTGGTCGGAGCGAGGTCCAGCGGGCAGGCTTCTGCGGGAACGCTGACGTCCAGGTGGAGGTCGCTCTCGCGCGCCAGCGTGGACTGCGGCCTGCCGGTCATGCCGATGACGAGGTTGCCCTGACGCTTCAGCACCGGCAGCAGCATCAGCACCTCGTCCGACTCGCCCGAGTACGACAGCGCCAGCACGATGTCGGCATCGGTGATCATGCCCAGGTCGCCATGCCCGGCTTCGCCCGGGTGCACGTAGAACGCCGGCGTCCCGGTGGAGGCCAGCGTCGCCGCGATCTTGCGTGCCACGTGCCCGGACTTGCCCATGCCGGTGCACACCACGCGGCCCTGGCCGGCGAGGATCGCCTGGCAGGCCGCCGAGAACGTGCCGTCGATACGGGCGGTCAGGGCATCCAGTGCACGCGCCTCGATCTCGATGACCCGACGGCCGCTGGCCGCCAGGCTGGCAGGCGAGACGGGGGGTGTCAGGGGGGACGGCTGGGACATGCGGACGGGGCGCCGGCGGGTAGAATGGCCGGGTATTTTATTAGGAAAGCCCGTTGGACGCCGAAACCATCCGTAAACTGATCGAAACCGGCCTGCCGGGCGCACGCGCCGATGTCCAGGGCGACGATGGCGTCCATTTCGAGGCGACCGTCGTGTCCGATGCGTTCCGCGGCAAGCTGCCCCTGGCCCGCCACCGCATGGTCTACGCCACGCTGGGCGACCTGATGGGCGGCGCGATCCATGCGTTGCAGCTCAAGACCGTGACTCCCGACGAGGCTGGCGCCGCCCGCTGAAGCGTGACTGCCAGCGATCCACGTCGATTCCGTCCTCCACCCGAATTCTCCCTTCCGGATTTCCATGCAGAAGATCATCGTCACCGGTGGCAACACGCTCAACGGCGAAGTCACTATCTCGGGCGCCAAGAACGCCGTGCTCCCCATCCTGTGCGCCACGCTGCTGGCGGATGCGCCGGTGGAGATCACCAACGTGCCGCATCTGCACGACGTGGTGACCACCGTGAAGCTGCTGGGCGAGCTGGGCGCGGGCATCACCATCGACGAGGGCACGCTGGCGAAGGGACGCGGCATCACCGTCGATCCCACCACCGTCAGCCGCTTCGTCGCGCCCTATGAACTGGTGAAAACCATGCGCGCGTCGATCCTCGTGCTCGGCCCGCTGGTCGCGCGACATGGCGCCGCGGTGGTATCGCTGCCGGGTGGCTGTGCGATCGGTTCGCGTCCGGTCGATCAGCACATCAAGGGCCTGCAGGCGCTGGGCGCGGAGATCACCGTCGAGAACGGCTACATCAAGGCGCGCGCCGCACGATTGAAGGGCGCACGCTTCGTGTTCGACATGGTCACCGTGACCGGCACCGAGAATGTGATGGCGGCGGCGACGCTGGCCGAAGGCACCACGGTGCTGGAAAACGCGGCGATGGAGCCGGAAGTCACCGACCTGGCCGAATGCCTCAATGCGCTGGGCGCGAAGATCGAAGGCGCCGGCACGTCGCGCATCGTCATCCATGGCGTCGAGCGCCTGGGCGGCGGCCGCCACTCGGTGGTGCCGGACCGCATTGAAACGGGCACCTTCCTCGTCGCGGCGGCAATGACCGGCGGCAGGGTCACCGCTCGCAATGCACGGCCCGACACGCTGGAAGCCGTGCTGGACAAGCTTACCGAAGCCGGTGCGAAGATCGAGACCACGGCCGACAGCATTACGCTGGACATGCAGGGCAAGCGCCCGAAAGCCGTCAGTCTGACCACCGCACCGTACCCGGCGTTCCCGACCGACATGCAGGCGCAGTTCATGGCGTTGAACTGCGTGGCCGACGGCGTGGGCGTGATCAACGAGACGATCTTCGAAAACCGCTTCATGCACGTCAACGAATTGCTGCGCCTGGGCGCGGACATCCGCGTCGAAGGACATACGGCCATCGTGCGCGGCGTCGAAAGGCTGGGTGGGGCCCCCGTGATGGCGACCGACCTGCGCGCCTCCGCTTCGCTGATCCTGGCGGGCCTGGTGGCCGAGGGCGAAACCACCATCGACCGCATCTACCACCTTGATCGTGGTTACGAGAACATTGAAGAGAAGCTTGGCGGCCTTGGCGCGCAGATCAGGCGCGTATCGTGAGCCGGCGCGACCCCAAGCTGTCTGGGAACCGCTCGCGGTTCCCCCTTCGTCGCAAGATCCTGTTGGGCATCGTGGTGGGGCTGCTTGCGCTGGTTGCGTGGCTGCATTACACCGGTTCGGCCGCCACGCATGGCGTCACCACCCGGGACATGGACTGGAATGGCGACGGCACCGTGACCCAAGGCGAGATCGCGCAGGCGGTGTTCTCGGTGGTGGTCGAGCAGACGCAGGACGGAAAGCGGCAGTGCAACGCTTACGCGTGGCGCAACGGCAGCGGGACGATCCGCATGGACTGCAAGACGGTATTCCAGGCCGCGGACGCAGCGGCCAAATGAAAAAGCCCGGCCTGGCCGGGCTTTTTCATGGGTGCTGGAGGATTCAACGCCAGGATGTAAGTTGCAGGCGGAACACGTCGCTGCCGCCTTCCCGCTGCACGATGCGGACCGGCGCGGGGACGCCAGCGGCGATCCACGCGGTGGTCTGCTTGCCGCCCGCGCTCTGCACCACCTTGGTCGTGTCCAACGCGCGACCACCCACGGTGATCTTCTCGCGTCCGGCCACGCGGTAGGTCATCGGCTTGGCCTTGCCGTTCTCCAGCAGGCGATAGGTCATGACCGTGCGACCGAAGCCGACGTCGCGCACCAGCGCGAGATTGACCAGCAATGCATCCATGTCACCCGGCTGCATGGCCACGGGGCCCGCGCGTTGCGGTTTCACGTCGCCGGTCCAGCGCGCCTGCATGCCTTTCCAGTTGTAGACGGTGATGACCGAGCGGGTCTTCATCAGGTACGTGGCACGATCGCTGCCACCCAGTGGCCGGTAGCGGCCGGCCGCGTCCTCGAACACCGTAGCCTGGCTCAGGTTCGCCATCGTGTTGCGGATGCCCATCGAGTAGGTCCAGCGGTTGCCCTGCTGGCTGAGCGACATCGCGCCGCCAGCCGAGATGCCCTTGAAGGACGCCTCGTATTGCGCCGTAAACGGCTTGAGCGCATGGGCGGGGAAGGCCACCGTGGCCAGCGCGGCCGTGAAGAGGAGGACGGACATCCGTGTCATGGGGGTCTCGGAAATGCGGAAGCGTGTGGCTCAGCGCCAGGACTTGAGCGTCAGGTCGATGGTGTCCTGTCCGTTTTCACGCTGCAGGATGCGCGCCGGCACCGGCGCGTCGGCCACCACCCAGACGATGGTCTGCTTGTCGCCGTCGGTGCGAACCACCTTGGTGGCGTCCTGCGGCTTGCCGCCAATCGTGATGCGCTCCTTGCCGGCAACCTGGTAGGTCATCGGCTTCGCACGGCCGTTCTCCACCATGCGATAGGTCAATGGCTTGCCCGCCGCCACGTCACGCACGATGGCCAGGTTGACCAGCAGGGCGTCCATGTCGCCGGCGGCCAGCTTCACCGGGCCGGCGCGGTCGGGCTTCACATCGCCACTCCAGGTGGCCTGCGCCTTGGACCAGTCATACACCGTGTTGACGTTCTTCTTCTTGATCAGCAGGCGAGAGCTGTCGCTGCTGCTCAGCGGCCGCATGCGGCCATCCTGCACGTCGAACACGGTCTTCTGGCTCAGGTCCACGGCCTGGTTGCGCACGGTCAGCGTGTACTGCCAGCGGTTGCCGGGCTGCGGCGCGACCGCCATCTGGCCTTCGCCGACCATGCCCAGGGCGCTGGCGTTGTACTGCGCGGTGAAGGCCTCGACGGCGAACGCGGGTGCGCTGGCGCTGGCGAGGATCGCGGCAGCCAGCAGCGTGCGCGGAGAGTGGAGCGTGGTCTTCATCATGTTCAAGGTACTCCCTGGTATTCGACCAGGCGCAGATCGACGCCGTCCTGACCGTTCTCCCGCTGCAGGATGCGCACGGGGGTGGGCACGCCGTCGGCGACCCAGAAAATGGTTTCGTCGTTGCCGCCGTTCGCCCGGCTGACACGCAGGGCACTGTAGCTCAGGTCCTCGACACTCACGATCTCGGGCTCGGACGACACGACGTACTGATAGTCGCGGATGCGGCCGTTGTCCACCACGCGGTAGTTGAGCTCGCGCCCCGGTGCGGCGTCGCGGATCACGGCCAGGTTCATCAGCAGGGCGCTCATGTCGCCTGTCTGCAGCGACAACGGTGCACGGCGTTCTTTCTTGATGTCGCCCCGCCATTGGGCGGTGCGGTTGGTCCAGTCATAGGTGCCGACCATGCTCTTGCCCATCAGCAGGGCGCGGCGGGCCGTGGCCTGGCTGAGCGGACGAAACTGGTTGTCGCTGGCATCGAATACGGTGCTCTGCTCGATGTTCAACCCGGCCAATCGCGCAAAACCACGCGTACCTTTCACATCCAGATCGATCTGCCACTGGCTGCCGGTCCTGGGCGCGACCTTCATGCTTGCGCTGCCGGCCAGCTTGCCCTCGTTGTAGGCCTGGTAGCTGGCCACGAACGGCTCCAGCGCCAGCGCGGGCGCGGTGGCGCCGGCCAGGGACAGGCCGAGCAGCAGGGAGCGGAGTGGGCAAAGCATCGGGGCAAGCAGTTCAGGGGAGCAGACGGTCGGCTGAATCTAGGGACAGCGCATTTAATAGCGGCTGACCGTGACAGAGCGTGATGTCGCCCTGTTCAGCCAAGTTGCCGCTGGCGGCCAGGCGCAGCACGGCCAGCAACAGGGCGTGCTCGCGCGGGAGCAGGCGTGCGGCCAGTGCTTCCGGCGTGTCGCCGGGCATGACGGGTACCCTCGCCTGGGCGATCACAGCGCCGGCATCCAGTTCAGGAATGACGAAGTGGACACTGGCGCCATGCTCGGTGTCGCCGGCCTCAAGCGCGCGGGCGTGCGTGTGCAAGCCGCGGTACTTGGGCAGCAGCGACGGATGGATGTTCAGCAGCCGGCCGCGGAAGCGGGCGATGAAGGCATCGCCCAGGACGCGCATGTAGCCTGCGCAGACCACCCAGTCCGGACCGGTGGCGGCGACGGCGTCCGCCAGGGCGGCCTCGTATGCGGCACGATCCGGGAATGCCGCGGGTCGCGCGCTCCAGCGCCGCGCTGCCGGGACCAGACGCAGGGCAGGGGCGGTCGGCTTGTCGGAGAACACGCCCACCACGTCGGCATCGAGGGTGCCGTCGGCAATGGCCTGCAGGATGGCCTGCAGGTTGCTGCCGCGACCGGACGCCAGCACCGCGATGCGCGCGGTCATGCCACGGCTCCGCGACGCTCGGCGCGTGCCAGCGGCCACGCCAGCAAGGCACCCACGGTGGCCAGCAGCATGTCGGCATGGGCATCCCAGCCGTCGCCCTGCTGCCCGTTGTACGACTCGGCCGCTTCGGGCGACATCGTCAGCGCGATGCCCCATTCCAGCCATTCGTACGCCAGGCTGGTGCACATGATCAGCATCACCGCCAGCGTGAAGGCCTGCCCGACCGACAACGTCGGCCAGCGCTGGCGCAGCCAGTGCCAGACGGCGGGCGTGAAGCAGATGCCGTACATCAGGTGGATGAAGCGGTCGAAGTGGTTGCGCTGCCAGCCGAACGCTTCCGCCGGCGACCAGCCCGTCGCGGCCTGCAGCCATGCGTCGTACGGCACGTAGGAATACAGCCAGCGCGCGCCGATGCAATGCGCCACGATGAACGCGCAGATCAGGGTGAAATGCACCGGCCGCAGCGGCCAGCGGCGGTCATGCCACCACAGCCAGGCCAGTCCGAGCACGGTCAGGCTGCTGTGCATGGCCTGTTCGACCGGCCACCGCGGCGCGATCCAGCTGGCGGCGAACACCGCCAGCGTCAGTCCGAAGACGATCCCCTTGCTGCGCGGCATGCCGCGCTCAGCCGATGCGGACGCGTTCGCCGCCGTGGGCGGTGACGACTTCACCGATCTGCCAGTGCGCCAGTTGCAGGCGGACGAGATCCGCCTGCACGGCGGCCAGCTGGTCCGGCGCAACCACCAGCACGAAGCCGATGCCGCAGTTGAAGGTGCGCCACATCTCGGCGTTCTCCACCGCGCCTTCCCGTTGCAGCCAGTCGAACACGGGCGGCAGCGTCCACGCACTGGCGTCGATGTCCAAGCCCAGGCCGTCCGGGATCACGCGGATGATGTTCTCGGTCAGGCCACCGCCGGTGATGTGCGCCATCGCATGCAGGTCGTGCGCCTGCAGCAGCTCCAGCACGGGCCTCACGTACAGCGTGGTCGGTGCCATCAGGGCATCGGCCAGCTTCACGCCGCCCACATCGATGTCGGCGGGACGGCCGGCGCGGTCGTAGATGCGCCGCACCAGCGAGTAACCGTTGGAATGCGGGCCGCTGGAGGCGACGCCGATCAACACGTCGCCCGCGCGTACCTTGGCGCCGTCGAGCAGTTTCGACTTCTCCACCGCCGCCACGCAGAAACCGGCGAGGTCGTATTCGCCGGGGCCGTACATGTCGGGCATCTCGGCGGTCTCGCCGCCGATCAGTGCACAGCCGGAAAGCTCGCATCCCCGGGCGATGCCACCGACCACCGACACCGTGGTGTCCACGTCCAGCTTGCCGGTCGCGAAGTAATCCAGGAAGAACAGCGGCTCGGCGCCCTGCACCAGCACGTCGTTCACGCACATGGCGACCAGGTCGATGCCGATGGTGTCGTGGCGGCCCAGTTGCTGGGCCAGCTTCAGCTTCGTGCCCACGCCGTCGGTGCCGGAGACCAACACCGGTTCACGGTATTTGCCGGACAGGTCGAACAGCGCGCCGAAGCCGCCCAGTCCGCCCATCACTTCCGGCCGGAAGCTGCGCTTGACCAGCGGCTTGATGCGTTCGACCAGCTCGTTGCCGGCGTCGATGTCGACACCCGCGTCGCGATAGGTCATCGGGGTGGGGGCGGAAGGCGTCGGCTGGGTCACGGGCGGTCGTCGATGGGGCAAGAGACGTGATTTTAATGGAATCGGCAGGCCTAGCGGCCGTCCTGAACGGGTGCCGTTGGCGATGGCGTGCCATTCGGGCAACAATTCACAGGGTCTGCAGAGCCCAAGGACGCTCGATGCGCTGGATCCCAGGTTTCGCCCTCGCCACCGCCGTACTGTTGGCGGCCATGACCACGACGCCCGTCGCATACGCCCAATCGGGTTTGCGCACTGAGGGCGACGCGGTCTCCGCGCGCGGGTTGTATCAGGCCGAGGTGCCGGTCAACGGGCAGGGCGAGGAAGAGCGGCAGGGCGGTTTCGCGCGCGCGCTGGGAACGGTGCTGGGCAAACTGTCGGGCGACCGGTCGGCGATGTCGCGCCCCGGCGTCGGCGCCGAGTTGCGCAACGCCAAGGACTACGTGGACGGCTACGACTACCGGCAGGACCAGGGCACGTCGCCTACCGGCGCGCCCACCTTCCGAACCACGCTGGTGGTGCGGTTCGATGAAGACCAGGTCAATGGACTGGCGGGCGCGCTCGGCTTGCCGGTGTGGCCGCAGCCACGCCCGAAGCCGGTGGTCTGGCTGGCGATCAACGACGGCAGCGGTCCGCGCCTGGTCGGCTTGCCTCAGTCCAATGCCGCGCGCCCGCTGCTCAACCGCGCCATCGAGCGTGGCTACGGCCTCGGCCTGCCGGCCGGCGGTGCGGCGGAACAGGCGCTGGTCGGCGCCATCTGGCGCCAGGACACCGCCGCCGTCGCGCGCGCGTCGGCCCGCTACAGCCCCCCGATGCAGCTGATCGGCAAGCTCTACCGCAGTGCCAAGGGTGGCTGGACCGCCGACTGGGTGTTCGTCGATGCCGGCAAGGTGCTGGCGAAGTGGTCGGTGACCGACGCCGATGCGCGCCGCGCGATGGCCTCCGGTGCCGACGGCACCGCCGATGCGCTGGTGAAGCGCTATGGCAAGCGTGGCAGTGCGGGCCCCGCGGGTACCTATCGCGTGCTCTTCACGGGCATCCGCAGCACGGACGATTACCTGCGCCTGACCGGGCATCTGCAGAAGATGGCAGTGGTCCGTCGCATCACCCCGGTGCGTGCCAACGGCGATGTCGTCGAGTTCGACCTGGAGCTCGTGTCGGGCCTGGCCGGGTTCCGTCGCACGATGGGCGACGAAGCCCCCTTCACCGGCGGCGAAGGCGAGCCGCCGGCCTACCAGATGCGCTGACCCACAAGGATGCCCATGGATCTCTCTCCCACGCCGGTCGGAACGCTGGCCCGCCGTTGGCAATGGCTGCTGGTCGCGGTGATCGTCGGCTGGCTGGTCTGGCTGCTGGCGCCGGTGCTGACGCCGTTTGTCTGCGCGGCACTGCTGGGCTGGCTTGGCGACCCCTGGGTCGACCGGCTGGAACGCTCGGGGCGCTCGCGCACCGTGGCGGTGGTGCTGGTGTTCACGCTGATGTTGCTGCTGCTGGTGCTGGCGCTTGTGATCCTGGTGCCGATGATCGAACGTCAGGTGGTCACGGTGATCGAATCGCTGCCGGCTTACCGGGACTGGTTCGTGCAGACCGCGTTGCCGTGGGTGGAGCGCCGCACCGGGCTGGAACTGGTCGCGTGGCTGGACCCGGACCGGCTGACCGAATGGGTGCGTGGCCACTGGCAACAGGCCGGTGGCGTGGCGGCCACGATGTTCGGCTATTTCTCGCGCTCCGGTTTCGCGGTGATGGCGTGGGTCGCCAACCTGGTGCTGCTGCCCATCCTGACGTTCTACTTCCTGCGCGACTGGGACATCCTGGTCGAACGCGTCGCGGCGCTGGTGCCGCGCGACCATATCGCCACGGTCACGCGGCTGGCGCTGGAATCGAACGAAGTGCTCGGCGCCTTCCTGCGCGGCCAGTTCCTGGTGATGCTGGCATTGGGCGCGATCTACGCGGCCGGCCTGTCGGTGGTGGGGCTGAAGGTCGGCCTTCTGATCGGCATCATCGCCGGCCTGATCAGCTTCGTGCCTTATCTCGGTACCGCCACCGGCATCGTGCTGGGCGTGATCGCCGCGCTGGTGCAGTCCGGCGGCGACTGGTCGCTGGTGGCGATGATGCTGGGCGTGTTCGTGGTCGGCCAGATGCTGGAAGGCTACGTGCTGACGCCGCGCATCGTGGGTGATCGCATCGGGCTGCACCCGGTCGCGGTGATCTTCGCCATCATGGCCGGCGGCCAGTTGTTCGGCTTCCTTGGCATGCTGCTGGCGTTGCCGGTGGCGGCGATCGCCAACGTACTGCTGCGCTTCGCCCACGAACGCTACACGCAGAGCCGGCTGTACGCCGGTGACCGCCCCTCCATCGTGCTGGACTCGTACATCGACAAGGGCAGCGTGGAGCAGGCGCCGGCGCGCGACACCGATACGCCGTGAGCAGGGGCATGCAGGGTACCGACCTCGGTCCGCAATTGCCGTTGGCGCTGCGCTATCCGCCGGATCAACGCTTCGAGAGCTTCATCGGTGCGCCGCAGGGCGCGTTGGCGGCGCTGGGTGCACTCGCAACCAGGCCGGGCGCGGACTGGGTCTATCTGGCTGGCCCGTCAAGGACGGGCAAGACCCATCTCGCGCTGGCGCTGTGCGCCGCCACCGAGCAGCAGCATCGTCGCGCGGCCTACCTGCCGATGGCCGCTGCCGCCGGCCGGTTGCGCGATGCACTCGACGCACTGGAGGGCAACGATGTGGTCGCGCTGGACGGCATCGAAGTGATCGCAGGTGCGCGCGAGGATGAAGTGGCGCTGTTCGATTTCCACAACCGCGCGCGTGCCTCCGGATTGAACGTGCTGTACACCGCGCGCGGTATCCCCGACGACATCGGCCTTGATCTCCCCGACCTGCGTTCACGCTTGCAGCAGTGCTTGCGCGTGATGCTCGATCCGCTCGACGAGTCGGGGCGGCGTGATGTGCTGCGCGAACGTGCGCAGCGGCGAGGCCTGGTGCTGGAAGATGCCGCGCTGGCATGGCTGCTTACGCGGACCGATCGTGATCTGGGCGCGCTGGTGGCGCTGCTGGACCGCCTCGATCGCGCATCGCTCGCGGCGCAGCGGCGTATCACGGTGCCGTTCCTGCGCAGCGTGCTGTAGGAGCGCGCTCTGCCTGCGGTGCTGTCCGCGTAGTGCAAGGAAGGAGACTGGCTACGCGCGCAGCGTGGTTTCCAGTTCGGCCAACCGTTGCGGTGTGCCTACGTCCGTCCAGCGGCCGCGATGGTATTCGCCAAGGATTCCGTCGGCGTCCATGTGCGCGCGGAGGATCGGCGCCAAACGGAACCGGGGCTTGCCGTCTGCAGTCACGCCTGCCTGGTCGTCTACGTGTCTCGACCAGTCGTCCAGCAGTGCGGCGCGGTAGACGCCGATGCCGGCGTAGGTGAGGCGCCGTTCGCCGTCACGCCGCACGTGTCCGGCGGGATCCAGCGCGAAATCGCCGTGGGTGGCGTAGCCGGGTGGATCGATCATCACCAGGTGCGCCAAGCCCTGTGGCTCACGCGGCAGCCGCGCGAAATCGAAATCGGTCCAGATGTCGCCATTGACCAGCAGGAACGGCGCTTCGCCGAGCAAGGGTCGTGCGTTGAGCATGCCGCCACCGGTTTCCAGCGGCGTGTTGCCTTCATGCAGGTAGTGCAGCCGCAGGCCCCAGCGATCGCCATCGCCGAGCACTGCCGGGAAGCGGTCGGCCAGCCAGCTGGTGTTGACCACCACCTCGTCCACGCCCATTGCCGCCAGCTTCTCCAGGTGCCAGACGATCAGCGGCTTGCCTCCGGCTTCTATCAGCGGCTTGGGCGTGTGGTCGGTCAGCGGGCGCATGCGCTCGCCGAGTCCCGCCGCAAAGACCAATGCCTTCATGCGATCTCACCGCGCGCATGCAGTACGGGCTTGATGCGCGCATCGAGCAGGGTGTGCAGGCCTGCCAGTTCCGGATAGCGTGGCAGCACCTCGTCCAGGTATCGGATGAAGCGTGGCGCGTCGGGCAGGTAGCGGGTCTTGCCGTCGCGGTAATGCAGGCGGGAGAAGATACCGAGGATCTTCAGGTGCCGCTGGATGCCCATCCAGTCCGCATCGCGCAGGAACACCTTCAGCTCCGGCACCGGCAGCCCGGCACGGGTGGCGCGGGCGTGGTAGCGCGCCAGCCAGCCGTCCACGCGCTCCACCGGCCAACTCAGAAAGGCATCCTTGAACAGGCTCATCGCGTCGTATGCGACGGGGCCACGCACGCAGTCCTGGAAATCGATCACCGCCGGCCCCGGTGTCACCGGCATCAGGTTGCGCGGCATGAAGTCGCGATGGGTCAGCACGCGCGCCTGCTTCAGCGCATTGTCCATCAGGCGCCGCTGTGCCAGTTCCAGCCCCTCGGCTTCACCGCAGTCCAGCGTCAGGCCCAGGTGGCGCCGCAGGAACCACTCGTCGAACAGTCCCGCATCACGTTGCAGCAGGGCTTCGCCGAATTCGCCCATGCCCTCCGGCGGCGTGATTGCCTGCAGGCGCAGCAACTGTTCGATGGCGGCGTCGAACCAGGTATCCGCATTGTCGGCGCTGATGACGTGCGCGAGGGTCGGGCCACCCAGGTCTTCCAGCAGCAGGAAGCCGTGCTCGGTGTCGATGGCCAGCACGTCGGGCACGCGCACGTCGCCGCCCGCCAGCAGCTCGCGCATGGCCAGCCATGGACGCACGTCCTCCAGGCCGGGAGGCGAATCCATCACGATGCGCCCAGGCCCGTCGCCCAGGCTGCGCCAGTAGCTGCGGAACCCGGCATCCATCGATGCGCGTTCCAACTGCGCGAACGGGTCGCCGAGCGCGCCACGCGCCCACTCCAGGCGCTGGGCTTCCCGCCCCGAGGGGTCCTGAATCGTTGGGTTCATGCGGTCGCGACCGGGCACAGGCGATAAAGGCCTACAGGGTAAACTGGCGCCCTACCGACTTGCGAGGCTTGCATGGCCAAACTCCAACCTGTGCTGCTTTCCGGCGGCTCCGGCACGCGCCTGTGGCCGCTCTCGCGCGAGGCGTATCCCAAACAGTTCCTGCCACTGGCGGGCGACGACACGATGGTGCAGGCGACCTGGCGTCGTGTCGAAGCCATCGCGGATCTGGGGCCCATCGTGGTGGCGAACGAGGAACACCGGTTCCTGGTCGCGGAACAGCTCCGGCAGATCGGCGCGCCAACACCGGCGATCCTGCTTGAGCCGGTTGGTCGCAACACGGCTCCCGCGATCGCGGCGGCCGCGCTGCAGGCGATGGCCGGCGGCGCCGATCCGCTGCTGCTGGTGCTGCCGTCGGATCATGTGGTGCGCGACGAGGCCGCCTTCCAGCGCGCCGTGCACGAAGCGTTGCCCGCAGCCGACGCCGGCGCGTTGGTGACGTTCGGGATCGTGCCGGATGCGCCGGAAACCGGATTCGGCTACATCCAGGCCGAAGCCGGCGACGGCCTGCGGAAGGTGTCGCGCTTCGTCGAGAAGCCCGATGCCGCCACGGCCCAGTCGTACCTCGATGCGGGCGGCTACTACTGGAACAGCGGCATGTTCCTGTTCCGCGCCAGCCGCTATCTGGAAGAACTCGCGCGTTTCCGCCCCGACATCGTCGAAGCCGTGCGCGCGGCGCATGCAGCCGCGCGCCACGATGGCGACTTTGTCCGCCTCGACAAGGAGGCCTTCACTGCGTGTCCGTCGGACTCGATCGACTACGCGGTCTTCGAGAAGACGGATCACGCGATGGTGCTTCCGGTGGACATCGGCTGGAATGACGTCGGCAGCTGGTCTGCGCTGTGGGATGTGGCGGAGCGCGATGCCGATGGCAACGCCCACCACGGCGACGTGATCGCCGTCGACAGCCGCAACAGCTACGCCTACGCGCAACGACTGGTGGCCCTGGTGGGCGTGGACGACATCGTGGTGGTCGAGACTGACGACGCGGTGCTGGTCGCACGCAAGGACCGTGTGCAGGACGTCAAGCTGGTCGTTGCCCAGTTGAAGAAAGAGCAGCGCAGCCAGGCCGTGCTGCACCGCGAAGTGCACCGCCCGTGGGGCAGCTACGATTCGGTCGACAATGGCGGACGTCACCAGGTGAAGCGCATCAAGGTCAAGCCGGGTGCGGCATTGAGCCTGCAGATGCACCACCACCGCGCCGAGCACTGGATCGTGGTCAGCGGTACCGCGAAGGTCACGCGTGGCGACGAGACGCTGTTGCTGTCCGAGAACGAGAGCACCTACATCCCGCTGGGTGTGAAGCATCGCCTCGAGAATCCCGGCAAGGTGCCGCTGGAGCTGATAGAAGTGCAGTCCGGCAGTTATCTGGGTGAAGACGACATCGTCCGCTTCGAGGATGTCTACGGCCGCAGTGAATAATGGCGTGAGCGGTACGCGCTACCGTCTGGACGATCTGGTGATCGATCTGGAGCGGCAGCGCGTCGAACGCGACGGCGAACTCCTCAACGTGGCAGGCCTCAGCTTCCAACTGCTGCGCCACCTGCTGGAGCAGGGCGACCGCGTCGTGGGTTTCGACGAACTCATCCAGCGTGTGTGGGCACCGGCGGTCGTCAACGAGGAGACGGTCACCCAACGGGTCAAACTGCTGCGCCAGGCGCTGGGGGATGACGGACGCAGTCCGCGCTACCTGCGGTCAGTGCGTGGGCAGGGCTACCAGTTGTGCGCGCGCCCGGAACCGATGCCCGCCATCGAGCCCGCAAACATGCCGGAACCCGGATCGCATCGATCACGCCGGGTTGTCATGGCCATGGCAGGCGTCGTGGTGTTCGCAGCGTGCGCGGGATTGTGGGCGTGGAAGCAGCATGTCGATGGCGAGGACGCCCGTACGCTGGCCACGGCGACCGCCCCGCCCTCGTTGCTGCAGCGTGCCGCCTACTACGCCAGCATCGGCCAGCGCGATGACAACGAACGCGCGGTCGAACTCTTCGGTCAGGCTCTTGAAGAAAAGCCCGGCAACGTGGATGCGCTGGTCGGATTGAGCCGCGCCTACAGTGCCCGTGTCTGTCTGTTCAATTTCCCGCCGGAATGGGCGGAACGCGCGCAGATGCTGGCCGAGCAGGCCATCCGCGCCGAGCCCAGGCGCGCGGCTGCCTACGCCGCGCTGGGCTATTCGCATGACTGTCGCGGCCGTATCGACGATGCGCTTGCCGGATACGAACGTGCCGTCGCACTGGACCCCGCCGCCGACAACAGCCGCGCGTCCGCGGCCTACCTCTATGACCGCAAGGGGCTGCTCGCCCAGGCGCTGCTCGCGAACACATCCTTGCGCGGCGATCCCGCGCGCGTGCGCTACCTGCAGGTACAGATCGCCGGCATCCTGGATCTGCTGGGCTATCCGAAGGCGGCGGAAGCGCGTTATCGCCAGAGCTTCGCGCTGTATCCCGACAACGTGTTCTCCAACATCGCCTGGCCGCGTTTCCTGTTCCGCCATGGCCGCACGACGGAAGCGCAGGCCGCGCTGGACCAGGCCATGCGGCGCGGCACGGAGCATGCCGACCTGTTCCAGCTGGCAGCCGAACTGGCGCAACTGCGGGGTGATCCCGCCGCTGCCCTGACCGCTTACCGGCAGGCTCAAGCCTTGCGTCCCGGTGCCAGCCTGCCGACGACGCTGGCCCGCCTCCATGCCGGCGCCGTCGACCCGGCGTGGGCCAGTGCGCGTGCCGACGGCCTTGCCCGCGAGTTGGAGGGCGGTGCGGGCTATCCCTCCGACTGGCTTGAAGTCGTGGTGCTGCGCGAGGCCGCCGGCGATCGTGCGGCAGCGCTCGCATCGCTGCAACGCGCAGTGGATGCGGGTTACAGTGATGCGGCGTACCTGCGGGTGTCGCCGTTGTTCAGGACGATGGCTGCCGAGCCCGCCTTCGCCCGCAGCGTGGATGCGCTCAACCGGCGCGTCGCGCTTGAGCACCGCAAGGTGCCCGGCGCGTTGCTGGAAAGCCTTACGGCATCGCCTTGAGCACGTAGTCGCCAAACATCTGTTGCGACTGCGGGTGGACGTTGCGCTGGTTGAACGAGGTCCGCGTGATCACCGCCACCAGCTGCCGGTCGGGCACGATGAAGACGTAGTTGCCGCCGTTGCCCGACATCGCCCACGCTGCCTGCTCTCCTTCAGGGCGCGGGAAACGGAACCGCCAGAACTGGTAGCCGTAGTCCGCGTCCTCGCGCGCCTGCGCATGCACCGTCAGCGCCGCGTTGATCCAGGACGTGGAGATGATCTGCCGGCCCTGCCAGCGGCCGCCATCGGCCACCAGTTGCCCGAGCTTGGCCAGGTCGCGACTGCGGTAGCGCGTGCCACCGCCGCCCATGCCCACACCCTCCGACGACCTGTTCCACTGCACCTGCCGGATGCCGAGTGGGTGTTCCAGTGCTTCGGCAGCGAACGTCGCCAGCGGCTTGCCTGTTGCCCGTTCAATCACCGCGCCCAGCAGGAAGCTGCCCGCCGTGCAGTACGAAAAGGCCCGACCGTGCGGGCTGTCCTCCGGGCGCGTCATCCACGGCGCGAAACCGCGCATCGGCAGGGCCAGCGCGAACCGGGTCCAGTCCTCGCTCAGATACATGCGCTCCTCATTGCCGGCAGAGAACTGGTTTTCGTCGTCGCATTCCCAGGCCGAGCTCATCGTCAGCAGGTCTTCCAGCGTCATCCGCTGCTTGCGCGGACTGGGGTTCTGCCATGGTTGTTTGTCGGCGAAGTAGGCATACACGGGCGCCTGTGCACCGGGAATGTGCCCGCGATCAATCGCCGCTCCCAGCAGCAGGGCGGTGACGCTCTTGGTGGCCGAACGCGTGTCGTTGAGCACGTCCGGGCCGCCGCCATTGAAGTAGCGCTCGTACACCAGCTTGCCCTGATGGGCGATGACGATGCTGGTGACCCCCGGGAAATCTCCCTTGGCGATGGCCGCTTCCAGCGCCTGCAGACGATCAACCTGCCAGCCGTCGCGACGGGCGTCGGCGGTCTGCCAGCCATCCTGCATCGGCATGGGTGGGCGATAGGTGTCGGTCAGGGCAGGGGCGCGGGCGGCCGGTTCCGCCGCGTGTGCGACGGTCGACATGACGAGGGACAACACAAGCAGGAAACGACGCATGGCATGACTCCTTGGTAGGGAGCGTCATTGCATCGCGGGTCTCGATGAAGGACCTGACAGCCGAATGAAGAATTATGAAAGCGGTCGTGCGCGCCGCACGGGGACAAGAAAAAGCCCCGCGTGGCGGGGCTTTTCGTGGCACTGGGCCGACCGGTTGTCCCTGGCGGCTCAGGCCTTCTTCTTCACCATGGCGTAGATGAAGAGCAGCACGATGGCGCCGACCACCGAGGCGATGAAGCCCGCCGGTTCGCCGGGGGAGTACCAGCCCAGCGCACCCCCGATGAAGCGCGCCAGCAGGGCGCCCAGGATGCCCAGCACGATGGTCATGAAGAAGCCGAGCTTGTC
>Ga0065704_10070356_pt1 | contig 30503 bp, 30 predicted proteins | sample SwiRhicommuniRL2_FD_59091 | JGI IMG/M metagenome (GOLD analysis project Ga0065704, IMG submission 59091) | Switchgrass rhizosphere bacterial communities from Rose Lake, Michigan, USA - RL2 v2 (version 2) | ecosystem: Host-associated > Plants > Roots > Rhizosphere > Soil | place: East Lansing, MI | reverse complement strand
CCGGGCGGTGGAAGAGCGCGCTTGGGACGCCTTGTCGGCACCTTTAGCATCACGCCTGGACATGCGCGCCGACCACCCGGCCGGTCATCGATTATACCGCAAGCCGACGCGCCCAGGCGATACCCATGCCCAGCGGTTTTGCCGTGCAAATCGAACGGCTTGTCTTTTCGCCAAGCTGCAACATCGGTTGGGCTTGCCCTGTCTATACCAAGCACTGGGAAGCCCCCCTCCTCGCCCGGGGAATAGCACCCATCGGTGGCCACGCCGATGCTGGCGCCTCCAAGACGAGGAGCGCCACGATGGTCGTGTCCGAACCAGCCCGAGACTTTGCCGGCTATGCCCAGGAATTCCTGCGCCGGAACGAAGCCTATCGCGCGGCCTGGCGCGGCATGCAGCGCCAGACTCTCGCGCGCAGAAAGGAGCAGGCCCGGGCATGGGGCCTGGCGTTTTCCAGTCTATCCCGAGGCTGCCGTTCCGACCATGCCGGCCCTCTGGCTGCCGGCATGCCATCCCGCCACGCTGGTCCTGGTCGCGGCACCGGCCGGCTTGCCCAGCCTGTCGCGTGCAGCGCTCGGCGCCAGCCTTGACGCAGCATCGCCAGCACCGACCGGTTCGGGCCAGCATGTGGCCGTGCGCGCCGGCAATGCCTGGTTGCGCTTGCTCCTGCCGGAAAGCCATGACGCGGCGCAACTGGCCTGCATTGCCACGCCCGATCGCCATTGGCGGCTACGGCGTTGCGCACTGGAACGCCTGCATGGCCTGCTCAACGCCACCCGCCTTGCGCCGCGCGCGGCAATCGACCAGCCCAGCTCCTACCAGCGCTATCGCCTCGACCTGTTGCTGCGCCTGCTCGACGCGCGGCGGGCCAATCCCGCTGCCAGCACGCGCGATCTCGCCGCCACCGTGGTCTTCCCCGGCCGACGCTTTGCCCGTGCGATTGCCTGGACATCGAGCCCGGAGCGTCGTCAGGTCCATCGCCTGCTGCGCGCCGCCGAGGCGCTGGTCGCCGGTGGCTATCGCCAGTTGTTGCATGCCACTTCCAGCAAGGCCTGACAGTGCACCAGCACCGCCGGCCAGGCCAACAAACGCGATCCGCAGGCAAAGTCCAAAGGCCCGCCTTGAGCATCACGCGTGCCGCTTGTTTGGAAACGGCGTGAAGCGCCCGCACCCAGTGCCGTGGCAGCGCCATGCCCAACCGCGGCGGGGCGGGCTGCGCAATAGCGGTCAGGCGCAAGGCGCGTCAGGGCCTGTTTCCGCTGGCCTCGAACACGAGATCACGCGTCACCAGGACGCGCACCGGATAGCCGGGGCGGATCGTCAAGGTGGGTGGCACGTCGAGCGCGCGCGCCACGATCTGCGTGCCGGCGCGGTTGACGCTGTCCTGTCCGCCTTGGCGCAGAGCGCGGATCAGCGCATCGTCGCTATCGCTGCCCCATTCCGCCCCGACCGCAAGCAGCGTCGAGACCGCGGCCGCGCGCATGATGCCGCCCCAGTGAAAATCCGTGCGATCCTCAAGCCCGGCCTGCCCGGCCGGATCCGTGCCTGGCAACCGGGCAAGATCGAGCGAGCGACCATCGGGCAGGATCAGGCGCGTCCAGACCAGCAAGGCGCGGCGCTGTCCGGCCGCAATGGCGGCGTCGTATTCGCCGATCAGACGCGCGCCTTGCGGGACGAGCAGGTGTGCGCCAGACAGGCTGTCATAAACGTTCTGGGTCACTTGCGCGGTGATCTGGCCGGGCAGGTCGGAGCGCAGCCCAGTGATCAGCGCAGCCGGAATGACACTACCGGCCTGCAGCACGGCCTGGCCACCCGGCGGCACGAGCCGCGCTGCCGAGATGGTCGACGCTGTGCCCGGGCGATCCAGGAAGGCCTGGCGCGCGTCCGTCAGGGAGAGCGGCACGGAACCCGGCTGTGCGGCAGGGAGCATTGCATCGGCACCTGGTTGCGCGTTTGCGCCGCCAGTCTCTGCAGAGATGTCGGCACGGGTCACTGTTTCGCCGGCAAACAGGCGGCTTTGGCGCGCCGCATCGCGCTCGGCCTGGCGGCGCTGCCGTGCTGCGGCAACGCTATCGCCGCTCTGTCCGGTCGGCAGTGCGGCTGGCCGACTTTCCTGCGCCTCGGCCATGGGCTGCTCATCGGGCCTGGTTGGACTGCCGGGCTGGTTCGGCTGGACACCAGCCTGCCCCCCGTCGCCGGGCAGGACGGAAGCAAGCCGGGGAACCTGCGTGTAATCGCGCGGTGCCTTGGCCAACACGTTGCCAGGCTGGGCTGACGCGACCGGTTGCGCGTCGGCCCCGGAGGATGCGCGCCCACCCTGCAGCCCAAAGGCAAAAGCCAGGGCAACAAGAGCGGCGCTCGTCGCCGTCAAAGCGAGGACCGCCTTGCGGGACAGGCGCTCGACGCCAGGCCAATCGGGACGCAGGCGGACCACGGATTCGACCGCTGCTCGCGCCCAACCGCGCTTATCATATGGCTCGGCCGCTTCCGGCGCGTGCTCGTTCTCCGTAGCGGAGAACTCGCCATCGGGCTCGCCGTCGCGCGCGTCGGCGACCTGTGCCGCAGCAGCGCGCTGCGATCGCTCCCGAGCGGTCATGACCGTGCTTTCCTGGCGAGGGCGGTGATCGTCACGCGTTGCGCCGATTTGCGGTCGCCCAACCGCAGTTCAGCCCGATCAAACAGGCGATCGACCACCAGGAAACGACCCGCCACGCGATAATTGACCAGTTCGACCTGGCCCCCTGCCCCGGTGACGAACAGCGGCGGCATGTCGCCCGCGGCAATGTCCGCGGGGAACGCGATGTAGACCCGCCGGCCATCGTCGAAGACCCGATCGGGCCGCCAGCGCGGCCGATCCCCGCCGATCCTGTAGCGGAAATCGAGCGCGCTCGGATCGATACCCGCAGCAATCGGCGTGGACTGCGGCGCCGCTTCGGCACGGGCGCGCAGGGCAACCAGCTCGTCCTCGGGATAGGTCCACGACACCGCAGCGAGCCAGGTCGACGGCGTCGCGCGCAACTCGAGATAATAGGTGCGCCGATCGGTATTGATGACCAGGTTGGTGGCGATGTCGTTGCGGGTCGGCTTGACCAGAATGTGCACCCGTTGGGCCATACCCGCGCCACTGGTGGTATCGCCGATCAGCCAGCGCACCGTGTCGCCGGCCGCAACCGGCCCACTGCCCACCAGATGCTCGCCATCCTGCAGGGCAATATCGGTCACATGGCCAGGGCTGGCATAGACCTGGTAGAGCGCACCGGTGGCAAATGCATAGCGCTGGATGGCGTTGGCAAAAGCCTGCGGGTCGGGCTCGACGCGCGCCGCGCCAGTGGCCTCGGCCACGCCCGCGGATGCGGCAGACCGCGCAGCACTGCCATGATGGGCTGCGGCCCTGCTCGCCGCCTGGCTCGCGGCACCGAGGGGTGCGATGGCCAGTAGCGACACCAGAGGCGTGAGCAGACAGCAGCGCAGACGCGCAGAAAGGGTAGACCGAGCAAAGGCAGGCGTACAGGTCATGGCGTCAGTTCCCTCGACCAGTTGATAGCGGTGATGAACAGCCCGAGCGGGTTCTTGCGCAGCGCATCGGCCGAACGCGGCGCCTGAAGCGTGACGGTCAGGATCGCGCTCCATTGCTCGGTATCGGCCAGGCCGCCATCGCGGTAATGGCGCTCGCGCCAGGCGACGCGGAAACTGTCGGGGGAAGCGCGCACCACGCTGGTCACGTCGACTGCGACCTGCTCCTGGCCGATCCGCGCGAAGGGATCGTTGCTGCGCGCATCGGCACCGAGCGCCTGGCCGCCGCTCTCGCTCACGAAATCATAGGCACGCAGCCAGTTCTGCCGAACGACCACCGGGTCGGCCGGGAGGCTGCGCACATCCTCGATGAAACGGGCAAGCTGGTAGGCAATCTGGGGATCGGTCGGCCGGTACCCGGCCTGGGCGGGCGCCACCGCGCGGACTTCGCCAAGCCGGTCCACTTCGACAACCCATGGCACGATCGTGCCGCGAGCCCCCTGCCAGACGAGGCCCGCGGCAAGCAGACCGGAGAGGCCAAGCGCGGCGAGACAGGCGCAGCGCCAATTGCGCGCCTGGACGCGGGCCGAGCCTATCCGCTCGTCCCAGACCTGCCCGGCGCGCTGGTAGGGCGTTGCCGGCTCGGGAGTCGTGGCATAGCGGATCGAGGAGCGCCGAAACATGGATCAATCCTCCTTCTGCGAAGTGTCGATGCTGGTGCCGGCGCCCTGGCTGTCGCCACTGCGCAGCGTATGGGCGGCGATCATCGCGCCCTGACCAAGCGCCTGGCGCCGGCGCAGCGCACGCGCCCAGGCCGGTGGGCCGGCCGGTTCGGCAGAGCCGCCCGCGCCTGGCGCGACGACAGGTTCATTGCGCCCGCCCTCGCCCGATCCGACGCCGGCCTTGCGCAGCGGTGCCGTAGCAGCGCGCGCGGCCGTGCTGCCAATCTGCCCGAGCCCGTGCGCGACAGCCGAAAGGCCGGCATGCCCGGTAGCGCCTTCCCGGTAGGCAGCACCGGCGGCGCTGGCGCCGCGCAGCGTTCCCATGGCTGCGGCTGCTGTTGCGCCGCCAACCATGCCTGCTGCAGCAGCGCCGCCTGCAGCAACGCCGCCAGCGCCCAGCACAGCAGCTGCCGCCGCTCCGGCGCCGAGCTGCGGGCCACCCGACACCAGCCCACTGGCGATGCCCGGTCCGAAAATTGCCAGCGCCAGCAGTGTCAGACTGGCCAGCACCAGCGTCATGGCATCCTCGAGCGTTGGCGTGCCCGAGATGGCAGCGGTAAATTCGCCGAAGATCGTCGAGCCGATCCCGACGATCACGGCCAGGACCAGGACCTTGATGCCGGAAGCGGCAACGTTGCCGAGCACGCGTTCCGCCAGGAATGCAGTCTTGCCGAACAGCCCGAACGGGACGAGCACAAAGCCTGCCAGCGTGGTGAGCTTGAACTCGACAAGCGTCACGAACAGCTGGATGGCCAGGACGAAGAAGGCGAGCACCACCAGGACCCAGCAACCGAGCAGGACGACAATCTGCACGAAGTTTTCGAAGAAGCTGACATAGCCCATGAGGTCGGCAATCGCCTGGAGCAGCGGGCGACCGGCATCGAGCCCGACCTGGGCGATGCGGCCGGGCTGAAGCAGTTGCGTGGTGGTCGTGGCGGTGCCGCTGGCCTTGAGACCCAGCCCGGCAAAGCTGGTGAAGACCAAGCTGGCGAGATGGTTCCAGTTGCCGATGAGCCAGGAAAACATGCCGACAAACAGGGTCTTGCGGACCAGGCGGGCAACAATGTCCTCGTGCTCGCCCCAGGCCCAGAACAATGCGGCGAGCGTGACGTCGATCGCGACCAGCGTGCTGGCGATAAAGGCCACGTCGCCATGAAGCAGGCCAAAGCCGCTGTCGATGTAGCGTGAGAACACCGCCAGAAAGCGGTCGATGATGCCGGTGCCGTTCATGTCACCACGCCTCCTTCGCCGGCGCGGGGGCGGCAGCCGGCCCTGCCCCGACAGGCTGGCGCGTCGGCAGGCCAAAAAAGCGGCGACGGCCCGCGTCCCACAAGGCCGTGCAGGACGCCATGGCCGGATCGTTGGCGGCGATCGTAGCGCAGCGCCGCACAGATGGATCGCCGAGCGGAGGCGCCGCGACGACGGGCTGCTGGTCCGGCAGAGCTGTAGGATCCTCGCCGCGCACTACCGGCAAGAGCGCCGCAATCATCGCCATCAACGCGGCGAGACCGAGCAAGCCGAGCAGGAGAACGCGGTGGATACGGGTGTGCACCATGGCCGTTCACTCGTGAAACAGCGCGACCGGATCAGCCACATAGCCGTTGCCTGGAGCCAGGAAGCGACGCAGTTGCTCGCGCGCCTGGGCCTTGGCTGCGGCCGATGCCGCCGCATCAAGGGTTTGGGCGCGCCCTTGGGCGACCAGCGTGGCCGCAAGGTCAGCAAGCTGCTGCGACTGCACCGCCAGGATCTGGTTGCCGGCTTCGATGGCCTGGAGCGCGCCGGTGGCGTCGTGGCTGGCCTGCATCAGACTGGTCAGCGATTGACGCGTCGTATCGAGATGGCCGACTGTCAAAGCCTGAGTCTTGAGCGCATCCTCGAATGCCGCAACACTGTCCTGCCAGCGGCTCTCGGCACCGGCGACCAGCGCCTGGTCGGACGCCGACAAGTCGATCGCGCGGTAGCGGGCCGAAAAGCCCGACTGTACGGTGTCGACATTGTAGCTCAAGCGCTGCGCCTGGCGTAGCAGTTGCCGGGTCTGGTCGAGCTGCTGCTGGATTGGCGCGACCAGCGACAGCGGCAGGCTGGTAAGATTGCGCGCCTCGTTGAGCAGCGACTGGGTCTGGTTCTCGATCTGGCGCAGTTGGTTGTTGACCTGCTGCAAGGCGCGCGCGGCCGTCAGGACATTCTGCGCGTAGTTGGACGGATCATAGACGATACCGCTGAACTGAGCCTCGGCTGGCGCAGGCAAGGCGGCCAGCAGGCTGGCCCCCAGCCATGCGGTGACAGCCCGCGGCGCGCGACACAGGTGAACAATCATGGCAGGTCCTCGACAGCAGGTGGCAGGATTTCGGGGAGCAGTTCGGCGGCCCAGTCGAGGCCGCGGGCGCGCAGCCAGGCGAGCGCAAAGGGCGTGCCCGCCCCGCCCTCGGCCAGCGCCGCGATCGCCTGCTGGTCGCGCGGCCCGCCGGCGGCGGCAAAGGCCAGGGCAATCTCGCCCAGCCCGAGTTCGAACAGGCGGTTGCCGCTGCGCGACTGGCAGTAGTAGTCGCGCTTGGGCGTCGCTTCGCTCAGGATCGCGATCTGGCGATCGTTGAGGCCGAAACGGCGGTAGAGCCCCAGGATCTGTGGCTCGCGGGCGCGGGCATTGGGCAGGAACAGCCGCGTCGGGCAACTTTCGATGATGGCCGGCGCGATGGTCGATCCGGCGATATCGGCGAGGCTCTGCGTGGCAAAGACCACGCAGGCATTCTTCTTGCGCAAGGTCTTGAGCCAGGCGCGCAGCTGGGCGGCAAAGGCCGGACTGTCGAGCGCCAGCCAACCCTCGTCGATGATGATCAGTGTGGGCGCACCGTCGAGCCGGCGATCGATGCAGTGGAAGAGATAGGCCAGGACTGCCGGCGCTGCGGGCGAACCGGCAAGACCCTCGGTCTCGAAAGACTGGAACGTCGCCGTCCCAAGGTCTTCGTGCTCACCATCGAGCAGATGGCCGAACGCTCCGCCCAGGCACCAGGGAGCGAGCGCCTGCTTGAGGTCCTGGCGCTGGAGCAGAATGGCCAGCCCAGTGAGCGTGCGTTCGGCTGGCGGGGCCGAGGCCAGCGAGACCAGCGCGCTCCAGACATGGGCCTTGATCGCAGGATCAACGACAATTCCTTCGCCGGTGAGGATAGCCAGCACCCAATCAAGCACCCAGGCGCGCTCGGCCGCATCGTCGATCCGCGCCAGTGGCTGCAGCGCGAGGCCAGGATGCTCGGGAGGCTCCATGCCTCTGGTGCTGGCCGGGGCATGGCCCACAATGGTCTGGCCCAGGTCCTGCCAGGTGCCACCGCACGCCAGGGTGGTGGCGCGGATCGCTCCGCCACAATCAAACGCGAAGATCCGCGCATCAGGGTAGCGGCGAAACTGCAGGGCCATGAACGCCAGCAGCACCGACTTGCCCGCGCCGGTCGGGCCGATCACCAGGCAATGGCCAACATCACCGACATGCAGCGCGAAGCGAAACGGCGTCGTGCCAGCGGTGCGGGCATGGAACAGCGGCGCGGCATGCCAGTGCGGATCTTCGTCGGGCCCGGCCCAGACTGCCGACAGCGGGATCATGTGGGCGAGATTGAGCGTCGAGACCGGCGGCTGGCGGACATTGGCATAGACCTGGCCGGGCAGCGTGCCGAGCCACGCCTCGAGCGCGTTCATCGTCTCGCTGATCACGGTGAAATCGCGACCCTGCAGCACTTTCTCGACTTGCCGCAGCTTTTCCGTGGCCTGCGCCGGATCCTCGTCCCAGACCGTGACCGTCGCCGTGACATAGGCGGCGCCGGCATGATCGGCACCGAGTTCCTGCAGCGCCATGTCGGCATCCTGCGCCTTGTTGGCGGCATCGTTGTCGACCAGGACAGCCGCCTCGTTGGTCATGACTTCCTTGAGAATCGCGCCCAGCGACTTGCGCTTGGCAAACCACTGGCGGCGAATGCGGCTGAGCAGGCGCGTGGCGTCGGTCTTGTCGAGCATGATCGCACGGGTCGCCCAGCGGTAGGCAAAGGCCAGGCGATTGAGCTCATCGAGAATGCCGGGAAAGGTTGCGGTAGGAAATCCGATCACGCTCAGCGTGCGCAAGTGCGCTGCACCCAGGCGCGGCGCGAGGCCGCCGACCAGGGGCTCGTCGGCGAGCAGCGCGTCGAGATAAACCGGGGTTTCCGGGACGCGCACGCCGTGGCGGCGGGTCGAGACGCAAGCATGGAGGTAGCGCAGCGTCGCCGCATCGTCGAGCCAAGCCACCTCGGGGAGGAAGCCCTCGACCAGGCGCAGCAGGCGCTCGGTGCGATCAGAAAAACCACTCAGCCAGTCGCGGGCGTTGCTACGCTGCGGCGCGCGGCCTTCGAACAGCCAGCTTTCAGCGCGCGCGGCGTCCTCGGCCGGCGGCAGCCAGGTGAGCGTCAGGTAGTAGCGGCTTTCAAAATGCGCGCCATGCTCGGCAAACTGGGCCGCTCGCTCGCGCTCGACCAGCGCCGAGACGGGATCGGGAAAGGTGTCGTCGGGATAGCCGCCCGCCGGATCACGGGCAGCCTCGACGAAGATCGCCCAGCCCGACCCCAGGCGACGCAGCGCAGCATTGAGCCGGGCCGTGACGGCGACAAGTTCGGCCGGGGTGGCGGAATCGAGATCGGGCCCGCGGAACCGCGCCGTGCGCTGGAAACTGCCGTCCTTGTTGAGCACGATACCCGGTGCGACCAGTGCAGCCCAGGGCAGGAAGTCGGCAAGGCGGTGAGCACCCGGGCGATATTCGCGCAGCGACATCATGACACCCTCACACCGCAAAATATGCCGGGAAGCGCAGATGCCGCCGCGCGACTTCCACGAATTGGGGGTCGCGGCGCCCGGCCCAGACGCCCAGCCCATGGCCCACCGCAAGCAGGGCCAAGCCGACCAGCCACAGCCGCAAGCCCAGCCCGACCGCACCGGCCAGCGTGGCGTTGATGATCGCCAGGCCGCGCGGCGCACCGGCGAGCAGGATCGGCTCGACCAGGGCGCGGTGCACCGGCACGGAAAACCCGGGTACGACGGCCGGATCGAGAGCGTCCTCACTCATAGCACCGCCCCGCCGCCGAACGAGAAGAACGAAAGGAAGAAGGACGAGGCGGCAAAGGCGATCGAGAGGCCGAAGACGATCTGGATCAATCGCCGGAAGCCGCCCGAAGTATCGCCGAACGCCAGCGAGAGTCCCGCAGCGATGATGATGATCACCGCAATGATCTTGGCAACCGGCCCCTGGATCGATTCCAGGATCGACTGCAGCGGCGCTTCCCAGGGCATCGAGGCACCTGAAGCATGAGCCGGGCCCGCCGATGCCATCAACACGGCAGGGAGGATGAGCGGGAGGTGGCAGCGCCGAAGAGCGAGACGGGAACGAGCATTCATGGCAGGGTTCCTTCAAGTGGGCTGGCGGGGGCACGCGCCGCAGCCGCCGGGAGCGGAGCAAGCTGGTAATCGCCATTGTCTGCAAGGCCGGTGACCGCGACGAGGTCAGCAAGGCGGCGGGCCGGCCCGTCACGGACGAGCACAGCGATGACATCGACGGTTTCTGCAATGAGCGCGCGCGGCACTGTCACGACGCGTTCCTGGATGAGTTGCTCGAGGCGGCGCAAAGCCCCGAGCGCGGATCCGGCGTGGATCGTGCCGATGCCGCCGGGATGACCGGTGCCCCAGGCCTTGACGAGATCGAGCGCTTCGCCACCGCGCACTTCGCCGATCGGAATGCGATCGGGCCGCAGCCGCAGCGCCGAACGGACCAATTCGGACAGCGTGGCGATGCCATCGCCGGTGCGCAGCGCGACGAGATTGGGCGCGGCGCATTGCAGCTCGCGGGTATCTTCGATCAGCACGACGCGGTCGGGCAGGCGCGCCACTTCGGCGAGCAGGGCATTGACCAGCGTGGTCTTGCCGCTCGAAGTCCCGCCCGCCACGAGTATATTGGCGCGCGACGCTACCGCAGCGCGCAGCGCTTCGGCCTGCGCGGCTTGGCAGAAACCGGCCGCGACGTAATCGCCCAGCGTAAAGACCGCACTGGCGGGCTTGCGGATGGCAAAGCTCGGCGCAAGTACCACCGGCGGGAGCAGACCTTCGAAACGGGCGCCACCATCGGGCAGCTCCGCCGAAACCCGCGGCGCCAGACCATGGACTTCGGCACCGACATGGTGCGCCACGAGCCGGACGATGCGCTCGGCATCCCCCGCCGAAAGGCTGTCGGTCGTCGCTGCCAGCCCCTCGCCAAGCCGGTCGAGCCACAGCCGGCCATCAGGGTTGAGCATGACCTCAATCACGGCCGGGTCATCGAGCCAGGCGCAAATGCGCGGCCCGAATGCAGTGCGCAGCATGCGCGTACCACGCGATGCGCCAGACGCATGCTCGGGCGACACACTGCGGGAAAGGGAAGAGGAACTGGACACAACGCGCCTTGCTCAACCCGCGCGGCCCGATGCCAGCGCGGCAAGGCCTCTTAACAAGACAGCAAATTCGCCAAGCACAACAGCTACTTGCCGCCGCCACAAGCTGGCGCACAATCGGCCACGTTAGCGTAGATTCGCTATCGGGCGATCGTCTGCGGAGGCGGGGTGGAACGACGTGGCTGGAATCGCGCCAGCAGCCGCACCGCCGTCGATGCGACAAGCAGCCAACATCGCAGCGCCGCGCCATATCGCAGCGACGTTGTCCCCATCGCGGCGTCCCGCTAACGACGTCCGATTGCAATCTCCTTGGAGAACACACGCATGCGCCGATCCCTGATGGTTGTCCTCTCGCTGGTGCTGGCTTCCCCCGCCCACGCCTGGGGGCCTGAAGGCCATCGCATCACCGGCGCGATCGCCGATGCCAACCTCAGCGGCCTGGCGCGCGCGCAAGTGCAGCTGTTGCTCGGCTCGGAAGACCTCGCCCAGGCGGCAACATGGCCCGATGAGATGAAATCCGATCCCGACCCGTTCTGGCAGAAGCAGGCCAGCCCTTGGCACTATGTCACGGTCAAGGGAGACGACTATGTCGCCAGCGACGCCCCGCCCGAAGGCGATGCGATGACAGCCCTCGCCCGGTTTACCGCAACCTTGCGCGACCCGTCAGCGCCGATCGAACAGCGCCGTCTGGCCCTGCGCTTCATCGTCCATATCATCGGCGATCTGCACCAGCCCCTTCACGCCGGCGCGGGCACCGATCGCGGCGGCAATACCGTCCAGGTCACCTGGTTCGGCAAGCCGACCAATCTCCACAGCGTGTGGGACTCGGCACTGATCGAGCAGCAGGGCCTGTCCTATTCCGAATATGCCGGATGGCTCGCCCGCGCGATCACCCCGGCCCAGATGGTGGCCTGGAACCAGCGCGATCCGCACGTCTGGATCCGCGAGAGCGTGGCCCTGCGCAAGACCATCTACCCCACCGACCCGGCACTGTCGTGGAGCTACGCCTACCAGCACCGTCCCGAGGTCGAAGACCGCCTCAAGCGCGCCGGGGTGCGGATCGCGGCCTATCTCAATGCGGTGTTCGAACCTGCAGCTACGCAACCCTGAAGGCTCAGCAGGTTCCAACCGCTGGCCCCATGTTTTTTGCTCCATTGCGTGAAGCCAAAGCATGGGTTGCGCGTTCGGGCACCATACAGCAGCCGACAGCAGGAACAGCATATGACCACCGTCGCCGACGTGATCGTGAAAACGCTCGAAGCGGCGGGGGTCGAACGCTGCTACGGCATTCCTGGCGACACGCTCAACCACATCACCGATGCCATCCGGACAAGCGGGATCCGCTGGGTCCACGTCAGGCACGAGGAAGCTGGCGGCTTTGCTGCCGGGGCCGATGCGATGCTGACCGGGAAACTTGCCGCCTGCGCCGGATCGTGCGGCCCGGGCAGCCTGCATTTTATCAACGGCCTGTTCGAATCCCACCGCAATCGCGCCCCGGTCGTGCTCATCGCCAGCCAGATCGTGCGGGATGAACTGGGCTTCGACTTTCCGCAGGAGGTCGATTTCAAGGCGGTCTATGCCGCGTGCAGCGTATTCTGCGAGGAAATTCGCACGCCAGGACAGGCCCGGCGGATGACCGCAATGGCAGCGCAAGCCGCACTGGCCAAGCGCGGCGTGGCGGTGCTGATCGTTCCTGCCGACGTGTCGAGCGCGAAGGCCGCAGACGAACCGGACTTTGCCGTGCATCGCGCCGCTCCGGTCATTCGTCCCGCCGACGCAGAACTGGATCGCCTTGCAGCGGCGCTCAACAGCGGCCGACAGATCGCGATCTATGGCGGATCGGGGTGTGAGCACGCACACGATGCAGTCGTGGCACTGGCGGAGCGGCTGCGTGCGCCGGTGGTGCGGACATCGCGCGCCAAGGACTTTCTCGAGCACGACAACCCCTTCGATGTCGGCATGACCGGCATCTTCGGCAGCGAGTCCGGCTATCACGCGCTCGTCTCCTGCGACGTGCTGCTGCTCCTGGGCTGTGACTTTGCCTGGCGGCAGTTCTATCCCGAGAAGGCCACGGTCCTGCAGGTCGACCTCGACGGCACCCACCTTGGCCGCCGGCATCCGGTCGATATCGGGGTTGTCGGCGACATCGCGCCGACCCTCGACGCCCTGCTGCCGCGGATCACGCCGCGCGATGACAATGCCTTTCTCGACGAATGCCTCGATCATCACCGCAAGGCACAGGCAGCACAGGCGAAGCACGCCACGGTCGGCAAGGGCGGCGCGATCCACCCGCAATATCTGACGCAGACCATTTCCCGCCATGCTGCGCAAGACGCAGTGTTCACGGCCGACGGCGGCTCGCCCATGGTCTGGTCGCTGCGCCACATTGCCGCAACAGGCCGGAACCGCACGGTGGTCAGCCTGACTCATGGCACGATGGCCAACGCCATGCCACAGGCACTGGGGGCCAAGGCCGCCTTTCCCGATCGGCAGGTCATTGCCCTGTCCGGCGATGGCGGCCTTGCCATGTTGCTGGGAGACCTGCTGACCGCCGTGCAGGAAAAGCTGCCGATCAAGGTCGTGGTCTTCAACAATGGCGCACTCGACTTCGTGGAAATCGAGCAGAAGGTCGAAGGGCTGCTCGATGCCTATACCGAGCTGGTCAATCCCGATTTCGCGCGGGTTGCCGAAGCGATCGGCTTTAGCGGGCGGCGGGTCGAACGCGCGGAAGACCTCGAGGCTGCCGTCCAGGCCTGGTTGCAGGAGCCCGGACCAGCGCTGCTCGACGTTGTCACCGACCGCTACGAACTGATCATGCCGCCGGCGGTCAAGTCCGGGCAGGTCGCGGGGATGGCGCTCTATTCCGCCAAGGCGGTGCTGGGCGGGCGAGGACGCGATGTGGTCGGGATCATCCGGAACCTGATCGCGTGAGTGGGCGCCCTACCCTCACCCAGGCGCTGTGGCGCGATCATGCGCTGTCGCGCAACGTGCTGTTGTTCGTGGCGCTGGCCGGGACCATCGGGGCTATCGTGGCAGGCCTGGACCATCCCCGCGCGTGGTGGTTGCTGGCGCTGTTCGTGCCCTTGTTGCTGATCACGGTGATCGACCTGGCGCAGACCCACCATTCGCTGCGCCGCAACTATCCGGGCTCTGCGCGGCTGCGCTGGTTCTTCGAATGGCTCCGCCCGTTCCTGCGCTCCTACATCGTCGAAAGCGATCTGGATGGGCGGCCGTTCAGCCATGACGAGCGCGCCCTGGTCTATGCCAGAGCCAAGGGCGACGTATCGACCCATCCCTTCGGCACCGAGCTCGACGTCTATTCCGAGGAATACGAGTGGCTGGCCCACTCCATGGCTCCGACCCGCGATGCCGAACGCTATACCCGTGTCACGGTCGGCACGGACCAGTGCAGCAAGCCCTACCAGGCGGCGCGGCTCAACATTTCTGCCATGAGTTTCGGCGCGCTCAGCGCCAATGCGATCGAAGCGCTCAATCTGGGCGCAAAGATCGGCGGCTTCTATCATGACACCGGTGAAGGCGGCCTGTCTCCCTACCATCTCAAGCATGGTGGCGACGTCGTGTGGGAAATCGGTTCGGGCTATTTCGGGTGCCGCGACGCCAAGGGCCATTTCCACCCCGAGCATTTTCGCGAGCGCGCCGGCCATGATGCGGTCGTGATGACCGAGATCAAGCTCAGCCAAGGGGCCAAGCCCGGGCATGGCGGCTTGCTGCCTGGTGCCAAGGTAACCGCTGAAATTGCGAAAATCCGCGATGTTCCCGAAGGCGAGGATTGTCTTTCGCCGGCCTATCACACGGCCTTTTCGACCCCGCGTGGCCTGCTGGAATTTGCCGCCCGGATGCGGGAACTGTCCGGCGGCAAACCGGTCGGCATCAAGCTTTGCGTCGGCTATCCGCACGAACTGTTCGCGGTCGTCAAGGCCATGGTCGAGACGGAGATACTGCTCGATTTCATCGTCATCGACGGGGCCGAAGGGGGCACCGGCGCTGCCCCGACCGAACTGTCCGACCGCGTGGGTATGCCCCTGCGCGAGGGGCTGATGCTGGCTCGCAATGCCCTTGTCGGCACCAACCTGAAAGGCCGGGTCAAGCTGGCCGCATCGGGCAAGGTCAACTCCGGCGCTGCGATCGCGATGAACGCGGCGCTCGGCGCCGACTGGTGCAACGCGGCCCGGCCGTTCATGTTCTCGCTCGGATGCGTCCAATCGCTGCGCTGCCACACCGATACTTGCCCGACGGGCATCGCTACCCAGTCACTGGCGCGCCAGCGCGGGCTCGTCGTGCCCGAAAAGGCCGAACGCGTCGCTCGGTTCCAGAAAGCCACACTCGACGCCTTGCATGATATCGTGGTGGCAGCGGGCCGGAACACGCCGGACGAATTTACCCCAGACAGCCTGCGGCAAAGGATCAATGCGTCGGAAATGCGCTCTTTCGATGAGCTCTACCCATTCGTAGCTCCGGGCGAATTGCTGGACGGCGCGCAAGATCCCCGCCTTGCGGCATGGTGGCGCCAGGCCGACCCCGAAAGCTTTGCCAGACGCGCATGACGCAATCGGCGAACTTCTGATCTGTTCAGCACGCAGTTTCGAGTTGCTGCCCCCACTGGTCCCGCGGTCACAACGGTAATCTGCCGGTTGGATATTTGTGCCGGGGCTCGGTTCCCCAGCGATGAGCGCGGCCTGACGTTGTTTTAGTCGTGGCGCCAGACAGCCAGCTTTCGCGGGACGTCAGCGACGCTGTCGAACACCTCCTCGTTCAGGAGCTCGTTACGCAGCGACCCATTACTTCCCGCCTGATGCGTCATCAAACGATCTGTTCGAATCAATCAACCCCGGATCGATCCAGCAGTGGATGCCTCAGACCAGAAAACCTAACCTGCAGGTTTGTCCCTGTAATCAAAAACCCTATCGCCACCAGCTAATATTTTAATTCTCTTTACCAATCCGTTCAAAATATCGTATGACACGGTGTCATATTATATACAAAATTTCGAAGGGGATATATTATTCAAAATCATTATGGAATTGAAGTATTCTATAAATAACCTCCTGATTGTTGAAGCATATGCCGGGCCAATCCGATACAATGTACCAGTATTTTTAATTTTTCTGATATATTTTCCATCCATTGCTCGCGATTTACAGAAATCCTTTTCCCGTCTCGAAAACCTTCAACGTTGGGATCGCCCTTCATACTGCTCATTCAGGGCTCGTGGTCTGGGCGTCGAAACCGGCCTCACATTCATGCTAGCCGCAGTGCAGTCGAATACCGGGGTCTGGGACATTCTTGCCGTTTACGGATCCTACCGAAAATGGCGGGTTTTGGAGCAAGGCTGCCGTCGTCGTTTAGAGCCTTATAGACCTCTGCAACAGCGAGGTCGGGCGTTATAGGTCCGGAGCGGCTTTTGGGTATCACGGCGCAAAAACGTATGTCCCGAAATTTGACCGCCATATTGCGCTGCATTGGATCGCTCCACCACATGACAGTACGGCATGTGGTGCGACCGGCGTGTTCGCTTCCTTGTGCCGCTGAGCGGCCCAGGACCATCAAATATCCGGGTTGACCATTGCGGCCATCTAGCCGTCTTGATTTCTTCGCGTTGGTCCAAGCCTGCCTGAACAGATCGATTCCTTTAATGCGGTTGGTAAACAAGTTAGAGGCGTTATGTTCATTTCTGCCTGACCGATTAATGCGATCTTGTGATCCATCGGTGCGATGCACATATTAGGAGTGCTGGTACTCCCGTACGTCGAGCACCAGATCGCAAATTGGCAGCGCTGGCTCCCGCTTGTGAAAGCGACGACTTCGTCGCGATCCAGCGACAGGATGCCTGTTCCATGACATTTCGCCCTCTCCACGACCGTGTGCTCGTGCGCCGCGTCGAAGCCGCTGAAAAGACCACCGGCGGCATCATCATCCCCGACACAGCCAAGGAGAAACCGCAGGAAGGCGAGGTCGTCTCCGCCGGCAGCGGTATCTGCGCCGAGGACGGCACGATCACGCCGCTGGACACCAAGGCCGGCGACAAGATCCTGTTCGGCAAATGGTCGGGCACCGAGGTCAAGCTCGATGGCGAAGATCTTATCATCATGAAAGAAAGCGACGTTCTGGGCGTCATTGGCTGACCCAGCCCTCCCCTATCAGTCTGGCCGTAGCGAAACGGCTCACCAATTTTCCATAAAGGATCACTGACCATGTCAGCCAAGGACGTAAAATTCTCCCGCGATGCGCGCGAAGGCATTGCGCGCGGTGTCGATATTCTGGCCAACGCGGTCCGCGTGACGCTTGGCCCCAAAGGCCGTAACGTCCTGATCGACAAGAGCTTCGGCGCGCCGCGCATCACCAAGGACGGCGTTACTGTCGCAAAGGAAATCGAACTGAAGGACAAGTTCGAGAATATGGGCGCGCAAATGATCAAGGCTGTCGCTTCCAAAACCCACGACCATGCGGGTGACGGTACGACGACCGCGACCGTGCTCGCGCAGGCGATCGTTCGCGAAGGCATGAAATCGGTGTCGGCAGGCGTCGATCCGATGGATCTCAAGCGCGGTATCGATGTCGCCGTCACTGCCGTGGTCGCCGAACTCAGGGCGCGGTCCAAGCCGGTCGACAATAATCAGGAAATCGCCCAGGTCGGCATCGTCTCGGCAAACGGCGATGAAATCGTCGGCCGCAAGATCGCCGAAGCTATGGAAAAGGTCGGCAAGGAAGGCGTCATCACCATCGAGGAGGCCAGCGGCGTCGAGTTCGAGCTGGACGTCGTCGAGGGCATGCAATTCGATCGCGGCTATCTCTCTCCCTATTTCATCACGAATACCGAGAAGATGTTGGTCGAGTTGCAGGATCCCCATATCCTGGTTCACGAGAAGAAGCTGTCGAACCTCCCGGCCTTGCTCCCCGTTCTCGAGGCGGTCGTCCAGTCGGGCCGTCCGCTCCTCATCATCGCCGAGGATATCGAGGGCGAGGCGCTTGCCACGCTTGTCGTCAACAAGCTGCGCGGGGGTCTCAAGGTCGCGGCCATCAAGGCGCCGGGCTTTGGCGATCGCCGCAAGGCGATGTTGGAAGACATCGCGATCCTGACCAAGAGCGAAGTGATATCCGAGGAGCTCGGCATCAAGCTGGAGAACGTCACGCTGGAAATGCTGGGTACCGCCAAGCGCGTCACGATCGACAAGGATACCACGACCCTCGTCGATGGCGCCGGCGCCGCGGATAGCATTAAGGGTCGGGTCGAGGCGATCCGGGCGCAGATCGAGAACACGACCAGCGACTATGACAGGGAAAAGCTCCAGGAGCGTCTTGCCAAGCTCACTGGCGGTGTTGCGATCATCAAGGTCGGCGGCGCAAGCGAAGTTGAGGTCAAGGAGCGCAAGGACCGCGTCGACGATGCGCTGCACGCCACGCGCGCGGCGGTTGAAGAAGGCATCGTTCCCGGTGGCGGCACAGCTTTGCTCTACGCTTCGAAAACCCTTGACGGGCTCAATCCCGTCAACGCCGATCAGCGGCGCGGTATCGACATCGTCCGCAGGGCACTCCAGGCGCCGCTGCGGCAGATCGCCGAGAATGCCGGACATGATGGCGGCGTCGTTGCCGGCCGACTTTTGGACGGCAAGGACGAGAATCTCGGCTTCAACGCGCAGACCGAGCAATATGAGAATCTGTTCCAGTCCGGCGTCATCGATCCTACCAAGGTCGTGCGCACCGCGCTTCAGGATGCGGCGTCAGTCGCAGGGCTGCTGATCACAACCGAAGCTGCCGTTGCCGATTTGGGCGACGATAGCACCGGTGCGCCTGCGATGGCCGGCGGCATGGGCGGAATGAGCTTCTGAGCCAGGCGGTCAATCCAGACATGGGTGGCAGAGGCGTCATACCCTCTGCCACCTGCGTTTGGATCCGAAATCAAATGCGCGACAAGGGCGCCAATGTGTTATGGTCGCGCATCACCCGCTAGTGCCGCAGGCATATCGTGACTGAGAGACCATCGTGCTCCCGCCTGCCGTCGGGAGTCGTATCGATGTTCCTCATATTTGCCTGCACCGAGCATAACGATCGGCGACCGATATGACGGTTCGCTCCACGAGACGCTCGGTCACGTTCGCCGCACCCTTCCGCTTGCCAGGCTTCGACGCCCCGCTGCCGGCCGGCAGCTATGCGGTCGATACGGAGGAAGAGGCCATCGAGGGAAATGTCCGCACGGTCTTTCGCCGCATTGCGACGACTCTGGTCGTGGAGACGACCGGTCGCGTCGAACATCGCGCGGTCGATCCGAAAGACCTGGAGGCGGCCTTGCGGCGAGACCGCGAAGCAGCGACTCTTGCGCCAGCCATGCTGCCGCCTGAAGCGCCCGATCCTTCGATGCCGCCGCCCGTCAGTTGGCGCTGGGTTCCCTTGTGGGTCCGCGTCCCCCGGTCGGGCAGAGGGGCCTAGCAGCCATGGTCAATGGTTCCGCGTTGTGCCGGCAGCAGGAGGCGCATCACCGCCGGGTCGCGGCGGAGACGGGCCTCCAAAATGTTCGCGAAGTTGCGCTGGCCGCCGCCCGGGCATGGGAAGTGCAAGCGCTGGAAGCCGAGAGCCGCGAAGCTGGATCGAAGGACGCGCTCAGCGACGAGGACGCAGCCATCGCACTGGAGTTTCTGCTGGAGGACGAAGCCGATGCGCAGGACAGCGACGACAGGTTGGATGATCACGATATGATGCGACAATCCGCTGTGTCGTCACATATTAAGAAAAAGGGAAACCCCGCGTGATACTGCACAATCTTCTGGGTCAGCATCAGGCCGATCCAGCCGGTCAGCGCTGGGAAAACGGTCTGTTCGTCAGTGTCTGCCTGGTTTGCCGCCGGGTCATGGTCAAGCCGGTCAACGGTCATTGGCAGCTTGCCGGCAGGACAAGGGGACTGTGACAGCGATCGACTCGTTTTCCGCCGAGACCGACGACAAGGCGATCTTCGGCATCTGGCTGCTGACCCAGCATGATCGGTCGGATTGGGTCGGCGATCTGGCCAGGGCTGCCAAGGCGGGGTCGTCGTGAGCGCCCGGCCCGCAGCCGGAACTCGTTATGCGGAGCCCAGGCGTGATCGCATCGCCATTATCGGCGCAGGTCATGTCGGCGCGACGACCGCCTATGCCCTAATGCTGCGTGCGCTGTTTCAGGAAATCGTGCTGATCGACAACGATGTGAAGCGCGCCGCAGCCGAGGCACAGGACATTGTGGACGCCAACGCGCTGGCCCGCCCGGCGCGTATCTGGGCCGGCGATTATGCGGACGCCGCCGCCGCGGCTATCGCCGTCATCACGGCTGGCGCGGCTACCCATGGCACGGAGACACGCCTTTCGGTCGCGGCTCGCAGCGCCGTGATCGTCGGCGAGTGCGTCACCGAGCTCTCTGCCGCCGGCTTCAACGGCATCATACTCGTCGCATCCAATCCGGTCGACCTTATGGCCATGATCGCATTCGATTGTGCCGGTTTCCCCGCAGGCCGCATCATCGGCACGGGCACGCTGCTCGATTCCAGCCGCTTACGTGCATTGCTGGCAGGAGAACTGGATGTCGCATCTGGCAGCGTCGATGCGCTTGTGCTCGGAGAGCATGGTGACAGCGAGGTGGCGTTGATGTCGACCATCCGCGTCGGCGGGCTGCTGCTGACCGACTTCTCCAACGCTGGCGGCGAACTGGATCAGCGAGCCTTGGCGCAGACCGTGCGCGATGCCGGCTACGCTATCGTTTCCGGCAAGGGCTACACTTCCTATGGGGTCGCTACAGCAATCGTGCGCATTTGCGAAGCGATCGTGCGCGACGAGCGGATCATTCTGCCGGTATCGACAAGGGTCGATGGCGTCTTTGGATTGTCGGGGGTCTATATGAGCATGCCCTGCATTCTTGGGGCGGCAGGCGTGGAGCGCACGTTGATCCCGCCCATGAGCGCTGAGGAAGCCGCCGCGCTTGAAGCTTCTGGCGCTACCTTGCGCGCCGCCTACGATAACTTGCGTCGGGACCAGCCCAGATGAATAATCCGGGATAGCGCCGTATTGTGAAGCACGATGTCCAGATAGCCCTGACCTGGTCGATCCCTATAAGCGCTTCTATCGCTGGACTTTAATAGCCTATGAACTCCTTTTCCAGGCTGCGATGAAGCCAATTCCCGCCCACCAGTTATCATCAGGGATATTTTTGCATCACGATGTGATGCTGTGTCTCAATTTCCGGAGCGCTGTCCGCTCCTCCGATGGGGTAATGCGACAGATCGGGGTACAGGCTCATTACTCACGGCGCTGAAAACGAAAGATTAGCCGTCCGTGGTAAAACGCCCTTCCACACCCCATATCAGGTAAATCGCGCTCTCGATTCCTTGGGTACGAGTGCGACTGAGAGATGGTTCGTGCTCCCGCTCAAGGATGGAGACGAACAATGCCATTGCTATCCGGAACCGTCACGAGCACCGGCAGAGTGCTTCCACCGCTCGATCTTCCTATAATCCCGCTTTCCAGCGATGCGCGGTATGATTCTGCGCGATCCCTGCGTGAGGAGAGTTGGGAGAATGAAGGCGGTCATCTTGCCGGCGCGAAGCCCGCGATCGCCTCTTCCGCTATTTCAGCCAGTGACGTTGATCCTCTGCAGGCGCAGGCGCGTGCTATGGAAATCTCACTAGCCAGCGACTTTGCCAATGGGCGGGAGGGACACGTACAATAGCTATGCGCATCGTTCACGGGTTCTGCGCCAGCAGAAGGCAAAACTCCAAGCCAATGCGCGTCACTGATCAGTCGCAGGAGCAACAATCGTGAGTACCCCCTCCGAACTCGATGAAGCGGCCGCCATCGATCAAATGGCGAATTACGGGATCACCCGCGTCATCGCCTATCAATATCGTTACAAGGAATATCGCTACTCAAAGCTTAGCAATGCGATCGCCCAGGCCAGACGCGACGGACGACCGTCCTGAGCATGCTCCCCAAGCATCAAGGCTTAACGATGGCGCCTGGAATGGCGATCCGCCCGGCGGAGAATAGATCCTTGGCCGAGAAATGCGGGCCGGCGCAGAAGATGAGTAAGCGTGGCCTGAGGGCCGCGTTGCTTATCGAACCTTGTTGATGGTGTGAGCGGCTTTGCCGGAGGCGCGGCGTTTGGCGAGCTTGGCCATGCGAGCGTGGATTTCGTCGCAGCTGATATCTTCGGGATCGAAGCGATGCCCATACCAGTTCAGCACAGACTTGTGCTCGGGATGGCGCGGGTTGCCCAGAGCGTCGAGGAACTGCTCGAACCCTGGGAGGCCGCCGACATCCTCTGGCGGTGCGCGGCGCGCGCCGTCAACGAACCGGGGATAATCGGTTGCTGGGTCAGCGAGCAGAACCTCTTCGATGACGATGCTGTGCCGCCAGTCATCGCCAAAATCATAGGTGTAGGTGAAGGTGGTGTCGCCGCGATCGATGAGCTTGGCGAGCCGCAGGTTGCCGGCGTCGCGGGTTGGCGGGTCCATATAGCCATCGTCGAAGCGGATGCCGTAGCTGGCATCGCCGATATCGAAGCGGAACAGGTGGTAGTTCTCGAACAGCATGACGGCCTGGATCGCCAGGTGCAGGGTCTTGAGGCTGTTGGAGATGGGCAGTTCGATCCACCGCCAGATGGCGGGCTGGATGTCGTCGAGTGTGATGCGAATCCGCGCGATCTGGTCGATCATGCCGCCATGCTGACGGGCGCGCTGCCGGCTGTCCAGTTCCAGGGCATGATCTCGTCCCAGCGCGAGGCTGGCCAGCCGCTGGCGATCTTCTCCATGACGTCGGCGATATAGGTCTGTGGCTCGATGCCGTTGAGCTTGGCGGTCTCGATGACAGAATAGATGGCCGAGGCGCGCTCGCCGCCCGCCTTCGAGCCGGTGAACAGCCAGTTCTTGCGGCCGATCGCGATGGACCGGATGGCGCGCTCGGCAGTGTTGTTGTCGATCTCGGCCGTGCCATCGTCGAGGAAGCGGGTGAGCGCCGCCCAGCGGCCATATCCTCGCCGAGCGGGCGCAGCGCGCCGCCGCAATCGGGACAGGTGCAGGTTCCGGCCGCGGGTTCGATCCGATGCTCCTCGCACGGAAGATGCGCCGGCAACGACCTGATCGGTGTGGGGCGGCCAATCCCAATAGGTTCAGGCCGACTTGCCTCGGTGACGAAGGCTTCGCCCTCCAGTTCTTCCAGCGCCAGTTCCAGCTGCTCGATCTGCGGGAGAGCTTCTCGGATGACTGGCCGAAGGTCATGCGGCGAAGCTGGGCAAGCTGGACGCGCAGCACCGCAATGAGGCTGTCACGCGCCGCCAAGGTCAGCCGAACCGCGAGAAAGCGCAAGCCGCTCGGTGTTATGGCCGACGCATCCGCTGCATTCAGAAACCTGTTGATCGCAAAACGTCTTGCCGAAGACGGCGGTGCCCATGTTGGCTCTCGTAGTCTCGCGCGCGGACCATCCTCGCCCACATCTCGCCCAGCTCCCGCACCGATCCTTGGAGATCCATCCCGCCGTGATCGCGGATCAGGAAGTTCAAACCTCGCTGTGCGTAACTGAGACCGTAGTTCCAGGGTACCCGCCTTCGGTTTCGACGGTGGCTTCCAGTTGATTGGCCAGCGCTTCGACAATGCTGGTGCCAAGACCCGGCCTGGCGTCCGCCAGCGACTCCGGTGTGCCCACGCCGTTGTCGCTGACTGACAATGTCCAGTTTGCTTCATGGGAGTGGTAATCAACCAGGATCTTGCCGCTGCGTTCGCCCGGGAAAGCATGCTTAAGCGCGTTAATCACCAGCTCGGTGACAATCAATCCTAGACTGACCGAGATATCCGCATTCACACTGCTGCCATCGGCCGTAACCGCGATCGACAGTTGGTCATGATCGTGGATCATCGAAGCACCGAGGCTTTCGCAGAGTTGGGTGAAATAGCCACGCAGTTCGACATCGCCGAGCCTCGATGCTGCGAGCTGCTGCTGAAGGGTCGCAATCGACATTACGCGGTTGTGGGCGTCGTGGAGATGACCTCGTGCCTCCTCGGATTGCACCCGCCGCGCGCTCTGCATGAGCACGCTGGCGATGATCTGGAGGCTGTTGGCAACGCGATGCTGGAGTTCCTGGAGCAGGATCGCCTTCTCGCGGAGCAGGTCATCCTTGAGTTTTTCGCTGATGCGCGCTTCGGTCACGTCGGAGATGGTCAGGAGCAGGCGAACCTGTTCGGTGTCGCCATAGTCGAGCTTCTGGGCGTTGAGCACCAGCCGCCGTGGAGCGGCACCGCCCTTGAGGTCCATTTCATAGGCCTCGATCCTTGCATGACCGCAGAGCGTTGCGCTGAGCAGCGAGCGAAGCTGCGGTACGTCCCACTCACCGGCGCCGAGTTTGAATACAGGCCGTCCGGCCACGTTTTGCGGCTCAAGAGCGAAGGCGACGTAGAAGGATGAGCTGCCGGCTATCACGGCGAGATCCCCGTCGAGCAGCAGCGCAGGCGCGGTGGATGAGGCGAGGATCGCCAGCGCCAGATTGCGCACGACCTCAGGATGGATAACTCGGTTCACGATGATACCCCCTTTCCGGGGAAACCGGAAAGCTCGCGGGGCGAAAGCAGGGTCCGGGTAATCGCGAAATGAAGGCTCTCAACGTGAGCGCAGGGATTCGCAGACGCACGTTAGCACGGTTTGTGCGACAACCCTGCATCTATTCGGCGCCGGCAGCTATTCCCTCTTGGCCGTCCCTGTAAAGGAGGCCGATCAGCCGGGGGCGGCAGGCGGAAGCCGGAAATAGTCCGTCACGCGCCGGCCATAGGCCTCGTCGAAGACAGGCGCTGAATCCGGCCGGAAGCTGGGGGCGCCCTCCAACAAGCGCTTGTCGATCGCGGCCACATATCCACCCTGTGTCTCATCGTAGCGAAACGCCGCCCAGGGAACCGGATGATAGCTTTGTCCCAGCCCGAGGAAACCGCCTGTAGACAGGATGACATAGGCGACCTGGCCGGTCCGCTCGTCGAGTATGAGCTTGTCGAGGGTGCCAAGCTTGTCGCCATCGCGGCCATGCACGGTCTTGCCTCGCACATCGTCGGCGGAAACCAGGATGCGGGTTGCGAAAGGACGGGCAACGGGTATTTCTGTATTGGTGGCCATGGCCATTCTCCGTTCAATAAATCTCCGGGGCGGCAGGCAATTGCCCACCGCGCCGAAAATGTGCCTTCTCAGACCAGGCTGTGCTTGAGAGCGCTCGCCTGATCATGGCCGGCCTTCACCGAGGTGAAGGCATCGCGGATTACGGACCTAGTTGCCGGCTCCAGATCGGTATCCTTCAGGGCGATCTCGAACTTCGCTTTGATGTGATCCTCGCCACGTTCGACCTCTTGGATGATCGCCTTGTCGTTCTTGCCGGTGAACGCCTGTTTCAGGTCCATGAAGCTGCGATGCGCGGCACCGAGGAAGCTGGCGCTGTGCTCGGGCTTGCCGCCGAGTCCGCGAACTTCGGCCTGCATCGAGGAGACGACCTGTCCGCGATCACGCGCGAAATCGGCGAACAGGACGGCAAAACGGGTGCTCTTCGCATCTTCGGCAGCGTCCTCGAACCCCTTGATGCTGTCGAGGGTCGTGGTGATCAGTCCATTGAGGACGGAGATATCATGCTTGTCACTCATGTCAGGATCCTTGATTTGAAGGCGGTAGGCCGACCAAGCTTTCCCGTGGTCAGCCCGACCGCTCAGTTTGCCGAGAGCGCCGAAGGCAGGAGCGCGCCGCCTTGCTGGAGCTGCTGCTCGATGATCGGCACGCCGTTGCCGGCGACCTGCTTCAACGACTGGTCGGCGCCATCCTCGGCATAACCCTTGTAGGTTGCCCAGTTGCCCTGCTGCACCTGCGCGGACTGGGTGAGATAAAGATTGTCGAACGAACTTCGCGGCGTGCTGCGAAGCATCTTGAGCATCGAGGCGCGCTCGGCCGACAGACGAGTTGTCGGCCTAGCAATCTTGCGCTGGTCGTTGCTCAGCGACGCCATCAGCGTCTGCTGGGAGGTCTGTGATTCTGAAATGATGCGCCGGGCATAATCCTTGACATCACTGCGTTGCGAGCGCGTCAGGCTGAGCCGGCTTGCCGCGATCTGGAACCCATTGGCATCGGATGCGGCGGCCGAGAAAGCCGGGCCGTCGAGACCGTGGATGGGAGCGGCGCCCACATTCATGCTCGAATAGCTGCCCGTGTTGGCCGGCGTCGTGGACTGGGCTGCCGCGATCGTCGCGGCGCCGAGTGCTGCCGTCCCGACGAGGACGGCGAAAACATTATGTTTCATGGTGTTATTCCTTACAGGCGCGGCATCCACAGGCTTTTGCCTGCGGGAAGTTGGCGTCTGTTGTTGTGCTGGAAACGCACCATCCAGGATGGAAAGGCATCGCTTGGAGCATTTAGACAACGATCCGCACGTGACAATGTTACAGCTCGGCAGAATTTATTTTATTTTTCACTCTAACATTATAATAAACCGTCAAAACTATTTCATCTCGTCTGGTGCATCCAAAGTCTTTGGAAGGCTTCCGCCAACTGAGGGGTTAGCAGATATTCCGGGCACGATGCGTCGATGCGGCCAAATCGTCTTCTGGATTGCAGGAGAACGGTTATGGGAATTATCATGTGGCTCGTCGTTGGCGGCGTTATCGGATGGCTTGCCAGCATGATCATGTGGACAGATGGTCAGCAGGGCATCATCCTCAATATCGTGATCGGCATTATCGGCTCCTTCATCGGCGGCCTGATCCTCTTCCGAGGCGACATCAACAACGCCCCGCTCACAGTCATGACATTCCTGGTCTCGCTGGCTGGTGCGATCATATTACTGGCGATCGTCAATCTCGTTCGTCGCGGTTCAATACGCTGATACTGTCTTCCGTAAAGCCGCCCCGGAGGCCATCGGCTCCCGTACCGTTAGAATCACGCCACATGTTCTGTACGATTGAGAGCTGAAACAGCTGTGCTTGATTAGCCGTGGCCTGCTGGCAACCTCACATGAATGTCCGGTTGCAGAGAAACCGGCCATTCGCGCGGCTAGCTTGGACGGGCGGTTCCTGGTCGGCTCGGGCCATTAAGCCGATCTCGGCAGGGCCAAACACCGCATCGCGGAGTTCATGATCATGCAGCCATTCGCGCAAACTGGCCCGGTGGGCATCCCAAACGCTTGCGAAAGGCGGTGCTGAATGCGCTGGCCGACTCATAGCCGACCTCAGCAGCAATCCGATCGAGCGTTTTGACCCCGCTTGCCAACGCATCTTTGGCGAGCGCCATCCTCCAGCGCGCCAGATATTCGATCGGCGCGCATCCAATCGTTTCGGCAAACCGGGCTGAGAATGCCGACCGCGACATGCCGGCGATGCTGGCAAGGTCGGCAACCGTCCAATTGGCACGGACATCAGAATGCATCGCCTGGATCGCACGCGTGAGGGAGGGATCCTTCATACCATTGAGCAATCCTGCAGTGACTCCTTGGCCTTCAATGCTTTGCCAGCGGAGCGCCTCTACGAGGAGTGCCTCCAGCATGCGCTGGATGATAAGATCTTTCCCCGGATAGTCTGTCGCGCACTCCTCGGCCAGCAGCTCAATCAAGCGACCAAATCGGGTCGCACGTCCCTGCGACGCGGAAATGTAGATTTGCTTGGGCAACAAACTGAGCAGCAGCGGCGCGTTGATGCGTTCAAACGTGAAACTGCCCCCCAAAGCGACGAAGTCTGGCTCGCCCTCTTGTTCGCCATGTCGCACCGCTTCATCGCGCGGTGCGACCGGAGCGCAGGACATCCCCTTCTCACTGCTAAGAGAGAACGCCGGCGTCGTCGGAAGTAGCAGAAAATCACCCCGACCTAGCTGCAATGGTTCCCGGCCATTCAAGGTCAACCACGCTTCGCCCGCAAGGATGATCGAGAAGCCAGGGGCGTCATGTGCCGCATACTCCACGCCCCACCGACCTTTGCCCGAGATTGGTTTGGATAGGGCCGCACTCGGGCGAAGCAGGGCGATGACGTCGCTCAAAGGATCCATCTGGACGATCCATAACTAAAATTGGACTTGTGATCATATATCGTCCGGCTGGCCTCGTCTATCAGTTCGTCATCGACCACACGGAGACAGGGTATGACCAAGACAATTCTCATCACCGGCACCTCTTCCGGCTACGGCAGGGCCATCGCCGAGCACTTCCTGTCCCATGGCTGGGGTGTTATCGCCACAATGCGGCACCCCGACGATGCGTCTTTCAATGGCGATGCCACTCGGCTCCGCGTGCTGCCGCTGGATGTCACCAGCGACACAAGCATCGCCGCGCTGATCGACGTCGCTGGCCCGATCGACGTGCTCGTCAACAATGCCGGCGTCGGCGCCGTCGGGGCATTTGAGGTCACTCCGATGTCGCTGGTGCGGCAGCTCATCGAGACCAACACGATCGGCGTAATGGCCATGTGCCAGGCGGTCATACCACAAATGCGCGAGCGTCGTTCGGGCACGATCGTCAACGTCACGTCGAGCGTCACGCTTGGGGCGTTCCCTTTGGCGGCGGCCTACACGGCCAGCAAGCAGGCGATCGAAGGCTTCACGGGCTCACTCGCACAGGAACTCGCGCATTTTGGTATCCGCACGAAGCTGGTCGAACCCGGTTACGCGCCGACCACGAATTTCGGTGCCAATGCGATCATGCCTTTCGATCAGCTCATCCCCGCCGAATACGCAGACTTCGCCGAATCTATTATCGAGGCGTTCGGAAAGCCCGCGCTCACGACCAAGGAAAGTGACGTGGCTGAGGGCGTATGGAACGCCGTCCACGATACCGGAAACCAGCTCCGCTTCCCAGCTGGACCGGACGCCGTGGCGCTCTCCCGCGCGCGTTGAGGATAATCCCGTGCCAGCGCTCCGGGATCGGCGCGGCGCAAGGTCAGTCTGACTTGCACCCCTTCGGTCCATGGGTGCAGAAGAGGCTATTCCAGATGTCGGCAGCTGTTCATGATGAGGGACGATACCCATGTCAGTTCATGAGAAATCCAAGGGCTACCGTTCGGGTGCCCGGGATTATGTCGTCGGCCGGCCAGGATATCCGCCCGAAGCGATCGAGTGGTTGCGCGACGTCCTGGGCGCGGCTCCGGGCAGGAAGATCGTCGAGATCGGAGCTGGAACCGGCAAGTTCATCCCGACGCTGCAAGAAGCGGGCGGGATCATCATTGCGGTTGAACCGATCACTGAGATGCGGGAGCAGCTGGTCCAGTCTTTTCCGGATGTGACAGCTTTGGCCGGGTCGGCTGATGCCATCCCTCTCCCGGACGCCTCGGTGGATGCAGTGGTCTGTGCGCAGGCATTTCACTGGTTTGCGACCATCGAAGCGGTCGCGGAGATGCGTCGGGTGCTGATGCCGGGCGGGACGCTCGGCCTCATCTGGAATGGACGCGACGAGAGTGTCCGATGGGTCGCCGCGCTCTCCCGGATCACCGATCGCCGCGAAGGCGACACGCCGCGATACCGCACCGGCGCCTGGCGCAAGGCGTTCCCCGCTCCGGGCTTTGCGTTCATCGGTGATCGGCACGTGCGCACCCACCATATTGGTACGGCTGAACAGGTCGTTCTCAAACGCACGATGTCGGTGAGCTTCATCGCCGGTCTGCCCGCCATCGAACGGCATGCGGTCGAGCGGGAAGTACGGGACTTGATTGACGCAACTCCGGAACTGGGTGGAGGCCGGAAGGTCGCCTTCCCTTATGTGACCAGCATGTTCGCCTACCGAGCAATCTGACAGCCGAACGGCGGCTTTCGTCAGATCTGCACGTTTGCGGCGCCGCTGTTGAATGACCTGACTTGGTCGGCTGCCGCCAACGCCCTAATGGGGTGGAGGAAAAATTTACCGTCCATTGCCAATCGCCTTCGAAACTGTCGGCTTTCGACCAAACCGAACGCGCCGTCTGCAGGAGAGACCTCGTCAGAAAGACCTCATCAGACGGATGAGGATTGTTAGGACGCGGACGCAGCTACGGCCTCGACGATGAAGTCTAGAAATACGCGCACCTTTGCCGGCGGGAGGCGGCGGGAGGGCAGATAGGCGTAGAGCGGATATCGCTCAGCCGACCATTCGGGCAGGATTTGCACGAGCTCACCGCGTCGTAGCCAGGCATCGAGGCCGATCGCCAGGCTTTGAAATATGCCATGGCCCGCAGCACAGGCCTCGATCGCGGTAGATGGGTCGTCGGTCGTCATCCTACCGCGCACATCGACGTCGATCGCCTGGCCGTCCTTTGAGAACTCCCATTCGAACGGACGGCCGGTCTGCGGGTCCCGGAACAGAAGCGCTTCGTGGTGCAGCAGATCGTGTGGGCTCTGCGGCGTGCCGTATCGATCGAGATAGGCTGGTGCTGCGCAAGTCAGTACGCGCGTGTCGAGCAGCTTGCGCACAATGAGCGATGCGCCGTCGGTGGGTCCGAACCGAACGGCGACATCGGCGCCAGCCATCATGTCCTCGCGGTGGTTGCTGACAAGCAGGTCGATCGACACCTGCGGATAGCGAGCGAGAAACGCCGGCAGCCGCGGGGCAAGCACCATCCGCGCGAACCAGGGATCAACGTTGATCCGCAATTTGCCGCTCACCGCCGCGGCAGCACCGGCAGCATCGATCGCGGCCTCCTCTATCGATGCCAGCAGGGGCATGATCTGGGCGTGGAACCGCCGTCCTTCGTCAGTAAGCGTAACGGCCCGCGGCGAACGATCGAAGAGTCGAATGCCGATGCGCACCTCAAGCCGCGCGATGGCGCGGCTGACACCCGACGGCGTCAGCCCCAGCACGTCTGCGGCGCGCGCGAAATTTCCCGTTTCCGCTACTG
>Ga0065704_10000364_pt1 | contig 30592 bp, 25 predicted proteins | sample SwiRhicommuniRL2_FD_59091 | JGI IMG/M metagenome (GOLD analysis project Ga0065704, IMG submission 59091) | Switchgrass rhizosphere bacterial communities from Rose Lake, Michigan, USA - RL2 v2 (version 2) | ecosystem: Host-associated > Plants > Roots > Rhizosphere > Soil | place: East Lansing, MI | reverse complement strand
GATAGGCGACGACCGCCGGATCGGCCGGGGCCACAGTACGCGCCACCGCAGCGATCTGCCGTGCACGGCGGAGGGCCTCGGTGCGGTCCTCGGCATGGCGCATCACCTGCGCGCCCTGGTCCAGCAGGCGATCCAGGCTGCGGCCGAGGCCGGTCTTCGCGCGCGCATCGCCGGCATCGAGCCGTTGCAGCGCGAGGTAAAGCGGGATCGCGTCGTCCGGCCCATCGAACAGGCGACCTTCGGACAACGCACGCGCCGCACGCCGGTGGGCATTGGCCACATCGCCGGGCACCAGGGCCACGGCGGGCGGGCGCCAGTTCAGTTCGTCCACGCCGCTGTCATCGCCCGTCACCGTCACGCTGGGCATGCGTACGGCATCGGCGGCGGCACCCGCTTCGTCCGGCGTCGCCACATCGCGCGAACACGCGGCGAGCCACGGCAGCGAGATCAACAAGGCGGCAAGAATCGCGCGCAAACACCCTCCGTGATGGGAGCCAGCAGCCCCCGTGAGAGAATGCCGGCAGACACTACCGGCAGACGATACGGGCTGAGCCCGGACCTTAGGTTATTGTCCCCTGACTGAGCAAACCACGCATCACGCGGAGATTTCGTGCCCCACTGGATCGACACCCCCACCGCGCTGGACGCGCAGCTGCAACGCCGGCCCACGCGGATCGGCCTGGATACCGAGTTCGTGCGTGAACGCACCTATTGGCCGCAGCTGGCGCTGGTGCAGATCGCCATCGACGACGACGTGCTGCTCGTCGACCCCCTGGTGCCGGGCATGACCGATGCGCTGAGGCCGTGGCTGCTGGACACCACGATCACCAAGGTCATGCACAGCGCGAGTGAAGACCTGGTCGCGTTCAAGTTCGCCTGCAATGCGCTGCCCACGCCGTTGTTCGATACGCAAATCGCCGCCGCCATCGGCGGGGTGGCCGCCGGTCTGGGCTACCAGAAGCTGGTGGAACGCATCACCGGCGTCGTGCTGCCCAAGGGCGAGACCCGTTCGGACTGGCTGCGCCGCCCGTTGAGCGAGTCACAGCTGCACTATGCCGCCGACGATGTGCGCTATCTGTTCGCGGTGCACGACGCGCTCCGGACCGGACTGGCAGCCAGTGGCCGCCTTGCGTGGCTGGAAGAAGACTGTGCCCGCTTCGTGGAGAACGCGGCGCACGACGAGGGCGAACGCTGGCCGCACCTGTCCATGCGCAGCGCGCAGTTCCTCGACGCCGACGCACAGCAGCGGCTGGTGCGCCTGCTGCGCTGGCGCGAAACGCAGGCCCGCGCCAGCGACAAGCCGCGCAGCTGGATCCTGGACAACGAGCTCGCGGTGGGCCTCGCCCGCACGCCGCCGGTGGACAAGGCGGCGCTGCTGCGCCTGTTCGACACCCAGCCCAAGGCGCCCCGCAAGCTGGCCGACGCCATCTGGCAGACGCTGTCCACGCCCCTGGACGACGAAGCCGGCATGCCGCTGGCGCGCAACGCCACCGATGGCGACAAGGCACAGGTCAAGCGCCTGCAGGATGCGGTGTCCGCCCGCAGTGCCGAACTCGGCCTGCCGGACGGCGTGCTGGCCTCGCGCCGGTATCTGGAGGCGCTGCAGGAATCGGGCCAGTGGCCCGCCGCCCTGTCGGGTTGGCGGCGCGGCGAACTGGAGCCCACGCTGGCGCCCATCCTGGCCCGCGCGGGCTTGGCACAGGAAGCGGCCGCGGGCTAGAATGGCGCCGCTCTTGTGGGGCCATAGCTCAGCTGGGAGAGCGCGTCGTTCGCAATGACGAGGTCGGGAGTTCGATCCTCCCTGGCTCCACCATCTAACCACACAAAACCCCTGAGAAATCAGGGGTTTTGTTTTCCCGGGGCATTACCCCGATTGTCGCTGGCTTGCCCAATCTCGCTGTGGTGTTGCGGCAAATTTGTGGCAGGCCTCACCGGGGTGTTCGGCCTTATTGCAGGAAATGGTTAACACGCACCTTGATGAGCGCGACAAGCGCCTCGCACATGCGTACTTCTTCCCGCACGTCTTGAACCAACCTGTCGACCGAGGCCCAGAGGAAGTCACTTCTATGGACTGAGAGGACAAACTCGTGACGCCCGACGGCTTCCCCGCAAAGAGCGGAAGAGAGTTCTACTGCTATCTGTACGGCGCAGTACACGCAATACGAATGGATAAAGAGACTTGGGAGCTAGTGGAGCAGCAAATGAGCTACCTACTCTGGAGGCGCCAGACGAAGCCCATATCCTCGGCCGCACCGAGCTGAAGCCTTGCGCTACCGGCCACTCAAGCAATGGGAATGAGAAGCCCCCCATAGTTCGGTTATGCTGTTGGCGGCACGAGAGAACCCTCCCGAATAAATATGAACAAGTTGGCAGACAAGCAAATTCGATCTGCGCTGAAGGACTTCTTGACCCAGTCCTCGCCTCAAGCAATCTTAGAGGAGGTTCGCGTTCACAACGGGAATGCAATCGCAGACATCGTGACGATCGACAGTATCGCGCACTGCTACGAGATCAAGGGAGAGAGTGACGAAATCCGCAGGATCAGTCGCCAAGGCTCCTACTATGACTTAGCCTTTGTCATGACCACTCTGGTCACGACGCAGAATCATATGCGAGTGGCGCTAGAGATGGCCCCACCCCACTGGGGCCTAATTCTTGCCTCAAACATCGATGGCGAGGTTGCGTTTGAGCGGATCCGAAGCGCCGATACCAGCCCTGACTTCGACAAGCGACTAGCACTACTTACGCTATGGAGAAGCGAGCTATTGAGCCTCTGCGATTCCTCAGAAGTCGATGTTAAAAAGCTCAGCAGGGAGAAGCTCGCCTTGAAGATTGCTGACGAAAGGCCGCTTTATGACATCACCTTCCATATCGGCGACCTTCTAATGAAGCGTCAGACGAATAAAGGATGGTCCCTGACCATGTAAGTCATATGGGTACAGATCGTTGGCTTGAGAACAGAAGAGGGCGTGCATTCTTTGCCCTGCATTTTTGATTTCTCAATGAGGAAGTCCTCCCCAAGGGAGTAACCGGCCTTCCTGAAGAAAGATTTCTTAACGATGTCTGCCGCCATATCGTTGTACTGAAGACTCCCTCTTTTATGAGTCTTTAACGCACCCCCTCTGGTGATGAAGTGCACGTCGCCGTATGTGTAGCAGATCTTGGGCGCAGTGACATTGCGCAAAAGTTCTGGCGGCAGCGTGACGTCACTGTAGTTCGGACTGACGACTGTGTAGTCGCCGAACCCAACATAGCCGGGCGAGAGAGAGCCATTTAGAATTTTGAACACCTCAATCTCGTGCCGCTCCACGTGCGACTCGCTCTCAGTCTCTATGAGCTCCCCGATCTGAGCAGGAATCGTTGAGCCAGTAATAATTACCTCAGAGAACATCTTGTTGGCTGAGGCTGTGCTAACAAATTTCTCTACTAACTTCGCAAGATCGGCCGGCAACTGGTTGCCACAAACCCTCATATCAACTACGAGGATGAAACTCTGGAACCCGGCAGCCTTTGCGCTAGCGATCAAGCCATCCAGATCGCTCTTGATTGCGGTATAGGATTGAAAGTCATCCTGCACAAGCCGAATCGCCAGAACTCTAGACACGATCAGTGATTTCGATCTGGAAGCCATAACAGCGTCGACATACGCACTCGTCCGATCTAGGCCAACTACCGGGATGAAATCTAGTCCTGAAAACTCTCCCACTAGGAAATAAAACGGACTAGCACCACTGATCGTCAACGCATCAGGTATGTCGTAGAGATCAAGAAAGAATGATGGCACTGCCTTCTCAAGCTTCCGCATCTTCTTAGCTGCACGTCCAATTAGCGTAATCAGATCAGGCTCGGTGCGATCAGGCTTGTGCGGAAGATCAAAGAACGGCCTTACCATCTCGCCAACGTCGCTCGGAAGCGACTCAATCGCACCAAGCTCGTTAACCTTCATCTTGAGGAATGGCGTGTACTTACGCATTCGCAAGAATCTCCCGAACATCCAGCTGATGAACTATGGCACTGAAGAGGTCATGACGCTTCCGCTCGTTTCGTATGCGCCCTGCGACTATCTGAGGAGCAACGCGCAGTCGGCGCGCGAAGTTCTGCACATCCTCAGTGCGAAGCGATAGGCGAGCCTCTGACGTTCGCCACTCATTTCTTGGGATGAGCAGATCACGAGCGAACCTATTCGCTTCAAGTTCAATGTCTTGATCGTCCCCGTCACCGTCACCGTCACCGTCACCACCTAAGTCAACGTCATCAAGATCGTCGATGATCGGCCGATCGAGCTCACTGAGATGCAGAACGACATGTCCCAGCTCGTGCATTAGCGTGAAATAGTAATGATCGAGCCTTGCGTACCTTAGCGTCATGCCGATCACAACATGCCCTGTCGGAAGTCGAAAAACACAGCCATCGACCTTGGTCCCAGGAGCCGCATTCTCATGTATGAGGATAATTCCCTTATCCAGAAGCAAGCGCTCTAAGCCCCGAATGCCATCTAATGAAGAACTTGTTCGCGGTATCGACCTCAGAAATTCCATATCTAGGCCATTGAACTCCCGCGCAACCCCTCCCACAACCGCCCAATGTGCGATTGAACGCACCTTCGACAGCCAAACAACAGCTCCAGCGACTGAAGCATCGCGATGAGCTCGAAACAGCGGTTCGGCGCCCATATCTCGGCTGTAGATCTGATGCGCCAAGTCCATTAGCGCCCTATCAGACCTCGGTTGATCCCTCTGACCAACTTGGCTGAAGATCCTGCTCGCTTCAATGTACGCCCGCAGATACTCCATCGAGTTGACAGTGCGTTCCGGGCTCACCGGGAAGTCATCAAAGTCCATTTGCTACTCCTGCGACCTGAGGGCAGCTAGTCATGGGCAACTCGAAATAGGGCAGATCGCCTTTGTCTCTCACTGGATAGGCAACCATCCCCAGCGACAAATAAAACGGCACTGCTTTCGGCAGTGCATGTAAGCAGTAGCCAGGACGCAGTCCTAGTACTTGAACTGCGTAATCGCGCACGAAGTCAATCATGAGACGTCCGACTCCTTTGAATCTACGATCCACCATGGGATTCACGCGATTCCATGGCGCCGCAGCAACGTACTCGATGTAAAAGATGTTCTTTCCATCGATGACGCTATCTTTCGGGTGGTAGATCAGACATGCGCACTGCGGCTGTCCTTCAGCCATAAGAAAGAACCACAGATACTCGTCCGAGCGATACGCAAGCGACTTTCTAAGCCACTCCCAGTGGGAGTCATCAAGCTGGACGCCCTCGAGAACGACCGCAAGTTCATCCTCATCCAGATTCAAGGAGGCGATGAACTTGATCAGCTCACCATTGAATGCCCCCCATTGGCCATCACATGCGTTGGCCACCTGAATATTCCAGCCACCATGAATCGTATAGTCCACGAGCTCGCCGTCGCTCTTTGCGACCTGACCAGCGGCGAGCATAGGCCCATTCATAATCGGGCCCGGCTGAGCGTCTAGAAACGCTTTTATGTCCGCAATAGTCAGCATCCTTTCCCCTAAGCAGCCTTCCATGAGCACTTACGATAGCGTATTTGTGATTTCCGTCAAATTTATGGAGATTCCGAGGACCCTGGCCCACCATCCAAGACAAAAGGCTAGGCGAATGCTTGGCTTTTTTTCTTTGCGCCACTCGCGCCGCCTCGCCAAAGAAAAAGCCCGCCGGCACGAGGGCCGACGGGCTGGGAGAGCAAAGTATCGCGTGGATCAGAACTTGTAGCTGACGCCCAGCAGGTAGCTGCGGCCCCACTCGACGTATTCCAGCGGACGGTCCTTGGTGCCGGCGTAGGTCTGGTAGGCCTCGTCGGTCAGGTTACTGGCCTGGAACAGCACGCTCAGGCCACCGAGCGCATGCCCGTCCGGGAACGAGTAGCTGACCTGCGCATCGGTGATGTTCTCGCCGACCACGTAGCGCAGCGTGCGGTTGCCGTTGAAGTTGCCGATCTCACCGATGAAGTCCGAACGCCGACGCTGGTTGATGCGCGCCTCGAAGCCATTCTTCTCGAAGTACACCGTCAGGTTGTAGACCCGCTTGGACAGGCCCGGCAGATCGATGTCGCCTGCACCCACGCTGGACGCACTCTCCGGGTCGCGGATCTGGATGTTGCTGTCGTTGAACGTGGCACTGGCCACCGCACCGAAGCCCTCCAGCGCATCGCTGAACATGTCGAACGGCAGCGATGCCGACAGCTCCAGGCCCTGCAGCGTGCCACCCTCGCCGTTCACCGGCCGCGAGTAACTGCCCGTCGGGTTGACACCGACGCCCGGGAAATTCGGGTGCGGCGGGATGTCGGACGTATAAGCGGACAGGTCGTAGAACGGGTCGGTCTGCGTGTAGATGTAGGTCTGCAGATCCTTGTAGAAATACGCCGCGGCCACGTACGCCTTGGTGCCGAAGTACTTCTCGTACGACACGTCGAACGCATACGCCCGCCACGGATCCAGCATCGGATTGCCGCCGCTGGCGAAGCTGTTGCGCAGGCCGGTGCCGTTGTTCTGGTCCGGGCCGTCGGACGCCGTCACTTCCAGCGAAGCGCGCAGCTGGTCCACGCGCGGGCGCGCCACCTGCTTGGCCAGCGCGACACGCACGGTCTGGTCGTTATCGAAACCGAATGCCAGGTTCATGCTCGGCAGCACGTCGGTGAAGGTCTTGCCCATGTGGATGGGCTGCGGATTGCTGCCGCCACTGAGCCTGATCGCGTCGGAAGCCTGGTCGACGTGCTGGACCTGCACGCCGGCATTGCCGCGTACGCTGACGCCGCCCCACTCGGTGTCGATGTTGCCGCGCACGTAGGCCGTGGTGGTCTTCTCACGCACGTCCCATGCCTTGGCGACGAGATACGGGAACGCGCTGTCGCTCGGCTCGAAGGTCATGTAGCGCGCGACCGCTGCGGGCACGTTCCAGGACGGGATGTAGCCGATGCCGGCAAAGCCGAGGTCGACCGGACGGTACTGCAGATCGGACCCGATAGCCGTGATGCCCTGCGCGCCAAGGTTGATGTTGGCCTCGGGCTGACGCTTGTTCTTCTCGCGGTCGGCGTAGTTCAGGCCGACATCGATGTCGGTCATCCAGGACAGGAACCCGGGGGCCGGCAGGGACGCGGCCAGCTTGCCCGTGCGGAGTTCATCGACCACGCTCGGCACCTTGCCGTAGCCCGAGCCGTAGATCGTGCCGGTCAGGTACAGCGACTCCGGATTCGAGTAGTCGCGCCCGGGATTGATCTGCGAGAACCCGTTGTTCCTGAGCTGCAGCTGGAGCGTGTCCAGCTGCGGCGCCGGCAGCATCTGGGTGTTGTTCTCGAGATTGAGCTCGTCACGCTTGGCGCGGGACCAGGCCACGTCGGCGATGATCCGCACCTGGCCGGTCGTGAACTCGTTGTTCCATCCGAAGGCGTTGATCTCGTCTTCGCGACGGTTGTACATGCCGCGCACCAGCGGATACACGTTGCCGACGGTGCCGCCAGTGAAGGTGTTGTTGCCGTTGATGACCGGATTAGTGACGTCCAGACGGCCATAGCCGCCGTTGTAGTCGCCGATATGCACTTCAAACTGGTTGGCCGTATCGACCTGCTCGGCTTCCGAATGGAACAGGTCCAGCGTGCTCGTCCACGCATTCGACGGACGGAACTGCACCGTGGCCATCACGCCATCACGCTTGGTTTCGCCGGTGCGGCGCAGCGCCTTGATGCCGTCGGAATAGAACGTGCCGGCCGGCACGCCCGGGCGCCAGTTGTCGCCGATGGCCTGCCACGGCTCATACAGGCCCACCTGGTTTTCCTGGATCGGCGTGGTGGTATGCGAATAGCCAATCGAGAAGCCGAACGTGCGCGCTTCATTCTGGGTGATGTAGCTGGCGTTGATGCGCTCGCCGTAGGCGGACGCATCGGCCGCCGCGCCGAGCGAGTTGCGCTGGCCGCGCACACCGACGGTGCCCACCGGCGCATCGAAGCTCAACGGGCGCACGGTCTGCATGTCGATGGTGCCCGACAGGCCCTGGCCGATGAGGCCGGCATCGGGCGTCTTGTATACCGTCACGCCGCCGACCAGCTCGGACGGATACTGGTCGAACTCGACGCTGCGGTTGTCGCCGGTGCTGACCATCTCGCGGCCGTTGAGCAGCGTGGTGGAGAAGTCGGGCGACAGACCGCGCACGCTGATCACCTGCGCGCGACCCGCGACGCGTTGCGCGGCCAGGCCGGGCAGACGGCCGATGGATTCGCCGATGCTGACATCCGGCAGCTTGCCGATGTCTTCGGCGGATACCGCCTCGACGATGGAGGTGGAATCGCGCTTGACCGAAATGGCGCTCTCGATGCCGCGGCGGATGCCCGTCACCACCACCGTTTCCAGCTCGGTGGCATCGGTCGATTGCGTCTGTTCGTCGGCGGTTTCGGCGGTCTGGGCCTGTACGCCCGTCGCGGTGAGCGCGATGGCGGACGCCAACGCCGCGCTCAGCAGGTTGCGCTTGAGTTGCATGTTCCCCTCTCCAAGGACGTTGTATGCGATGAACCGGGTACGTCGCACGATGCGATCGCCCGGGTCTGCCACGCCAGGGGCAAGTGCCCCGAAACGTGCGGCAATGGTAGTGGCGCACGCAGCTGCACAATCCGCGCTGCATACGTATTCATGCATATTCCACGCCGTGATGTAACACGCGTTCCGCGCGCACGGACGACCGCGCGCATGCACGATGCAAGGCATCGCCGCGGTCGTTCAGGCAACAGGTCTCCGCATGCGCAGCGCAGTCATGCGGGCGCGCGTGAAAGGCGTGAAGGGCGTGGATGTCCGCTGCCGTCAGGGCCGCAGCAGGAAACCCAGCGGCACTTCGATGCGGCCGCGCCAGGCGGCCTCGTTGTGGGTGGCGCCCAGATAACGGTGGCTCAGCAGATCCACGCCGGGACGATATCCACGCGCCCGCATCACACTGTCGACACGCTGCTGGTAGGGCTCGTACATCGCGTCGATGGCCTCGGTGCCATAGTCGAAGTAGAAGCGGTTGCCCCCGGGCGCAGGCAGGTGCTGCGCCAGATAGCCTTCGACGATGCCGCCGGCGATCGGCCAGTGCGTGGATACGCACCCTGCCCCGCCGAACACCTGCGGATATTCCAGCACCGCGTACGCCGAAATCAGGCCACCCATGCTGGACCCCATCACGAACGTGTCCGCCGGGCCGGTGAGCGTGCGGTACTGTGCATCGATGAACGGCTTCAGTTCGGTGACGAGGAAGGCGAGATAGTCGTCCGCGACGATCTCGGCCGTCGGGAACGGCGGATCGCCTGGCGTGGGAATGAACGTCTCGCCGTGGATGGCCTTGCGCGGCATGTATTCCTGCAGGCGCTTGGGCGTGTTCCATACGGCGACAACGATGGCGGCGCGTGCATGTCCGTTGGCGATCAGGCGCGTCATCGCCTCGTCCACGCCCCAGTCCACGCGGGTGTAGGACGTCGACGGGTCGAACACGTTCTGGCCATCGTGCATGTAGAGCACGGGATAGCGTGCGCCGTCCGCTTCCATGTAGCCCGGTGGCAACCAGACGTCCACGTTCCTCGCCGCGACGTGGCGGGAAGGGAACTGCGCGTGACGCAGCAGCGTGCCGGTGACGCCTTCGCCCGTCACCGCCTGCGCGGCGGCGATGGAGGCTGCGCGGTCTTGCGCCTGCGCGATGAACGACGCGGCCACCAGCAACAGCGCGATCCCGATCCTGCCCAGACACATGCCCATCGTCGCGTCCCGTTGCTTCAGTCGATGAGGGCGTAGTACACGCCGCGGGGCGGGAGCATCAGCCCGCCATCCTGCAGGGTGCCGGACGGCAGGCCGTGGCTGTCGACCGCGCTCGGCACGATGCCTTCCGGCAACGCCCACGAGACCTCCTGCGACGACAGGTTGAACACCACCAGCATCGCCGCGCCCCCGGTTTCGCGCACGAACGCGAGCACCGGCTCGGGGGCATCCAGGAAGCGGATGCTGCCCACGCGCAATGCAGGCTGGCTGCGTCGCCACGCGAGGAAGCGCCGCACCTGGTTGAGGATGGAGCCGGCATCGGCTTCCTGCGCGGCGACGTTGATCGCGCGGTGTTCCGCCGGGATCGGCAACCACGGATTGCCGTGGCTGAAGCCGGCCTGCTCGCCATCGTTCCACGGCATCGGCGTACGGCAACCATCGCGGCCCTTGAAGTTCGGCCAGAACGTCTTGCCGTAGGGATCCTGCAACGCTTCGTAGGGCACATCGGCTTCTGGAAGCCCGAGTTCTTCGCCCTGGTACAGGCAGACCGAGCCCCGCAGCGAACACACCAGGGCGACCAGCTGCGCCGCCAAGGCCGGCGACGCATCACCGTTGCCCCAGCGCGTGACCGCACGCTGGACGTCGTGGTTGGAGACGGCCCAGCAGGGCCAGCCTTCGAGCATCGCGGCTTCCAGCCGCTCGACCGTGTCGCGGATGTAGCCGGCGCTGCCGTCATCGGTCAGCAGTTCGAAGCTGTAGCCCATGTGCAGGCGCTGGTCACTGACGTACTCGGCGGTGGTGGCGAGCGAGTCCTCCGACGAGATTTCACCCAGCGCGGCCGCGTCCGGATAGCGGTCCAGCAGGCCGCGCAAGCGCTCCAGGAACGGGATGTTCTCCGGCTGCGTGTTGTTGAAATAGTGGTACTGGTACGCGTACGGATTGTCGGGACTGAAGCCGCGCCCCACCCGCTTTTCCTTCGGCTTGGGCGGGTTGTCGCGCAACTGCGCGTCGTGGAAGCAGAAGTTGATCGCGTCCAGCCGCAGGCCGTCCACGCCCTTGTCGAGCCAGAACTGCACATTGTCCAGCGTGGCCTGCTGCACCGCCGGGTTGTGGAAGTTCAGATCGGGCTGGCTGGCGAGGAAGTTATGCAGGTAGTACTGCTCGCGGCGTGGCTCCCAGCGCCAGGCCACGCCACCGAACAGCGACATCCAGTTGTTGGGTGGTGTGCCGTCTTCCTTCGGATCGGCCCACACGTACCAGTCGGCCTTGGGGTTGGTGCGGCTCTCGCGGCTCTCCTTGAACCACGCATGGTCCACCGAACAGTGGCTCAGCACCTGGTCGATCATCACCTTGACGCCCAGCGAGTGCGCCTTGGCGAGCAGGCGATCGAAATCGGCCAGCGTGCCGAACAGCGGGTCCACGTCTCGGTAGTCGGCGATGTCGTAGCCGAAGTCCGCCATCGGCGACTTGAAGAACGGCGAGATCCAGATCGCGTCCACGCCCAGGCCGGCGATGTAGTCGAGCTTCTCGACGATGCCCGGCAGGTCGCCCACGCCATCCCCGTTGGTGTCCAGGAAGCTGCGGGGGTAGATCTGGTAGATCACCGCGCCACGCCACCAGTTGTTCTTCGTCATCGATGCACCCGTCCGCAATGCGCGGCGCACCCCTCCGGTGCGCTCGGCGGGCGCCACTATTCCACGAGCCACCCGCATGCGTGAGAGGAGGTCGTCATGGGCGTGCATGAATACGTATGCAGATGGCATGACGCGTGCGCCATGCAGTGCGCGCGCCCGATCACCGACGAAGGTTGCGTGATGCCCTGAAAGCCATGTGGCACAAGGACTTTTGCGTTGGGCACGTGCGAAGGAACGGAGCAGACGTTCGCTGTCGCGCATGCACGCGTTGTTTGCGGTGCAGCATGGAATCGTCCGCGCTTGCCTGCAAGATGCCGCCACGCCCGCCACCACGCGTGCCCACTTCCGACCGCATCGCACTGCCAGGGACCCCGATGACCGCCAAGCCCCGCCTGTCCTTCTGGCAGATATGGAACATGTCGTTCGGCTTCCTCGGCATCCAGTTCGGTTTCGCGCTGCAGGGTGGCTTCATGTCGCGGATCTTCCAGACCCTGGGCGCGGAGAAGGACGCGTTGCCGCTGCTGTGGATCGCTGCGCCGCTCACGGGCCTGCTGGTGCAGCCGGTCATCGGCTATTTCAGCGACCGCACCTGGCATCCCCGACTGGGACGGCGGCGCCCCTACTTCCTCGCGGGTGCGATCCTCAGTTCGATCGCGCTGGTCTTCATGCCGCACTCGCCCACGTTGTGGATCGCGGCCGGCCTGTTGTGGGTCCTGGACGCGAGCATCAACATCAGCATGGAACCCTTCCGTGCGCTCGTGGCGGACAAGCTGCCGGAGAGCCAGCGCTCCTACGGTTTCGTGTTGCAGACCCTGATCATCGGCATCGGCACGTGGGTCGCCAGCAACCTGCCGTGGTTTATCACGCAACTCGGGGTGTCCAACGAGGCGGGCCCGGGCGTGGTGCCCCCGTCGGTGAAGATCGCCTTCGCGATCGGCGCCTTCGTCTTCATGGCCAGCATCCTGGTCACCATCCTGACCACGCGCGAGTATCCGCCGGACGATCTGGAGCGCTTCCACGCCGACAAGCGTGCGCAGGGCAACGTGGCCAGCGAGATCGCCCGGCATGTCGCGCACATGCCGGCGCAGATGCGGCGCCTGGGTATGGTGCAGTTCTTCAGCTGGCTGGCGTTCTTCGCGATGTGGAGCATGGCCACGCCGGGCCTGACGGAACATGTCTTCAACGCGCCGGCACCGGATCCAGCGGCATTCAACATGGCGGTGCCTGCACAGGCGGCGGCCTTCCAGTCGGCCAATGCGGCGTTCCAGGATGCTGCCGACCTCGTGGGGTCGTACATGGGCTACTACGGCCTGTCGTCGATGCTGGTGGCGCTGCTGCTCAGCTTCTATGCCGCCCGCTTCCCGCTCAATCGCAAAGCCGTGCATGCAGGCTCGCTTGTCCTCGGCGGCGCGGGCTTCCTGTCGATGTGGTGGGTGCCGCACCCGGCCTGGCTGATCGCCTCGTTCGCGCTGGTGGGCGTGGCGTGGGCCAGCATCCTGTCGATGCCGTACGCGCTGCTGTCCAGCCATGTACCGGCGGAGAAGATGGGCATCTACATGGGCATCTTCAACATGTTCATCGTGGTCCCGCAGATCGTCGCGGCCACGCTGCTGGGCCCGGCACTGCGCGCATTCTTCGCCAATGAAGCGATCTTCGCGCTCGTCATCAGCGGCGTCAGCCTGCTGCTGGCCGCCCTGGCCCTGGCCCGCGTGCACGAAACGCCGGACGCCCCCGCCCCCATTTCCTCGCAGGCCCACTGATGAAGTACACCCATCGTTCCCTCGCTGCCGCACTGGCGGTCCTGCTGTCCGCGCCATGCACCGTGCTGGCCGCCGACGCGTTCTACGGCACCACCGAGCCCTTCGCGAAAGAAGCCGTGTACTTCGTGCTGACCGACCGCTTCATCAACGGTGATCCGTCGAACGACCATCGTGACCAGGGCGGCAAGAACCCGACCTTCGACCGCGCCACCCCCGGTGCGCCCGAAGGCCAGACCGACAACGTCGGTTACCTGGGCGGCGACTTCAAGGGCGTGCTCGACAACGCCGGCTACATCCGCGACCTGGGCTTCACCTCGGTGTGGATCACCCCGATCATCGACAATCCGGACGAAGCCTTCACCGGCGGCGAGGAAGTGAAGTGGGCCGGCATGTTCACCGACCGCGGCAAGACCGGCTACCACGGCTACTGGGGCATCAACTTCTACAGGCTGGACGAGCATCTGCCCAGCGAAGGACTCGATTTCGCCGGCTTCACGAAAGCGATGAAGGAGCAGAAGCTCGACGTGGTACTCGACATCGTCGGCAACCACGGCTCGCCCGCCTACTCGATGCCGAAGATGCAGCCGCAGTACGGCAAGATCTGGGACCAGAACGGCAAACTGATCGCCGATCATCAGAACCTCGACCCCGACAGGCTGGACCCGCGCCGCAAGCCGATGCACGCGTTCTACAACACCGGCGGTGGTTTGGCGCAGCTGTCCGACTTCAACGAAAACAACCCGGCCGTCATGGAATACCTGGTCGGCGCCTACGAGCAGTGGATCGACCAGGGCGCGGCCGCGTTCCGCGTGGACACCATCGCCTGGATGCCGCATGCGTTCTGGAAGGAATTCGCCGACCGCATGCGTGCGAAGAAGCCGGGCTTCTTCATGTTCGGAGAGAACTTCAACTACGACGCCGCCAGCATCGCCGGTCACACCTGGGCCCGCAACGGCAGCTACAGCGTGCTGGATTTCCCGCTGAAGGGAAAACTGGCCGAAACCTTCGAGAAGCCGGGCACCAGCTACGAGGAGATCGGCAAGGCGCTGTACCTGGAAGACGGTCCGTACGCGAACCCGTACGACCTGATGACCTTCTACGACAACCACGACATGGCGCGCATGAACGCCACGGACGCGGGGTTCATCGATGCCCACAACTGGTTGTTCACCGCGCGCGGCATCCCGGTGATCTACTACGGGTCGGAGGTCGGCTTCGAGCGTGGCCGAGCGGAACATGCCGGCAACCGCAACTACTTCGGTCAGGACCGCATCGACGCTGCGCCGCAGAGCCCGATCTTCGCCCCCTTGAAGCGCATCGCCCAACTGCGCCGCGATACACCCGCACTGCAGCGCGGCCTCCAGCTCAACGTGCGCATGAAGGGCGACCAGGCGATCTTCTACCGCGTGCTGCAGCACGAAGGCGTCAACCAGACCGCACTAGTGCTGCTGAACAAGGCGGATGCACCAGCGAAGCTGTCGGTATCCGATCACCTGCAGACCGGCACCTGGCGCGATGCGTTCACCGGCAAGACCCAACGCGTGCGCAACCGCCTGCAAGCGGAGGTGCCGGCGCACGGCGCGCGCGTGTTCCTGCTGGACGCGCCGATCACGCGCGCCGATACGCGCGCGCGCCTGGCCGAGCTGATGGCACGCAAGGCGCCCAAGGCGGATTGAAGTCAGCGCCTTCTGTACTGTAGGAGCGACGTAAGTCGCGACCGCAGACCACGCATGCCATGAACGCGTGTTGGCGTATTCGCAACGAAATTTCGTCCAGGACATCGAGCGCCAAAGCGAGCTTATGGCATCCGGTCGCGACTTACGTCGCTCCTACAACCGCAAACTCACTTCGCCGCCGTCGACCCGCGCAGCGCCAGCCTGACCGGGATGGTCTGGCTCTCCGCCGGTTCTCCGTTGATCAGGGCCAGCAGGGTTTCCACCAGCAGGGCGCCGGCGCGTTTGGTGTCCTGCTGCACCGTGGACAGGCCGGGGTTGACGAAGCTGGCCAGCGGAATGTCATCGAAACCGGCCACGGCGACGTCCTCCGGCACGCGCAGGCCGCGTTCGAGCAAGGCTTTCATCGCGCCCGCCGCGATCAGATCGCTGGCCGCGAAGATCGCATCGAAAGGCACCCCACGCGCGAGCAGTTCGCAGGCGGCTTCATGGCCGGACTGCTCGGTGGTGATGGCATCCACCTGCAGGGCGGTGTCCGCGTCCACGCCTGCGGATTCCAGTGCCTGCCGGTGCCCGAGGTAGCGCTCGAAGAACTCCGGATAGTGGTTCGATGCATGTCCGAGGAAGGCGATGCGCTGTCGCCCCTGCGCGATCAGGTGGGCGGTGATGTCATGCCCGCCCTGGGTGTTGTCGCAGCCGATCGACACACCCGGCGTATCCGGCTGCACCGCGCCCCAGCGCACGAAATGGGTGCCCTGCTCCACCAGCCGCTCCAGCCGGCCGCGTGACTCCAGGTAGTCTCCGTAACCGAGCAGGATGATGCCGTCGGCCTTCTTGCTGTCTTCGTAATCGGCCTGCCAGTCGTTGGACAGCTGCTGGAACGAGATCAGCAGGTCGTAACCGCGCAGCGCGCAGGCACGGGTGATGCTGCCCAGCATGGACAGGAAGAACGGGTTGATGGACGACTCATCCGGGGTGGGATCTTCGAAGAACAGCAGCGCCAGCGTGCCGGAATGCTGGCGGCGCAGGTTGGAGGCGTTCTTGTCGACCTTGTAGTTCAGTTGCTCGGCGATGGCCAGGATGCGCTTGCGCGTCTCCTCGTTGACCATCGGGCTGCCGCGCAGCGCGCGCGACACGGTGGGCTGGGACACGCCGGCCAGGTGGGCGATGTCCAGCGATGTGGCTTTCCCCTTGATGGGCGCGATCACGGACGGCTTCGGATACGGACTGCGGAGGACCGGATCATGCCACGCCCGACGGCCGGGGGCGATCCGGGAGCGCGAGGCTTACCCGGCCTTTCCGCACCCCTGTGGGAGCGACGTGAGTCGCGAAAGGCCTGCGGCAACGCCTCATCGCGACTTATGTGGCTCCCACAAGAGCAGCCTCCCCCACAGCTCAGGAATTGGCCTGACCCGTCCGCGCGGTGCCATGCAGCTGGACGCCGTCGGCGTCGGTGATGCTGACGGACACATCGATGCCGTGACGCACGCTTTCGGTCACCACGCAGAAGTTCTCGAACTGGGCCAGGATGCGCTCCAGCGACGCATGCGCCGCGCCCGCTTCTGCAAGCCGGATGTCGGCATGGATGTGTCCCACGCGCAGCCTGCCCTGCTCGTTGCGCACCAGCTCCGCGGTGGCGCGGGTCACCAGCTTGCCCGGCGTGTTCTTGAACTTGCGCAGCGCGAACAGGAGGCTGGCCGACAGGCAGTTGGCCACGGCCGACACCAGCAGCCGCGTCGGGTTCGGCCCCTCGCCCTTGCCCAGCGGCTCGGGTTCGTCGGTCATCAGCTCGGCGATGGTGGTGTCGTCGAAGCGGATGCGGAAGGCGTAGTCGTCTTCCTGCTCGAGGGTGATGCTGACCGTCTGGGATTCGCTCATGGGAGACTCCGTTGGAAAGGGGAATGGGCGATGGCCCGGATCATGCAGTCGCGCGGCGATTCCAGGGCATCCATGCCAGCACGCGTGCCATGCCGCAGAATCCACTGACACCCGCGAACACCAGCCCCGCCCCCACGAATCCGGACAGCAGCAGCCAGTACGGCGATGCCAACACAGAAAGCAGAACGCCCGCCAGCACCAGCGCCCCGGCCGCGATCTGCACCTGGCGCATCAGTTCGATCGGCTGGGTGCGATCCGCGCGCACCGGCAGGCCTGCCTGCTTCCACGCTTCCAGCCCGCCCTCCAGCAGGAAGGCATCGCCTCCGGCGGCCGCCGCGAGTTGTGCCGCATTGGCCTGTGTGCGTGCACCGGAGCGGCAGTGGAACACGACCGCTGCCGCCGTGCCCTTCTGCAAGGGTATGCCCGTGCCCGAGACCGGCCAGAGGATGGCGCCGGGAATATGTTCGCGCGCGTGTTCGTCGGGATTGCGGATATCCACCAGCACGGCACCCATGACACGCATCTCGTGCGCTTGCTGCGGAGAAATCGAAGGAATCGTCATCGTGTTGCCCTCAGGGACAGTAGAGATCTTTCAGCACCGTGATCAGGCGCACCAGGCGCGGATCGGCGATGCGGTAGTACACCGTCTGCGCTTCGCGCCGGCTGTCCACCAGCCCGTCGTCGCGCAGCCGCGCCAGGTGTTGCGAAAGCGCCGACGGGCTGAGCCCGACCTCCTGCGCCAGCGCGCCCGCACTGCACTCGCCCCGCGCGACCAGCGTGCACAGGACCAGTAAGCGGCCATCGTGGCCCAGCGCACGCATCAACGCGGCGGCTTCTGCGGCGCTGGCACGCATCTGGTCCAGTTCACGTTGTCTGAAAGGCATCGGGCACGCTTTACTTTAGTGTTTACTTAATTTAGTCTAGTCTAAATTAAAAAACAATCCCTCCCGGGAGGACACATGCAGATTCCCGTCACGCACGCCCAGTTCGATGAAGCCACCAACACCATCAGCTACGTGGTGTGGGACCCCGCCACCCGGCAGGCGGCCATCATCGACCCGGTGCTGGACTACGACCACCGTTCGGGCCACGCCTCGCACCGTTCCGCCGATGCCCTGCTCGCCTTTGTTGCGGAACAGGGATTGACGGTTGCGTGGATCCTGGAGACGCACGCGCACGCCGACCACCTCAGTGCGGCGCCCTGGCTGAAAGAGAAGACCGGGGCACCGATCGGCATCGGCGAACACATCCGCGATGTGCAGCGCACGTTCGCGCCCGTGTTCGGGCTGGCCGACGTCAGCGGCGATGGACGGGAATTCGACCGGCTGTTCCGCGATGGCGAGACGTTCGCGCTCGGCGGGCTGGAGGTCCGCGTCATGCATACCCCAGGCCATACGCCGGCCTGCGTGTCCTATCGGATCGGCGACGCGGTGTTTGTCGGTGACACGCTGTTCATGCCCGACTACGGCACCGCGCGCGCCGACTTTCCCGGCGGCGATGCCCGCACCCTGTACCGTTCGATCCACGCACTGCTGTCGCTGCCGGACGACACGCGCCTGTTCCTGTGCCACGACTACAAGGCACCGGGTCGCGACCACTACGCGTGGGAAACCACCGTCGCCGACGAGAAGGCACGCAACGTGCACATCGGCGGTGGCGTGACCGAAGAGGATTACGTGAAGATGCGCGAAGCGCGCGACGCAACGCTGGCGGCGCCTGTGTTGCTGCTGCCATCGCTGCAGGTCAACATCCGGGCCGGACAATTGCCCGAGCCCGAAGCCAGCGGGCGGCGTTACCTGAAGATCCCGCTGGATATCTGAGGCGCGTCAGCCGCCAGCGCCCGACGGCGCGGGATGCGCGGCCACACCCTGGCCGCAGTCCGCGCCCAGCAGGCGCGATTGCTTCAGCCAGGCGGGATCCGGGTAGTACGCGAACACGAACGAGCCGCCGCGGATGCTGTCGATCAACGGCCGCGCCACTGCCGCACGCACGGCCGGACAGCCGAGACTGCGCCCCAGGCGCCCCTGTGCACGGATCAGGGCATCGCTGACATAGGGTGCGCCATGGATGACGATGGCGCGTTCGCGCGCGTTGTCGTTGAAGCCGGGCTCCAGCCCCTGCAACCGCAGCGAGTAGCCGTTGGCACCGCTGTAGGACTCCTGGGTGACGAACGAGCCGAGGCTCGACATGTAGCTGCCGTTCGCGTTGGAGAACCGGGTGGCCAGGTTCTCGCCGGTATTGCGCCCATGCGCCACCAACTCTTCGAACAGCAGGCGCTGGCGCTCGAGATCGAACACCCACATGCGCGGCTGGGTGGAAGGACGCGAATAGTCGATCACGCTGAGCCGGTGCGCGGGGACAGGTTCACCGCGCCGGATCGAACACGTCATCGCCCGGGCTGCCATCGAGAGCACCTTCCGGTCGAGCGCCGGCGCGGCGCGGTGTAGCGCGTCGATCAGGTGTTCGGCAGACCCCGGCGACGGTGGCCCGGCGGTGGCCGTGCCCGCCAGCGAGAGACCCGGCACGACAATGCAGCAGGACAGAAGGCGACGGAACGGGGTCATGACGGACATCCGGCGGGGGAAGAAAACGCCGGCATCCCGATTCCGTCCGCAAGGCTCAGCGTACGGCCGGTGTGGGGCCGGCTTCATCGGATTCCAAGACCGGCACCGTCCCCTGTTCGGCTGGCGTTGCGCGCACGCCCGGCAGGTCCGACAGCAACACCGTCGTGCCCGGTGTCAGGATGCCGTACAGCCGGCGCGCGAAAGCCTGGGGAATCCAGAACGCATCACCCAACGAGCGCAGCGGCGGCATCGGCGCACCTTCTTCGCCCAGCACGCGATGGGCGACCCAGCGGTACTCCTTCTGCTGGGGATCCAGCAGGCTGGGAATGTCTTCCTTCTCGGTGGTCATCACCAGCAGGACCGTGCCGTTGAGGGCGAAATCGGCCACCTTCTGCAACGGCGCCGCACCGATCAGCACGCCGTTGCGCAGCACGGACACGCGCTGGTCGTGCAGGCTGACCAGGATGCTGACCGGGCCTTCCGGCGATGCCGCTTCGTTCCAGTAGACCTCGTAGGCCGACAGTTCCGGATGCGCCGCCTCGCCACCCGAGGTGACCGGTGCAAGCACCGCCGGGTGCACCACGCTGGCCGGTGATGCCTTCGCGTTCGCCACCACCACCGAGTCGCCGAAGTGCGTGATGCCGAACAGCTTCTCGGCGAAGGCCTGCGGCAAGCGCACGCACCCATGCGAAGCGGGATAGCCTGGCAGATGGCCTCCGTGCAGCGCTATACCGTCCCACGTCAGCCGCTGCATGTACGGCATCGGTGCGTTGTTGTAGAGGTTGGAACGGTGGTCCTTGTTCTTCTGCAGGATGGTGAACACGCCGGTCGGCGTGTCCTTGCCCGCCTTGCCCGAACTGATCGTCGACACCCCGATCGCGATGCCGTTGCGATACACGTAGGCACGCTGTTCGTCCAGGCTGACGACCAGCACCACGGGGCCCTCGGGCGCGATCTGCGGATACCAGAGGAATTCGCCCGGCTGCAGCGCGCGGACATCGGGCGGCGAGACGGCGGATTGCGCGTGGGCGGCGAATGGGGCGGCGCCAGCCAGCAACGCGGCCAGCAGGAGGGCGGACGAAAGGGTGCGTTTCATGGGCGCGAGCTTATCGCAGGTGGATCGTGCATCCAGGATCGCGACGCCATCCTGTAGGAGCGACGTCAGTCGCAGACCGTGCGCCCGTGACCGTTCGGAAGCCTTGTCCACATCGTTTCCCCCACCCACGAGAAAGATCACTCCATCAGGCCGTGCGGTCGCGACTGACGTCGCTCCTACAAGGCGTTCTGCAGCCGGGTTATGCCAGCAGGCGCTCGCGCAAGGCGTCGTATTCGGCGGGAATCGGGGCTGCCTGTGCAGGACGCGCCAGCAGGTCCGCCAGCGCGGGCGGCACGTCGACGGTCCGCCCGATCAGCGGCTCCACCACGCTCTCGAACTTGGCCGGGTGCGCCGTGGCCGCCACCGCCCAGTCGCCTTGCTCGCCCTGCGCACGCAGGTCTTCCAGCACTTTGATCGCCGTGGCGGTGTGCGGGCAATGCACCTCACCGTGGTCGCGGTAGCGCCGCGCGATCACTTCGCGAATGGTGGCGTCGTCGACATGGGCCGCCGTGAAGGCGGCGCGCAATGCTGCATCGTCGCTGCCGAACAGCCAGCGCAACCGCTCGAAGTTGCTGGGCGCGCCCACGTCCATCGCGTTGGCCAGGGTCGCAATGCTTGAGGCCGGCGCGTAGTCGCCGCCGCCGAAGAAATCCGGCAGCACGCGATTGGCGTTGGTCGCCAATGCAATGCGCCCCAGCGGCACGCCCAGCGCACGCGCCAGGATCGCGGCCAGCGCATTGCCCAGGTTGCCGGTGGGAATCACGAGGTTCAGTACCCGCCCGGTCGCCGCACGATGCGTCAACGCCGCATGCGCGTAGTAGCTCATCTGCGGCAGCAGGCGCCCCAGGCTGATGCTGTTGGCGGAACTGAGCGGCGCTTGCGCCTGCAGGTCGGCATCGCTGAGGGCGCGCTTCACCAGGGCCTGGCAGTCGTCGAACGAACCGGCCACCCGCAGCGCCGTGATGTTGTCGCCGAAGCATCCCAACTGGTGCGCCTGCCGTGGCGACACCCGACCGTCGGGATACAGCACCACCACGCGCAACCCGGGCTGGCGATGAAAGGCAGCGGCCACGGCCGCGCCGGTATCGCCCGAGGTGGCCACCAGGATGGTCAGCGGCTTGGCTTCATGCCGGCGCAGGCGTGCCATCGCGGCGGCAAGGAAGCGTGCACCGAAATCCTTGAACGCCGCCGTGGGTCCGTGGAACAGCTCCAGCACGTAATCGTCCGGCGTCCCGAGCGAGACCAGTGGCGCGGGAAAATCGAATGCCTCCCGGCAGATCGCCGGCAATTCAGCCGCCAGCGCATCGCCTTGGAAGAAGGGCGCGAGCAGGGCGGCGGCCGTATCCGCGACATCGCTTCCCGGCGACAGATCGCGAGGTGGCGGCAGCGCTTCGGGCACGTACAGCCCGCCATCGGGCGCCAACCCGGCGGCGATGGCCTGGCTGAGCGTGGCAACGGGCGCGGCGTGTCGAGTGGAAATGAAGTTCATCTGGAAGGTGACCTGTAGGGGAGCCGCCCTGCCAGGCGGCTCGACCGGAAATGGAGAAGGCTCAGTGCGCGGACAGCAGTTCGGCACCGGTCGCGTTGATCGGCGACACCCAGGCCTGGCTGTCGAAGCCGGCCGCTGTGAACGCGGCCTGCACGAGAGGCACTGCCGCTTCCGCCTCGCCACGCGACTCGAACCACGCGAACACGCTGGGACCGGCGCCTGAAATGCTGGCCCCCATCGCATCGGCTTCCAGCGCGGCGCTTTTCGCCGCATCGAAGCCGACGATCAGCGGTGCACGGCGGGGTTCGACCAGCACGTCACGCAACCCTGCACGCACGAGCGCTGCATCGCCTGCATGGCAACCCGCGAGCACCAGCGCCAGGTTCGCGCTCTGCGCCACGAAGTCCTTCAGTTCGTAGCTTCCCTGCAGGGCAGCGCGCGCGCGCCGGGTTTCCAGGATGGCGTCCGGATGCACCAGCACGCTGTGCCAATGCTCCGGCACGGGAACGCGCACCAGGTGTTCGGATGTCGACAGCACCAGGCCGCCCAGCAGCATCGGACCGAGGTTGTCGCCGTGCCTGCCGCCGCTGGCCACCGCCTCGCCTACCAGCGCATGCGGATACAGCTGCTCCCGGCTCAGCGGCGTTTCCAGCAGGGCATTGGCTGCCACCAGTGCCGCGACGCAGGAGGCTGCAGACCCGCCCATGCCCGAGCCAAGCGGAATGCCCTTCTCGATCTCCACCTCGAAGCCGAAAGGCAGCGCCAGCGCCTCGCGCAGCGAGATGAGCGCCGCGCCTGCGGTATTGCCCGGCGCATCCAGCGGCAGGTCCACCGTGGCGCCGCGGATGGTGGCGATACGCACCTCCGGCGCATCGATGCGGCGCACGCCCACCGTATCGCCGACCCCCTCGATCACGTGACCGAGGATGTCGAACCCGACGCCCACGTTGCCCACCGACGCCGGCGAAAACGCACTTGCCTGCTCCCTCATGCCCACGGCTCTCCTGCTTGCATCCTCGAATCCGGCATCACAGCTTCGCCCCCTGCCCGGCCGCCACCCGCAACACGTCGGCGAACACGCCGGCCGCCGTCACTTCCGGACCTGCGCCCGGGCCCTGCACGATCAGCGGATTGTCGCAGTAACGGCGGGTGGTGAACTGCACGATGTTGTCGGTCAGGCGCAGATTGCCGAACGCATGCGCAGCAGGCAGTTCCACCAGGCCCACGCTGGCACGGCCTTCGGCATCCAGTTTGGCCACGTAGCGCAGCACGTTGCCCGCGGCCCGCGCCTTCGCGAGCTGCGCGTCGAAACCGGCATCCACTTCGCCCAGCCGTGCCATGAAGTCATCGACGCTGGCCTGCCGCAGCGATGCCGGCACCAGGCTTTCCACCTGCACGTCTTCCAGCGCCAGCTCGCGCCCCGCTTCACGCGCCAGGATCACCAGCTTGCGCGCCACGTCGGTGCCGGACAGGTCATCGCGCGGATCGGGTTCGGTATAGCCCAGGCCACGCGCTTCCGTGACCAGTTGCGAGAACGGCACGCTGCCGTCGTACTTGTTGAACAGCCAGGCCAGGGTGCCGGAGAAGATGCCCTCCACCGACACCACCGCGTCGCCGGTGTCCAGCAGGTCGCGCAGGGTGGAAATCACCGGCAGGCCGGCGCCCACCGTGGCCTCGTAGCGGAAACGCGCGCCGCTGGCGGATGCCGCCTCGCGGATCGCGTGGTAGCGCGGCAGCGGGCCGGCGCCAGCCTGCTTGTTCGGCGTGACCACGTGGATGCCGGCCGCCAGCCACTCGGCATACCGGTCCGCAACCAACGGGCTGGCACTGCAATCCACGATCACGGCATGCGGCATGTGCGCCGAGAGCAGATGCTGGGTGAAGCGATCCAGGTCGGCCGGTTGCGGGCTTGCCTCGAAGCGTGCGCGCCAGTCGGCGCCGATGCTGCGCTCGTCCAGCAGCATGCGCTTGCTGGAGGCGATGGCGCGCAGGCGCAGGTCGAGGTTGGCCTTGCCCAGCAGTTGCGGCTGCGCGGCGCGCAGTTGCTCGATCAGCGTGGCGCCCACGTTGCCCGGCCCGATCACGCCCACGGCGAACGTCTGCGGCGACAGCCAGAAACCCGCGTGCGCGGCACGCAGCGCCTTGGTGGCGTCCGCACTGTCGATGGCGACCGAGATGTTGCGTTCGGACGAGCCCTGCGCGATCGCCAGGATGTTCACCTGGGCGCGGCCCAGCGCGCCGAACAGGCGCGCCGACACGCCGGGCGTGCCGGCCATGCCGTCACCGACGGCGGCCAGCACGCTGACACCGTCGCGGCGCTGCACACGCTGGATCTGGCGGGTGTCGAGTTCATGCGCGAATGCGTCCAGCAATGCCGCCTGGCCCTTGCCCGCCTCGCTGGCCTTGACCACGCAGCAGATCGAATGCTCCGACGAGCCCTGCGAGATCATCACCACCGACACGTGCGCGTTACGCAACGCCGCAAACACGCGCTCCGCCGTGCCGGGCACGCCGATCAGGCCGGTGCCTTCCAGGTTCAGCAGGGCCAGGTCGGCGGCAAGCGTCAATCCCTTCACCGGACCCACGGCATCGCGTTCCGCGGTGATGCGCGTGCCCGGATGCTCAGGATGGAACGTGTTGCGGATGATGATCGGCAATCCGCGCTCCATCGCCGGCGACATGGTCTGCGGATGCACGACCTTGGCACCGAAATAGGCCAGCTCGCAGGCTTCGTCGTAGCTCAGCGCGCCCAGCTGCACCGCTTCCGGCACCAACCGCGGGTCGGCGGACAGCACGCCGTCGACATCGGTCCAGATGTGCAACTCGTCCGCGTCGTACAGCGCGGCGAAGATCGCCCCGGAGTAATCACTGCCATTGCGCCCCAGCGTCGTGAAGCGGCCCTCGCGATCGCGCGCCACGAAGCCGGTGACCACCACGCGGCGCTGCGGGTGCGCTGCGCGCCAGGCCGCCAGCCGTTGCGCGCTGACCTCCCAGTCGACCACCACTCCGAGCTCGCCGTGATCGACCCGCAGCACCTCGCGCGCATCCAGCACAGCGCATTCCTCGCCCTGCAAAGTCAGGTATTCACCCAGCAGTCGCGCCGAGCAGACCTCTCCCAGGCCCTGCACGCGTTGCAGCACCTGCTCCGGCAGGCCACCGATGACGATCAGCGCGTTGAGGATCTCCTCCAGCTTCTGGAAGCGTTCGTCCACCCACTCGATCACCGGCCCCGCCGCCTCGCCCAGCAGCGCCACCGCCGCGCCACGATGACGGGCCCGCAGTGCATGCCAGCTCTCGCGCCATTCCGGACGATTGGTGGCAGCCAGTTCGCAAAGTTCGATCAACGCGTCGGTCACGCCCTTCATCGCCGAGACCACGGTGATCTGGAGGTCTTCTTCGCGCGCCAGCAGCAGTTGCGCCACGTGGCGGTAACGCTCGGCATCGGCAACGGACGTGCCGCCGAACTTGTGGACGACGACGCGCGGTTTGGATTGTTCGACTTCGGCGGTGCGGGACGACATGGGTCAGGAACCTCGGGTAGGAGGCCCGGCACGCATCAGGAATCGGGGTTGCCCTGCATCCTGATCCGGGTGCGGGGCCGTGGTCTGCGAATTACGCGAACACAACCAACCGCACCCGACGAGTCAGGGTGGTAATGGTGGTGGTAATGCCGGTACGCCCGGCACAGGCACGCGACGGCGCCGGCTGCGTGGCCGGTGTCGGATTCGTCGTGTGGAGTGCATGGAAGCGCATGCCGGAAGAAAAGCACGGCACCCCGGGGGGCTGTCAAGCGCTGCGTCGCAACAAAGCCAATGATTTCAGTTGGATGCAACTGAAACCAATGCGCCCCGCTATGTCTTCCGCTGCACGCAGCGCATCCGCGCATGCATGCGCCATGTCGCGCGACGGGCATGCATGCGACCCGGCCGATCCGCATTGCATGCCGGATTCGCGTGTGGCTTGCGCGCCCTTGCAGCGCGGTCGCGCGGCCGGCGAGCGCGTTCAACCCGTCATCCGTTCGTGCGAGAATCGCCGCCGATGGCCCCGTAGCTCAGCTGGATAGAGCGGTCCCCTCCTAAGGGACAGGTCGTGCGTTCGAATCGCGCCGGGGTCACCATCTTCCATCGCACGCCGCCGCTTCAGCCTCACTCCCGCCCGCTCGGCGAATCGCCGAATGCCATCATCCGGAGTCGGCGAACCGAACAAACCCCGGCAGCGGATCAACGCCCGCGCACGCAAGCGGTTGTTGCGCAAGAACCTCTGGAAAAACACGGAGTTACGCGAGGCCGACACACGTCGCTCTGATAGAATCGTGCCCCCTGCGACGCTGCGGTTTCCGCTGGCGTCCTTCGCATTCGATCCCCTGGAGCTTCCATGCCTGCTGACCTCCTCAAGGCCCTCGGCCTCGCCACCACCAACTCCGGCACCTATCTCGGCAGCGGCGAGTGGTCCACGACGACCGACGCCGGCCTGCTGCAGTCGATCAACCCGACCACCAACGAGGTGATCGCCGAGGTCCATGCCAGCAGCCAGGCCGACTACGAGAAGGTCGTCGCCCGTGCGCAGGCCGCGTTCAAGATCTGGCGCACCACCCCGGCGCCGCGCCGTGGCGAAGCGATCCGCCTGTGCGGCGAAGCCCTGCGCAAGCACAAGGACGCGCTCGGTTCGCTGGTCGCGCTGGAAATGGGCAAGAGCAAGCCCGAGGGCGATGGCGAAGTGCAGGAGATGATCGACATCGCCGACTTCGCCGTGGGCCAGAGCCGCATGCTCTATGGCTACACCATGCACTCCGAGCGCCCGGGCCACCGGATGTACGAGCAGTACCAGCCGCTGGGCCTGGTCGGCATCATCAGCGCGTTCAACTTCCCGGTCGCGGTATGGGCATGGAACTCGTTCCTGGCCGGCATCTGCGGCGACATCTGCATCTGGAAGCCGTCCAACAAGACGCCGCTGACCGCGATCGCCAGCATGAAGATCTGCAACGACGCGCTGAAGGCCGGCGGCTTCCCGGACATCTTCTTCCTGATCAACGATGCCGGCGTCGAGCTGGCGCAGCAGTTCGTCGACGACAAGCGCATTCCGCTGATCAGCTTCACCGGCTCCACCCAGGTCGGCCGCACCGTCGGCGAGCGCGTCGCACGCCGCATGGGCCGCAGCCTGCTGGAACTGGGCGGCAACAACGCGATCATCCTGGACGAAACCGCCGACCTGAAGCTGGCCGTGCCGGGCATCGTGTTCGGCGCCGTCGGCACCGCCGGCCAGCGCTGCACCACCACGCGCCGTCTGATCGTGCACGAATCCATCTACGACACCGTGCTGGCCACGCTGATCAAGGCGTACAAGCAGGTGGAAGGCAAGATCGGCGATCCGCTGGACCCGGCCAACCTGATGGGCCCGTTGAACAGCCAGGCCGCCGTGCAGCAGTTCCTGGCCTCCATCGAGAAGGCCAAGGCCAGCGGCGGCACCGTCGAGACCGGCGGCACCGCCATCGATCGCCCGGGCAACTTCGTGTTGCCGGCCATCGTCACCGGCCTGAAGAATGCCGATGAAGTCGTGCAGCACGAGACCTTCGCCCCGATCCTGTACGTGATGAAGTACAAGACGCTGGACGAGGCCATCGACATGCAGAACGCCGTGCCGCAGGGCCTGTCGTCGTCGATCTTCACGCAGAACCTGAAGGCGGCGGAGCAGTTCCTGTCGGCGGCCGGCAGCGACTGCGGCATCGCCAACGTCAACATCGGCACCAGCGGCGCGGAGATCGGCGGCGCGTTCGGTGGCGAGAAGGAAACCGGTGGGGGGCGCGAGTCCGGTTCGGATGCATGGAAGGTCTACATGCGCCGCCAGACCAACACCATCAACTACTCCGACTCGCTGCCGCTGGCGCAGGGCATCAAGTTCGATCTGTAAGGGATGCCAAAATAACCGGCTCCGTTCGTGGTGAACCTGTCGACCCACGCTTTGCGGTGGGTCGACACATCAGGACAGTGCTGCTTCGCCGTGAACGGAATTGTCCAGGCTTTCCCAAGCCCGAGCCAGGCTGGCATGCCCTGAACGGGCCAGCATCTGGGATAATCGCGCCACTCCATCGGGTGGCGCGATTTTTTTGTGCGCCCGATCCTGCGCCATCGCACCTCCCTGACCCCTGCACGGAGATCCTGATGAACCAAGCCCGCACCACCAGCAGCCTCGCCATCGCCAGCCTCGTCTCCGGCATCCTGGGCTGGACCCTGTTGCCCGTCATCGGCACGATCGTGGCCATCATCACCGGTCACATGGCGCGTGCGGAGATCCGTCGCAGCGCGAGTACGCTGGAGGGTGACGGCCTGGCGATCGGCGGCCTGGTGCTGGGCTGGGTGTCGGCACTGATGTGGATCGTCGGCATCGCGGTGCTCTTCCTGTTCCTGGGCGGCCTGGCCTGGCTGGCGACGCTGAACTGAGCCCGCCCGCCTCCATGTATTCCCTCGCCCGACCTTTCCTCTTCGGCCTTGATGCCGAAACCGCCCACGGCATGGGCCTGAAGGCACTGGACCTGGCCTACCGCACCGGCACCACGCCGCTGGTGGCGCGCCCGATCACGCCGATGCCCACCAAGGTGATGGGCCTGACGTTTCCCAACCCCGTCGGCCTGGCCGCGGGCATGGACAAGAACGGCGCGTACATCGATGCCCTGTTCGCACTGGGCTTCGGTTTCGTCGAGATCGGCACGGTCACCCCCAAACCGCAACCCGGCAATCCGAAGCCCCGCATGTTCCGCCTGCCGCAGCACCAGGCCGTGATCAACCGCCTAGGCTTCAACAACGAAGGCGTGGACGCACTGGTGCGCAATGTCGAAGCCGCGCGCCGCGACCGGGGCCTGCTGGGCATCAACATCGGCAAGAACAAGGACACGTCCAACGAGCGTGCGGCGTCGGACTATCTCTACTGCCTGGAACGCGTCTATCCGCTGGCGGACTACATCACCGTCAACATCTCCTCACCCAATACCGCCGGCCTGCGCGAACTGCAGGAAGAGCAGACGCTGCGCCAGCTCATCGGCACCCTGCGCGAGGCGCAGGAGGACCTTGCCGCCCAGCACGGCAAGCGCGTGCCGATGCTGGTGAAGATCGCGCCGGACCTCTCCGACAGCGACATCGACGCGGTCGCGCGCGTGCTGGGCGACATGCAGGTGGACGGCGTCATCGCCACCAACACCACGGTCTCCCGCTTGAGCGTGCAGGACCACCCGCATGCCCGGGAAACCGGCGGCCTGTCCGGCGCACCGCTGATGGGCCAGGCCACGCTGGTCCTGCGCCGCCTGCGCACGCGGTTGCCGCACAGCATTCCGCTGATCGGCGTGGGCGGCATCCTGTCCGGTGCCGATGCGGTGGCGAAGATGTCGGCAGGCGCCTCGCTGGTGCAATGCTATACGGGCCTGGTCTATCGCGGACCGGAGCTGGTCCGTGAGTGCGTGGAAGCGATCCGCCGCCGCCGCGAAGCACCCAGCCGTGGTCCGGTAGCCCCGGAATGACCCCCGGTTATCGCCTCACCGCGAACGCGGCATTGCGCGACCGCAACACCTTCGGCGTGCCCGCCACCGCGCCGTGGCTGGTGGAGGTGGACGATGTCGCCGCGCTGGAGGAAGTGCTTGCCCTGCCGCAGGTCACCGATGCGGAAACGCTGGTGATCGGTGGCGGCAGCAACCTGTTGTTCGCAGGCGATGCACCGGGCGCGGTGATCAGCCTCGCCACCCGTTCGACCGGCATCGTGTCCGACGATGGCGAGCGCGCACGCGTGCGCGCCGACGCCGGGGTACCGTGGCATCCGCTGGTGATGTGGACGCTGGAACAGGGCCTGTGCGGGCTGGAGAACCTTGCGCTGATCCCGGGCACCGCGGGCGCGTCGCCCATCCAGAACATCGGCGCCTACGGCACCGAAGTCGGCGAGTTCATCAATATCGTCGAGGCCTTCGATCGCCACCATGGCGTGCGCGTGCAGCTGGACCGCGAAGCCTGCGCCTTTGCCTACCGCGACAGCGTGTTCAAGCACGCGCCTGATCGCTACCTGGTGACGGCGGTCGAATTCCTGCTGCCGCGCGCGCCGTCCCTGCGCCTGGACTACGCCGGCATCCGTGAGGAACTCGGCGCGATGGGCATCGCCGCACCGAGCGCACGCGATGTGGGGGAAGCCGTCATCCGCATCCGCCAGCGCAAGCTGCCCGATCCGGCCGTGGTCGGCAATGCCGGCAGCTTCTTCAAGAACCCCATCGTGTCGCAGGCACGGGCGGAAGCGCTGCTGGTCGACTACCCCACCCTGCCCGTGTTCCGTGGCGATGCCTTGCACAACCGCAAGCTGTCGGCGGCCTGGATGATCGAAGCCTGTGGCTGGAAGGGACACCGCGATGGCGATGCCGGCGTGTCCGCCGCGCACGCACTGGTGCTGGTCAACCATGGCGCGGCGACCGGTGCGCAGTTGCTGGCGCTGGCAAGGAAGATCGCCGCATCGGTGCAGGCGCGCTTCGGCGTGGCCATCGAGCCGGAACCGAAGCTCATCGGGGCCACCTGGTAGTCCCGGGATGACGCGCATCAACGGCCCGGGTACTGCCCCCTCCCCCGTTCACGCGGGAGGGCCAGGGTGGGGGCCGACCGGAGCCCGTCTCCTCCAGCTCGCGCGACGGACTCGACCGCCGCGCCTTGTCGTATCGCCACCGATCAACGGTGGGTTCGACGTCCGTGACTTCGTTCGCCCCCATCCCCTCCTTCCCCC
>Ga0065704_10000408_pt1 | contig 30664 bp, 28 predicted proteins | sample SwiRhicommuniRL2_FD_59091 | JGI IMG/M metagenome (GOLD analysis project Ga0065704, IMG submission 59091) | Switchgrass rhizosphere bacterial communities from Rose Lake, Michigan, USA - RL2 v2 (version 2) | ecosystem: Host-associated > Plants > Roots > Rhizosphere > Soil | place: East Lansing, MI | reverse complement strand
GGCCTTGCGTTATGGCTTGGGCGCGGCGGCGCTGTTCATCCCGGCGTTTGCCTTCGGCGGCGCGTGGCTCTGGCTGATCTGGCCGGCGGTCGCGGTGCTCATGGTGGCGCTGAATTACCTGTTGTTCGGTGCCGACGGTTTCCAGAAGCGTGCCGACGGCCGCTTGAGTCCGGCGGCGCGTTGGTTGCTGGCGCCTTATCTGGCGGCGGCGTGGATCAATTCGCGCAGTTGGACGCGCAGGCATCCGCAGCCGGACCAGGTGGCGGATAACGTCTGGCTGGGGCGCATCCCCACGCCGATGGAGCTGAAGGACAGTGCGTTTACCGGGGTGCTCGACCTCTGCGCAGAACTGTCCATGGACAGCACGGGCGTCGCCTATCGCTCATTGCCGGTGCTCGACCTGACCGCTCCGACCGCCGAGCAATGCCTGAAAGCGGCAGAAGCCATCGAAAGCCTGCGCCAGCACGGACCGGTGCTGGTCTGCTGCGCCCTGGGTTATTCGCGCAGCGCCACGGCGGTAGTTGCCTGGTTGTTGCACAGTGGGCGGGCAGCGAACGTTGACGCGGCGATCGTGCAAATCCAGCGCGCTCGACCGCGTATCGTCTTGCACGCGGCGCACCGTCGCGCGCTGGAACAGTTATCCACAGCACAGGGGGAATATCCATGATCACTGATATGGAGCTCCACACCGTGGCGAGTCTGTTGCGCCGGGGCCATTCGCTGGATCAGCTGTCCACCGGGCTGACGCTGCTGGCAGCGCTGGTAGGACTGGGCCAATGGCTGGTGGGCGTTATCGATCCGTGGTTGCTGCTGTTGAGTGCCGTACTGATCGTCCTCGGCGTGCTGGAGAAATACTGGGCGCTGCGCGTGGCATTCGATGCCGATCTGTTCCAGCGCATGGCTGACAGCACCCAATCCCTGGCCGAACGCACCTATACCTTGGACCAGGCCCTCACCTCGCTGGGCCTGCAACCGGCCGCACGTGCAGGCCGTCTGTGGACCGAACGCCGGCACGGCGCGTTGTTGCTGCTGCGCCGGCAATCGCGGTTGCTGGCTGCACAAGTTGTCTTGACGCTGGGCTTCATCCTGGCCAGTCCCTGGCTAGCTTTCTCAGGATAAGGAATCCTCATGTTCGAACCCGTGGTCGCCAACCTCATCACCTCCGCCGCCCGCATGGTCACGGGCGCTCGCAGCCTGTGGCTCGGCTGCGCGCCGACGCCGGTGCAGCGGATCTACTTCGCCAACCACAGCAGCCACGGTGACTTCGTGTTGCTCTGGGCCTCGCTGCCGCCGGCGCTACGCAAGCTCACCCGCCCGGTGGCGGGAGCCGACTATTGGCAAACCAGCCCGGTGCGGCGCTACATCATCAACCGGGTGTTCAACGGCGTGCTGGTGGACCGCGAGCGCAAGGATCCTTCCTACAGCCCATTGCAGCCGATGCTCGATGCGCTGGAAAACGGCGACTCGCTGATCATCTTTCCGGAAGGCACGCGCAATCCGGAGGAAGGCCTGTTGCCCTTCAAGAGCGGGATCTATCACTTGATGAAGAATCACCCCGAGGTCGAGGTGATCCCGGTGTGGATCGCCAACCTCAACCGCGTCATGCCCAAAGGTCGGGTACTGCCTCTGCCGCTGTTATGCACCACCAGTTTCGGCGCGCCGCTGTGCATCGAAGAAGGTGAAAGCAAAGAGCAATTTCTTGAACGCAGCCGCGCCGCGCTGCTGGCACTGGCCCCGGAGCACGTCTGACATGGATCGATATACCCTGATGTTGTTTGGCGGGATCGGCGCCATTCTGGTGCTGGCTTCGTTGATCGGTTTCATTCTCAGGCTGCGGACCAAAGGCGCGCCGAATTCCGTCATCGACAACCTCAATGCGCGGATCAATGCCTGGTGGATCATGGTGCTGGTGATCGGCATCGCGTTCTGGCTCGGCAACGCGGCGGTGATCCTGTTGTTCTACGCGGTGTCGTTCTACGCCCTGCGAGAATTCCTGACCCTGACACCGACCCGGCGCAGTGATTATCCGGCCCTGGTGGCCGCGTTCTACCTGGCGCTGCCGCTGCAATACCTGTTGATCTACTACGACTGGTACGGGCTGTTTTCGATCTTCATCCCGGTGTATGTGTTCCTGCTGCTGCCGATCCTGGCGTCTCTGGGCGGCGACAGCACGCACTTCCTGGAGCGCGCTTCCAAGGTTCAGTGGGGCTTGATGATCGCGGTGTTCTGCATCTCCTTCGTCCCGGCCCTGCTGACGTTGGACATCGCCGGTTTCGAAGGGCGCAACCTGTTGCTGATCGCGTATCTGGTGATCGTGGTGCAGCTCTCGGATGTGTTGCAGTACGTCTGCGGCAAGCTGTTCGGCAAACACAAGATCGCGCCGAACCTGTCGCCCTCGAAAACCGTGGAAGGGTTTGTCGGCGGCATTTTCCTGGCCTCGCTGATCGGTGGCGCGCTGTGGTGGATCACGCCGTTCAATCCCTGGCAGTCGTTCCTCATCGCCTTGCTGATCAACTTGCTGGGGTTCGCTGGCGGCATCGTCATGTCAGCGATCAAGCGCGACCGCGGCGTCAAGGACTGGGGCCATATGATCGAAGGCCACGGCGGCATGCTCGACCGGTTGGACTCGGTCTGCTTCGCGGCGCCGATCTTCTTCCACCTGGTGCGGTACTGGTGGACCTGAAAAAGCCTGTGACGAACACCTAAACCTGTGGGAGCGAGCTTGCTCGCGATAGGGCCAGGTCAGTCAACATCGATGTTGACTGGTCCACCGCCATCGCGAGCAAGCTCGCTCCCACAGGGGTTTGGGTGTGGAGGGAGAATCAGTCGAGGATCAGGTGCGGCAAGAACCGGCTTGAATCCTTGGTGATCAGGCTGTTGTCTTCCCGCACGCCAATGCCGGCGGCCTGGTCGCCGATGACCCAGGAGCCGATCAGGGTGTAGCTGTCGCCAAAGCGTGGCAGTGGCGCGAATTCCTGGAGGATGAATGGGGCGTCGGTGTAGGGGCCGTCTTCTTTTACGATCAGGCCATCAGCGGTCTGCAGCTCGATGTTGGCACCTTCCCGGGAAAAGAACGGCTTGCGCACCCAGCCCTTGGGCACCGCTTTGCTCGTGTCGGTATCCAGGTGGGCCGCGAGCAGGTTCGGATGGCCTTTATTGAATTCCCACAGCAGCGGCAGGATGCCTTTGTTCGAGATGATCGACTTCCAGGCCGGCTCGAAAAACTGCGTATCGCACTGGGCAATCGCTTCACCAAACGGCTCGTGGAAGATGAACTCCCAGGCATGCAGCTTGAACAGGTGCGGAATCCAGCGTTCTTCCAGGTCAACAAAACGCCCGTCACTGTTGAGGCCGATGTCTTCGATATCGATGTGCCGCGATTCAATGCCGACTTTTTCCGCGATCAGGCGCAAGTAGTCCGTGGTGCCCTTGTCTTCCACCGAGCCTTTCATCGAGGCGAAATAAAACGGCTCTTTGAGCTGTAACTGGGCAAAGGCCTGGTGCAGCTTGGTGTCGATGCTGTTGAACTGGTCGGCATGCTTGGGCAGCAAACCGCGCTCGATGCATTGCTCCAGCCAACCCCACTGGAACGCCGCGGCCTCATAGAGGCTGGTCGGCGTGTCGTAGTTGAGTTCCAGCAGCTTGGCCGGGCCCGTGCCGTTGTAGGAGAAATCCATGCGCCCATACAGGTGCGGGTGACCTTCGAGCCATGAAGTGCGCACCAGGTCGAAGAACGGCGCGGGAATGCTCAGGCGCTCCAGCAATTCTTCGCTCTGGACCACGCGGGCCACGAGGTCCATGCACATCTCATGGATCTCGCTGGTCGGGTCTTCCAGGTCGTCCTCGATCTGCTTGAGGGTGAACTGGTAGTACGCGCTTTCGTCCCAATAGGGCTCGTCGTCGATGGTGTGGAACAGAAAGCCGAGCTGCTCGGCGGTCTGTTTCCAGTCATGACGTTCTGCGCAATGGATCTTCTTCATGGCGCTGGTTCCTCAACCGCCGGAGCTGCTCGAACCGCCCCAACCGCTGCGGGCACTGGACTGGCTGCCGAAGCCACCGCGAGACGTGGACGAAGCGACGGACATCGCCTTGCTGCTCTTGACGGAGTCGGTGTAGCTGCCATACCGCGCCTGGTTGGACTTGGTAAAGGTCGAGCCACTGGACACCCGCTGGCTGAGCGTCGAGGACCCGAAGTTGCCGCGATCATCACGGTAACGGTAGACCGGCTCGGAGTAATAACTGCTGCGGTGGCCGCTCAACATGTTGCCGATCAGCATGCCGGTCAGCAGGTTGCCGAAGCCTGAACCACCCACGTTCGCTTCCGAAGCCGGCAATTGAGCCCGGGCGGCGTCGACCTCGGTTTGCGTGACCTCGCCATCGGCGCTCAACTCGAAACCGCCCAGCTTGGGGATGAACTTGCCGGCCGAGTCCTGCTGGCACCAATCGGGAACAAAGTCGGCATCGCAATCGGCCTGGCTGTCGTATACCGGGGCAATGCGACGATGCTCAGACAAGGCGCTCATGTAGGCGTTGGAACAAATGTCCACCGGCAGCTTTTCATCGACACATTGCTGGACGGACTGGAAGTTGTACTTCTTCTGCAACTTGTAGGTTTTTTCCGTTGGCCCGCAGCCGGATATCGCCAGGGCGACCGACGCGGCCAGCGAAAGCTGGACGTACTTGCTTCGTTTCATCGGGTTCTCCGTGGCGCAATCAGTTCGTGGAAGGCGTCATGCACGCGGCGTTCAACATGCCGACGCTGATGGCCACGGCAGCGATGTAGATACCGGCGGCGATTTCACCGTTCTTGATGCGCGCGGAAGCGCCCTTGAGCACCAGGCTGGTCACCAGGAACGCCAACAACTGAACGACAGCGGCGATCACTGCCCAGACGACGAAATCCAGCAGGCTGATCGAGTAGGCAATCACGTTGCTGGCCGGGATGGCGAAACCAATGAGGGCACCGCTCAGGGCGATGGCCGCAGCCACGTTGCCCGAACGGATCAGTTCGAACTCTTTGTGTGGCGTGACATGGATGTAGATGAACTGAAACAGCGCGAACAGCACCGCGGCGCCGAGGATGTACAGGACGAAGCCGAACACGGCGGCCTTGTTCAGGGAAATGGAGAGCGCTTCAAGCATGGACTTCTTCCTTATTCAAAGAGTGTTCAGGTCAGTGGTGTACAGCGAAATACCCAGCGAAGTGCTCAGGCTGACGGTGCCTTCGGCGTCCTCTTCGACAGAGAACAGCAGGAACTCCCGGCGATCCGTCAGGCCAGTGTCGCGGGCGTACAGCATCGAACGGTGCTCGACGCTGTAGGACTCATCCGGGTTGCTCACGCGCTCGCTCAACGTCACCAGTTCTGTCTGGCCAGCCTCGGTGCCCCACTCGCGGGTGTACTCGACGCCGTCGTGGGTGTAGGTCGGCAGGCCGATCAGGCTTTCGGGGCCGGCCAGGCGACGCAACTCCGCTTCACTGTTGATCGTGACGTAGCTGAGGTAGTTGAACAGGATCACCGACTCGACCTGCCCGGCGATATCGCCACTGGTGTGCACTTGCAGCCAGTAGTCCTCGTCGTTCATGTAGCAGCGCGACAGCCAGTTCGACTGCCCGAGGTCGACGATGCCCAGGCTCCAGATCTGTTGGGAGGCCGGGATGACCACGGTGCTGTTGCCGTCGAGCAACAACTTGAGCGTGGAGTCGAACATGACCTGCTTGCCGGAGGCCAGGCCCAGCGGCCCGGTGACAGGCGCGCTATTACCGGCTGCCGTGTTCGCGTTCGGGGCCTCAAGCCCCATCAACTGTTTAAACCACCCCATGGGAAATTTCCTTGAGACGCGTGGAGGCGATGTAGAAGAGTTCTCCGCCCACGACGCGGGTGGCGCCGGGCGGGTTGATCGACGGGTGTCGGGCGCCCTTGGCGCGGTAACCAATCAGCGTAGCGTTGTGCTGTTCTTTCATCCGGGCATAAAGGTCGCCGAACGTCGCTTCAAACGCCTCGGGTAGCTTCATCAGGTACTGGGTGGCGCCTTGGCCGACACAGAGCAATTCATTGATGACCACGGACGAGCCCGGGTCCTGGGAGGCACGCACCAGCATTTCGATGGCCATGCTGGAGGTGCATTCCAGGCTCGGCGCATAAGCGCTGGCGAGGGCGGCGATTTCGCTGTCATTGAAGTGCGCGACCACATGCCCGGCGGGCTCCAATTGATTGACCGCCAGCACGGTGGCCAGGGTCAGGTCGTCGGAATGAGTTCGCACCAGCACGCGTTCGGCACCCGGCACGCCGGCACGCTGCAACAGCGCGACGGAGGACAGGCTGTCGCCCTTGATGAACGAGGTCTTGCCGGGCATGGGGTTTTCTTCAAGATCGCAATCGCAGATGACGATCAGGTTGTCATTGGACGTTTCGTCCTGCAGCAGCAACTCAATGACCCGCTCGCTGGAGGCGCCCTCCCAGCCGATGAGAACCGTGTGGCCGACCTTGCCGGTGAAATCGCCTTTGCCCTTCATGCCTTTTCTCCATACATCAATGACGCTGCTGGTGGTTTTGCCGATGACCGTCGTCAACAGGGCAATGCCCCCGAGCATGATCCAGGTCGCCACAAAAATTCGCCCGGCGGATGTCTGTGGCAACAGATCGCCATAGCCGACGGTGAGCGTGGTGGTGAGATAGAAGTAGATAAACGTGGCGGCGGCGATGAGGTGTTGCTCGCCCAGCAGCACCAGGCCGATCCAGGCCGTGGACAGGTGCACGCCCAACGCTATGGCCAGGCCCGCCCAGCCGAACCGATGGAAGAAGGACGCAGCGTACGTGCGCAACAAAAGGAAAATCGACATTCGTCCCTGACTCCGTGGGGCTTCGTTCCTGGCGGGATCATCGCTCTGGCGTCTGAGGGCTCGAGCGTAGTGGCCGGACAGCATTAAACCTGCTGTGCGGCTTGGATAAAAGTGCTTTGGTGACAATAAATCGGACGATTTTCTGGAAAGCAGGACTCAGACACAAAAAAACCGATGCCGAGCACAAATCCCTCGCCACAAGGTCTGTGCCTGGCCTGGCTTGCCTTGGCGGGTCTTCACCAAGGCAAGCCCTATCCGATTACTCAGCCGATTTTTTCTTCAAGCGCTCCAGGATCGCATTGGCACTGCCTTCGTTCGGCGTGATGCCGGCGTCGCGCAGCTTGCGCTCCAGGTCGGAGCCGGTCGAAGCCTCGGCCAGTTCATCCTGGGCTTGCAGCTCGGCGGCGCGTTGCTGTTGCTTGGCCTGTAGGCGGTTGAGCGTACCGACGGCGGTTTCCAGCTTGCCATTGGCGCCGCCGCTGGCGATCGAAGCACTGACCTGGGCCTTCTGCACGCTTTCGCGGGCCTTGGCCATGTCCACTTGCTGACGCAGGCTTTTGATCCGGCTTTCGGCCTTGGTGATGTCTTTGCGCATGTTGTCCGCGTAACCGCCGAATTCGGTCGCGTGCTTCTGCTCGGCGTCCAGTTCGTTGGTAAGGGTCGAAATGGCTTCGGCCACTTCCAGCGCCAGGTCTTCGCGGTTGGCCTGGATCGCGGCCAGGGCCTTGGCTTCCAGGTCCTTGATCTTGGCGTTGTATTCGCCGACGCGATCAGTCGCCAGCTTGTGCTTGGCCATGATGGTGACCAGCTCACGCTTGGCGTTGGCCAGCGCGCTGTCGGCATCGCGAATTTCCTGGTCGAGGATGCGCAGGGCCTGTTGGTCGACGATCGATTCACCGACTTCGCTGGCACCGCCACGCAGTGCGGTGAACAATTTGCTCCAGATGGACTGAGTCATTGGATAGTTCCTGTTCGGTGAATTAAATGAAGAAGCGTTCGAAGGCTTCGCTGGCGCGCTGGACGTTGTCGACGAGGGTTTTGACCTCGGTCACGACGTTGGTCAGGCTGGAGTCGGAGCTCAACGCACCGAACATGTTGTAGACGACCTGTCCGTTGGGCATGGTCTCGATGCCGATGGACGACAGCGGGAACATTTCCCGGCTGCGCAGCACGGCATCGTTGAAGGCCGCGACGTCGCTGATCGATTCGACGTCCACCAGGACGGTATCGACGATGATCTGGTCGCCCACCACCGCGATGTAGATCGGCAGGCCACCAAAATCATTCATTTCCAGCTTGATGCTGGACTCGGAACCTTGAACGAGAGAAAGAGTGATGTCGTTCGCGACCACTTCGTCCAGGGCCTGAAGGGCGCTGTAGAGGCGATCGATGTTCCAGTTATTACCTGCGCTCATGTAATCCTCCGACATGAATGAGCCAGCCAGAATCGGTTGGCGTAGCTGTTTCTCCATCTGCTTGAGCAGGCTTCGGTTTTCGGGAAGCACCCAAGTCTCGTGTTTCACATACCCGGCGGCACTCAGGCCCGCGCGCATCTGCTTCATGTAGAAGCTCGACGGTTTTTTCGCGGAGGGTTTGGCGCGCTCTCCCGTGCGGCTCGCTGAATCGGTCACAGACCCGTCTGACGGATCTGATGGAGAGCTGGTTGACATGGTACTGACCCCACTGTGAAAAACTCACGCGTGAGAAACACTACAGGTACTTTCCAAACCTCACAATAGCTCACGCGTGAGATTTTTTTAGCGACTCATCCTCCCTGTGGGAGCGAGCTTGCTCGCGATAGCGACCTACCAGACACCTCGATGCCGAATGTGCCGCCGTCATCGCGAGCAAGCTCGGCTCCCACAGGTTTTTTGAGCGTTCACAGATCAGGCGTCCACCATCGATCCTCTGTGGGAGCTGAGCTTGCTCGCGATGGCGGTGGGTCAGCTTGCATTGATGCTGGATGTAAGACCGTCTTCGCGAGCAAGCTCGCTCCCACAGGGGGATCTCCCCAGGCGGCGACATCAGTTGTGACTGCTGATGGCGCCTTACGGATAGCTGAAGCTTTTGACCAACGTCAGCTCGCCCACCGCCCGCATCGGCACGACGAACGTTTCCATCTTCTCGTTCGGCGTGCCCTCTTCGGTGATCACGGTAACTTGTGCGGTGGTCAGGGCTTGTTGCGCTTGCTCTCCACCGCCCTCGCCCTCTTCGTCGACCTCCTCACTGCGATAACCGCCGCCGTAGTAGTTCACATACACCAGGTACTGGCCTTTGATCGGCGCGGGCATGGCGAAGATTTCCGGGCCGTAGCCGGTGGTGACGTCGACGTCGAGAGCGGCGCCGTTGGCGGCGGCGCGGTCGCCGTACCAGATGTGGGCGCCGTCCGGGGTGACCAGGTGCAGGTCCAGGTCGGTGCCGTCGCTGTCCCAGGTCAACAGGACCCGCAGCTTGGCCGGTGTGGCGCCGCCGCTGGTGTTGAGAAATTGCGTGCGGTGGCGCTGCTGGCCATCGGCGCTGCGTACTTCAACGCTGTTGCTGCCGTTGGGGAACGAGAACGGCCGGTCGAAGCGACCTTCCTCGTCCAGCTTCAGCGGCAGGCTGACGCCGTTGACGATGAGTTGGCCCGGTACGTTACTGTCCTTGGGTGCGCTTTTGATCTGCCCGGTAATGCGTGCGGTGTTGGCTTGGCCCGGGGGCGTGTTGACCGACGAAGCCGGGTAGTTGACGGTCTGGCTGAAACTTTCGCCTTCACCGCCCGGCGCACCGCTGCGCCAGCCGCCAATCGGAGTGTCGAGCTTGATAGTGTCGGCGGCCATGGCCGAGGGCAACGCGGTCAGGGCGCAGAGCAACAGCAAGACCTGTGGATAACGGAGTGTCATGGTCTATTCCAGCAAGAGGTGACGGGCAAGCCCTTCGATATAGGTTTCGTCCTGGCCGTTGGGATGAGCTTCGAAGGCCAGGTGCAGATATTCATGCGTCAGGTCGAGACGATCCTGCAGCGACAGCACGCCGCGCACGTAGATGCGCTGGCGCTCGCGGTCGACATAAGGCCGGCCAAAGGCGACGCGGCAGACGGCGAAAGCGCTGATTTCGTTGTAGCCCACTTCACTTTCCAGCCGCTCGCGCCAGCCCCGACGCTGTTTCAGCAACCAGTCCTGCGCGGCGGGCAGCGCCTCGCAGGATGCCACCGGGTTGTCCCAGCGGCTGAGGCTGGCGCGCGGGTAGGCGTGCAGCAGGATGGCGTCGTAGCGCTGGCCGGCGTTGGCTTGTTCCACCGCTTGTGCCCAGGACAGTTTGTCCGGCCCAGGCTGGTCGGAGTGGTAGGTAACATCGGTGCCGGCCAGGACCAGGTCGCTGGTCCAGGCGGCAATGGCGCGGGTTTCGGGCGCCGCCGGGCGTGGCGCGACGCGCTGGCGATGGCTGCTGTCGTCGATGCTCAGGCAATCGCCGTTACGCTGGGCGTTCTGCAGCAGGTAGGTGCGGATCGCCACGGCCAGGGCCTTGGCCGCCTCGGCAGGCTCGGCCTTGGCTTCGCGCTGCAAGACCCGGGCGACGTATTCCTCCCGGTCCAGACGCGCCACCAGCTTGCCGGGCATCAGGAACAGCTCGCCATCGCTGTGGATGTCCAATTGATTGCCATTGGTAAATTCGACGCGGTAGTCGCCGCGCAGTTGACCCGGCGAGGCCGGACGGTCACCGGACATCACCCGCTGCAACGGATAGCGGGCAAACAGGCCGACTTCCACGCAACGTCCGGTTTCCGCCGGCCAGCGCGCTGGCAATGCCGCCGCCAGACCTTCACCGTAGACCTTCAGGACCTGCTGGCTGGTGCCGCGGCCACCGGCCCACACCGGGGTGCCATCGGCCAGCCAACCGGCGAAACCGCCCTGTCGCGATGAAGGCCCCTGGTCACCCAGCCAGCTCCAGGTCTTGACCCGCAGGCGACTGCCCAATTCGCCGACCAGCCGCCCGTCGGCCGCGCTGAGCGCCACATCCAGCAGCACCCGTCGCGCCTGCTCCTGGGCCGGCAGCGTAGCCAGGGCCTTGAGTAACTGCACGACGGGCACTTGCGTCTGGGGTTGCAAGGTCGGCAGATCCAACAACCATGCCGGCGCCTGACGGGCCTGCCAGTAATCGCGCCAGTTCGAGGCCGACAGCCCGAGCCGCTGTGGCTCGAAATACAAGCCACAGGATTTCACCAGGGCCTGGTCACGACCGATGCTCTGCCCGGCGTTGCAGCAATAGACTTCTTCCTTCGACTCGCCGCGGCACTCATAGACCGGTTCGCGAGCGTCGGTGTCCACCAGCCAGGCGTAGACAAACAGCTTCCACAGGCTGCCCAGTGGCGCCTGCAAAGTGTCGGGCAATGGTTGGCGATCCAGCACCTGGGTCTGGCTCACGCGCAGCAATTGACCGTCGAAGGCCAGGCGCAACGGCTCGTCCTGCGCTGTTGCCAGCGCAGGGATCAAGCACAACAACCACCCAACCCACAGCCTGCGCATGTCAGTTGACCGTGATCTGACCGAGCGCCGGTTTCTGTTCCCGCGCCTGATGTTGCGGCGCGTAGACCTGGGTGAAGCGCACCGGTGGCAAGGTGAACTGGCCTTTCTGGGAGAAGCGCACCAAGTGCCGCAGGCGCAGCTCGCCACTGAGGGCATCCACCGGCACCGCATACGCCATCTGGCCGGGCTCGAAGCGGGCTTTTTCCAGGGACGTCGGCTCGCTGTCGGCCTTGCCCATCAACTGGATGCCCCAGGTAGTGCGCTCCACATCGGCGCCCGGCGGCAGCGGCACTTCGAGCATGCCGTAGCGCAGAGGCGTCGGCGCCTTGCTGTTGATGATCACTTCATCCAGGTAGAGGCTGTCGCTGGACAACGGTTTGTTGCCCACGGCTTCAAGCTTGAAGGTGAAGGCCTCGTCGCCCGGCACCAGACGCGACAGGCGACGGGTGATGGACACGGCCATCGGTGCTACCGGCGGTTGCTGGCTCTGGAAGCTCAGTGCCGCTTGCAATGGACGCTCCTGGGCGCCGGTCAGGGTCAGCATCGTTGGAAGCTGCGCGCCCTGCCACTGCCAGTAGGTTTCACCGGTCGCGCCCTGCTTGGCTACCCAGCCTTCGCCCGGTGCCAGGGCCACGGCCGGTGCTGCCTGTTCGATGCTGCGCTGCAACCAGGTCAGGGCCAGGGCCCGTTCCAGGGTGGACTGCTGCGGCAACACACGCTCCAGCAATGCCGTGGCGCGGGCCTGATCGAAGCTCTGCAACGACAGCACCAGGGCCTCGACGAACGGCTGCGAGCTGAGCTCCAGTTGCTGTTGCGCGGCATCGGCTTGACGACTGAAGGCCGCCGGCAACGGCACCTTGGCTTGTTTCGCCAGGGACGCGGTCAGGACACGGGCACTGGCCAAGCCAAGGGCCGAATCCGGGGCGTTCATGACCAGGCTGTCTTCGCCGCTGTCCAGCACGCTCTCGGTACTGTCTTCACTGGCCTTGGCCAGGTCGTCCATCAAGCCGCTGAGCAGGGTGTTCACCGGCAGTTGCATCTGCTTGGCGAACGACAGGATCAGCGCACGCTGCAGCAGCGGCGTATCGCCGGCCTGCTTGGCGTAGACCTCCAGCACCCGTTGCCAGTGTTCCGGCGGCAGGCTCAGGTCCAGGGCCTTGCTGGCGTGCCAGTCGGCGTAATAGGCATAGGCGGTGAGGAATGCATCCGGCTCACCGTCCTGGCCCCACCAGGTAAAGCTCGCCGAGGGGCCGGCCATCTGCACCAGGCGCAAGCGGCTGTTCTGCATGATCAACCGCAAGCGGTCGCGGATCTGCGGGTTCGACGCCAGGGTCGGATAGGCGATGCTCAATGGCAACAGACGGCTGGCGGTCTGCTCGACGCCACCGTACGGATAGCTCAGCAGGTCATCCAGGGCCGAACGGAACAACGCTTGCGGGCTGTCATCCAGGCGCAGGCGAATATCGCTGGCGTCGGCCGGCAGGGTCAACGGGGTGTCACCGCTCGCCACATCAAGGCGCTGGTTCTGGGTGACTTGCCAGCCATTGCCGCTGGCGTTCAAGCGCATGGCCAGGGCGTCCTGGGTTTCGCCGTTCAATTGCAACTGCACGCTCAAGTCGCCACTGCTCAGTTCCAGGGCCGGCAGCGCCACATAGTTGATGCCGTTTTTCAGGTCCACCGCCATGCGCTGTTCAGTGCCGGCGTAGCGGATCAGCAGCTCGGCCTTCAGTGGTTTTTCAGACTGGCTGAACGCGAACAGGCCCAGTTGCGGCTTGTCGCCCGTGCGGAAACGGGTCGGGCCGCTCCATTTCAGGTACAGCGGTTTTTCCGAGGCGATGAACTGCTTCTTCTGGCCCACTTGGCCGTCGTCGGCAATGGCCTTGGCCGTGATGCGCCAGCGAGTCAGCGAGTCCGGCATCTTGAAGGTGAAACGGGCCTTGCCGTTGGCGTCAGTGACCAGCTCCGGCTGCCATGCAGCGGTGTCGACGTCTTCACGACGTGGCCGCTCCAGTACCTTGACCCCGCGTTCGCTGCGGTTGGCCTTGCCCGGCGCGCCAGGGCTGCCTGGCAGTGCCACGTCGTAGCTGATGAACGACAGGCTGGCACTGGTGCGCACGTTGTTGCGACGCGGGTGATAGAAGAACTGATCGATGGTCGGGGCCACTTCCGGTTGCAGGGCGTAGACCATTTCGTCCACCACGCTGACCGTCAGGTGCGCCGGGATCGCCTTGCCAGCGAACTGGGTACTCAGGTCCACGGTCACCGTGTCGCCTGGGCGGTAGGTGGCTTTGTCAGTGACGACGGCAACGTCGATCTGCGGCGTGACCACCTTGATACCGGCGTTCTGGAAGCTGTACTGACCGCCTTTGGTGTACAGCACCGAGAAGGTCAGGTTCGGCGCGAAGTTATCCTTCACGGCAATGCGCGCGCGGTATTGGGTGTCGCTGAGCTTTTCCATCTTCAGCCAGTCGCCGCCCTTGGACAGCAGCGCCGTGGCCTCGACCTTGTCCCGCTCAAGCGACAGCAGCGCGTCGCTGACCGGCTCCGGGAAGGTGATCAGCGCCAGCGCTTCGTCACCGGTCTTGTATTCAGGCTTGTCGAAGACGATCTCGACAGTGCCCGGCACGGCCTTGATGCCTTCACCGGTCACTGCATGGGCGGCGGCGCCAATGACCCGGCCGTGGTCGTCCTTGAGCGTCAGGTTGTAGGTGCCAGGGCGATCGAAGGTCAGGCTGAAGCCCTTGTCCTTGGCCGCCAGTTTGCCTTCGCCGGTGCTCTGGTCTTCCAGGCGCACCCAGGCGTAGCTGCCTGGCGTCACGGCTTTGGCTTGTTCGTTGCCGCCTTCGTTGGCGTAGCTGAACGACACCTTCTGGCCGGTGGCGCTGAACCGCTGGGGAGCGCTCAGGCGGAAATTCGCCGCGCCACGGTCGATGAGGATTTCCTTGGTGGTCTTGACCCGATACGCCGCGCCATCGCTGGCAAACACGGTGAGCGTGTAGCGGCTCGGCTTGTCGGCGGCCGGCAAGTCGAGGGTCGCGTTGCCCTTGGCATCGGTGGTCACTTCGCTGCTGGTCAGCTCGACCGGGAATTGCCCCAGGTATTGCAGCTCGTTATCGACCATCGACAATTGCTGGGCGCGCAGGCTCAGGCTCACCGTGGCATTCACCACAGGTTTGCCGTCCGGGTACAGCAGCACAAGGTTGCCCTTGACCGGCTCGCCGGTGCGGTAGTCCTGCTTGGCCAGGTTCAGGGCGATCTCGAAGTGCGGCTTGATGTATTCGGCGACACGAAAGGCGCTGCTGTAGAGCTGGTCCTTGTAGCTGAAACGCAGCTCATAACCGCCGGCCACGGCGTTTTCCGGCAGTTGGAAACGGCCTTGGGTGCCGGCCTTGGAGTCGAGCTTCAGGGCCAGGGTTTGCAGCTCGGTACCGGTGGCGTCCAGCACGCTGACATTGACGTCGGCGGCGCTCGGTTGCACCGAATCACGGGCGTTCTTGAACTCACGACCGACGATTTTCAGCGATACCCAATCCCCTGGCCGGTATAGCGGCCGGTCGGTGAAGGCATAGAGCTTGGTGTCGTAGATTTCGCTGTCGTAGTAGAAGTTTTCCGAGACGAATACCCCGCCCTCCTCATCTTCACCGATGACGAAGGAACGCTCCGGGCTGACGTGCTTGAGGCGCAGCAGGCCGTCTTCATCGGTGGCACCGCTGCTCATCACGCCCAGGCCGTCGGTCCACAGCACGTTGACCTTGGGCACCGAACGCCCTTCATGCTTGCGTGCGGCCCAGACCAGCAATTCATCACCGGCAATCTTGCTTACCGCCACGGTGTTGGAGACGAAGACCATGGTGGTCGCGCGGTATTTGCCGATCAGCGCTTCCACCAGGTACAGGCCTGGCTTCAACTGGCCCAGCGGTACATAGACGTTGCCCGGCGCGACGCTGACGAAGTCACTGGACGAGCCGGCCAGGTTGACGCCCGCGGGCGGCTGGATCGGCTTGGCTTCCCAGAGCGGATAACGGAACTGGCTGACCACCGGCAAGCCCGGGATCAAGGCGAATTGTGGCGGTGCGTCGTACGGGGTCGGCGCGACCAGGGCATCACCGACACTCAGTTCCGGCACTTCTTCAATGACTTGCAGGCGCGACTCATAGGAAAACGCCCGTTGCATCACCCGACGAGACTTGCGGTACCAGTTGTCCCACAGGTACGCGAGGGTGTTCGACAGGCCTTCGCCCTTGAACTGGCCGTCGCTGACCACGCGGTGCAGGTTCTTCTGGCGCTTGAGGAAATCCAGCGGCTTGTCGATGCGATAGACGCGGATATCGGCGCCGCCGTAGGGCTCCATGCGGAATCGACGGTAGTCGCGGCCCGGCGCTTCGAGGCGAACCATGGCCTGCTCGTCGCTGGCAAAGCTGCTGTCGGCCAGCAGGAAGAAACTTTCACCGGACACCGGCGTGTAGCCGCTGGGCTCCACCGTATCTTCGGCGTTCACGACAGGTGCCAGCAACAAGACAAACAGCAGGGGCAATTTTGAACACAAGCGCAGCATGCGGGCACCGGTCATTGGGAGAGAAAGTTGAGTCGATAGACGCCGATGAAGTTGGGGTTGGCTGCGTCGGGTATCCATCGGGTGTCCTTCCAGTTCATGAGTTGTTGCAGGCTTGCGGAGCGCATGCCGTTGTCGGTAGGGGTTGTGGTGCCGGTGTGATAGGCGATGTAGCGGCCCATCCAGATCATCAGGTGCTGGTCGTCGCCCTGATCGAAGAACATCAGGTCGCCGGGACGGGCCTGGGCGACATCGCGGCCCACCAGGTGACTGTTGAACTGGATCAGCTTGATGGCGTTGACGTAGGGTCCGACCTTGCCGCCGCCCTGCTGCCATTGCTGGGCGAGGCGCCGTTGCGCATCGCTCAGTGGCAGTTCCGGCGGCAGGTAGCGATTGGACAGGCCATTGCTGCGCAGCCATTTTTCATCGTGGACCTTCAGCGCTTCGTTGGCGGCAAAGCGCACCAGCCCGGCGCAGTCCTGCTGATACCAGCGCGGGCTCGGGCCTTTGGTCAGCTGTTCCTGGGCGATGCGCACGAACCAGGCACGAAAGACCTGGGATTGCTGCACGTCCAACGCCGGCGCCTCGACGGCAAGCGCAGGCCCGCCGAGCAGCAACGCCAGCAGCAGCGTCAACGCGGGGTTGCGGATCAGTGCTGTCACAGCGCTTTCCATTCCAGCGGCAGCCACTGCCAGTGGCCATCCGGCTCGCTGCCTTCAGGCAACGTCAGGGCGTATTTGCCGTAGCCGCCGAGGGTGCGCAGTTTCGGGATCAGGTAGGTTTGCGCGGCGTTGTAGAACACCGGCTCCATGTCCTGGGGCAAGCTGTCGAGGGTTTCGCGCTGCATCAGTTGCGCCATGGAGTCCGGGCCGAAGTAGACCGGCATCAGCAGGTCCTTGGGCACCACGTCGGCCATGGGCGGGAAGCGTTTGTCGAGGGTGCCGAGGGCCTTGTCCACCAGTTTGTCATCGAGGGAGAACAGCAAGGTCGAACCGTGGCGCGCCAGGCTGACCCGCAGGAAGGCCTTGCCGGTAATCGCGTCAGGCTGTTCCGCTTCCTTGGCCAGGTAGGGACCGAAATTGGAGCTGACCTGACGCAGCCACTGGTGCGTCGGGCCTTGCTGCTTCTCGACCACCGGGAATGCATGCTCGGCAACGTTGTTTTCATAGGCACCGACCATCGAACCGAACAGGTTGCCCAGGTCGGCGTCGAGCTTGCCGTCGTCTTCATTCAGGCTCGCCACCAGCAGCGGCGTGTACAGGCGCGAATCGGCGTACCAGCACAGGCCTGCTGCGCCGGCCACATGGTCGACCATGGCCTGGGCGGCTTTTTCGTCGGCACCGAGTTTTACCAGCAACGGTTTCTGTTGCTCGGCGGCCAGGGGCAAGGCCACGCAGGCACTGGCGCCCATGGGCATGGCTTGCCAGATCGGCTTGAAGTCGAAGTCCGGCTGGTTTTCCAGCTCGTCCATCGCCAGGAAGCTGTGCCAACCCTTGTCGTCAATGTCGAAACGCAAGCCGGCGAAGTTCGGGATGAACCGCTGGTAGCCCATGGCGAGCACGCTGGCGTTGACCGAGATGCGTTGCTTGACCTCCGGCGCCTTGGGCGGCAGGCCGAAGGCTTCGGGGAACAGTTTGTCGCCATTGAGCAAGGCAGCCAGGGCGGTCGTCGAAACGCTGCCCGGCTCAACCGCGGAGCCGCTGGCTGGGTCATACAGCTTGGTCGGGTTGGACAGCACCACCAGCTTGTCGCCATGGGAGGCGAAGACCAGGGATTTGCTGGCATTGTAGCTGAGCTGGTAGAGCGCGACGTCGTCACCGCCTACCTTCAGGTCGCTGAGCTTGCTCAACTGAGTGTCGTCCAGGGCGACTTTCGCCAACGGCTCCAGGACCTTGGCCAGGCCACCACGATCCATCACCAACAGGAAATCCTTGAGGCGACCGTCCGCACCGCGCCACAGCGCGACATCGGCCGGCTGGTCGAAAAGTTCTTCGATCAGGCTGTCCTGCAGCTTGAGGTCATGCTCGTAGATGATCCGGCGCAGGCTGCCGATCAGCCCGAGACGGTCGGCATGGGCCTCGTAATAGAAGACGAAGTCCTCGGTGAGCGTGGCCTTGAGGAACGGCACCGCCAACAGGTCCTTGGGCAACTGGCTCAGGGAATGGGCCTCGAGCAAGCCGTCGGGACGGCTCAAGCCGAGTTTCTCCAGCGCCAACTCCATGGGCGGCGCCTTGGGCTTGTTCATGAACCAGCCCAGCCCGGCGGCCACACCGCCTACCAGGCACAGCCCGATCAGTATCGCCGGCCAGCGGCGCACAGGTTTGGCGACAGGTGTCGGCGTGGTCGGGGAAGCAGTGTTGTCGCTCATATTCACAAGGGCCTGTTCATCCGTGGAGCGGATACTTAGTAGTTGAAAGTCTTGACCAGCAACAGATCGCCAATGGCGCGCAGGGGCACGACAAAGGTCTCGCGTTTTTCATTGACGGTGTTTTCGTTGAGCACCAGGTTGATCTGCGAGGTGATCACCTCGTTCTCGTTACTGGTCTCATCGAAGTTGTAGCCACCGCTGCCGTAGTTGCCCCAATAGTTCACGTAGACCAGGTAGGTGCCGTGCATCGGCGCGGTCATGGTGAACATTTCAGGGCCGGGGCCATCGACGCCATCCGGGTCGAGACCACCGCCGTTGCTCAGCGCCGGTTGGCCGAAGAACGCATGTTGGCCGTCGGGTGTGACGATATGCAGATCGAGTTCGGCCTTCGGATCGTCCCAGCCCAGCACCACGCGGATCTGCGCCGGGGTGCGCAGGTTGTTGGCTTCATAGAATTGCACGCGCTTGAGGGACTGGCCTTCTGAGCTGCGCACCTCGACGCTGTTGGAGCCGGCGCCGAACGCATACGGCCGGGCGAAACGGCCGTCGTCGTCGGTATAGAGATTCAGTGGATTGCCGTTGACCGCCAGGCTGTGGGGCTGGCGAGCCGTGCCCATGGCCTTGAGCCGGCCCTCGATCATTGTGCGATTGCGCTGCACGCCCCGGTCGATGGGCGGTGTGGGATAGGCGACTTGCGGGTTTTCGGTGCGATCAAGCAAGCCGCTGTAGCGCCAACCGCCCACCGGCTCCGACATCTCGGCAGAAGGCTGCGCCCACGCCAGCGGCGCGCCCATCAGCACGATCAATAAAGAAAGAAAACGCACGTATGCCTCCTGCCATGCACGACGCAACCCGGCGCCAATCCTCAGCGCGCTTGTCATTATTCAGGTTTCGTCTGAAGGCCCCGTCGCAAGGGGGCCGTAGATGGCGCGAAGGTTAGCGATTCGGCGGATTATTAACAATCGGGGAACGCACGATTCTGTGTGGGAAATCACGTACTGAGGGGGGCGTGAGCCGAATAGAGGGTCTATTCGGCTCACAAAATGAGCCGAATAGCGCTATTATTCGGCTCATTCATCTTTGGACAGGCGCATGACACCCCATTGGATCTGGCAACAGCCCGACTGGCCCGACTTCCGCTGGCAAGCTGAAGCATTGGCCCCCCTGCTACGCGAATGCGTGCAGACACAAGGTCAATTGCTCGGAATGACGGGCGCGGTCACGGCTTCGCTCAGTGCCCAGAACGAACTGGATGCCTTGCTGCAAAACATCGTGACCTCTTCGGCTATCGAAGGAGAACAATTGAATGTCGGCTCGGTGCGCTCGTCCCTCGCTCGCCGCCTGGGCCTCGAGCACGTCGACGACACGCCGGTCAACCAACGCAGCGAAGGCTTGGCGAACCTGTTGCTGGACGCGACCCGGCACTTCAACCAGCCCCTGACGGTCGAACGCTTGCTGGAATGGCACGAGTGGTTGTTCCCTGATCAAACAAGCGACCTTGCCTATCGACAGATCCGCGTAGGCGCGCTGCGCGGTGACGAACCGATGCAAGTGGTTTCGGGCAGGCTGGACCGACCTATCGTTCACTTCGAGGCGCCGCCTCGCCAGGGCCTTGAACAGCAATTGCAAACGTTCGTCGACTGGTTCGAAGCCAGTCGCCATCAGGTCAGCCTCGATCCGCTACTGCGTGCCGGCATTGCTCATTTCTGGTTTGTTACTCTGCATCCATTCGACGATGGCAATGGTCGCCTGACCCGCACCCTGACCGATTTGGCATTGGCCCAGGGTGAGGCTCAGGCGATCCGTTTCTACGCCATGTCCGTGAGCATCCTGGACGACCGCGCCGGTTATTACCGAATCCTGGAAAACAGCCAGAAAGCCACGCTGGATATCACCGGCTGGCTGACTTGGTTCCTGCAGACACTGTTGCGCAGCCTGCATAAAGCGATGACACAGATCGAAAGCGTGCTGGGCAAGACCCGGTTCTGGCAGGCCCATCGCGCTTCGGCACTCACGCCTGAACAGTCCAAAGTGCTGAACCGGTTGCTCGATGGCGGCGAAAAAGGCTTCGGGCAGGGGATCAGCGCCACTCAATATCAAGCCGTGGCCAAGGTCTCCAAGGCGACAGCAACGCGACACCTGGCGGAACTGCTGGAGAAAGGTTGCCTGGAGCGGATGCCCGGCGGCGGGCGCAGCACCCGTTACCGAATAAACTATCCCGCTGATTGAGATCATTTGTGGCGAGGGGATTTATCCCCTCGCCACAGGTTCCGACATCCTTGCTGATCGGGGTGACGCCCGGCGGTCCTGATTTGCCCCAATACCCCATGTCTGCTAGTGTCGCGCCGGTTTAACAGTCAACCGGAATAGCCGCCATGGCCCGCAAAAAAGCTGCACTGGATTTCGAACAATCTCTGGCCGACCTGCAAACGCTGGTCGAACGCCTGGAGAACGGCGAATTGTCGCTGGAAGACTCGCTGACCGCCTTCGAGCAAGGTATCGGCTTGACTCGTGACTGCCAGGCAGCGCTGGCCCAGGCCGAGCAGAAGGTGCAATTGCTGCTCGAACGTGACGGTGAGCTGACCGAAGAGCCTTTCGACGCGGAACAGCCTGAATGATCGGCGCCTATCAGGCCAGCAGCCAGGCCCGGGTCAATGCTGCACTGGAGACGTTGTTCAGCGCCCCGAGCCCGGAGCTGGCGCGCCTGTACGAAGCCATGCGCTACAGCGTGATGAACGGCGGCAAGCGTGTGCGGCCGCTGTTGGCCTACGCCGCGTGCGAAGCCTTGGGCGGCCAGGCCGAGCAGGCCAACGGCGCCGCCTGTGCGGTGGAGTTGATCCACGCGTACTCGCTGGTGCACGACGATTTGCCGGCCATGGACGACGATGACCTGCGGCGCGGCCAGCCCACTACTCACAAGCAATTCGACGAAGCCTGCGCGATCCTGGCCGGCGACGGCTTGCAGAGCCTGGCCTTCACCGCCCTGTTGGATCCAGCCCTGAGCGATTGCCCGGCGCAGGTTCGCCTGGACATGGTCAGCGCCCTGGCGCTGGCGGCAGGCCCTGCCGGAATGGTCGGCGGCCAGGCCATCGATTTGGGCTCAGTGGGCCTGAAGCTGGACCAGAGCGCCCTGGAATACATGCACCGGCACAAGACCGGCGCCTTGATCGAGGCCAGCGTCCGGCTCGGTGCCCTGGCCAGCGGCCGGGCCACGCCCGCCCAGTTGCAAGCCTTGCAGACCTACGCCCGAGCCATCGGCCTGGCGTTCCAGGTGCAGGACGACATCCTCGACGTCGAAAGCGATACCCAGACCCTGGGCAAACGCCAGGGCGCCGACATCGCCCGCGACAAGCCAACCTATCCGGCCCTGCTCGGCCTCGACGCCGCCAAGGCCTACGCCCTGGAGTTGCGCGACCAGGCGCTGGCCGCGCTGCGACCCTTTGACGCGGCGGCCGAGCCGTTGCGCGACTTGGCGCGCTATATCGTCGAACGACGCAGCTGATACAGGGTCAACCCATTCATAAGTGCGTATCGGCCAAGTTCCGGCCTACGCGTGGGCAGCTTGCGATGCATAAGGTAAACTGCCGCCTCTTTCTATACCTATAACGATTCGCCTGATGCCCACGACGTTTCAAGAGATTCCCCGCAAGCGCCCGACCACGCCCCTGCTGGACCGCGCCAACACGCCGGACGGCCTGCGTCGCCTGGGTGAAGCCGAGCTGGAAACCCTGGCCGATGAGTTGCGCCTGGAGCTGCTCTACACGGTCGGCCAGACCGGTGGGCACTTCGGCGCGGGCCTGGGCGTCATCGAGCTGACGATCGCGTTGCATTACGTGTTCGACACCCCGGACGACCGGCTGGTGTGGGACGTTGGGCACCAGGCCTACCCGCACAAGATCCTTACCGGTCGTCGCGAGCGTATGGGCACGCTGCGCCAGAAGGACGGTATCGCCGCCTTCCCGCGCCGCTCCGAGAGCGAATACGACACCTTTGGCGTCGGCCACTCCAGCACCTCCATCAGCGCCGCCCTGGGCATGGCGATTGCCGCACGCCTGCAAAACAGCGAGCGCAAGGCCATTGCCGTGATCGGCGACGGCGCACTGACCGCGGGCATGGCCTTCGAGGCGCTGAACCACGCGCCGGAAGTCGACGCCAACATGCTGGTGATCCTCAACGACAACGACATGTCGATCTCGCGCAACGTGGGCGGGTTGTCCAACTACCTGGCGAAGATCCTCTCCAGCCGCACCTACGCCAGCATGCGCGAAGGCAGCAAGAAAGTGCTGTCGCGCCTGCCCGGCGCCTGGGAAATCGCCCGCCGCACCGAAGAATATGCCAAGGGCATGCTGGTCCCCGGCACGCTGTTCGAAGAACTGGGCTGGAACTACATCGGCCCCATCGACGGCCATGACCTGCCTACGCTGATCGCCACCCTGCGCAACATGCGCGACCTCAAGGGGCCGCAGTTCCTGCACGTGGTCACCAAGAAAGGCAAAGGCTTCGCCCCGGCGGAAGTCGACCCGATCGGCTACCACGCCATCACCAAGCTCGAACCCCTGGACGCTCCGGCGGCCGCGCCGAAAAAGGCCGGTGGACCGAAATACTCCGGCGTCTTCGGCCAATGGCTGTGCGACATGGCCGCCGCCGACCCGCGCCTGGTGGGCATTACCCCGGCGATGAAGGAAGGCTCGGACCTGGTGGCCTTCAGCGAACGCTACCCGCAACGCTATTTCGACGTGGCAATTGCCGAGCAGCACGCCGTGACCCTCGCCGCCGGCATGGCCTGTGAAGGTGCCAAGCCGGTGGTGGCGATCTATTCGACGTTCCTGCAACGGGCCTACGACCAACTGATTCATGACGTCGCGGTACAGAACCTCGACGTGCTGTTCGCCATCGACCGCGCCGGCCTGGTGGGCGAAGACGGCCCGACCCACGCCGGCAGCTTCGACCTGTCGTTCCTGCGCTGCATCCCCGGCATGCTGGTGATGACCCCGAGCGACGAAAACGAGTTGCGCAAGATGCTCACCACCGGCCACCTGTTTAATGGCCCGGCGGCAGTACGCTACCCGCGTGGCACCGGCCCGAACGCGACGATCTCGACCGACCTCGAGCCGATCGAGATCGGCAAGGGCGTGATTCGCCGCCAGGGCAAGCATACCGCCCTGCTGGTGTTCGGCGTGCAACTGGCCGAAGCCCTGAAAGTCGCCGAGACCCTGGACGCCACCGTGGTGGACATGCGCTTCGTCAAACCCCTCGACGAAGCCCTGGTGCGCGAGATGGCCGGCAGCCACGACCTGCTGGTGACCCTCGAGGAAAACGCCATCATGGGCGGCGCCGGTGCGGCGGTCAGCGAATTCCTGGCCCGGGAAAACATCCTCAAGTCGGTGCTGCACCTGGGCTTGCCGGACAGCTATGTCGAACACGCCAAGCCGGCGCAGATGCTCGCCGAATGTGGGTTGGACGAGGTGGGAATCGAAGCGGCGGTGCGCCAGCGGTTGCTGTTGCTGGGCCTGTAAGTTCAGCCCACACAAGCCCCTGTGGGAGCGAGCTTGCTCGCGATAGTGGAAGATCAGTCAATAAACCCATTGGCTGACACACCGCTATCGCGAGCAAGCTCGCTCCCACATTGGTTTTGTGTGAATCAAGCATGATTGGAACCCCATGAAACTCCGCCTCGCCCTCACCCTCTCCCTGCTACCCACCCCCGACCTGCTGGCCGACACCTTCGAGCGCGACCAGGCCCTGAAGCTGCCCGACATCGTGATCAGCGCCAACCGCCAGGTCGAGGCCCGCAACGACAGCAGCGCCGCCAACACGGTGTTCACCCGCGAGGACATCGAGCGCTTGCAACCGACCAGTGTCACTGACTTGCTCAGCCGTGTGCCAGGCGTGCAGGTGGCACCACTGGGTGGGCGCGGCAGCCTTCCGGGGATTTACATTCGCGGCACCAAATCGGCCCAGAGCCTGGTGCTGGTGGACGGTCAGCGCATCGGCAATGCCACCTCCGGCGACAGCAACCTGCAACGCCTGAACATCAACCAGATCGAGCGCGTGGAAGTGCTGCGCGGTTCGCGTTCGGTGATCTACGGTGCCGATGCGGTGGGTGGGGTGATTCAGATTTTCACCCGTCGCGGCAACGAGCAAGGTCTGCAACCGCGCCTGCATGTGGGCGTTGGCAGCCACCAGACCTGGGAACGCAGCCTGGGCCTGTCCGGCGGCGACGACCAGACCCGCTTCAACCTCGGCGCCAGCCTCGACGAGAGCGCTGGAAGCAATCGGACCCGCGAGTCCTATGCCAGCGACCGCGACGACGATGCCAACCGCAACCAGTCTTTCAGCCTGAGCCTGAGCCATGCCGCCAGCGATGACCTGGAAGTCGGCCTGAACGTGCTGGATAACCGCGGCAAAAGCGAATACGACAACCCGTTCGGCCGCTTCGACCCAGCCACCTTCGAATCCCTGCCCCAGCAACCCTACAGCGAGTTTGCGGTGAGCAGCTTCAGCACCTATGTGGACGGGCGAATCAACGAGGCCTGGAAGTCACGCCTGGAACTGGGCCACAGCGAGAACCGTGAAAAGACCTTCGACAAGCTCAGCGACGTCCGCGAAGTCTTTAACACCTACCGCGATTCAGTGACTTGGCAGAACGACGTGACGCTGGACGAGCGCAACAGCCTGATCGTCGGCGGTGACTGGTATCAGGACCGGGTCAACAGCAGCACGCCGTTCGACGAAGACAGCCGCTGGAACCGTGCCGCGTTCATCCAGCATCGCTTCCAGGCCGAAACCTTCTCCACCGAACTGGGCCTGCGTCGCGACCAGAATCAGCAATTCGGCGGCCAGAACAGTTGGAGCGGCACGCTCACTCTACCAATCAATCCGGACAACGACGTATTGCTGACCTACAGCGAAAGCTTCCGCGCCCCGACCTTCAACGATCTGTACTACCCGGACTTCAGCAACCCTGACCTGAAACCCGAAACGGCAAAAAGCTACGAGCTGCAATGGCGCAGCCAACTGAGCGAGAGCGCCCGCCTGGAGACCTCGCTGTACCGCACGGACCTGGAAGACGCGATCATCTTTGGCAGTAACTCACGTCCACAGAACGTTGCCTCGGCGCGGATCAACGGTTTTGAGATGGCCTACCTGCAGGATGTGTTCGGCTGGCAGGGCAACCTGGGCCTGGCCATCATCGACCCACGTGACCGCGACAGCGGCCACACCCTGGCCCGCCGCGCCCGGCGGACCTTGAGCCTGGACCTGGACCGGCAATTCGGCCGCCTGGGCCTGGGCGCCACCTGGCAAGCGGTGAGTGGCAGCTATGACGATGAAAACAACCGCCATGCCCTGGGCGGCTATGCCCTGCTCGGGTTGCGCGGCAACTGGTCGCTGACTCGGGAAGTGAAGCTGGAGATGAAGGTGGATAACCTGCTGGACAAGGGTTACAGCCGGGCGCTGTATAGCCATGAGGGTCAGCAGTATGGGTATCAGGAAGAGGGTCGGACCTGGTTGTTTGGGGTTACTTGGACCCCCTCTCTCTGATCCAGAACCTGTGGTGCCTGGACTGACCTCATCGCGAGCAAGCTCGCTCCCACAGTTGATCTTCAGTGGCCACAGGTTTTGTGTTCACAACAAAATCCCATGTGGGAGCGAGCTTGCTCGCGATTGCAGGCGCCACGGTCTAACGATCTGGCGCAATCAACTCGCACAACCGCGCCGTCGCCTCGATCATCTGTCCACTGGGCCGCTCCAGCCCCTTGTCATTGACCAGCAACAACCGCCCCTGCGCCACCGGCCAGGTTTTCCAGGCGTCGAGCTGCGCCTGTTCCGTGGCGAGGATGACCTGCGGATTACGTTGCAGCACCGCTTCCACACTCACCTGCGGGGCCGGCACGCTCAGGTCGGCAAAGACGTTGCGGGCCCCGCACACCGCCAGCGCATCACTGATGATCTGGCCGCCCCCGATGGTGTACAGCGGCCGGTCCCAGACCTGGTAGAACACCGGCAACGGCGGGTCCCGTCGATAGCGCTGGCGTAACGCCGCAAGACGCACACGCAACTGCGCCGCCCGTTGCACGCCCCGCTCCGGGCGGCCGAGCTGCGTGGCAATGTCTTCAATTTGCACGATGAGTTGGTCGAGGCTGCGGGGCTCGGCGACATAGACAGAAATGCCCAAGCCCTTGAGCTGCTCGCGCTGGGCCGGGCCGACACTGCCGGGCCAGAGCAGGAGCAGGTCGGGCTGGAGGCTGAGCAAGCGCTCCATGTCCAGCTGGCCGTAACGGCCTACGGAAGGCAGGTCTTTAAGGATTGGCGGACGATCACCGCCATCCAGCACGCCCACCAAGAGGTCGGCGGAGCCCAGCTCAACGACGATTTCCGACAGCGACGGCGCGAGGCTGACAACCCGCGAAGCCGCCATCGTCGAGGCGCTGACGGCCAGCAGCAAGACCGCCAGCCAGCGGTTCATCAGCCGAGTTGGCGCGGGATGCGGTACAGGTAGAACAACACGGCGGTCGACAAGGCCAGCAGCATCAACGGCACCGCCTCCAGGCCAACGAACACCGCAAGGGCACCGACCCAGGCCGGTAGCCCGGCCACCAGGAAGGCGGCGCGACGACGGGCCGCCAGGTCAATCCAGGCCTGGGGTTCTTCGGGCGTGTCGAGGGCTTTCTGGGTGGCGATCAGGGCTTGCTTGTACGGCCCGAAGAATCGCAGGCTGACGAACATCGACGCCATGCCGGCAATGAACAACGGCATCGCCAGCACCGGCAGAATCGCTTCGCCCTGGCCGAACACCGCGTTGATCACGAACAGTGGCAGCAAGGCCAGGGCCAGGTATTTCCACCAACTGACGGACAGCCGCCGCCGGACCTGACCGCGCGTCACGCCCGGTCAACCTCGCCTTGGTGCTCGTTACCCATCATGTGGTCGAGCTTGCTGGCCTTGGTCGCCAGGTAGAGTTTGTTGTGGGGGTTGTGACCGGTGTGCAGCGGCACACGCTCGGCCACCACGATGCCCATGTCGGTCAAGGCCTTGACCTTGCGTGGGTTGTTGGTCATCAACCGCAGGGACTTGATACCCAGGTGTTCGAGCATCGGCAGGCAAATGCTGTAGTCCCGCAGGTCGGCCGCAAAGCCCAGGCGTTCGTTGGCCTCCACGGTATCGGCGCCGCCATCTTGCAGTTCATAGGCGCGGATCTTGTTCAACAGGCCAATGCCACGACCTTCCTGGCGCAGGTACAGCAACACGCCACGGCCTTCACGGGCGATGGCCTGCAGCGCGGCCTCGAGTTGCGAACCGCAATCGCAGCGCTGGCTGAACAGGGCGTCGCCGGTCAGGCATTCGGAATGCAGGCGGCCCAACACCGGAGAACCGTCGGTAAAATCACCCAGGCTGAGCACGACGTGCTCGCGGCCGGTGGCCTCATCGAGAAAACCATGCATGGTGAATTGCGCAAACGGCGTTGGCAGCTTGGAAGCGGCAACAAAAACGACAGGCACCGGTGTGCTCCTGATCTAGTACTGGAGTTTCGCAGAGGCGGGCATTGTAACAGCACGCTCCTGTAGACGCTTAGGCTGAATTGTCGGCCATAACCATCGAAAAGTTTGATTACGGCTTCGGTGGATTGCCATTCTCGTCGAAAGGATAGGGTTGCTTCCAGCGTTCGAAAATCGGTTTCAACTCGCCGCTCTTCACCAGCACTTCCATGCGTCGGTCGAACAGCGCACGCAACGTACGGCCGTTTTCGTTGTTGGCGAAGCCCAGGTACAGCGGCAAATTGATCAGCGGCGAAAGTTTGAATTGCTTGGGATCGTCGGCCTTGGCGAGCACTTCTTCGATTTCCATCGATGCATCGATGTAAAAGTCCGCTCGCTCATGAATCAGCATCGGCAAGATACCCACCGACCGGTGAATCTCATTGAAACGCCGGATGTTGGGCAGGTAGTTGTTGTATTCGTAGCCGCGCATCCATACCAGCCGATAGCTGCCAATCGTCGCCAGCGTCGGTGACGGCTTGGACGCCAGCCCCAGAGCATAGATGTGATCGACGTCATAGTGCCACTTCGGGTAAAGCACGCCTTCGGACTCATCCCGATAGGCACCGACCTGCACATCGACCTCGCCGCGCTGCACCAACCCGATTGAGCGGGTGTAGGGCACACTGCGGATCTCCAGCTTGACGCCTTCAGGCTCGAACACTGCACGCAAGATGTCCCAGCCCATGCCCTGGCCATCGGCCTGGGTGTAATCGGCCCACTCTTCGCTGGCCGCACGGATCTTGTCAGGCAGCGGAGCCGACTCGGCCACCCTTGCACCCACACAGGCTCCTAAACACAGCAACAGCAGTAGTGCGCGGCTTACGCCCATGCCTGACTCCCTCAGGTGAAACACCACACCAATCCTTGCATTGCCAGCCAGGCGAAAACCCCGGCCAATACATCATCGAGCATGATGCCGACACCTCCGTGTACGTGCCGGTCGATCCAGCGGATCGGCCACGGCTTGAGGATATCGAAGAAACGGAACACCAGGAAACCCGCCAGCAACCAATACCAGCCTTCCGGTACCAGCCACAAGGTGATCCACATGCCGACCATTTCGTCCCAGACGATGCCTTCATGATCGTGCACCCGAAGGTCGTCCGCCACTTTGCCACACAGCCAGAAGCCAAACAGCATGGTGATGCCCAGCATCAACCAGTAGCCCCAGTCCGGCAACATCTGCCACAACGGTATGAAGGGTAGCGCAACCAGCGAGCCCCAGGTGCCCGGGGCTTTAGGCAAAGTACCCGAACCGAAGCCAAATGCCAGGAAGTGCCAGGGATTGCGCCAGACCGAAGGCGGAACGAATTCTGCCGGGACCTGGTTGGGATGATCTGTCACGGTGTCTCCCGAAAATGTTGATAGCCCCGCACTGGCGGAGTGATGTCGTGCCCGACGCTGTCGACCAGCGTGACGCCTTGCCCGGCCAGTACGCTGCCGATCACGTGGATCGGCCAGCCGGCGGCCTGCAACGTCGACAACCGGTTCGGTGGCACGGCGAATAACAGCACGTAATCGTCACCGCCGCTCAGGGCCACCTGCTCGGCATCCGCCCGGCCAAGAAACGCTACCAGAGCGTTGGACAACGGCAGTCGGTCCCGTTCAACCTGCAAGGCCACCCCGGACGCCAGGGCGATATGCCCGCAATCGGCCAGCAGGCCATCGGAAATATCCATCGCCGCACTGGCCTTGCCACGCAATGCCAGGCCCAGGTCGATCTGCGGACGTGGCGACCAGTAATGGGCCAGCAACAGCTCGACAATCGCAGGTTCGGCGCTGCGCTGGCCGAGCACCAGCGGCAGTGCGCCAGCGGCAGTGCCCAGCTCGCCGCCCACACACAGCAGGTCGCCGGGCCGTGCGCCGCTACGGGTCAGGGCCTGGCCGGACGGCACGTGGCCGAACACGGTCATGGTCAGGCTCAGGGGCCCACGTGTGGTGTCCCCACCCACCAGCGCCACGCCACAGGCCTGGGCCATCTGGTTCAAACCGCGGGCATAGGCTTGCAGCCAATCGGTGGTCACCGTCGGCAAGGTCAGGGCAAGGGTAAAGGCGTAAGGGTTGGCGCCCATGGCAGCCAGGTCGCTGACCGCCACGGCCAGCGAGCGCTGGCCGAGCAGGAACGGGTCGCACGGGTCTGGAAAATGCACACCGGCCACGAGCGTGTCGGTGGACACCGCCAGCTGTTCCCCGGGAGGAACGGCCAGCAAGGCGCAGTCGTCGCCAATCCCCAGCGCAACGCCCTCGCCGCCCTGCGCACAAGGCGCGGCAGCGAAGTAATTACGGATCAGCTCGAACTCACCCATGCGGATATCAAGCGCTGACTAGCGCTTGAACGCCTTCACTTCAGCTTCACGCAGACGTGGGGCGAGCTTGTCGAGCACACCGTTGACGAATTTGTGGCCATCGGTGGAACCGAAGACTTTCGCCAGCTCGATCCCTTCGTTGATCACCACGCGGTACGGTACGTCGACGCGCTTGAGCAGTTCCCAGGTGGACAGGCGCAGCACTGCCAGTTCAACCGGATCCAGCTCTTCGATGGTCAGGTCCAGGCAAGGCGTGAGCGCGGTGTCGATTTCAGTCTTGAACTGCGGGACCCCGTGCAGGATCTCGCGGAAGTAAGCGCCATCAACATCACTGAAGTCGTTGTCGACCCGAAACTGCGCTTCGATCTCGTTCAGCGATTGCTTGGCCATGTGCCATTGATACAGCGCCTGGGTCGCGAGCTGACGAGCTTCGCGACGCTTGACGCTTTTCGACGGCTTGCCGGCATCCGCAGGCTTTGGATCGCGCGGGTTGAAACGATCGCTTTCGTCGCTAATCACTTGGCCTCCAACTGCGCCAGCAGGCTGACCATTT
>Ga0065704_10070354_pt1 | contig 30678 bp, 28 predicted proteins | sample SwiRhicommuniRL2_FD_59091 | JGI IMG/M metagenome (GOLD analysis project Ga0065704, IMG submission 59091) | Switchgrass rhizosphere bacterial communities from Rose Lake, Michigan, USA - RL2 v2 (version 2) | ecosystem: Host-associated > Plants > Roots > Rhizosphere > Soil | place: East Lansing, MI | reverse complement strand
CGGCGGCCGGCGCAGCGCCCCCGGCGCCGCCGGCAGCCGGCCAGTCGATCCGCATCGATTTGTTCAAGCTGGACCGCCTTATCGATCTGGTGGGCGAACTGGTGATCGCGCAGGCCATGCTGGTCCAACGCCTCGACGAAGCGGGTCTTACCGCCAGCGAGGAACTGGGTCTGCTCGAAAGCCTGACGCGTGACATTCAGGAAAGCGCCATGTCGATCCGCGCGCAGCCGATCGCCAGTGTGTTCAGCCGCGTTCCGCGCATCTTGCGCGATCTTGCAGCGTCGACCGGGAAGCACGTAAAACTGGACGTGTTCGGTGAAACCACCGAACTCGACAAGACGGTGATCGAGCGTCTCGGCGAGCCGTTGACGCACCTCATCCGCAACGCAGTCGACCACGGCATCGAAAGCGCAGAGGATCGCATCGCGGCGGGCAAGCCGCCGGAAGGCACGCTGACACTTTCGGCAGAGCACCGCTCAGGCCGCATCCTGATCACCATTTCCGACGACGGCGCGGGAATCAACCGTGAGCGCGTGCTGTCGAAGGCAATCGAGAAGGGCATCGTGAGCCCCGATGCGCAGCTTTCCGCTGAAGAGATCGACAACCTGATCTTCGCGCCCGGCTTCTCCACGGCGCAGGTCGTGTCGAACATTTCCGGACGCGGCGTCGGCATGGACGTCGTTCGCCAGAACGTGAAGGATCTGGGCGGACGCATCACGATCGACAGCGTGCCCGGCAAGGGCACCGCCTTCATCCTTACACTGCCGCTCACGCTGGCGATCTCCGACGGCATGATTGTCGACGTCGGCGACCAGACCCTGGTGGTTCCGCTGGCGCACGTGGTGGAGAGCCTTCGTCCCGGCGAGGCGGAAGTGCACGGCCTCGGTTCCAGCCGCAAGATGCTCAACGTCCGCGGCAAGTTCATCCCGATCATCTCGCTCAAGGATGCTCTAGGCGCGCCTACCGGTGCGACCAGGCCGGAGGAGGGCGTGCTGGTCGTCGTCGATACGGAAAGCGCCGGACAAGCCGCGCTGCTGGTCAATAACATCTGCGATCAGCGCCAGTTCGTGATCAAAAGCCTGGCGACCAACTTCCGCGCCGTCGAAGGCGTGGCCGGGGCCACCATCCTTGGCGACGGACGCGTCGCGCTTATCGTCGATGTAGACGGATTGGTCGCCTGCGCGCTGCCGCCGCAGGAAAGACAGGCCGCGTGAGCGCCACTGCCGCCTCGATGAACACGATTCCCGGCGTCAGCCCGGATATCTACAGTGCCGTTGACTTCGCGCAGATCGCGAAGATCATCTACGACGCTGCAGGTATCGTGCTGCCGGAGGGAAAGGCGATGCTGGTCTATTCGCGGCTTGCGCCGTTGGTGCGTGCGACCGCAACGATCACTTTCGCCAAGTATATCGAACTGATCCGCGAAAATGGTGTCGAACTGAACAAGGCGGTGGCGGCGCTCACCACCAACCATACCTTCTTCTACCGCGAGTCTCATCACTTCGATCATCTGCGCAGCGAAGTGCGTCCGCGCATTCTCGAAAAGTTGCGTGACCGCCAGCCGGTAAGGCTGTGGTCGGCCGGGTGCTCCAGCGGTGAGGAGACGTGGTCCATCATCATGACGCTGCTCGGACCGGATCGCTCGGCGGGGCTTAATATCGCGAAAGGCGATCTGCGCGTCCTTGCCACGGACATCGCGCCTCACGCGATCAAGCGGGCGGAAGCGGCAACGTATCCCGCAAAGGATCTCCAGCCCGTTCCAGAGGACCTGCGCCGCGCATGGACGAGCCAGAAGGGCGACAACGTGGTGATCGGCGATACGCTGCGTTCGATCACCCGGTTCCGTCTGCTCAATCTGCTGGGAGACTGGCCGATCAGGGGCAAGTTCGATTTCATCTTCTGCCGCAACGTCATGATCTATTTCGACAATCCGACGAAAGAGAAGCTGGTCAAGCGCTTCAGCGAAGCGCTGGCACCGGACGGCTTCCTGTACGTCGGCCATTCGGAACGCGTGACCGGCCCGGCATCCAGCCAGCTTCAACTGGTCGGTCCGACAATCTACCGGAGGAATGCAGCATGAGCGTTCGCGTGCTCATCATCGACGATTCGCCGACGATGCGTGCCATCCTCATGTCGCGCCTGCGGGAACAGCCCGACATCGAGGTTGTCGGCACCGCCTGCAACGCGATCGAGGGCCGTGAGGCGATCAAGAAGTTCGATCCCGACGTTGTCACGCTCGACATCGAGATGCCGGGCATGAACGGTCTCGATTTCCTCGAGAAGATCATGACCCTGCGCCCGACGCCGGTCATCATCGTGTCCGGCGCCACGCAGGAAGGGAACGATGTCACCGCGCGCGCGCTCGGCCTGGGCGCGGTGAACTGCTATTCGAAGTATGATCCGACCGGCAAGCTGGCGCTTCAGGACGGCGGTGAACTGGCTGGTCTGATCCGCGATGCGGCTCAGGTCCGTTTCAATGCGCCGGTGCGTGCGACGACCTCGATAGCGGAGGAAAGCCGGCGTTCCATCAAGCGCGATACCCGGCTCATCGCGATCGGTTCGTCCACGGGCGGGGTCGAAGCCCTTCAGGTGCTGCTGCGCGAATTTCCGCGCGACTGCCCGCCCACGGTCATTGTCCAGCATGTCAACACGCGCTTTGCACCGGCGATCGCGCGCACGCTCGATCAGGTTTGCCCGGCGCAAGTGCAGATTGCCGTGCACGACATGCCGCTCAAGCCCGGCCACGTGTACCTCGCCGCGGAGGCGGATCACCACTTCCTGGTCAAAGGCGATGCCACGCTTTTTGCCAAGCTGCGCCGCGGCGCGCCGATCTCCGGCCATGTGCCCAGCGTCGATGCGCTGTTTCATTCGGTTGCGCAGTACGTTGGCGCCGATGCGGTCGGCATCCTTCTTACCGGAATGGGCCAGGACGGCGCCAAGGGCCTGCTGGCGATGAGCCGGGCCGGCGCCCATACGATCGCCCAGGATGAGGCCACGTGCACTGTCTTCGGCATGCCGCGCGCGGCCATTTCGCTGGGAGCGGCGCGCGTTGTCGCTCCTATCACCAGCATCGCGCGCCATGCGCTGAACAAGGCAGCGTGAAACCATGTCCATAGACCTACAACCCGTGAACATGACGCGGCTGACCGTCATGCAAGGACAATTCAAGATCAGCGCCGGGCCCAAGGTCGAACTCAGCACGGTTCTGGGATCATGCGTTGCTACCTGCCTTTACGATCCTGTTGTCGAACTTGGCGGGATGAACCACTTCCTTCTGTCGGAGCCGCCCGCAAGCCATGGCGACGAGGTGGACGTACATTACGGCGTCTATCTCATGGAAATGCTGATCAACGAGATGCTCTCCTACGGCGCGCGCAAGGAGCGGCTGCGCGCACACCTTTACGGCGGGGCAAACATTCGCGCGGGCATGCAGCGGATCGGTACGGCCAATGCCGAATTTGCCCGCGGGTTCCTCGTTCGCGAGCGGATCGAACTCGTCCGCGAGGACCTTGGCGGCACCAGCGCGCGCCGTGTCGATTTCCGTCCGGCTTCGGGCAAGGTCCGCTGCCGTACCGTTCCCTCCTCGGATGCGCCCGAGACTACCCAGCAACCTGTTTTCCGCCCGGCGCCGCGCGGCGAAGTCGAACTGTTTTGATCTAAAGAGGCCAACCATGTCGAAAACTACCCGTATTCTTACGGTTGATGACAGCGCATCGATGCGCGCTCTCCTCAACCACGCACTTTCCACCAACGGCTTTGATGTCGTCCAGGCTGACGACGGCGTTTCCGCGCTCGAGTGGCTGGCCGTGAACGAGGTCGATGTCGTGATCACCGACATCAACATGCCCCGGCTCGATGGTTTCGGCCTGATCGAACAGGTGCGTGGCGGAACGCGTCACCGCGACCGTCCGATCCTGGTCCTGACCACCGAAAGCTCTGACGAGAAGAAGGCCCGTGCCCGCGCCGCCGGCGCGACCGGCTGGATCGTCAAGCCGTTCGACACCGACAAGCTCGTCGCGGCCGTGCGCCGCGTCGCTCACTGAGGAAAGTTCAGGACATGCATCGCGAACTCATAACTTTCGAAGTCGGCGGTCAGATCTTCGCGCTCGATATCATGGCGATCCGCGAGATCCGCGCCTGGACGCCGGTCACGCCCATGCCGCGCGTTCCGCACTACGTCGCGGGCGTGGTGAACCTGCGCGGCACCGTGCTGCCGGTGATCAACCTTGCCGCGCGCCTCGGCTGGACGCCCACCGAAGCCACGCCGCGCCACGCGATCATCGTGTGCCAGGTCAATGGCCAGTCGCAGGGGCTGATCGTTGATTCCGTCAGCGATATCGTCGCGCTCGACACCGAGCAGTTGCAGCCCCCGCCGACTACCGGCCAGGAAGACGTCATGCCCTTCCTCGATGGCCTCGTCGCTATCGACGACAACATGGTGATGGTGCTCGACTTGCAGGCGCTGAGCGCCTCCGAGGATGACGCACTCGCGGCGTAACCGGCTATGATCCACGAACCAAAATTCACGGCCATGGCCGAGGTGCTGGGCGAACTCGGTTCGGAGATCGAGGCGTTGGGCGAAGTGCTTTGCCGCGACGAGAACTTTGCCGCGCGGCATATGCGCGAGCTGCAGGCGATCGATCTGATCGCGCAGAAGCAGCGAGCGCTGGCGTCCATCATCGCGGGCGGGTTCAGCGCAGCGGAGATCGGCCGGATCAGCCTTGACGCGTTGCGCATGCGGTTCAGCGGATTCATCGACGAGACGGCCCTGGCTTCCTGCCAGGACGAGCACCGGAAGGCCGCCGATCCGGATTCGCTAGGCCTGTGGGATTGAGCCACTAACGGGACGGCCTTTCGCCATCTCTGCGCTGCATGCCTGGCCCGGCTTCTGCCCGGCTTGCAGATGCGGACATAAGGCCGCCTTTGCGCGCGGCGCCCGTGCCAGCGAACGGGGCGTCCGACCTTGATCTCGGCTCGATGCGAGGGCAAGGCAATGCCATGTTCCCGGATGCCCGCCGCCACGCGCCCGCCGCTGCTCGCAACCGCGTGCCGATCCTTGACGTATTGAAGAAAGTGCTTCCGCCCTCCGGCCTCGTGCTTGAGATCGCGAGCGGCACCGGCGAGCATGCGGTCCACTTTGCCCGCAGCCTTCCCGCGCTGGATTGGCAGCCGAGCGATCCTGAGGCCTCCGCGCTGGAATCGATAGCGGCGTGGCGCGCTGCGGAAGGTTCGCCCAATCTGCTGGCGCCGGTTCGGCTGGACGCATCGGCGCGGCACTGGCCCATCTCGCGGGCGGACGCAGCCGTGTGCATCAACATGGTCCACATCAGCCCGTGGGATGCGACGCTGGGGCTGATGTCCGGCGCAGGGCGTATCCTGACGACTGGCGGTCCGCTCATTCTCTACGGTCCCTATCGCAGGGCCGGGCAACCGCTCGAACCCAGCAATCACGATTTCGATGAAGACCTCAAGCGCCGCGATCCACGCTGGGGATTACGCAACGTCCAGGACGTTCAGGCTGCGGCGGACGGCTGCGGGCTTGCATTCGAGACGCTGGTGGAGATGCCGGCGAACAACCTCTGCCTCGTGTTCAGGAAGATTTGAAGCCGCGGCGCAGGAGCCTTGGCATGATCGCCAGCTGACCCGCCCCGCGCATGACAAAGAACGCCGTGAACGCCGCCCACAAGCCGTCGTTTCCAAGCGGCGCCAGGAGCCAGAGCAGCAGTAGGAACAACGCGGTCGCCGCCGCCATCGTCCCAAGCATGCCGCGCGTCCATCCGGCACCGACGAAGACGCCGTCAAGGACGAACGAAGCGGCCCCCGCCAGCGGCAACGCGATAACCCACGGGAGATAGCGGGCCGTCGCGGCCACGACATGCACGTTGGTGCTGAACAGGGCTGCGAGCGCTGCGCCAAACAGCGCGTAGGCGGCTGTCAGCGCCGCTCCGGCAATGGTCGTCCATAACAGGCCCGACCGAACGCTCGCAACGAAGCGGTTCCCGTCGCTTGCGCCGGCTGCTTCGCCGCAAAGCACCTGCGCGGCGCTCTCGAAGCCGTCGAGCAGCAGGGTGGACAGCATGAACAGCTGGAAGAGTATGCCGTTGGCAGCGAGCATGACTGCGCCTTGCTGCGCCCCGACGCGCGCGAACAGCACGATGCACCCGGTGAGGATGACCGTCCGCGCGAACAGGTCGCGGTTGAGCGCGAACAGGTGCATCAGGGCGGGGCGGCTCCATGTCGCCCTGTCTCGCGCGGCGCTTAGCGCGGTGCGGGCGGCTGGCTGCCGCAAGATGACCGCTGCCAGAAGCGCGCATTTCAGAAGCTCAGACAAGACGGTGGCTGTTGCCACCCCCTCCACGCCCCGGTCCATTTGCAGCACGAGGAGAAGATCGAGCGCGATATGCAGCACGTTGGCCATTACTTCGATCACAAGAACCTGGGTGACCATGCGGCTGCCGATCAACCAACCGACCAGCACGCAATTGCAAAGCCAGACGGGCCCGGCCCAGTATCGTATCCCGACGTACGTCCCGGCTTGATCGCGGACGGCGCCCGAGGCCTGCATCAGGTCGAGACCGACAGGCACCGCGAGGGGCATGGCGGCCAGCAGGATCGCGCCGATCGCCAGGGCCACGGCGCCGGCGCGCGCGAGTGTCCGGCCCTGCTCGCCGACATCGCCGCTACCGGCAGTTCGGGCGGTCAGAGCGACGGTGCTGGTACGCAGGAAGTTGAAGACAATCAGGATCGCCATCATGTACTTGGCGCCAAGTTCCACCGCGCCCTGTGCCGCGGCATCTCCGATCTGGCCGATCACCCACATGTCGGCGAGCCCGAACAGCGCGGTCGCCACATTGGCGAGCATCGCGGGCAGGGCGATGGACCACAGGACCGGCGCGATGCGTGAGGAAAGAGCCGGAGATTTCATTGACCGATGCTGGGCGACGGCGATGAGATCAGGAACCCTTTTTCTGCGTCTTGCATGCGGAGGCAGTCACTGTCGAGGCCACGAAAGCGAATCACGCGGTGTGCTTTTCCAAGCGTGGTAAGTGGAGATTGGAGCGGGACAATCAGTTACTTGTTATATGCTGCACTGCACAACAAATTTGGGATTAGTATGACATATTAACAGTAGTCATCGAATGCTGCGGCAATTCAGCATCAATTTTCAACATCCGAATGCTGCGGTGCAAAATAATCGGCGCGCCGGAAGGAATGTTTAGTTCTTCCCGGCGCGCTCTCTCCCAACTCCGGTAAGGTCAGGACTGACCTTTCGCAGATATACTGCAGCATAAAACCCGTTTGGAAAAGCTGTTTTGCGCAGTTCTTGGTATCGACACCTCCGCCATTTCTGGTGCCGATGCTGGCAGATACCGGCTACAGTGGCATAGCGGGCCAGCGGTTGCGTATCGATCGCAATGATGTTCCCACGACTGAAGATGGTCGGAGAAGGCTGGGTGATGAAGAAGAGAATGCTGGGGCAGGGGCTTGAGGTTTCCGCGCTTGGTCTTGGCTGCATGAGCGTAAGCGGTGCCTATGGGCCGAAGCTGTCGCAAGAGGATTGCGATGCCCTGCTGCGCGGTGCCTTCGATCGTGGCATAACCTTTTTTGATACGGCGGAGATATACGGTCCCTACGTCGGCGAGGAGATGGTCGGGCATGCGCTCGCCCCTATCCGCGACGGCGTCGTCGTCGCGACCAAGTTCGGGTTCCGCGCCGGCGGGAAGGTTGAGCGCGGAAACTTGTTCCCCGGTTTCGACAGCCGGCCCGAACACATCCGCGAGGTCTGCGACCAGTCGCTCGCCAGGCTCGGCATGGATTGCATCGACCTGCTCTATCAGCACCGCGTCGATCCCGCCGTCCCCGTGGAAGACGTCGCCGGAACCGTCGGGGATCTGATACGCGAAGGCAAGGTGCGCTACTTCGGCATGTCGGAAGCACCTGCGGACCTTATCCGCAGAGCGCATGCCGTTCATCCGGTGGCCGCATTGCAAAGCGAGTATTCGCTGTGGAGCCGAGACGTCGAGGATACGGTCCTGCCCACGCTTCGCGAACTCGGCATAGGCTTCGTGCCGTTCAGTCCGCTTGGACGCGGATTTCTGACCGGGGGCGTTCAGCCCGGCTCGCTAACCGGCGATGACTGGCGATCGAACATGCCGCGCTTCAAGGGAGAAGCGGGCGAGCACAATTTCCGGCTAGTGCAGGCGCTGTCCGAATTGGCGGCGCAAAAGGGCGTCACCGCCGGGCAGCTTGCCTTGTCCTGGGTTCTGCATCAGGGCAACGACATCGTGCCGATCCCAGGCACTCGCAAGCTAGAACGCCTGGAAGAAAATGCTGCGGCGGCGGACATAGTTTTGACCGACGACGATCTGCGACAAATCGACGAGGCGGTTCCCTCCGGCTCGTTCGAAGGCAGTCGTTACCCTTGACACCGGTCGCCGGTGGTGGATCCGATCTCGCCTTCTTAGGGCACTTCCCCGCCTGCAACTGAACGTAGGTGTCATGTGCGGCGAGACAGATCTGGCGCGAGTTTTCCATTTTGGTGCATCTTCATGCCTGGCAACAGCCGTAATGGCGACCTTATGGCGAAGTATGACAGCAAAACTGGACCATTTGGCACTTTGGCGAATCAGCAAAAGTGAACACAAGCAAATCCATATTTCGCGAGCTACAAACGATCAGTCGACGTTTGGCCGGCGCCGTTTATCCGGCATCCGGGCGAGACGTGGACTCCATGATCACGGCATAACAATGCCGGTTCGAGGATCGAGAGCCTTCGGGTCGCAGGCAAACACGCGCGAAAGACTGGCATCGCCGCGCTGACGGCATGTGCCAACGGGGCCGGGGCCGATTGCATGCATGGGGCTTGCGAGCGGTTCCGGTTCCGGCGTTCGTGGCGCTGGATCGCCATTGGCCTTAGCCGAGTTCCTTTTCCTTTTCGGCATATAGCCGCTCAAGTTCGGCCCGGCTCTTCTTTTCCGCTGCGGTCTTGAGCTGCCCGCAGGCGGCGTCGATGTCGCGGCCCCTGGGGGTGCGGACCGGGGCGGAGATGCCTGCTTCGAAAACGATGTTGGAGAAGGACCTGATGCGCTCCGGCGTCGAGCATTCGTAAGGGGCGCCGGGCCACGGGTTGAACGGGATCAGGTTGACCTTTGCCGGCAGGTCGTAGCGGCGCAGCAGGCGGACGAGTTCGCGCGCGTCCTCGTCGCTGTCGTTCTTGTCCTTCAGCATCACGTATTCAAAGGTGATGCGGCGCGCATTGCTGGCGCCAGGATAGTCGGCGCAGGCTTTCAGCAGTTCCTCGATCCCGTACTTCTTGTTGATCGGTACGATCTCGTCGCGCACTTCCTTGGTCACGGCATGAAGCGAGACGGCAAGGTTGACGCCGATCTCCTCCCCGCATTGGGCCATTTTCGGCACGACGCCCGAGGTCGACAGGGTGATGCGCCGCTTGGAAAGCGCAAGTCCGTCCCCATCCATCACCAGCTTAAGAGCGTCGCGCACGTTATCGAAGTTATAGAGCGGCTCTCCCATGCCCATCATCACGATGTTGGTCAGCAGGCGGCCATCGGCGGAATAGCCGCCGTTCTCATCGACGAGATCGTCACCCAGCGCGGCGAGGTCCGCTTGGCCCGACTTGGGCCATTCGCCCAGCGAATCGCGGGCCAGCATGACCTGGCCGACGATCTCTCCTGCCGTCAGATTGCGCACGAGGCGCATCGTGCCGGTGTGGCAAAAGCGGCAATTGAGAGTGCAGCCTACTTGCGAGGATACGCACAGCGTTCCCCGGTCGGCATCGGGGATGAAGACCATCTCGAAATCATGGCCATCGGCGGTGCGCAGCAGCCACTTGCGGGTGCCGTCGTTCGAATGCTGGGCCTCGACCACCTCCGGACGGCCGATCACGAAGCGCTCGGCCAGCCAGGGGCGCATCGTCTTGGCGATGTCTGTCATCGACTCGAAGTCGGTCGCGCCGCGGTGGTAGATCCAGTGGAACACCTGCTTCGCCCGCAGCTTGGCGGCCTTGGCGTCTAGCGACGCGGACTCGAACAGTTCGGCGATGCGCATGCGCGGCAGGCCGATGAGGTCTACGCGGCCGTCTTCGCGGGGGGTGACGCCTTCGACCAGTCCTGGGCGTTGGACGGGCACAGGGTCGATGTGGCCGGGGATCGGCATAAGGTTCGTTTCTGGCATGATCCGCGCGCATATAGTGCATGTGCGTCCGTCGCGAAAGAAGGAGGCGAGACGTTTGCGCTTGAAGAGATACCCGCGCGAACGCCGGCGGGCATTTAAGGTTCCCGGCAGCAGCCCTCCGCCGGGCACCTCTCATCCCCCGAGTGTTGCCTAAAAACATCAATCATTTCGTTGTCTTACGTTAATGAAACCAGTTGCGCGGCTGCAGCATTTGACCAGTCCATGCGGAGGCTGCGCTGTTGGCCTGAGCCGCTGGATTGGAAGAACTGGAGTACCCCATGAAGAAGATTTTCGTGTGCCTCGCCGCCGGCGGCGCTTTCGCATCGGCCCCTGCCATGGCGCAGAATGTCGGGCCGTCCGAATTCGAAGGCTTCCACGTCGAAGGGCTGGTCGGCTACGACGTAAGCAAGGCGGGCAGCAGCATCGACGATGACAGTTCCATCGACAATGATCAGTCGATCGACGGTCTGCTCTACGGCGTCGGCGCCGGCTATGACGTCAGGATGGGCAATTTCGTGGTCGGTCCGGAGGCGGAAGTCACCTGGTCGACCGCCAAGACCGAATTCAACGATGGCGACTTCGAAGGTTTCGGAGTCGGTAACGTGAAGACCAACCGCGATCTCTATCTGGGCGCGCGCGTGGGTTATGTCGTCGCACCGACGACCATGGTCTATGCCAAGGGCGGTTATACCAACGCCAAGTTTGACGTGCGCAACGGTAATGGCACGATCGTTTCAAACGATGACATCGATGCTGACGGCTGGCGGATCGGTGCCGGTGTGGAGCAGGCGATCAGCAGCAATGTCTTTGCCAAGCTGGAGTACCGCTATTCCAATTATGAAAAGGGCGAGCTTGACTTCACCGGAGACCTTCCGGACAGCCAGCGCTTCGATCTGGACCTCGACCGTCATCAGGTAGTCGCGGGTGTCGGCGTCAGGTTCTGACGGCCTTTAGCCAGTCGGGGAAGGGCGGGGCCGCGCGGCCTCGCCCTTTTTCGCGTCAGCGCATCTGCGCGCAGCCGAGCGCGGCCGCATCCATGGCCGAGGCCGCACCGGCGAGATTCCATGTGTTGGTAAAGTTTCGACCTGACGGGTCGCGCGATGAAACCGACATTGACGTGGCTGAGCGCATCGCGGCGATTATCGCCGCATTGTCGGTATCGCTGGCGGGCCAGGCGTCACCGCCGCCACCGGTCAGCCTGATCCGCAGATCGCCGATCCGAAGCGTGATGTTCGCCGCTTCCGCCATCTTGCGTGACAGGCGAAAGTGGACCTGATTTCGCGCCGCGCGCTTGGGCCACGTGCCGATCGCGGCATAAGGCCGATAGTCGCGGCGCATGGTGCTCGGCACCGCCATGCCGATGGCATAGCAGCGCGGGACGAGCGGATCGCGAAATGCGCCCCAGGTGCCGTAAAGGCCAAGGCTGTCCCGGGCCGGCAGCGGCGAGGCCAGACCCAGGGCAATTCCCGCCGCCAAAACGGAATATCGAAAATGAACTGCGCGCATGCCGGTGCTATAGGCGGGCGATCACCGGCAAGGAAGACGGCAGAAGCTGCGGGATCTCAGGAAGAAGAGGCACCGCCAGTTCGCTCGATGGCGGTGCGCAGGCGTGCGGCGGTGGCCAGTGCCTTGTCTTGCGCATCATCCGCACATTTGCTCTCGACCACCTCTTCAAGCCGGTCGGCGGCCTTGCCCAGCATGCTTTTCAAGGCTTCTGCCTCGGCTTTCGCGTTGCCGAGTTCATGCTGCAATTCCTCTTTCGATGTCATCTTGCCCCAACCCCCCGATGGCCAGCCATCGTTACAGGATACTCGGTTCATCGGGGAAGGGGAACACTCGATCTAGGTCTTGCGGCTTTTTCCTGAGCACCATGCATTTGCGGCGTGCCGATGTTGTACCGAACGCAAAAACGTCAGAAGGATGGATATTCGATCGAAACGATTTCCCATTCCTTTTCGCCTGAAGGCAACCGGACGATGCGCAGGTCTCCGACAGCCGCGCCGCGCAGCGCGCGGGCGAGCGGCGCGCTCCAGCCGATGCGGCCTGCCGAGGCATCCTGCTCGTCATCGCCCACGATCGTGACGGTCATGCGCGCGTCATCCTCGTCAGCGAGCTCGACGGCGGCGCCGAAGAACACCTTTTCGTGCTCGGTCTGCTGGCGAGGATCGACGACGCGCAGGTTTTTCATCCGCCGCGCGAGATGGGCCAGTTCGCGGTCAATCTCGCGCATGCGCTTGCGCCCATAGAGATAGTCGCCGTTTTCCGAGCGATCGCCGTTGCCCGCTGCCCACGAGACGATCTCGACGATCTCGGGGCGCTCCTTGTCGAGCAAGTGATCGTAACGCGCGCGTAGTGCCGCCATGCCGGCGGGCGTGATGGGAGGACCAGCAGGTTTCATCCGCGCGGCCTTAGGCGCTAGCGAGATCGCGGCCAAGAGCGGCGCATGACCGGTAACGTCTGCACCGCATGAAAAATGGCGCCGATCCCGGTGCAGAGGGACCGTCAGCCGGGAGTGCGTTTGCCCGGCATCAGGCGAGTGACCTTGTTGGCGCCGTTGTAGTCGGACTTGTCCGGGTACATCGCCTCATAGACGACGGCGTTCTCGATTACGCGCTGGATGTAGTTCTTGGTCTCATAGATTGGGATGCGCTCGATCCAGTCGATCCAGTCGACCGCGCCGGTGCGCGGGTCGCCGTTGGCGCTCAGCCACTTGTTCACGTTGCCCGGACCGGCGTTGTAGGCTCCGATTGCTAGAGGCGTGGCGCCGCCATAGTAGTCCATCATCCGGCCGAAATAGCCGTCGCCGAGGCGGATGTTGTAGGTGGGGTCGCTGATCAGCATATCGACGCCGTAGCCCAGCCCCATCTTGCCCGCCTGCTCGCGCGCGGTGCCAGGCATCAGTTGCATCAGGCCGCGCGCACCGGCGTGGCTGAGGGCGTTCTGCGCGAACTGGCTTTCCTGCCGGGTCAGGGCATGGACCATAGTCCAGTTGCTGCCCGGCGGGGTCGGGATCAGGGGGAAGGATATCGTGCCGAAGTCGCCGAAGCCGTCCGCATGGGCGCTCTGGCCAAGGATGACCGCCAGATCGCGTCTGCCGATTTCCTGCGCGAGTTCGGCGACGAGCACATGGTCTGCCTCGGTCTTGGCCTGATCGCTGATCTCACGGAAGAACTGCACGCCCGTGCGCCAGTCGCCGTCGCGGGCCACATCGCGCACGGCGGCGGTAATGGGCAGCGCGCGGAAGGATGCACGCTGGTCGCTGGTGGGCACGGCGCGGGGCCGGGTGTCGAGGTTCGGCACGGGCCGGCCAAGCCGCTCCAGCGAGAGTTGGCCGTAGAAATAGTGCGGGTATTGCGCGGCCATCTCGAAATAGCGGTTGGCGGCAGTGGTGTCCCCGGCCTGCGCCATTGCCCGGCCCGCCCAGTAAAAGCCTTTGGAGCGCGTCCCGGGAGTCTGCGCGGCGGCACCGTAGCGGTAGAACAGCGGCGCCGCGCGGCGCGCATCGCCCAGTTCCCACAGCGCCTTGGTGCCGCCCAGCCAGACCAGCGAGGTGTAATCGTCACGCAGGCGATAGGAGAGCTGGCTGATGTCGGTGCCGGGCGCGAATGCGTCGTCGATCGAGCTGGCGATCTTCACTGCCGGGTCGGCGCCAGCGCCGCGCGCTGCGGTCAGCAGTTCGCGAACCCACTTTTCGGGCTCCCGCACCGGGGCGGAAAGCGGCGGGCGGTTGGCCAGCAGGGTGATTTCGCCGGGAAGATTGCCCGATTTGCGCGCCTGAACGGCCCGGGCATAGACGTAGCCGGGATCGGTGGCGATCTGCATCGGCAAGGTAACGCCCAAGGATCCAGGCGCCGATCCCTGGAGCATCGCCAGCCGCTCCATGAATAGCGCCCGGTTCGCCGCCGAAACAAAGGATATCTGCCGCTCGGCCTGGGACGTCTCGCCCTGCCAAAGCAGCGCGTCCATGCGGGCGTCGTGGTCGGCTGCGGTGAACGAATCGCGGTAGAGCGATAGCAGCGTGACTTCGGCGTTCGGCGCCAGACTGCCGCCTCGCCATGCGGCAATGGCCTTTTCGCGCGCATCGAAGCGGCGCGAGGCGGCGAGTGCCGTCGCGTAGCGTCCCGCCGCCTGGTTCGTCAGCGGCGCGAATCGATCAAAATAGGCGATCACCGTCGAGGGATCGGGCGATTCGGTCAGCAGCGCCTTTTCCGCATAGCCGCGTATCTTCTCTTCCTGCGGGTAGCCGGGATAGCTCAACAGAAAGCCGGCATATGCCGAAAAGCCTGCGCGGTCGTTGGCGGACAACAGCTTCCACCGGTCTATCGCCTGATGCACCACAATATCGTGCGATTGCATCGAGCGCGCCCGCGCGGCGTCCCATTCCCTTCCGTCCTCACCCCAGGCCGGCGTTCCAAGAGCGGCAAGGGAAACGGCGAGAACAAGGGAAGGAATGCGCAACATGCTGGACATTTTGGAAGGAGGCTCCTTATCAGGCGCTGAACGTGATGGCCAAAGCGCAGGGGATGGTCCCCGGCGGGGCCGACAGTTGAACGTCTGCAGAGGTAAAGTCCATGTTCTCGGGGTCAATTCCAGCACTAGTCACCCCGTTTCGCGACGGTGTCTTCGATGAGACCGCTTTCCGCAAGCTGGTGGACTGGCAGATTGAGTGCGGTTCTTCGGCGCTCGTCCCGTGCGGCACGACAGGCGAGAACTCCACGCTTTCCAACGCCGAGCACCACCGGGTGATAGAGGTCTGCATCGAGCAGGCCGCCGGGCGCGTACCCGTGATCGCCGGTTGCGGCAGCAACGACACGATGAACGCGCTTCTCCACATGAATTTTTCAAGGAAGTCCGGCGCGGCCGCCGCGCTGGTTGTGGCGCCTTACTACAACCGCCCCAGCCAGGCCGGGTTGCTCGCCCACTTTTCCTACCTGGCAGAGCACAGCGACCTGCCGATCATTCTCTATAACGTTCCGGGGCGTACCGTTACCGACCTGCAGCCGGAAACGGTGTGCGAACTTGCGCGCCGCTTCCCCGAAACCTTCATCGGCATCAAGGATGCGAGCGGGGATCTTTCGCGCGTGACTGATCACCGCATGGGCATTGGCAAGGATTTCTGCCAGCTTTCCGGCGATGACGAACTGGCGCTGCCGTTCAACGCCGCGGGCGGCGTCGGCTGTATTTCGGTGACGGCAAATGTCGCGCCAAAGCTCTGCGCCGAGTTCCAGGCCGCCTGCGCAGCAAATGACCTCGCGCTCGCCCGCGAACTGAATGACCGGATCTATCCATTGCACTACGCCATGTTCGAGGACAGCTCGCCCGGTCCGTGCAAGTACGCGATGAGCCGGGTGCTCGGCTGGATCGAGAACGAGCTGCGCCTGCCGCTGGTGCCGTGCAACGAGGAAGCCCGCAGCGCGGTCGATGCCGCTCTGGTGCACGCCGGACTGCTGTAGGCCCTGCCGTGCGAAGGCCCGGCGGCTCAGTCCGCCGGGTTATGTTTCTGCACGAGCGCCATCGCTGCCGACAACATCTGCTTGCGCGTCTCACCGCGCGAGAGCCAGTGGTCTTCCTGTTTCAGCACGACCATCTCGTAGGGCTTACCGGCATCCTTCAAGGCATCCGCCATCACCGAGCTCTGGCTGAAGGGAACGATGGTATCATCCTTGCCGTGGACAAGGAGGATGGGAGCGTCCGCCTGCACGGCGAAACGACGGGGCGAGATGCTGTCATAATCCTTGGGATCGCCAAGCTGCTCGCGCAGCGATCGTCCCATGGTCATCGAACGCCCGCTCTCGGACAGTTCCGTGTTGTACTGCAGCTTGACGTCGGAAACGCCGGCGACGGAAACAGCGCAGCGGTAGAAACCCTGCTGCAGCGTCACGCCGGCCAGTGCCGCATAGCCACCATAGCTGGCGCCCATGATGCAGGCCCGCTTCGGATCGGCGATGCCGTCACAAACTTGTGCGGACGGCGGCAATTCGGGCGTTTTCTTTTGCCGTGCGCATCCCTACATGCGCTTCACCATGGCACGCCCGCAGCACAAGACATTCGACAAGGTGAAAAGCGTTGCGGAGAACCGCAAGGCACGCTTCGACTATCATATCGAAGATACCTTCGAGGCCGGCATCGCGCTGACCGGCACCGAGGTGAAAAGCCTGCGCTTCGGTGAGGGTTCGATCGCCGAATCCTATGCCGAGATCAAGGGCGGCGAATGCTGGCTGGTCAATGCCAACGTCCCGGAATTCAGCCATGGCAATCGTTTCAACCATGAGCCGAAGCGTCCCCGCAAGCTGCTGCTGCACGAGCGCGAAATATCCCGGCTGCAGGGCGCGGTCGAGCGCAAGGGCATGACGCTGGTGCCGCTGTCCGTCTATTTCAACGCTCGCGGCCGCGCCAAGGTGGAACTGGCGCTTGCCAAGGGCAAGAACGCGGCGGACAAGCGTCAGACCATCAAGGATCGCGACTGGCAGCGCGACAAGGCCAGGATCATGCGGGACAACGGATGAGTACGATGTTTGCCCGCCTGTCGCGCTGGCTGCACAGCCAGATGCCCACGCATGAGCAGCTTGAGTCCAACCGCTTCACCGCGCCGTTCGCCCGGCGCCAGGAGCTGTTCCGCTTCACCCGCCGGTCGGTGCCGCGCGGCGTCGCGGTCGGGCTGCTGGTCGGCATTTTCGCGCTGATTCCCGGCGTGCAGATCGTCGGCGCCGCGCTGATGTGCGTGCCGTGCCGCGGCAACATCCCGCTCGCCGCCGCCATGACCTTCCTGTCGAACCCGGCCACGACCCCGCTCATCCTGGCGGCATCGATCTGGCTCGGCAACAAGCTGGGCTATCATGCCGATCTGTCGACCTTCTACAGGCTCTACGAAAGCGGGGCGGGGCTCTCGGAGTGGAGCCGCTGGGTTCTTTCCGACGCTGCGCCCGCGCTGCTCGTCGGGCTGTTCGTCATCTCGACTGTCGCCGCCTCGATCGGCTATGTGCTGTCGATGTGGTTCTGGCGTTTCTGGATCGGTCGCAAGAATACCGCGCGCCGCCAGCGCCTGCAGGACCGGGCGAGGGACATGGGGGCCGATGCGGACAATCCGGCATGAAGCTGCCTGAAGCCAGCCAGCCCGGAAGCAACCCCCCGGCAAGCGGTCAATTTTTCCAGCGCGTGCCCGATGCAGGCCTGGTTGCCGCTGCGCTGGCGGTGAGTGCGGGCCTCGTGTGGCTGGTTTCGGGCGATGCGGTCCTGAGCGGAGCTTTTCTCGCGGCGGTGATCGCCTTCGCGGGCCTGGCGGTGTGGCTCTCGCGGCGGCCGCCTCAGCAGACAGCGCCGGAATTCGCGCTTCCGGACTGGTCGGTGACAGTGGCCGCGATCGACCGGCCCGACATGGGTATCGCCGTGACCGACCGGGCCGGGCGGCTGACCTGCGCCAATGCCAGCCACGAGGCGTGGTTCGGCATTGCCAGCGCGCCGCCGCGCATGCCGGTGGACGAGGCTTCGGCAGAGCGCCTCAACGAGGCGACACGGCTGGCCTGGCGTGATGGTTCGGCGCAGGCGGAAGTCGCCGGCACCGACGGACGCCGGTGGCGCATCGATGTGAGGCGATCCGGCAGGGGCGACGACTTCCTCGTCTGGCGTACGGTGCCCGAATCCTCGGTGGACATCATGGCCGATCTCGTCAGCCACATCGACGGCAAGCTGGGGCGCGGGCTTGCGAGGGCCGGGATCGCCGCGGCGCTCGTCGATCCGGACGGCGTCATCCGCGCGGCCAGCAGCGGGTTCGCCCTGAGCGCCGCTGGCGATGCGATGGCCGACATGACCGGGCAGGACTTCGTCTCGCTGCTGAACCAGGATGAAAGCGAGCGGATCGGCTGGACGCGTGATAGCGGCCGGGGCGGGGCGCTGGTGATCTACCACGTTCCTGTCGTCGATCCAGACATCACAGGCGATCCAGACCCCTATACCACTCCCTCGCTCATGCTCGTCGTGGAGGCTGCGCAGGGCATCGGCGCAAGCGGCGGCGGCACGGCAGCCGCGCCGCATCTGGAGGCGCTGCTCAGCCAGTTGCCGCTTGGCCTTGCCATGGCGGATCGCGATGGCCGCCTGCTCTTCGCCAACCCGGCTTTCATGCGCGCCGCGGGGCAGGAGGGGCAAACGCCGCCAACTTATCCTACCGATCTCGTCGTGCGGGAGGACAAGCGCGCCCTTTCGGAGGCGATCCGCCGCTTCGGACAAGGCCCGGCGACTGCGGGCGATATCGCCATCCGCCTTACCTCGCAGCCTGACGATCCGGTCTCGCTCAGCCTCGCCGGGGTGCGCGGGCTAGGCGAATCCGCCGTGCTGCTGGGGCTGACCGACACCTCGGAAGAAACGCGCCTCAAGCGGCAGGTGGCGCAGGCGACCAAGATGCAGGCCGTCGGCCAGCTTGCAGGCGGCGTCGCCCATGATTTCAACAATGTGCTGACGGCCATCCTCGGCACGTGCGACCTGATGCTGATGCGCCATTCGCCGGGCGATTCGGACTATGACGACATCCAGCAGATCCGCGCCAATTCCAACCGGGCCGCCTCGTTGACCCGCCAGTTGCTCGCCTTCTCGCGCCAGCAGACGCTGCGTCCCGAAGTGCTGCAACTGCCTGACGTCGTCGCCGACGTTTCGCAGATGCTGCGCCGGCTGATCGGCGAGAAGATCCAGTTCTTCGTCCAGCACGACCGCGATCTTGGCGCGGTGCGTGCCGACCCGACCCAGCTCGAGCAGGTCATCGTCAACCTCGCGGTCAATGCCCGCGACGCCATGCAGTCGCGCGGTGACGGTTCGGGCAAGCTGACACTCGCGACGCGCAAGGTGACGACCACCGACGTGCGGGCGATGCGCAGCGAGATCATCCCGGCGGGCGAATATACCGCGCTTATCGTCGAGGACACCGGCAGCGGCATCCCGCCCGAACACCTGGGCAAGATCTTTGAGCCGTTCTTCACCACCAAGGAGCAGGGCAAGGGCACCGGACTGGGTCTTTCCACGGTCTACGGCATCGTCAAGCAATCGGGGGGCTTCATCTTTGCCGAAAGCGAAGTGGGGAAGGGGACCCGGTTCATCGTCTACCTGCCGGTCCATCATATCCCGCCGGGCACTGCGGTCGAGATTGTCCTGCAGCCCGAGGCGCCGGAAACGCAGTGGGCCGGCGGCGGCGCGATCCTGCTGGTCGAGGACGAGGACCCGGTGCGCATCGTGGCAGAGCGTGCGCTGACACGGCAAGGCTATGAGGTGACCTCGGCGCGGGACGGCGAGGAAGGCCTGGAGCTCGTGCGTGAAGGCGGCCAGTTCGATCTCGTCGTGTCCGACGTCGTGATGCCGTCGATGGACGGGCCGGCGATGGCGCGAGAGATTCGCAAGATCGCGCCAGAACTGCCGGTGCTGTTCATGTCAGGCTATGCCGAGGAGCAACTGCGCAAGGAAATCGGTATCGCCAACGCCTGGTTCATGCCCAAGCCGTTCTCCGTCCAGGAACTGTCGGAAAAAGTCGGGGATGTTCTGGTGCGTGCCGCAAGCGGTGTTAAAAATAGGAAATAAGCCACCGTTCCCCTCTTGTTCTACGAGAACAAAGCATATACATAGCTTCCCGTGACGTTGACCTTTCCGGTCAGCCAGGTAGCAAAGGGGAAGAGACATGGCTGCTCAGCTCAAGCTGATCCAGGAAGGCAAGGAAAAGGTTTCAATGGACCGTCAAAAGGCGCTCGACGCAGCGCTCGCCCAGATCGACCGCGCGTTCGGCAAGGGCAGCGCGATGAAGCTGGGCTCGAAGGAGACCATGCAGGTCGAAGCGATCTCTACCGGTTCGCTTGGTCTCGACATTGCGCTGGGCGTCGGCGGTCTGCCGAAGGGGCGGGTGATCGAAGTCTATGGTCCGGAAAGCTCGGGCAAGACGACGCTGGCCCTGCATGTGATTGCTGAAGCGCAGAAGAACGGCGGCACGGCAGCGTTCATCGATGCCGAGCACGCACTCGATCCGGTTTATGCCAAGAAGCTGGGCGTCGACATCGACGAGCTGATCGTCTCGCAGCCCGATACCGGCGAGCAGGCGCTGGAGATCACCGATACGCTCGTGCGCTCCAACGCGATCGACGTGCTGGTGGTCGATTCGGTCGCCGCACTGGTCCCCCGCGCCGAAATCGAAGGCGAGATGGGTGACAGCCACGTTGGCCTTCAGGCACGCCTGATGAGCCAATCCCTGCGCAAGCTGACCGGCTCTATCAACCGTTCCAAGTGCATGGTGATTTTCATCAACCAGCTGCGCATGAAGATCGGCGTGATGTACGGCAATCCGGAAACGACGACCGGAGGCAACGCGCTCAAGTTCTATGCTTCCGTGCGCCTGGATATCCGCCGCACGGGGCAGATCAAGGACCGCGATGAGATCGTCGGCAACGCGACCCGCGTGAAAGTGGTGAAGAACAAGGTCGCCCCGCCGTTCAAGCAGGTCGAATTCGATATCATGTACGGCGAGGGCATCTCCAAGATCGGCGAGATCCTCGACCTCGGCGTCAAGGCTGGCATCGTCGAGAAGTCGGGGGCGTGGTTCAGCTACGATTCGATCCGCATCGGCCAGGGCCGCGAAAACGCCAAGACGTACCTGCGCGAGAACCCGGAAGTGTGCGACCGCCTGGAAAAGGCGATCCGTTCCCAGACTGACGGCCTGGCCGAGGAAATGATGGTCGGCCCCTCGGCGGAAGACGACGAGTAAGCCTTCTTCGCATGTTGCCCTTTGAAAGCCCCGGCATGCGCCGGGGCTTTTTCGTCGGGCGGACCTATTGCGCCACCTTGCGTAGCGACTTCTCGATCTCGCCGCCGCAATAGCTGTCCCCGTAGTCGTCGAACGCCTTGCGGCTGAGCCCGGCGAGGGCGGGCTCGGACTGCATCCTTTCCACCAGACCGGCAACGCGCGGGGCCGTCTCTTCCAGCATTACCGCGATCGGGGAGAACCTCTCGCGCATCACGGACCACAAGGTCGCAGTGACGATGTCGGCAACGCCTGCCGTTTCAGTCCCCAGGATGAAGCCGCGCGTCCTTTCGAGCCGATGCCGCTTTCCGGTCGCCTCCCAGATTGTCATCCATCGTTTCAGCCGGGGCTGAAATTCGTCCCATTTGTCCTGCGTCCACATTTCCCGCCCGCCATCGAGCGTGATCTCATCGATCACGTCATTCGCGTCGTTGATAATCTTCGCCGTCATTGCGCGGCCCTCACGGCTTGACGGCACAAGATCGAAGCACTCGCCAAGATAGAGTGCGATCGCCGGCATCTGCGCGACCGCGAAGCCGCTGCGGTTGTCGATCAGCAGCGGCGGGCCCATGAACGGGACAGGCTGGTCAAAGGGTTCGGCGCCCATGACTTCGCCGATTTCGTCGGTATCGTGCTCGCGCCATTCCGCGCCGGCAAAGGCCAGGATCGCACGGATGAACTGGCCGCGGAACGGCAGCGGCCAGTAATAGAGATCGAACGGTGGCATCGCGGTTATCCTTGTCGCTGAAGGTAAGTGCTTCCCTTGCCAACCAGCTTGCGCCCGATCCGCTCCCGCATCGGGGCTGCAGTATCGCGGCAACAGACGCGCTCCATCGCATTTGGCGAACACTCTGACCGCACCAACGTGCTTGCCGCCCGCGCGCGCGTGGCTTATCGGCCAAATTCATGCAGACGACGAACGATATCCGCCGCTCCTTCCTGGAATATTTTGGCTCGCAGGGCCACGATGTGGTCCAGTCCGCGCCGCTCGTGCCGTATAACGATCCGACGCTGATGTTCGTCAACGCGGGCATGGTGCCGTTCAAGAACGTGTTCACCGGGCTGGAAACCCGCGCCGCGCCGCGCGCCACCTCATCGCAGAAGTGCGTGCGCGCCGGCGGCAAGCACAACGATCTCGATAACGTGGGCTATACCGCGCGGCATCACACCTTCTTCGAGATGCTCGGTAACTTCTCGTTCGGCGATTACTTCAAGGAACAGGCGATCACCCACGCCTGGACGCTGCTGACCAGGGAATGGGCGCTCCCGGTCGAAAAGCTGCTCGTCACGGTCTATCACACCGATGATGAGGCCTTCGACCTGTGGAAGAAGATCGCCGGCCTGCCTGAAAGCAGGATCATTCGCATTCCCACGAAGGACAATTTCTGGGCGATGGGCGACGATGGCCCATGTGGCCCGTGTTCGGAAATCTTCTTCGACCACGGCGATCACATCTGGGGCGGGCCTCCGGGCTCACCCGAAGAGGACGGCGACCGCTTCATCGAAATATGGAACCTCGTGTTCATGCAGTTCGAGCAGGTCGCTGGCGAGATCGTCGGAGATCTGCCCAAGCCGTCGATCGACACGGGAATGGGGCTGGAGCGCATCTCCGCCGTCATGCAGGGGGTCCATGACAACTACGACATCGACACCTTCAAGACGCTGATCGCCGCGTCCGAAAGCCTGACGGGCGTTGCTGCCGAGGGCGATCAACGCGCCAGCCACCGCGTGATCGCCGATCACTTGCGCTCTACATCGTTCCTGCTGGCGGACGGCGTGCTGCCCTCCAACGAGGGGCGCGGTTATGTCCTTCGCCGCATCATGCGCCGCGCCATGCGCCACGCGCACCTGCTCGGCGCGAAGGATCCGCTGATGCACCGCCTGGTGCCCGCGCTTGTCGCCGAGATGGGCCAGGCTTTCCCCGAGCTTGGCCGTGCCCAGCCGATGATCGAGGAGACGCTCCAGCGCGAGGAAATCCAGTTCCGCCGCACGCTCTCGAACGGCCTCAAGCTGCTCGACGAAGCGACCGCCGGCATGGGCGAGGGCGGAAAGCTGCCAGGCGAGACGGCTTTCAAGCTCTACGACACCTACGGCTTTCCTTATGACCTCACCGTCGATGCGCTGCGCCCGCGCGGCATCACCGTGGACGACGATGGCTTCAACGCCGCGATGGCGCAGCAGAAGGCCGCCGCGCGCGCCGCGTGGAAGGGCTCGGGCGCTGCCGCCGACAACGAACTGTGGTTCGACATTGCCGAGCGCGAGGGCGCCAGCGAGTTTACCGGATACACCGCGACCAGCGGTGAAGGCCGCGTCGTCGCGCTGGTGAAGGACGGCAAGGAAGTCGAAAGCGCGAGCGCTGGCGACGAGGTGATCGTCCTGACCAACCAGACGCCGTTCTACGGCGAAAGCGGCGGTCAGTCGGGCGATGTCGGCACGATCCACGGCGCGCCGGGGGCGGGCAACGATGCGCTGTCGATCGCCGTGTCCGATACGTCGAAGCCGCTCGGGCGCCTGCACGCGATGCACGGCAAGATCGAGGCCGGCACGATCAAGCGGGGCGAACCGGTGCTGATGACGGTCGATGCCGAGCGCCGCGATGCGATCCGGGCCAACCACTCGGCCACGCACCTTTTGCACGCCGCGCTGCGCCATCGGCTCGGCGATCACGTCACCCAGAAGGGATCGATGGTAGCCGCCGAGCGCCTGCGCTTCGACTTCTCGCACCCCACCGCGCTCACCGACGAGGATATCACCGCGATCGAGGCCGAGGTGAATGCCGAAGTGCGGGCCAACGAACCTGTGCTCACGCGCCTGATGACGCCTGACGATGCGATTTCTGCCGGAGCCATGGCACTGTTCGGCGAGAAGTACGGCGACGAGGTGCGCGTGCTTTCCATGGGCCGCAAGTCGGGCGAGCGCACCTATTCGGTCGAACTGTGCGGTGGCACGCACGTCAATGCGACTGGCGACATCGCCGTGTTCCGCATCGTCTCCGAAAGCGCGGTCAGCTCGGGCGTGCGCCGGATCGAGGCGCTGACCGGCGAAGGCGCGCGCCAGTGGCTCGTGGCGCGGGAAGACGCGCTGAAGAATGCCGCCAGCCTGCTGCGCACCAATCCCGAGGACGTCGAGGCGCGCGTCGCCGCACTGCTGGATGAACGCAGGAAGCTGGAACGCGAACTGGCCGAAGCGAAGAAGGCGCTTGCACTCTCCGGGGCAATGGGCGGCGGCGGTACGGCATCCGGCCCGGCGGACGAGATGGTGAACGGCGTGACCTTCTCCGGGCAAGTGCTGGAAGGCCTCGACCCCAAGGAACTGCGCGGCCTGCTCGATCAGGCCAAGCAGCGCATGGGCTCCGGCGTCGCGGCGATCGTCGCGGTCAATGACGGCAAGGCAAGCATCGCCGCCGCCGTGACCGAAGACCTCGTCGGCAAGGTCAGCGCGGTCGATCTCGTGCGCGCCGGCGTCGAGGCGCTCGGCGGCAAGGGCGGCGGCGGCCGCCCGGATATGGCGCAGGGTGGCGGCCCAGACGGCACCAAGGGCGCCGATGCCATCGCGGCGGTGAAGGCGGTTCTGCCGGGGTGATGTGTGTGCGGCGGCCATGAGCGGCTCGTACCTTGATCCGCAGATGGTGCGGGCATGGCTCGCCGCACGTTCCCTGTCGCGCGGCCTTCCCGCTCCCGTGGATGATCGCGGCGGCTTTCGCGTCGATACCGCTTCAGCAGAGGAGCAAGTACGGTGGGTTTTCGTGCATCCCTGCGACGGGCTTCGCGAGATCGCCGAACGGACCGTCGCACCGCGCCATTTCATCAAGCTCTGCGGCACGCCCGATGAATTGATGGCGCAGTTGCCGGCGCGATGGAAATTGCAGCCCGTCAGCTACTTCATGATCAATGCGGGGGCCGCGGACGCGCCTTCGCTGGCGGACGGATACCGCCTGGAATTGCAACGCACGGGCAACGTCACATGCGCCGCCATCCGGTCCGAGGATGGCCAGCTTGCGGCTTGCGGTTATGGCGCAGAGACGGACACCGTCTTCATCTACGACCGGATTCGCACCGAAGAGAGCCATCGCCGCCGCGGTCTGGGCCGGGCGATCATGGCCGCCTTGGGGCAGGTGAAGCGGGACCGGGCGAAGGCTGAAGTCTTGACGGCCACCGAAGAAGGGCGTGCGCTGTATCTCAGCCTGGGCTGGCGCGTGCTGTCGTTCTATGTGACGGCCGGGGTGGTGGAGGTCTGCGGTGACTGACCTCTCCGCCATTGTCGCTGAGATCGCCCAGGAAATGCGCGGGCAGCCGCAGCGCGGGAAGGTCGCGGATTACATCCCGCCGCTGGCCTGCGTGCCGGATAGCAAGTTCGGCATCGCGATGGTCATGGCGGACGGCAGCGTTCACAGCGCCGGGGATGCGGAGGAGCCGTTCTCGATCCAGTCGATCTCGAAGGTCTTCGCGCTGACGCTGGCGCTCGGCGCGGTGGGGGACCAGCTGTGGAAGCGGGTGGGGCGCGAGCCGTCCGGATCGGCGTTCAACTCGATCGTCCAGCTCGAGACCGAGCACGGCATTCCGCGCAATCCTTTCATCAATGCCGGCGCGATCGTCGTGTGCGACGTGCTCCTGGGACGATTGCAGCCGCGCGAGGCGATCGGGCAGATGCTGCGCTTCGTGCGCGAACTGGCCGGCGACGATACCATCGCCATCGACGAGACCGTCGCCACGGCCGAGCAGGATACCGGCTTTCGCAACATGGCGCTCGCCAACTACATGCGCGCCTTCGGCAACATCCACGCGCCGGTGGAACTGGTGCTCGGCACCTATTTCCACTTCTGCGCGCTGGCGATGAGCTGCCGGCAACTGGCAATGGCGGGGCGCTTCCTGATGGCGGGCGGGCGTTCGGCCGGGCACCGCATCGTCACCGACAAGCGCGCGCGGCGCATCAACGCGCTGATGATGTCGTGCGGGCATTACGACAACTCGGGCGATTTCGCCTACCGGATCGGCCTGCCCGGAAAATCCGGGGTGGGCGGCGGCATTCTCGCCGTGGCGCCGGGCATCGCCAGCGTGGCGGTGTGGTCTCCCGGCCTCAATGCGAGCGGCAACTCGCATCTGGGCCAACTGGCATTGGAACGCCTGGTGCAGCGCACCGGATGGTCGGTGTTCGAGCCGCGTTCGGCCTGAGCGCGATCAGGAGGCCTGCCGGGTTTCGCCCAGCTGTGCCGAGCGCAGCGCCGGCTTCTCCTTCAGTCCGCCTTGCTCCATGATCATGTCGCGGAACTCGTCGCGCTTCTCGTGGATCGAGGCGATCACAGGCCCCATCGCCACGCCGGTTTCGACCAGCACGGCTTCGGATAGCTGCAGCGAGCTTTCCAGCGTTTCGGGCACCGCATGGGTGGCGCCTGCGCGATAGAGCTGCGCGGCGTGGGCGGCGTCGCGGGCGCGGGCCATGATGGGCAGGTCCGGGAACTGCGTGCGCAGCTTGCGAACGATGCGCTGGGCAGTGACCGGCTCGTCCATGGTCAGCACCACGGCGGCGGCATGGGCCGCGCCGAGCCGAAGCATCGCGTCGCCGCGCCCGGCATCGCCGAACGCGACGTCGTATCCGCGCCGGCGTCCTTCAGTGACGAGATCGGTGTCGCTGTCGACCGCTACGTAAGGCCGGCCGTGCTTTGCCAGCATGTCGGCGACGAGTCTTCCGACGCGGCCGAAGCCGACGATGAGCGTACGCGGCTGTCCGGCGTCCTCGGGGGGGCGGTGCGGGGCATCGATGCGGTCGACGCTGCGGGCCATGATCTTGCCCGCCATCGCCAGCAGCGGCGTGATGGTCAGCCCCAGTGCAGTCACGATCTGCCAGAACTGCGCGGTTCCGGGCTGGATCAGCTGGGCCGCACCGGCCGCCGACAGCACGATCAGGGTGGTTTCGGACGGGCTCGACATCAGTATGCCGGTTTCCGCCGCGGTACCGCGGCGCGCGCCCATCATGCGCAGCAGCAGACTGGTTACGACCGACTTGAGCAGGATCACGCCGACCGTGGCGATAAGGATCGCCGACAGGTTCTGCCACACCACCATCAGGTCGATGCTCATGCCGATGGTGATCAGGAACACGCCAAGCGCGAGGCCCTTGAACGGCTCGATGATCTCCTCGACTTCGGAATGATACTCCGTCTCGGCGATCAGCAGTCCGGCGACCAGCGCGCCGACGATCGGCGACAGGCCGGTCGCCGCGGTTGCCAGCGATGCCAGGATCACGACGAGCAGGCTGGCGGCCAGGAACAGCTCCGGGCTCTTGGTGCGGGCGGCCTGCGCAAACAGCGGCGGCAGCAGGTAGCGCCCGCACACCAGCAGCCCCAGCACGACGGCGGTGCCGCCGACGAGCGTGGTCACCAGGTTGCCGACGCCCTGGCCCTCGGCATGAGGGGCGAGCGCGCCCAGCAGGAAGATGATCGGCACCAGCGCGATATCCTCGAACAGCAGCATCGCCAGCGCCGCCTTGCCGACCGGCGAGGCGCTGTCGGTTATCTTGAGCACCAGCGCGGTCGATGAAAGCGCCAGCGCCAGCCCAAGTGCGAGCGCGCCGTCGAATCCCTGTCCGATGGCGGCAAGGATGAAGGTAAGCGAGGAGCCGATCACGATCAGCTCCAGCGAACCAAGCCCGAAAACCATCCGCCGCATCTGCCACAGGCGCGCAAACGACAGCTCCAGGCCGATCGAGAACAGCAGCAGGATGATGCCGAACTCGGCGAAGACCTCCAGCCCGCGCGAATCGGTGATCGTGACGTAGGACAGCCACGGGTAGTCAAACACGTGCCGCCCAAGCCCGAACGGGCCGACCAGAAGTCCTACAAGGATGAAGCCGATCACGGGGGTGATGCGGTAGCGATTGAAGACCGGGATGACGATGCCCGCTGCGCCCAGGATCACCAGGGTATCGGACATGACGGGAGAGTAGAGATCGCTGGAGCCTGCCATATGCGGTCCACTATGGCACGGCCGGGTGGTTTGTCACCCGGCAAGGGCCCTTTCCGCCGCCTTTATATCGCGGGCGCGGACATCGGCTTGGGGACAGCTTGGGACCGGGCATGCAACTTCACTTGGCGTTCAGCATCGTGCTGGCTATAGCGCTGCCCATGTTCGAACGTTCGCGCCTGAAAACAGCCCTGCTTGCCGCCGCCACCGGCGCGATTGTCCTTACCGCCGGCTGCGCCGGATCGGGAGGCAAGAACAAGGACACCGCCTATGTCGCGCGCGATGTCGACACGCTCTATGCCGCCGCGAAGGAGCGGCTGGACAGCGGACGCACCCTGCAGGCCGCCGCGCTGTTCGACGAGGTGGAACGCCAGCACCCCTATTCGCCGTGGGCCCGCCGCGCCCAGCTGATGAGCGCATTCAGCTACTATGCCGCGCGCGACTACAACAAGTCCATTCAGTCGGCGCAGCGCTTCCTGTCGATCCATCCGGGCAACAAGGATGCGCCTTACGCGTACTACCTGATCGCGGTCTGCTATTACGAGCAGATCAGCGACGTCACCCGCGACCAGAAGACCACCGACCAGGCCAGGCAGGCGCTGACCGATATCATGCGCCGCTATCCGACGACGAGCTATGCCGCCGACGCCAAGCTGAAGCTCGATCTGGTGAACGATCACCTCGCGGGCAAGGAGATGACGATCGGCCGTTCCTACGAGCGCAGCGGCAAGTGGCTGGCCGCCACGCTGCGCTTCCGCAATGTGGTGGACAACTACCAGACCACCAGCCACGCGCCAGAGGCGCTCTTCCGTCTGGTCGAGGGTTATCTTTCGCTCGGCGTCGCCGAGGAAGCCCAGAAAGCCGCAGCCGTTCTGGAAGCGAACTATCCGGGCAGCGTGTGGTATCAGCGTGCCTACAAGCTGATGAGCCGGCACGCGCCCGAGAACGTCGCCGCCTGAGCGCATCGCCCGGACGCACCGGGCGGCATTTAAGAGTGGTGACGGGGCCTTCGCGGTTCGCTAGAACGCTTGGCGAACATGCTGAGCCGCCTATCCATCCGAAACATTGTCCTGATCGAGGCGCTTGATCTCGAATTTTCTGGCGGCCTTGGGGTGCTGACCGGCGAGACCGGCGCTGGCAAGTCGATCCTGCTCGACGCGCTGGGACTCGTGCTGGGCAATCGCGCCGACAGCGGACTGGTGCGCGCCGGTGAGGACCGCGCGAGCGTGACCGCCAGCTTCGATTTCGCCGCGCTGCCGGAAACCGTGCGCGCCGCCATCGACCAGGCGGAGCTGGAGGTCGAACCGGGCGAGCCGCTGATCCTCAAGCGCCAGCTCAAGGCGGACGGCGGATCGAAGGCTTTCCTCAACGACCAGCCGGTGGGGGTGGCGCTGCTGCGCGAACTGGCGCCGGCGCTGGTGGAGATCCACGGCCAGCACGATGATCGCGGCCTCGTCAATCCGCGCGGGCACCGTGCCTTGCTTGACCGGTTCGCCGGCGGTGACGTCGCGGGCGTGGAAGCGGCGTGGAAGGAATGGCGCTCCGCCCGCGCGGCGCTGGAGACGGCGCGAGCGGACGTGGCAAAGGCGGCGGAGGATCAGGATCTGCTCGTCGCCCACCTCACCGAGCTCGATGCCCTGATGCCAGAGGAGGGCGAGGAGGAACAGCTCGCCCAGGCCCGCGCGGACATGCAGAAGGGTGAGAAGCTGGCCGACGATCTCGCCGCGCTCCAGCATCTGTGGAACGGTTCGGATTCCGCGCTGGCGAACTTACGCGGGGCTGCGCGGCGGCTCGACCGTATCGCCGGCGAACACGCCCTGCTGGGTGAGGCGCTGGCCGCGCTCGACCGCGCGGTGATCGAGGCGGGCGAGGCGGAAGAAAAGCTGGAGCGCGCCGCCGAGGCGCTGGCGTTCGAACCCGCCGAGCTTGACCGCATCGAGACGCGCTTGTTCGATCTGCGCGCCGCCGCCCGCAAGCACGGCTGCCAGGTCGATGATCTGCCGGCGCGGATGCAGGAGATGCGTGAGGCGCTCGGCGCAATCGAGGGCGGCAGCGAGCATCTCGCCGCGCTGGAAAAGGCGGCGGACAAGGCCGCACTCGCCTATCGCCAACAGGCCGAGGCGCTGCACGACCTGCGCCGCGCGGCCGCCAGGCGGCTCGACAAGGCGGTGGCGGGCGAGCTTGCGCCGCTCAAACTCGACGCCGCGCGGTTCCAGACCTCGGTCGTGCGTCTTTCGGAAGAGCGCTGGGGGGCTCAGGGCATGGACGCGGTGGAATTTCTCATCAGCACCAATCCCGGCGCCGATTTCGCCCCGCTGGCCAAGATCGCCTCCGGCGGCGAACTGTCGCGCTTCATCCTCGCGCTCAAGGTCGCGCTGGCCGAAGAAGGCGGGGCGGCGACGGTGATCTTCGACGAGATAGACCGGGGCGTGGGCGGCGCGGTCGCCGATGCCATCGGTGAACGCCTGGCGCGGCTGGCCTCTACTGGCCAATTGCTGGCGGTGACGCACAGCCCGCAAGTCGCCGCGCGCGGCGACCGCCACTACATGATCGCCAAATCGAGCGAAGGCACGGTGACGCGCACCTCGGTCCAGCTCCTCAGTGCCGCCGAGCGCAAGGAAGAGATCGCCCGCATGCTCTCCGGCGCCGAAGTGACCGACGAAGCGCGCGCGCAGGCGGACAGGCTGCTGGTGCGGGCGTGATGGAAGCGCCTGTTGCCGACGCCCGGGATATGGCGGCCAAAGCCCCCTCCTCTTCAGAGGA